>Ga0134125_10008741_pt1 | contig 11428 bp, 8 predicted proteins | sample KB31751_FD_96464 | JGI IMG/M metagenome (GOLD analysis project Ga0134125, IMG submission 96464) | Terrestrial soil microbial communities with excess Nitrogen fertilizer from Kellogg Biological Station, Michigan, USA - KB3-175-1 | ecosystem: Environmental > Terrestrial > Soil > Unclassified ... | reverse complement strand
CTGAAACAGGTCTCACAGTACAGACCTACGGGCTCCACGGTAGTCGGCCCCGACGGGAAGGTGATTTCGGGTTCCGCGGCTGCTCGCCTCGCCGATGCGAAAGTATCGCTTGCGGCCCTCCGGCTGAAATTTACCGACCAGCATCCCGACGTCATTGCCGCCCGCAACGAAGTTGCAGATTTGGAGAAGACGGCGAGTGAGGCTGCTACTTCCACCGGGGCGACTCCTGAAGCCGAAGGCAAGGCGCCCAATCCAACCTATGACCAAATCAGGTTGAAGCTGGTGGATGCGCAAACGGTCATACCGGCTGCGCGGCAGCGTCTCGATCAGACCACCGCCGATTTTGAAAAAATGAAAGCCATGAGCGCCGATCTTCCCGATATCGACGCCAAGGCCAAGGATATCGATCGTGATTACGACGTCATAAAGAAAAATCACGACGAGCTCGTTGCCCGGCGCGAAGCGGCGAACCTGTCGCAAGCCGCCGATGATCAGGCCGACCGGACGCAATTCCGCATTGTCGACCCGCCGCAGGTGCCGACGGTGCCGTCCTTCCCGAACTTCCCGCTGATGTTCTCGGTGGTCCTGCTTCTAGGGATCGGAGCTGGCGTGGCTCTTCCCATCGTGTTCGAGCTGGTCCGTTCGACTTTTTCCTCGGTGGCCGGTTTGCGCGGCATGGGTCTTCCCGTCATTGGCGCGGTAACGTTTGTGCGGCGTCCGGGTGCGGCTCGGAGCTTCGTGGCCAGCACTCTTGGCGCGGTCCTCGCCTCTGTCGCACTCCTCGCGGTGTTTGGTGCGCTTTTGGTATTCAGCAGAATTGCATAGGGGAATTCCATGAGTAACAGCGAGGGGAAGACCCCCGATCTCGTACGACGCGCCGCGGCCCGCCTCAGCGGAGCCGCAGGGCGCTCGCCGGCCGGCGCATTCGACGACACACTGGCTCATGCGGCGCCAGCTTCCGTGGGGTCAATTCCACCGGTTGCACCCGTTGCGCCGGTGCTGATGAGCGCCGGAGCGGCTGCCGCCGTGCGTGAAATGGAACCGCCGCCCGCTATTTCGCGCGCCAAACTCAACGGGCGGCAGGTCAATGTCAGCCCGACCAGTCTGGCGGCTCACGGCATTACGATGCCCTCCGCCGGTTTCGTGCGGACGGTCGAGGAATTCCGCCTGATAAAACGTCAGGTGCTGAACAATGCATCGCGCATTCCTTCGGTGCCGGGCGGGGATTTCAACCGCGTCATCATGATAACCAGCGCCAAGCCGGGCGACGGCAAGACCTACACGGCGATCAATCTTGCTTTGTCGATCGCCTTCGAGCGCGATCTGAAAGTCCTTCTCGTCGACGCCGACGTCTATCGACAGTCCATGCTGACCTATCTCGGAATCCAGGCTGAAGCCGGCTGGCTCGACCTTCTGTCAGATGCAAGCCTCACCTTCTCCGATGTGTTGCTGCACACCAATATTCCGAATTTGAGCGTATTGCCGGCGGGCAAGGCCCATCCGGAAGTGCCCGAATTGATGTCCAGCCGTAAAATGAGCCACATGGTGACCGAAATGGCTCGGCGATATCCGGACAGATTCATCATCTTCGACACGCTGCCATGTCTGGTCAGCAGCGAGCCGGCCATTCTCGCAGGCATGGTGGGGCAGACCATATTCGTGGTAGCAGCGCATGAAACCAGCCGCGATCACATCGAATCTTCGCTGCGCCTCATCAATGCATGCCCGAGCGTCAGTCTGGTTCTGAACAAGGCCGAATCCATGCTGACGGAACATCTCGGCAAATACGGCTACGGGTACGGCTACAATTATCAGAAGTAGATTCGGATGCTCAGGTCCAGCGAGCATCGGGGGGGTGAATCGCTTGCGTTCACGTCAATCCGCTTGGCGCAGTAGCTGCGCCGCCGCGTCGGCCGGCTTGGCGCTCGCCGGGCTGGATTCGGCAGCCCATGCTACGGCGGAACCGGATTACGCGACCGATATCGTCCTGCCCCTTCCGGCCTTTCCAGCGCATTCGGGATGGCTGACGCAGGGTCTCCAGCCGCGGCTTATCCTGCTGGCTGCGGAAGCGGACGAAGCGCCGGCATCTTCGGAAACTCCCGCGCCGGCAACGCCTGCGCCGAACGCGCCGCCGCCAACCAATCCGGCTGAGCCGTTCTTCGGTGCAGCCGATCCCGCCGGCCCCTTCGCCGATCTTCTCGGGACCGTTAACCAAGCCAAATCCAAAGACGCGCCGGCATGGCTGATCGCACCCCATGTCGGGCTCGACGAAATAGCCCGTGATCAAGAACAAAGCCACGGCCGCGGGCATTTCGACTTGATAAGCGCGCTGTCGGCGGGCGTGACAATGAGCGGCGATACGCCTCGTTTTCAAGGACTGCTGAGCTATACCGGCACAATTCGCCACGCCGCTGGCAATAAAGACGAAAATCGATTCACGCAGTATGGAACAGCTTCCGGGCATGCGACGATTCTGCCCGACATCTTCTTTCTCGATCTGCACGCCAACGCCCATGAACTCGCAAGATTGGGCAACGGCATCCCCAATCCCGACTTGCTGAGCAATTCCGATTCGACTCAGCTTCTAATGGCCTCGGCTGCGCCCGATTTCAGGGAGCGCGTGGGAGAGCTTGGGTTTCTGGATGCCCGCTACACTTACAGCCAATTATGGGCGCAAAGAAATACCGGCCCGATCGATCTGGCCGGCTTCACCGTCGCCCCGTTGAGCGATGCAACAATGCAGAGTGCGCGGGCTGTGTTCCAAATGCCCGGTACGATCGATGCACGTCTTTTGCAAGAGTTCTCTGGGCACGGAAACTCCATCGACTCTGCCGGCGGGATCGGCAGATTCCGAAAAGGCGCTGGCGAGTTCATCAACGAATATCAATTGACGCGCTCGCTCTCTACCATCGCCGAGGTAGGATATGAATCGCTTTCCGACCCGAATGTGCCGCCGGCGAACGGTCAAGGCATAACTTGGAGCGGCGGTGGACGCTACCGTCCGAACAGCGACTCCTCGATCTTGCTGCTCTATGGACGGCACGATCTGAAAACCGATGTCGCGGGTGAAATCCAGTGGCGGCTGACGCCGCTGACGACTCTTTTCGCCGCGTATACCGATTCCCTGACAACCTCCCAACAGACCCTATTGGGCAACAATCAAGCCAGCCTTCCCGGAGAGGACGGCCCGGCATTAGGCGTTACCTTCGAGGACGATCCTCTCATCGCGATCCTCGACGATCCTAGCCTTGGTCCCAATAGAGAGCAGCGCAACGGCGCCGCCGCCGGCGTGCCGCTTCTGGATGCGGACAATTTCACCCTGCACCAAAACGGGATTTTTCGAAGCAAATTGTTTCGAACCAGTTTGACCAGCGACCTCGCAGATGGCAGCACCGTGACCGTAACGTTGTTTCACTCGGAAAGGACCGCGCTTACGCTGCAGAGTCGTCGCCCCCAGCTTACCAATGAGGGAATTAGGGCCACTTGGGCTCCCGTCATCACCGAAGATATTACCGGAAGGGTGGAGGCCGGAGCGCGGAGCGATGAGATAACGCACGGAAAGACTTACAACATCGCGTTTGCCGCCGAATATCACTTTTCTCCCACCTTCAACGGCGGGCTTCGGTATGATTTCCTGGTCCACGAAAACGGAACGGGATCGCAAGGATCTTCCTATACAAACGCCTTGACCCTGACCTTACGAAAAAGCTTTTGAGCTGGACCGATGTACGCAGAGTTCTATTCCCTCACCAGCATGCCGTTCCAGCTTACGCCGGACAGCCGGTTCTTTTTCGGCAGCTCCGAGCACAACAAAGCCATGGCGTTCCTGAATTACGGCATATCGCAGGGGGAAGGCTTCGTTGTCGTGACCGGCGAAGTGGGGGCCGGAAAAACCACATTGGTCGACCATTTGCTGGCGACGCTGGATCCCACGAAGTACATCACGGGCCGCATCGTCACCACCCAGCTCAACAGCTACGACATGCTGCGCATGGTGGGCGCCGCCTTCCAGATTTTCCGCGAGGGCATGGACAAAGCCTCGCTGGTGACTCGCATCAAGCAGCTGCTGGACGAGCTGACGGCGCAGCGCAAACGCGCGCTTCTGATTGTGGATGAGGCGCAAAGCCTCACCACCGAGGCGCTCGAAGAGCTGCGGATGCTTTCCAACCTGATCGTGAGCGGCGGCTCGCCGTTGCAGAGCATCCTTCTGGGGCAGCCGGAATTCCGCGCGGTGTTGTCGAGTCCCGACCTTGAGCAGCTGCGGCAGCGCGTCACGGCGTCCTGCCATTTGGGCGCTTTGAACGAGGTCGATACCCGCCGCTATATCGAGCACAGATTGAAGCGAGCCGCATGGAAGGGCGATCCCAATTTTGCGGACGAGGCGTTTAGCGAAATCTTCCGCTACACCGCCGGCGTTCCACGCCGCGTCAACACGCTCTGTTCGCGTCTTCTTCTGCTGGGGTTTCTCGAGGAAAAGCACCACATCGACAGGGAGATGGTGACGAGCGTGGCGAACGAGCTCGCGGCCGAGCTCGGCCCGCTGCAAAGAATCGCTTCTCCCGCACCCCAGGATGTCGCTCCGATTGAACCAATTCGCGCCGGAGAAGTTACCGACACCACCCATGTTCGGGAGATTCGGGATTTGCGGGAGGACGTGATGCCGCGGATCATGAGAATCGAGCAAAAAATGTACCAGCACGACAAGGCCATCAATCGCGCGCTGGACATCGCGGTAAAGCATCTGCCGGCTTTCAAATCCTAACGCATCAGAACGGGTCCGTCGTGCAGGTATTTTCGAGTGGTGCGGCCGATGTGAACTTGCGGGATGCCGGCGAGCGTTGGCCGCGCGAGCGTTCGCGCGCCGCTGCCGCAGACAAGACTGGCGCCAAGCGCGTCGTCAACGCCATGACGGTCGATGTAGAGGACTATTTCCACGTCCGCGCCTTCGCCAAGGTGCTCGACCGCCGCGACTGGGACTCGCTTCCGGTCCGCGTCGAAGCAAACACCAACCGCATGCTCGAGATTTTCGCCGACAAAGGCGTATCCGCGACCTTCTTCGTTCTGGGCTGGGTGGCCGAGCGGTATCCTGAGATCGTGCGGAGTCTGGCAGCGGCCGGCCATGAGATCGCAAGCCACGGCTATGGGCATCAAAACATCGACTCTCAGACTCCGGATGAATTCCGCCGGGACGTCAGGCGCGCGAAAGGCGTGCTCGAAGACCTCGGCGGAAAGCCCGTGCGCGGCTACCGGGCGCCGACATTCTCGATCAATCCGAAGACCTGGTGGGCTTACGACGTGCTGGCCGAAGAGGGGCATGTCTACAGTTCGAGCATCTACCCGATCGCCCACGACCTCTACGGCATGCCCAATGCGCCCCGCACGCCCTTCCAGCCCACGGCGATGCCTTTGCTGGAAATTCCGATGACTACGGTGCGGTATGGCACGCGGAATTTTCCTGCCTCGGGCGGCGGCTATTTTCGTCTTCTGCCTTATCGCGTGTCGCGCAGCGCTTTGGCGCGCGTCAATCGGAAAGAAGGAGCGCCTTGCATATTCTATTGCCATCCCTGGGAAATCGATCCCGGACAACCGCGTGTGGCCGGCGCAGGTTTGAAATCGCGGCTGCGCCATTATACGAATCTCGGTGTCATGGAGCGCAGGATTTCTCGCCTCCTCGGAGATTTCGCGTGGGGCCGCATGGATGAAATATTTCTAGGAGCAGCGGTTCCGGGCAGCACGTCGCAGGCGCCATGTCCAAGGTGAATGTCGCCTTAATCCAGCCCGGCGAAGAGCAAGCCTGGGACGACTATGTCCGCGTTGCGTCCGACGCCACGTTTTTTCACCTTTCCGGTTGGAAGCGCGTCATTGAAAAGGCATTCGGCCACAGGACTTTTTATCTGCTCGCCCGCCGCGACGGCGCGGTAACGGGCGTGCTTCCGCTCACCCACGTGAAAAGTCTGCTGTTCGGCAATTCCCTGATCTCGAATGCGTTCTGTGTCTATGGCGGAACCGTGGCATCCGATGCTGAAGCTGCCGGCGCGCTGGAAGCGGAAGCGGTGAAGATCGCCATGCGCGAAAAGGTGGATTGCATCGAATTTCGTTCGGTCAATCCGGCCCGTCCGGATTGGCTCCGAAAACCCAACCTCTACGTCACCTTCCGCAAAGCCATTTATTCGGACGTTGACGCGAACATGAAGGCCATTCCGCGCAAGCAGCGCGCGATGGTGCGAAAAGCAATTTCAAACGGTTTGACCTCGCAATGCGATTCCGGTGTAGAGCGTCTCCACGACATCTACGCGCACAGCGTCCGCAATCTGGGCACGCCGGTGTTTTCGCGCCGCTATTTCCAGATGCTCAAGGACGAATTTGGCGACGCCTGTGACATCGTCACCGTCCTTCACGGCGCCAAACCCGTTGCCTCGGTGCTCAACTTCTATTTCCGCGACGAAGTCCTTCCTTATTACGGCGGAGGAATAAGCGAGGCCCGCGAGTTGGCCGCGAACGACTTCCTCTATTGGGAGGTGATGCGGCGGGCGTGTGAGAGGGGCCTCAAGCTGTTCGATTTCGGCCGCAGCAAGGTCGGCACTGGCGCCTACAATTTCAAGCGCAATTGGGGCTTCGAGCCGACGCCGTTGACGTACGAATTCCGCCTGATAGAGGCCGGCAGGATTCCGGATGTGAATCCTCTCAATCCGAAATTCCAGGCCTTTATCGCGCTATGGCGGCGTTTGCCGGTGCCGCTTACGAAACTGCTGGGACCTCCCATCGTGCGCGGGATCGGGTGAGAGCTATGCAAGACCTGCTGTTCCTTGCACACCGCATGCCTTATCCGCCGGATAAGGGAGATAAGATCCGCGCCTACCATGTGCTGCGTCATCTGGCCGAGAGATTCCGCATTCATCTCGGATGTTTTGCCGATGAACCGGGCGACGTGCAGCACGCCGCCCGATTGGACGAGTATTGCGCCAGCGTGTTTGTGGCGCCGCTTAACCGGCGCAAAGCGCTCGTCCGCGGAGTGGGCGCGCTCGCGGTCGGCGGCTGCCTGTCGGAAGCGTATTTTCAGGACTCACGGATGAGACGGTGGGTCAAAGACACGATGCAGCGCGTGAGGCCGCGCAATGTCTTTGTTTTCTGTTCGGCAATGGCGCCATACGCGATGCCCTACGCGCGGGAAAGCCGCATCGTTCTCGACATGGTCGATGTCGATTCCGAAAAATGGCGCGCTTATGCCGAGAGCTCCGCTTGGCCGATGAACCGTCTTTACGCCCGTGAGAGCCGGGCGCTGTTAAGACTCGAACGCCGCTCCGCGATGGCGTGCGAGCGCTCTTTGTTCGTTTCTCAAGCGGAAGCCGAAACCTTCCTGCGGGCCGCTCCCGAAACATCGGGAAGGGTCAGCCACTTCCAGAACGGCGTCGACCTCGATTATTTCAATCCTGCCCGGGACTTCTCGAATCCCTTCCCGTCCGAAATCCTCCCAATCGTGTTTACGGGAAGAATGGATTACCGCCCCAATATCGAAGCCGTGCGATGGTTTGCGGAGGAGGTCTTTCCCGTTGTGCGACGTGCGCACCCCAAAGTGGAATTCTGGATCGTAGGCGCCAGCCCAAGCGCTCGCGTGGCCAAGCTCGCCCAAAAGCCGGCCGTTCGCGTGACTGGGCGCGTACCGGATGTACGCCCGTATCTTGCCAATGCCGCCTGCATTGTGGCGCCTTTGCACGTCGCGCGGGGTTTGCAGAACAAGATGCTCGAAGCGATGGCAATGGCCAGACCCGTCGTCGCGACTCCTGCTGCTTTCGAAGGGCTTTCGGCTGTCGCGGGCCGAGACGCGCTCATCGCCGAGACCGCGCCTGGTTTTGCCCAGGCAGTGATTTCGGTGATAGCGGGGAGGTTCGCGGGCTCGGCTCCAGAGGCCGCCTCTGCGTCGAAGCCGACTACAATTGGCGCCGCAATCTCCAGGTGCTCGACGGCTTCCTGTGCGAGGCACGCGATGTCGGCCACACTCCCGAGCCGATCAACGGGCGCGATAACGCAATGGCGCTGATGAGGACGGGTTCATGAGCGCTCCGGTCGAAACGAGGGGCGCCCGGTTTGATTATGCGGCGCGCGGCCAATGGCCTTATGTCATCGGCGTTGTAGCGGCTTGCTTTCTCGCGGTGTGTCTGATCTTCCGTCAGGAAGCCGTGGGGGCTTTCCGGGTTTGGATGGCCTCGGCCACCTACAACCACTGTTTTCTGATCCTGCCCATTTCGCTTTATATGATTTGGCAGCGGCGCGACCTCCTTGCGTCGATGTCTCCGAAACCCGAGTTCCGTGTTCTGCTTTTCATCCCGCTGCTATCGCTCGCGTGGTTCGGCGCATCGATCTTCGGTGTTCTCGAAGCACAGCAATTCGTCGTCATGACCATCGTTCAGGCGATGCTTCTGGCCGTCCTGGGGTGGCCCATCTACCGCCGCTTGCTGGCGCCTCTGCTTTATCTCTATTTTCTGGTGCCGAGCGGGGACTATCTGGTCCCGACGCTGCAGGATTTCACTGCGCGTTTTTCGGTCGTCGGGCTTCAACTGCTCGGCATCCCCGTCTATTCGGACGGCACCATGATTGCCGTCCCGGCCGGCACTTTTACGGTCGCCGAGGCCTGCGCAGGGTTACGCTTTCTCATCGCCTCGATCGCATTCGGTGTCTTTTACGCCACCGAAATTTACCAGAGCCGAGTTCGCCGAATGGTTTTCATCGGCTTATCGATCGTGGTGCCGGTCATCGCCAATGGCTTTCGCGCCCTGGGCTTAATCGCCGCCGCCGAAGCTTTCGGCAGCCCCGCGGCGATCGAAGCCGACCATATTACCTATGGCTGGGTATTTTTCTCGATCGTTCTGATCTGCCTGATCTTCATCGGCCGGGCGTTTTCAGATCGCGACCTCGCGAGTTCGCCGGACAGGCCTCATCCACCCCGCAGCATCAGGCTCGTGAACTTGTCAGCGCTGGCGTTTGCTGCGCTAGCATCCATCGGGGCGGCCGCCGTTGGCCCGGCAGTTGCCGCGATGCTCGACGCCCCTGCAGCTCCCATACCCTTGCAAGCTGTTGCACCGGCCATGGCCGCGCCTTGGCGGCCTGTTGCGGCTGAAGGGACGGGTTGGCGCCCGGTGGTCGTCCGTGCGGACCGCGAGTTTTTGGAGAGCTTCAGTGACAGGTCGGAGCAGGTCGACCGCTTCGTCGCCCTTTATGCACCGCACGGTCGCACCAATAATCTTATCCGCGCCGATAATCGCATCGCCGACCTGAAGATTTGGAATATTGTCGCGCGCGGCCATGCCCTCGCCAATGTCGGCGGGAGGAAAGTACCGGTGAACACCGCTGAAGTGGTGTCGGGCTCACGCAGGAAGCTGGTCTGGTCGTTTTACGCCCTCGACGGCGCAACCGCCGCCAGCGTCTGGGACGCGAAGCGCCATCAGATTCACGCCTATCTTGTCGGAAACGGCTGTCCAGCCGCCTTCATTGCGGCCGCGGTTGACGTCACCACTCTTCCAGAGGCGGCGCAGGCGCTCGACCGTTATTTCGCCGCAATGGAGCCTTTGGGATCATATCTGTGCCGACGCGGTTCCTCAAAGGCGGCCACATCTTGATTCAGCGGGGGACACCTGCCGTTATCGATGGAATAGCGCGGCTCTCGAGCCGCCTAGGTTAGAACCGTGACCAAGTGATGAAAGGCTGACACCACGGCGTAGCCGAGGCCATAGCAGGCCAGCGAGCCCGCAATAAGCAGCAGGGCACATTGCCGAGAAGGAAGCGGAACCACCTTGGGCGTGCCTTCGCGGCGGGTATCCTCACCCAGGCTGAAGCTTGAAATCGCATCATCCGACACGGTCGACCCCAGGATTCGCAGCGGCACTACAGCTTTGGGCCGAAACTCTTGCGGAATGCTTAACGCCGGTTGCGGCCTGGAAGGGGAACGACGCGGAAGGGTGAGTGTGCTCATAGGAGAATTCCTGAACTGATGACAAAGAAACGTTTTTTGCCTTCCGAGTTTCCGCGCCGAATCTAGGCCATTTCAAGGCATTAACCGGCCGCGCAACCCGTCTGGGGCTCGCCGGACGCCGCCTCGAAATTTTCCTTCGTTAACGGGAACGACAAGGAAGAAATCCTGTTAACCTCGGGCGCTTTTGAGGAATAGCTGGTTGATGAGTTCAGAGTCGAATAGCCGCATCGCTAGAGCTTCCAAGTAACCAAACTTGTCTTCAAAACGTGATAACTCTTCGGCATCATGCCATGAAGGGGCGGGCGGTCGTGAGTGCTGACGACAGCAGCGGGGGTTGAGAACATGCTTCGGATTTTTGGCCATTTTGTTCCGGCCGCGACCGTGGCGCTGGGCATCGCGGAGGCATTGTTCATTGCCGCGGCGCTTTATTTCGGGGTTACTTTGTTGAGCGCCGAACCAGTGGTCCAGATCGCGGGCGGGCGCATCCTTTTCCCTGTGTTGCTGGCTCTTACGATCATCGTGATGATGCATTCGAGCGGGCTCTACAATGTGGACGCCCTCGTCGATGCCCGTCAGATGTTGTTGCGGGGCGCCCTGATCCTTAGCTTGATTCTGATTCTTGCCGTCGCGGTGACGGCGCAGTTCGGCGCCTACCGGCTGGTCCACGTGCCCTATCGGTGGCGGTGGATCGTCCTGCTTCCGTCTCTGTGGCTGGCTTGCATCGCGACTACGCGCACGGTTTTCTCACGCGTTTCACGGACAGGCATTCTGCGCCGTCGGGTGCTGATTTTGGGCCAAGGGCCGCGCGCGGTTCAGCTGCGCGAATTGGCAAAGGAGCGATTCGGCGCATATTTTCTTCCGGTCGCCCAAGTGGGCCTGCATGACAAGGTCCACGTCGCGACGGTCGGCGCCGTCCAGTTGAAAGAGCGCGTCGATTCGGTCGATCTGCTTTCGCTCACCCGCGAAGTGAACGCCTCGGAGATCGTGATCGCGACCGATGATCGCCGCGGCCTTCCGGTGAATCAGCTGTTGAATTGCAAGCTCTCTGGCATCCGCATCACCGATTATGTCGAATTCTACGAGCGCGAAAGCGGCCGCGTCGATCTTTCGGCGCTGAGGCCGAGCTGGTTCATATTCTCCGATGGTTTTCGCATGGGTGCGACTGTCGAAGCGATCAAGCGCATATTCGATATCGTGCTCGGCCTGTCGACCTTGATTTTCGTTCTGCCCATTCTTGTCATGACGATCATCGCAATCAAAAGCGAAGGCACGGGCTCCATTCTGTATCGCCAGGAGCGCGTGGGCCTGAGGGGGCGCACATTCGTGCTTCTGAAGTTCCGCAGCATGACGGAAAATGCCGAGCACGACGGATCGCCGGTGTGGGCTTCAAAGCGCGATCCCCGGATTACGCGCGTAGGCTGGTTCCTCAGAAAGCTTCGGATCGACGAACTGCCTCAATTG
>Ga0134125_10008740_pt1 | contig 11429 bp, 11 predicted proteins | sample KB31751_FD_96464 | JGI IMG/M metagenome (GOLD analysis project Ga0134125, IMG submission 96464) | Terrestrial soil microbial communities with excess Nitrogen fertilizer from Kellogg Biological Station, Michigan, USA - KB3-175-1 | ecosystem: Environmental > Terrestrial > Soil > Unclassified ... | reverse complement strand
CTCCTCCTTTGGCGCGCCCAGCCCAACGCGCTCGCGTGGCACGTTCACGGCATAATTGCCCCGTAGAATAATGGAAATGACGGCGGCAGCTACGCTTCGTTTCGCTGCCGCACTGGGCGCACCGACGAGCCGATCGCGCGACCGTTACTGCGACGCGGCAATTGATGGTGGCGAGATGACGTGGCTGGTCATGAACGCCGGTTCTAGCCTACGCCAAGCTTGTCGGCTCAAACTCTTACTTGTGCCAAATTGTCCGCCGAAATGTCACCGTTTTGCCTCAAACAATCGTTTGAAATTCAAACGATCGTATGATATAGCTTCCCTCGAAGTCAGGCGACCTTCGGAAATTCAGGGGTTTTCCATGCTGAAGGATATTCGGGAACCTTTCGTGCTCAAGCGCACATCGAGGTTTGTCTTGGAGGTCTTGCCGTACCTGCTATCCGCGCTGATTGCAGCGGTCGTTGTGCCCGGGTTCCTTTATTCAAAGGCCCACGAACCAAGGGCCGCGGCAAACGGCCCCCATCTCGGAATGATCCACTGGGACCATGCCGCGCGTTCGTCCGATTCCGACAAAAGGGCGGGAGATAAGCTGGCATATCGCTAAGGTGAGCAATGTTCCCGAGCCAGATAGTCCCAAATACCTAGGAGTTTTGCCATGTCGCGCCATTGGCGAAGGGTTTCCAAGGTTACTCAAGAACTCGCTACCGGCTTGCTTGAGATCAAGAGCGAAGGGACCTTCCCTTACGAGGCTTACTATGTCCTAGCGACCGATCCAGAATTTGAACGACTCTACGATCGGGAACAGCGAGAACTGCTTCAGCTACCGGAATTACGCGCGCTCGCCGCCTGACCAACACGGGCTCGCAGCATCGCCATATCGCAGGGCGTCGGCTGTCTCTAGCCTATCCTATGCGGAAGACTTCCGGTCACGCCCGACGCCTAGCGAATGACACCACCTATGATCCCACGGAGGGCATTTGCATTTGCTCAAACTGACTTAGAGCCGTGGGCGCTTGCTCCAGCGCGGTGAGAAAGCGGTCGGCCCAGTGTTGGATGTCGTTGTGCGAAAGAACCCCAAACAGCGACTCGTGTCGATCGCGCCGTTCGGCCAGTGGCATCGACAGGGCCTGCCCGATGGCCGCCGCCACGCTGTCGGGATCGTAAGGATTGACCAGCAGCGCCGCTTTGCATTCATGAGCCGCACCAGCGAAACGTGACAGGATAAGAACACCCGGGTCATTCGGATTCTGCGAGGCAATATATTCCTTGGCGACGAGGTTCATGCCGTCCCGCAGTGGGGTCACGAGCCCAACACGTGCGGCGCGATAAAGGCCCGCAAGGGTCGAGTGGCTGTAGGCGCGGTTGACGTAACGGATCGGAGTCCAGTCCGCCTCACCATAGGCGCCGTTGATGCGTCCCGCAGCCGATCCAATCTCTTGCTCGATAGTGGCATATTCCGGGATCTCGGTGCGGCTCTTGGTTGCGATCTGTAGATAGGTCACTTTGCCCTGCCAGTCGGCCTGCGTCCGGAGAAACAGTTCGAATGCCGAAAGCCGATGCGCGATCCCTTTCGAGTAATCTAACCGATCGACCCCGATGATGAGCGCACGGCCACCCAAGCTCGCGATCACGCCTTGAACGAACGGCAATCGCACTGAACGCCGGGCAAGATCGGCAAAGGCCGCGGTCTCGATGCCGACCGGGAACGCGTCGATCCGAACGGTCCGGCCGGCGACGACGAAATTGAAATCGCGGCTATGCAGGCCGCATTCGCGGGTCAGGTAACGGCTGAAATTGAAAGCGTCATCGCCTGTCTGGAAGCCGACGAGATCGTATTCGCAGAGCGATGGAATGAGACGCTCGTGGTTGGGTAACGCAGTCAGTATTTCCGGCGGCGGGCAAGGGATGTGAAGGAAAAAGCCAATCCGATTCTTATGCCCGCGCTCGCGCAGCGCCTTGGCGAGCGGAATCAGGTGATAGTCATGCACCCAGACGATATCGTCCGGGCCGAGCAGCGCGTGCAACTCGCGCGCAAAGTGATCGTTGACACGCAGATAACCGCTTAAATCCCGACGCGAGAACTCAGCGAGGTCGATGCGGTAGTGCAGGATTGGCCAGAGCACGCGATTTGTGAAGCCGTTGTAGTATTCCTGGTGGTCCTCTTTGGAGAGATCGAGCGTGATGTAGGTGATCTTGTCGTGCACCACCCGCTGTGTGGCGATCTTGGAGTGCGCGGTGATCTTTCCGCTCCAGCCAAACCAAATGCCAGATTTGTGCTTAAGTGAGGCCTTGACGGCAACCTCAAGCCCGCCGGCGCGAGCCTTTGAATTTTTTTCGGGAATCGCGATTCTATTGGAGACTACGACGAGCTGTCCCAAAAGCAGGCCTCTCAGTAATAGTGACGGGCAGTCTATAGTCCGCCGCTGACTGCGCGTTTATAGCGGAACCAAGCTACAGGTCGCGCCCATTTGCACGATGCCCGGTGGTAATACGCTACATAGCCAATATCCGTGATTTCGGTTATTGCCTTTCCTCTTTATCTTCTACGGCAACAGGCAGTCATCCATCAACTTTTGGGCGAAACCCTTGTTCCCATTGGGGTGTGGGCCAACGGGACGGTTCGGGGATGCTCCTGGAATCGCATCATTGCGAGCCACCACCAGCAGAATCCGACACTCCGCAGAGCCCCATCCATTCTTTTTCGAAACAGACCGGCAAATAAAAATGGCGCTATGTCGTGTCGCACACCCCTGCCGCCACCGGCGCGTTCATACACTGCGGCGACCCGGGCATGGGAAATTTCGACAATGCTATGGTTTTGCAGAACTTGGACGAATTACGGAGATTTGATGCCAGTCCCACCGCATCTCTGGCATCTCACGATTTTGTCCCCCTTCTTGAGAGTGCCTTTTCCCTCACAGTTTTTGCACGGTTTTTTCTTTTCTCCGACGCTCTTCCGCATGTTGTCCTCCAAATTTGGCTCCCGCATCGTTGTCGGCGCGGTTGACCGAGCTCACCCATCGTCAGCCGGCGCCTTAGATCGGCATAGGTCAGACCGGGGTCTTCGAGCCCTTATCAGTCAGCGTCGGCTCACCCAAAGCTGTATGAGTGATTAGACCAACTGATTTCAATTCCGGGATGCCCTTCTTAACGGTCTTCGCGCTGCCAACTCTCATATTCAATTGAATCAGCGGAATTCCGGAGCCAGGCAGTCGGTTGAACGACTTGATCTTTTGAAGAACTTCTTTTGCTTCCCAACTGAGCCCATCGCTTTCAACCATTTTTCATAACCTCTTCTGCAGAGCGCTGACCTGCCGCTGATTGAATGAACGGTCCGCCTGTGGTTTGTGAATCCTGAGCTCCCGCTCCTTGGTCAGCCACATAAACCCTAGCTTCTCCGGCAGCTCCCAATTTGTCCGCAGCAGTCAGATCGACAGCTCGGGGAAGCTCACCGCGACTGTGCGAATTCACTCGCCGAATATGACGGGTGTGCTGAAAATGCCACGCCAGCGCAGATTCCGGCTATTTCCCCGTTTCCGCCACAAAAAAGACCCCCCAGGCAGTCCAGGTTCCTGGGGTTTGGAGAAGTTGTTGCCTCAACTTAGGCTTCTGTGCTGGGCGGCGGGGGTGTCGGGGGATGAGGATGCCGCCCAGACGGCCTAATTACTCATACAAGTAGTTATTGGCTCTTCGAATTCAATTCATCGCTTCTGCGAAAGGACCCGTTTTCAGCATTAAGTTTACGATAGACCGCAGCGGACATTTTTGACGTACGGCAAAAGCAGGAGGCCGCACCCCAGACTCGACTCGGGGCCCGCACGCCTGTTTAAGCCATCAGCCACCGGAGTTGCCTAACGGCATTATAGCGTCCCGGCCCAGTCACTCTGGCTCGACATTCGTGGCGCGTATCACTTGCCACGCGCACAAGCGGGCTGCGGAGATATCGGACGCTAGCTAGGTACAACGCCCTTCACCGCGTTGGCGAAGGCTTCGTAGGCGATGCTACCGTCGGGGGCGATCGGCAAATTCGCGCGCAAATGTGCCTTGAGCTGCTCCATCTCGGCCGGCGTCATCTTAGCCATCACTTGTCCAGCCGGTCCGATCATCACGAGGTTCGATTCGCAGTACTCGTCGAAGCTCGCGAAATTGACTGTGATGCCGATGACGCGAGTTTCGACTGCTTGCAGTCCGGCTTTTTGCCACAACAGCTGCATTGTTTCGCGACGCGCCGCGTTTTCGCTCACGCGTGCATAGTCCTTATTCATGGCTTTCAGCGCACGACCGACCGGCGCCAGCGGAAGGCCGCCGCCGGCAATGTCCCACATATAGGTCGCAATGAGCCCGCCAGGCCGCACCACCCGGGCCATTTCAGCAACCGCCTTGGCCGGATCTGGCACGAAGGTAATGGCCAGCGCCATGGCCGCAGCATCAAAGCTCTTGTCGGCAAACGGCAGCGCCTGAGCATCAGCCTGGCGGAAGTGAGCTAACTGCGCGCCGGGCCGCGTGCGCGCAAAGGTAAGTTGTTCCTCGGACGGATCGATCGCGTCTACCGCGCTCGGCGCGCAGTGCGCGACTAATTCCTCGGTGAACGCGCCGTTGCCGCAGCCGGCTTCGATCCAGTGCAGGCCTTTCGGCGCTGCGAGCCAGTCTAGGAAAATGCGGCCGACAAGCTTGCTCCACCGACCCATCATCCGCTCGTAGACCTTGCCGTCGGAGAACATTTGGCCGGGGCCGGTCATCGCATCCCTTTCTGCGCTTGCTACAATTTAATCGCCCAGAGCTAAAGCCGACATCGCCTTATGACAAGCTTATGTTCGTTTTTGGCCGTAGCAGACGTGGTTATTAAGCGCGTACAGGTGGTCTCGGAGTCGAGCGATCTAATCATGCTTGGGGATGTGCACCTTTTCGATCAGATCGGACCATTTTTTGATATCGTTTTTCAGGCGGCTCTGCAGGCCATCCGGCGTGCTGCCACGCATTTCCATGCCAAGGCGTTGACCGGTCTCCTGAACGTCCTTCAACTGAAGCGCCTGGTTAATCGCGGCGCTCAGCTTGTCGATGATCGGTTGGGGTACCCCTTTTCGAGCAGCTATTCCATTCCAGCTCGAAACGTCGAAATTCGGTACGCCGCTTTCTTCAACGGTCGGTACGTTGTTCAAAAAAGAGACCCTATGCCGCCCGGTTGTCGCGATCACGTCAATCTTCTGTCCCTCCAGCAACGGGCGCAGAGGAGCATACGAGTCCATATCGAGGTCGACGTCGCCGCGCAGCAGCGCCTCGGCGGCTTCCGGCGAACTGTGAAATGGAACCGCAGTTACGTCGACGCCCGCGACGACTTTCAGAAGCGCAACGCCAAGATTCTGCGTCGTTCCCGGCGTCAGCGTTGCGATGTTCAGTTTGCCGGGATTGGCCTTGGCGTAGGCGATGACGTCACGCATCGATTTGAACTGCGATCCCTTCTTGGCGGCGACCAGGAAATCGAAGCTCGCAACGGTGGAGATCGGAGCAAAATCGTTGAGAATGTTGTACGGCAGGGACTTGAACCATGCGGTGGCGATCGCATAGCTGTTCCCGGTCAAAAACAGAGTGTAGCCGTCGGGGGCGGCCATGGCGACCGCTTGGGCGGCGATGACGCCGGCGGCACCCGGACGGTTCTCGATGATGAATGCTTTGCCGAGCTTGGCGGTCAGCTCCTTGGCGACGATCCGCATGCTCACGTCGCCGATCGTGCCCGCCCCGTAGCCGATGATGAGCTGAACGGGCCGCGCCGGGTAGCCGGCGTCACTTTGTGCCTCGGCCCCGGTTCGCCAGCCGAATGTGCTCAGCACACCGATGGCGGCCGCGGCAACGCAAACGGTTCTTGCAACGCGTCGGACGGTGGGACTGTTTTTGATAGCCATTTTGACCTTCATTTTTTCAGCGGCCCTGGAATGCGAGCCTGTTATTAAATCGGATGCGACGGGCGCCGTCACAGACCACGTCGTCGCATGGGTCATCGCCGTTAGAGATGTGCAGCCATCCAATCGGCTGTGAGCGGCCGAAACTTGTAGCTAATATTGAAGCAGACATGGTTGCCGTCCTCGAAATAGACGAATTCCGACGGTCCCGCGGCTTCGCGTGCAAGGCGCTCGCCCTCGGAGGGCGGGATCAGGCGGTCGCCACCACCGAATACGACGAGCAGCGGGCATTGGATTTGATGTGCGATGTCGTTGAGGCTCAAGCTGCGGGCCACATCAAGCGCTTCAGCGTCCGTGCGTGAATGGCTGCGGACCAAAAACATCTGCGTCAAGTGCGTTTTGGGCCGCGCGAGGAATAGCTTGCCGTAGTCGAACGGGCCGCAATTGGCGACGCATGCCTTGATGCGGGGTTCGAGCGCGGCGGCGCGCGGTGCATAAAGTCCGCCCAGACTTTGGCCGACAACGCCCACGCGACGGCCGTCAACATCGCTGCGCTGTTCGAGCACGTCGATAACCGCGCCAAGCACCTTTCCCCAATCGGGCCTGATCGGAAAGTAGAATGCTGCCTCGCCTTGGCCAGGGCCATCGAGCGTGACGGTCGCCACGCCGCGGCGCAGAAAGGCGTCGCTCCAGGCGTGCAGTTCCTCTTTCGCGGCGTCGAGGCCCGGCAGGATGACCGCAACGGGAGGACGGGCGATGCCCGCGGGCCGCCGCAGATAGCCGGGCAGAGACTTGCCGTCGAACGGAAATTCCACCCGCAGCATCGGCGGATCGATGTGGCGTGAGGCGGCGGCGTAGCAGCGCAACATATTGTTGTGCGCCCGGGCATACTGTTCCTGGTCCACCAGAAAATAGTGTTTGGCGTAGTGATAATAGATCGCGGCTCGCAGGGAGCACTCGGCCTCGGTGACCTGGAGGCCGCGCGCGCCGGCCTCGCCTGCCTGCAGTTCGTGCTTGTTCGCCTCATCGGACCAGATGGCGCACCAATCTTCCCAACGGTCGATCCGCTCCACCATGCGTTCGAGATCGAACGGATCGACGCCGGTTTGGATGTAGCGCGGCTTGAACAGCGAAAAAGTCAGATCGACCCGCGGGTCACTTGCCATTTGGATCAATTCCCATTCGCGATGGCTCCTGCGACGGTGCCGCATTTGCAAGCGGCAGAAGACTTTGCAATATCGATCTGCATCTCGTAACCGACCGCGCAGCACTCAAGCAAGAAACGAAAGGGAATGCCTGCATGTCAAAGTTGTGCCGGGCGGCGTTGTCGCGGCTTATCAGAAGCATGGGCCTGCTGGCCGGTGCCGGCGCGCTGTTCGTCGTCGCCGCTCATGCCGAAACCACGCTGCGCGTCGGCAAGGCTCAGGCCGAAAATTTCACGTTCATGCCGGCCAACGTTGGCATCGAGACCGGCATCTTCAAAAAACACGGGTTGGCGGTGCAGATCGTCAATTTTGGCGGCAGCGGGCGGCTGCAGCAAGGCTTGGCGGCCAACGGCATCGACATCGGGCTGGCTTCGGGACCAGAACTTGCCTTCGTCGCCAAGGGAGCGCCAGTGATCGGCGTGGCCGCAATGGCGGATGCGCCGTACGTCGCCAACGTGGTCGTGCTCAAGGACGGTCCGATCAAGACAATCGGCGACCTCAAGGGCAGGCTGATCAGCGTGTCGACCAGGGGCTCGCTTTCGGAATGGCTGATGCGCGAACTCGCGATACGGCAGGGCTGGGGCAAGGACGGCATCCGGACCGTTGGCCTGGGCGGTATGGGCGCACAAGTTGCGGCGATGAAAACTCGCCAGACCGACGGCATGAACGCCGAGGCCAGCACGGCGTTTCGGCTCGAAGACGAGGGCGTCGGCCGCATCGTGGTCAACTTCGGCACCTTGATAAAGGACTTCCATATCCACGTGATGTACGCGCGGCGCGAATTCCTGGCGAAAAACCCCGACGCGATGCGTGAATTTCTCAAGGGCTGGTTCGAGACGCTCGACTACATGCGAGGCCATCGTCAGGAAACAATCGCGATCGCGAGCCGTGCGATCGACATGCCGGCATCCACTATGGGTCGAGTGTATGATCTGCTGATGCCGGCATTCAATACGACCGGCCGCTTCAATCCCAAAGCGCTGGAGACGCTGGGACGCTCGTTTGTCGAAACCGGCGTGTTGCCGGCGATGCCGGACATGCAGTCGCTGGTAACAGAAAAATTCCTGCCCGGAAGCTGAACAGGCCGCTCTCAGATGCGAATTTTCAGCGCAAGCTCGCGCGGAAACAGCTCATCCACCTCGAGCTTGCGCTTGGTTACACCCTGCTCGTGGCAATAGGTCAGAAACGGCTCGAGCGTCGGCCGGTTGGCCTCAAGGCCGTATGGCCACGCTTCACCGCCGGCAAACAGCTGCTGGTGCACGCTTGCCATTTCCTCGGGTCCCCAGGCCGTCGGCAGGTACGATGTCTGGATGCTGGAAAGTCGCGCGAGGCTTGCTCGTTTCGACTGTTCGAAAGCATCGAACAAGTTGCGGGCGATCCAGGGATTGGCATCGTAAACCGCGCGCCGGATCGCAATGACGTGCATGATCGGGAATATGCGCGTGCGCTCGAAGTATCGCCGTTCCTCCTCCCGATAGTCGGGAAACAGCCGACGTATTCCGGGCGTGTTGTCGAGAAAGCATTTCGGCGGCCGCGCGGTAATCGCCGCGTCAATCGCTCCGGATGTCAGCATTCCGCTCAACGTGCGGTCCGGTTTGGCCGTCAGCTGCACGCCTTTCGGCAGGTTCAGTTCGACATGGTCCTCGCGCCCGGCCTCGTCGACGCCGGCCTGAACCCAGGCAATGGATTCGAGCGGGACGCCGGCATCATGCATGAGATAGCCGCGCACATAGATCGTGGCAGTCTGCGACCATTGTGGAACGCCGATCGTGCGGCTCTTGAGGTCGGTGGCATTCGCGATGCCGGAGGCCTCGTTGACGTAGATCGAGCTGTGACGAAAAACGCGCGACGTGAATACCGGCAGCGCGATGAAAGGGCAGGGCTCCGGCCGCGACAGCCGCGCGCAATAGGCAGAGAGACCGAACTCCGATATGTCGAATTCGAGGTTGGCGCCAAAGCGGAATGCGGCCGATTCGAACGGCATGCGCAATGCAGTCAGCTCAATGCCGATAGGCCGTACTATGCCGTTGACGATGTCGTGCGTATGCACATAGTCATTGATCGCAATGCTCAAACGAAGATCGGACATGGTTCGGGCGGCCTGCAAAACGTTGCCCACAGATACCTAACGCGCTCAGTCAAGTCAGCAGAAAAATTTGCCCATCCGATCGTGTGGCCTGGTGCTGGCGCTCATCGCGCTCCATCCGCGCGAAACGGGGCAAGCGCTACTCTGAAATGGAGGAAGAATTTCACATGGCATCCGACCCGCAGGTAGATCTGATCTTTTCCCATTTCATTCCGCGATACGTTGCGACCGGCGTCGACCCTAACGACATACAGCGGCTTGTCGCCCGCATCGATCGCTGGGCCGACTGGTGCCGCATCTGGTCCGAGGAAGCCCATCGGCATGAACTGCTCGGCGACGAAGCGAGCGCGCAGGGGCGCTTCGTCACCGCGGGCGAGGCGTACCTTCGCGCTGCCATTTATTATCATTACGGCAAGCACCTGTTCGGTGAGGATCCGGCACAGTTTCGCGACGCGCACGAGCGCATGCTGCGCTGCTATCTTGCCGCCGCTCCGCACGTCGCGCCGCCTATGGAGCGGTTCGAAATTCCCTTCGAGGGTACCGTGATGGCCGCCTATTTGCGCCGGCCCGTGGGCGTCGCGCGGCCGAAAGTCGCCATCATCCTGCCCGGGCTCGATGCGGCGAAAGAGGAACTGCACGCGTGGAGTGACGGCTTTCTTGCCCGCGGCCTTGCCACGGTAACGCTGGATGGACCGGGGCAGGGCGAGACATCCTTTCGTTTGCCGATCCGCCACGACTGGGGACGCGTGATCGGCGCCGTCATCGACGTGCTGGAACGGCGTCCGGATGTTGACGGCGGATCGGTTGCCGTGGTCGGGCAGAGCCTGGGCGCGATCTATGCGCCGCTCGCTGCCGCTTTCGAACCGCGGATCAAGGCCTGCGTCGCCAATTGCGGTCCGTTCAATTTCGGCGATGTGCTGCCGCAACTACCCAAGGTGTCGCAGGAGCTATTTCGCATCCGGGCCCATGCCGCCACCATGAAGGAAGCGCTGCAGATTGCGAACCGGCTCAGCCTGGAAGACTGTGCCAATCGGATCAAATGTCCGCTGCTCATCATTTTCGGAGCCGGCGACCGGATCGTGCCGCCGGCCGAAGGCGAGCGCCTGGCGCGCGCGGTGTCGGGGCCAAAGGACTTCGTGGTCTACGAGGAGGGCAATCACGTTTGCTTCAATATCAGCTACAAATTTCGGCCGCTGACCGCCGATTGGACGGTGGAGCATCTCTGAGCCATGCGCGGGCAGTGGGGAGTGGCGGTTTGCTGACTGACGCGTGTTGGGCGACAATAGTCAGATGAAAGATCAGAACCCCCTATGCATGGAACGCAAGGCCGCCGTCGAGGCGCTTCTACCGGTCCCCATTCCGCACACCGAGTTTCGTTTGGCGCGCGGCATTCGCGCCGGGCGGTGGCTGTTCGCCTCCGGCCAGGCAGCCACTGATTACACGAATGGCGTTGCATCCGAGGTGCTGAAAGCGGAGCATCCGCTCAACGGCGAGTCGATCTATAAGCGCGAGGCACGCCGGATTTACTCCAACGTCAAGGAAGTTCTGGCCGCAGCCGACGCCGGCGTCGCCGACGTCGTGCGCGTCGATCAGTACTACACCACCGAGCGGGCGATGCATCCATACCACGAGGTGCGGCACGAGATATTCGGCAGCAAGGTTCCGCCCTCGACTTCGAACTTGCACCAGCGCTTCTCGCGCACCGGTCAGTCGATTGAAATTCAGGTCATGGCCGCCGTTCCGGGGACGGGTACGATTGTCAAGCACGAGACGTTCCGCCCCAGCTACGATATTTCCGCCGTCTCGGGTTACAGCCCGGCGCTGAGTGCAGGGGACTTCCGCTTCGTGCCCGGTCAGACCGCCGAGGCGCTGCGCGATGGCGAAGGACCGGTCGATCCGTCGGTACGGCACCCGCGCGCTTTTTGGCGGCAATGGCCGATCAAGCTCGAGACCGACTTTATCGTTAAGCGCAAGCTTACGGCGTCGCTGGAAGGCGCCCGCGCGAGCCTCGATGGCGTCGTGAAGGCGCAGGTCTATCTGAGCGATCGCGAGGACCTGCCTGGTTTCAACGAGGTCTGGCTGTCCCATTTCAACGGCCGTCCGCCTGCCACCACGATCATCGCGACCCGCAACCCGGGTTTTGTGATCAACGATCTGCGCATCGAGATCAACACGATCTCGCTGGCCGCTGCCGGCAAGACCAAAGCGGAAATCATTCGCGGCCCCGAGCCGCCTCTGTTT
>Ga0134125_10008739_pt1 | contig 11430 bp, 10 predicted proteins | sample KB31751_FD_96464 | JGI IMG/M metagenome (GOLD analysis project Ga0134125, IMG submission 96464) | Terrestrial soil microbial communities with excess Nitrogen fertilizer from Kellogg Biological Station, Michigan, USA - KB3-175-1 | ecosystem: Environmental > Terrestrial > Soil > Unclassified ... | reverse complement strand
GCGTCCATCAGCGCCAGCGAGGAGCCGCAGACCGTCGCCATCGACGACGAGCCGTTCGACTCCAGGATCTCCGAGACGATGCGCAGCGTGTACGGGAAATCCTCGGCGCTCGGCAGCAGCGGACGGATCGCCCGCCAGGCCAGCTTGCCGTGGCCGATGTCGCGGCGGCTCGGCGCGCCCATGCGGCCCGTCTCCCCGACCGAGAACGGCGGGAAGTTGTAGTGCAGCATGAACTTCTCGTAGTACTTGCCGTCGAGCGCATCGATCAGCTGCTCGTCGTCGCCGGTGCCCAGCGTGGCGACCACCAGGGCCTGGGTCTCGCCGCGCGTGAACAGCGCCGAGCCGTGGGCCCGCGAGAGCACGCCCACTTCGCTGGTGATCGGCCGCACCTTGTCGACCGGACGGCCGTCGATGCGCACGCCGCTCTCGATGATGTTGCGGCGCACGACGTCGGCTTCCAGCTCCTTGAAGACGTCGTTGAACTTCAAGGGATCGATGCCGCTCGGGTTGGCTTCCGACTTGCCGAGCTTGGCGAGCGCCTTCTCACGCGCGGCCTCGACGGCGTGGTGGCGGTCGGCCTTGCCGACGATCTTGAAGGCCGCCGCCAGGTCGGCGCCGATCAGCTGCTTGGCCTCGGCCTTCACCGCCTCGGTGTCCTCGACGGCGAACTCGAACGGCTCCTTCGCGGAGTGCTCGGCCAGCTCGATGATCGCGGCGATCACCTGCTTGTTGGCCTCGAAGGCGTGCATGACGCCGCCCAGCACTTCTTCCTCGCTGAGCTCCTTGATCTCGGATTCGACCATCATCACCGCGTCGTCGGTCGAGGCGACGACGAGGTCCATGCGGGTGTCCTTCATCTGGTCGAGGGTCGGATTGAGGACGTACTGGCCGTCGATGAAGCCGACGCGGGCGGCGCCGATCGGGCCCATGAACGGCGCGCCCGAGATCACCAGCGCGGCCGACGAGGCGATCAACGCCACGATGTCCGGATCGTTCTCGAGGTCGTGGGCGAGCACCGTCGCCACCACCTGCACTTCGTTCTTGAAGCCCTTGACGAACAGCGGGCGGATCGGACGGTCGATCAGGCGGCTGGTCAGGGTCTCCTTCTGCGAGGGCGCGCCCTCGCGGCGGGGGAACGAGCCGGGGATCTTGCCGGCGGCGTAGAACTTTTCCTGGTAGTTGACGGTCAGCGGGAAGAAGTCCTGGCCGGGGCGGGGGCTCTTCGCATAGACCGCCGTGGCCAGCACCATCGTCTCGCCGTAGGTGGCCAGCACCGCGCCGTCGGCCTGACGGGCCATGCGGCCGGTTTCGAGCGTCAGGCGGCGGCCGCCCAGCTCGATGCTCTTACGTTTGATATCGAACATTTATTCTGTCTTTCTCAGGTGTCCCGAAGGCCCATTCCTTCGGGGGCGGACAGGGGCGGAACGGCTAGCTTTCTTGCGGATCCGGGAGTCCTCTCCATCGCGACAGGCAGATGAGGACCAAAGCTCCAGCCCTCGGCGTACAATTCGCGGGGCGTGACTTCGCCCGGCTTTCACGTCCAGGTCCGCGGCCTGTCAGGCGGATCAGGGACGAATTCGAATATAGGCGCGTTTGCGCGGAAAACGCGAACGCGCGTCTTGGCCTACCGACGCAGGTCCTACCTGCGGCCGATCGTGTCGCGGATGCCCAGCGCCTTGATGATCGCCTGATAGCGGCTCTCGTCGGACTTCTTCAGGTGCCCAAGCAGCGAGCGGCGCTGCGAGACCAGCATCAGCAGGCCGCGGCGCGAGTGGTTGTCCTTCTTGTGCGTCTTGAAGTGCTCGGTGAGGTTCGCGATGCGCTCGGAGAGGATCGCCACCTGCACTTCGGCTGACCCGGTGTCCGCTTCGCTGCGGGCGTGGGTACGGATGAGCTCAGCCTTGCGTTCGGCCGTGATCGACATCGAATGGTCTCCGCTCAGAGATGGAGGACGCGCACCGGGTTGAGCCGTCCCGCACGCATCTCGCAGAGCGCCACGACCTTCCCTCCCTCGAATGCGGCGACGGTGCGCGAACCTGATGGAAGGCTCGCCTTCAACGCCTCCGCCTGCCGGGGAAGAAGGACGATCGATCGTCCCTGCGTCAGCCTGAAGGCGTCTTCGGTGGTCAAGGCCAGGGCCGGGATGTCGTCCAGCGCGGTCTCGACCGGAAGCAGGGCCTCCGGGCGGGCGCCCCTATGGCACAACTCCTCCAGCTTTTCCAGGCCTATCGCCCGGTCCTCGCCGAGCGCGCCGACGCGGGTGCGGCGAAGCGCAGCGACGTGCCCGCAGGCGTCGAGCGCGGCGGCGAGGTCGCGCACCAGCGCGCGCACGTAGGCGCCCTTGCCGCATTCGAGCTCCAGCTCGGTGTGGTCGGCGTCGGGCGCGGCGGTCACCACGAGGCGGTGGATCGTGACGGTGCGCGGCGCCAGCTCCACCTCGAGGCCCTCGCGGGCGAGGTCGTAGGCGCGCGCGCCCTCGATCTTCACGGCCGAGAACGCCGGCGGGACCTGCTCGATCTCGCCGACGAAGGCGCCCAGCGCCGCCTCGACCTCGGCGCGCGAGGGCCGCACGTCGGAGGTCGCGGTCACCGCGCCCTCGCGGTCGAAGCTGGCCGTGGTCCTCCCCCAGGCGATGGTGAAGCGGTAGACCTTGCTCGCGTCCATAAGGAACGGCACGGTCTTGGTCGCCTCGCCGAGCGCGATCGGCAGGATGCCGGTGGCCAGCGGATCGAGCGTGCCGGCGTGCCCGGCCTTCTGCGCATTGAACGCGCGCCGCACCCGCCCGACCGCCTGGGTCGAGGTCATGTCGAGCGGCTTGTCGAGGCAGATCCAGCCCGACACCGCGTCCCCCTTGCGACGGCGGGCCATCAGAAGCGCTCCGATCGTTGTGTCCGCCGCCTTGCGCCCCCTCCGTCTCGCCGCGCTTGCAGCGCGCCGATCCACCTCCCCCACACTCTGCGGTGCGGGTGAGGAGCGAAGTTGCGCAACCCCGCTCCTGCCCCGTCGCGAAGACGACGGGGGAGGGGGACCGCGCCGCGCAGCGGCGTGGTGGAGGGGGCGCAAGGCAAGCGACGGGCCTCGGCCATCAGTCCTCCCCTTCCACGTCGCGGCGGACGCGGGGGTCGGCCAGCAGGCGGTTCATCTTGTCGGCGGCGTCGAAGCTGGCGTCGTGGACGAACTTCAGGTCGGGCGTGAAGCGCATGTCGATCGCATGGCCGAGCCGGCCGCGCAGGAAGCGCCCGACCCGGTTCAGCGCGGCGATGACCTCGGCCGCGTGCGCGCCGCCGAGCGGCTCGACGAAGCAGACCGCGTGCTTGAGGTCCGGGCTCATGCGCACCTCGGTGACGGTCACCGACACGCCTTTCAGCGCCGGCTCCTCCAGTTCCTCCTCGCGCAGGATGTCGACCAGCGCGTGGCGGATCAGCTCGCCGGCGCGCAGCTGCCGCTGGGTCGGCCCATGGGCGGCGGCGCCCGATTGGCGCGGATGTCGGTGGGTGGGTCGGGACATGATGCAAGAACTCGCATTCCGGGCTGCCGGATCGGACGGCCAGCGCGGGGAGGCGCGGCTCTTAGGCGCAGCGCCCCCCGAAGTCCAGCGCGGGCTGACGGTCTCCGGGGGCCGGCGCTTCCGGTCGGGCGGCCGCGTCTGCTAAGAGAGCATCGTCATGCAGAGCCGCTTCACCCAAGCGCACATCGATGCCTGGCGCCGCGACGGCGCCGTGCTGATCCCGAACTTCTTCTCGGCCGAAGAGGTCGCCGCCGTGCAGGCCGACTACGCCCGCGTGTTCGACCGCGCCGGCGCCGAAGCGGCCATGGTCAAGAAGCAGGACGGCGAGATCGGCCGCTTCAACCCGGCCCAGTTCACCAGCATCCAGGTGCTGCCGCTCGACTGCTCGCCGGCGCTGAACCTCGCCGGCGTGCACCCGGCGCTGATCGATTTCTCCAGGCGCGCGATGGCCTGCGAGGACGTGCTGGTCTACCAGTGCCAGGCGTGGGCGAAGTTCACCGGCGACGCCGACTACGACCAGCCGTTCCACTGCGACTACGTCAACCACACGCTGACCGGGCCGTCCGAGGTTCCGCGGCACAACTCGGTGACCTTCATCTGCATCTTCTCGGACGTCACCGAGGCGCACGGGCCGACCCACTACGTGACGCGGCCGGACGCCGACAAGATCGCCCAGCCGGAGGTGACGCTGACCGGCGCCCCCGGCCTGCAGGCGGCGCTGTCGGCGCACGCGCGCTCGGCGGCGGGGCCGGCCGGCAGTCTCTTCGCCTACGGCATCGACATCTGGCACCGCGGCACCAACCTCACCGCGCCGGGCGGCCATCGCTACGTGATGACCACCTGCTTCAAGGACGCGCGCAATTCGTCGATCGCCTTCACGGCCTGGCAGTTCCACCACACCAAGCCATGGCGCAACATCATCGAGCACGGCACGCCCGAGCAGCTCGCCTGCTTCGGCGTGCAAAAGCCCGGCGATCCCTACTGGACCGAGCTGACGCTGGCCCGCGCCCAGGTCCGCTATCCGGGCTGGGACCTGACGCCCTGGCGCGAGGCGATGGTGCGGCGGCAAGCCTCAGAGGCCGGCGCGGAGCTCGAGGCTCAAGCGTAGCCCGGCGGGCAGCGTATCGAGCACCGGCGTCGTCGGCAGGCCCGCGGCGCCCAGCAGGTTCGCCGTCCAGTGGTTGCACATGTGGAAGAGGTCGAAGCCTTCGCGGCTGGCGAAGAAGGCTTCGCCCGGCTGGCGCGGGACCGGCTGCGCGATCGGCCGGCCGGCGCTGTCCAGCTCGAACGAGCGGTCGGCGCGGCGCATGAGCGCGGCGAGCCCGGCGCTCGAGACCGGGATGCGCAGGACGCCGCCGCGGAACGCCAGGTCCGGCCGCGTCCAGACGCCTTCCAGGTGCACCGTGGTCGGCCGCCCGCCGAGCGCGGCGCGCGCCGCGTCGAGCAGCCGCTCCTGCCAGGGGCTCGTCGCCTGGTAGAACTTGGCGTCGCCGAAGCCGATCATGATCCAGGGATCGGCGCTGGTCCGCGCCGCGGCCTCCGCCAGTGGTCCGCCGTGCGCCACGATGGCGGCGCGCGGCAGCGCCAGATCGGTGTGGAAGCCGTTGTCGATCAGCCAGATCGGCTGCGCGTCGGCGGGCTTGGCCGGAAACAGGGTCGGATCGCCCGGCCGCGCGGTCGCCAGCGTGAGCACGAGCAGGCTCACGACCACGACCGCCGCGATCCAGCCGATCCGCCGCATTGGTTCAGGTCTTTGCAGCCACGGAAAACACGGAAAGGACGGAGCTTGGGCGATTTCAGTGTCATCCCGGAAAAGCTCGCGCCAGCGAGCTGTCCGGGAGCTGCTTTCAGCATAGCAGGGAGTCCCGGCTCTGCGCGGCTTCGCCGCTGCGGGCGGGATGAGACGCTCGGGGGCGGCGCCCAGCCCTATTTTCCGTGACCCTCTTTGAGCGCCCTCACTTCCAGATCGGCTTGCCCGCGCCCGGCAGGCCGAGCCTTGGCCACTTCTGCGTCACAGTCTCGACCACGGCGTCGTCCATGCGGATCAGCCGGCCCCATTCGCGTTTGGTTTCCGGCGGCCACTTGTTGGTGGCGTCGAGGCCGATCTTCGAGCCGAGGCCGCTCTCGGGGGAGGCGAAGTCGAGGTAGTCGATCGGCGTGCCCTCCACGACGGTGATGTCGCGGGCCGGGTCCATGCGGGTGGAGATCGCCCACATGACGTCCTTCCAATCGCGGGCGTCGATGTCGTCGTCCACCACGATCACCCACTTGGTGTACATGAACTGGCGAAGGTAGCTCCAGACGCCCATCATCACCCGCTTGGCGTGACCGGGATACGCCTTCTTCATCGAGACCACGGCGATGCGGTAGCTGCAGCCCTCCGGCGGCAGCCAGAAGTCGACGATCTCGGGGAACTGGCCCTTCAGCAGCGGCACGAACACCTCGTTCAGCGCCTCGCCGAGCACCGAGGGCTCGTCGGGCGGGCGGCCGGTGTGGGTGGTCAGGTAGATCGGATCGCGCCGCATGGTGATGGCGGTGACCTGGAACACCGGGAACGGCTCGACGGCGTTGTAATAGCCGGTGTGGTCGCCGTAGGGGCCCTCGTCGGCGTAGTCGTCGAGCAGCACCTCGCCCTCGATCACCATCTCGGCCTGCGCCGGCACCAGCAGCGGCTGGGTCTTGGCGGGAACCAGCTCGACCGGCGCGCCGCGCAGCAGGCCGGCGAACTGGTATTCCGAGAGCGTGTCGGGCACAGGCGTCACGGCCGACAGGATCGTGCCCGGATCGGCGCCGATCACCGCGCACGCCGGCAGCGGTTCGCGCCGGCCCGCGCCCTTCCAGCGGCGATGGTGCTGGGCGCCGCCGCGATGGGCGAGCCAGCGCATGATGGTGCGGTCGCGGCCGATCACCTGCATGCGGTAGATGCCGAGGTTGAAGTCGTCCTCGCGGGTGCTGGAGGGGCCCTTGGTCACCACCAGCGGCCAGGTGATCAGCGGCGCCGGCTCGCCCGGCCAGCAGGTCTGCACGGGCAGCTGGGCGAGGTCGATCTTGTCGCCGGTCCAGACCACCTGCTGCGCCGGCGCGCGACTGACCGCCTTCGGGCGCATGTCCATCACGGTGCGGGCGAGCGGCAGCAGCTCGAGGACCTCCTTCATGCCGCGCGGCGGCTCCGGCGCACGAAGGAAGGCGAGCAGCTCGCCGACCTCCCGCAGGTCGGCGGCGCTGGTGCGGCCCTTGCCCTGCAGCGTCACCCCCATGGCGACGCGCCTCACCGTGCCGAACAGGTTGGCCAGGCACGGGATCGGCGAGACCGACCCGTCGGCGCGGGTCGGCTTCTCGAACAGCACCGCCGGACCGCCGTCGGCGAGCAACCGGGTGCAGATCTCGGTGATCTCGAGATCCGTGCGCACCGGCTCGGCCACCCGCACCAGCTCGCCCTCTGCCTCGAGCCTGGCGATGAACTCCCTTAGCGACCGATAGGCCACCACCCCCTCCCGCTCTCCCCGCGCAAGCGGGGACCCCAGGTTTTTGAGCCACGGAAAACACGGAAAGCACGGAAAGTGCGGACGCAGGAACTCCTCGTCCGTGTTTTCCGTGTTTTCCGTGGTCAATTCTTCCGCCGCAGGGACCTCGGCGCGTGAGAAAAACGCCTGGGTCCCCGCTCGCGCGGGGAAGAGCGGAGGAGGGGCTACGCCGCCGCAGCCTGCCCCAGCTTCCGCGTCCCCGCCGCCGCCGGCTTCAGCGGGTCGATCACGAAGCGGACCGGCATGTAGCTCCAGTCGGCGAGGATCCAGGTGGCCGGCAAGTGGTTCGAGACCGTCAGCGTGGGCGCGCCAAAGGCCGCCATGTCGAGCGTCATCGGGAACTTGCCGCCGAGATCGTGATAGTGCGCCGGGCCGCGCCGCGCCTCCTTGATCTTGAACTCGAACTCCTCGGCAATCAGGGTCGGCGCGCCGTCCAGCAGCGCCAGCACGCTGTTCTGCACGTGCAGCACGTCGACGCCGGCGATCTGGGTGGGATTCTCCACCACGGCGTTCAGCAAGGTGCGCCCGCGCGTCGCCACCTTGGCCTCGAAGCCGTAATGCCGCTTCTTCAGCGACACCGTCTCGGCCACCGCCAATCGCTTGCCGTAGCCGTTCTCGAGCCAGGCGGACGCCCGCTCGTTGTCGGTGAAGCCGCCCAGGATGTAGCCGACGTAGTGGTTGGTGGCCCGGGCGTGCAGGCGCAGCTCCGCCGTCGTGAACGGACCGAACGGGCTGTCGTCGTGCCGGCGCAGGATCAGCGAGCAGTAGGTCGGGAAGGGCGGATGAAGCGCCGCCGGCAGCGCGGCGATCGCCGCCTCGCTCAGCACCTCGAACGTGAGGGCCAGCACCTGCACGCCCTCGAGGTCGATGCGGTCCTCGGCCAGCGCCTTCACCGCGGGCAGGCCGTCGGCGGTCGGCTTGTAGCCTCCGAAGATGGGCATGCGCTCAGCTCCCCTATTCGGCCGCGACCGGCGTCTTCGCGCCGGCCTTCTTGAACGCCGGCATCACCTCCTTGGCGAACAGCCGCAAGCTGGCCAGCACCTCCGCCTGCGGCACCGTCTCCAGCGCGTTCAGCAGGAAGTTGACGCAATCGATGCCGGTCGCCTCCCAGTTCTTCAGCACCTCGGTGATCCGTTTAGGGTCGCCGACCGCCAGGCCCGGCGGCGGCGCCGGCATGTCGCCGGGCGCCGACGACGCGCGCCGCACCTGCGGCAGCAGGCCGAAGCTGCCGTACGACGGCGAGGCGTAGACCTCGCGCGCCGAGACCAGCTGCGCGGCGGCGTAGCCGAAGGCGCCCGAGAGCCGCAGGCCGGTCTTCTGCCCGACGTCGTTGTCCTCGTGGCAGTAGAGGAAGTTGACCGTGGCCACCTGGTCGTTGATCGCGCCGGCCGGTTCGCAATTCTGCAGCACCTTGCGGTAGACCTTCACGCGCCGCTCCTGCTCGGCGAAGTCGTTGAAGGTGAGGCCGAGCGCGCCGATGCCGTGCTCGGCGGCGTCGATCTCGGTGCCGGGGCTGGTCACCGCCACCCACATCGGCGGGTGCGGCTTCTGGTACGGCTTGGGGATCACCGCCCGCTCCGGCATCGAGAAGCAGACCCCGTCGTGGGCATAGCGCTCGTTCGTCCACATCTTCGGCAGCGCGCGCACGATCTCGGCCCAGGTCGCCTTGGTGAGGTCGGGGTTGGCGCGGAAGCCGCCGAGCTCGGTCCAGGTGGCGCTGCGCCCGGTGCCGACGTCGAGCCGCCCCCCCGACACCAGGTCGAGCACCGCGGAGCGCTCGGCGATGCGGATCGGATGGTTGATCTCCGGCACGCAGACGTTGATGCCGTGGCCGACCCGGATGTTCCTGGTCTTCGCCGCCACCGTCGCCAGGAAGATCTCCGGCGCCGGGCAGTGCGAATACTCCTCCAGGAAATGGTGCTCGACGGCCCAGACGTGGTCGAAGCCGAGCTCGTCGGCCAGCACGCATTGCTCGATGCAGTTGTTGTAGACCTGCCGCTCGGTCTCCGGCCCCCAGGGGCGAGGCACGCTGATCTCGTAGAAGATGCCGAACTTCATGGGTCCCTCCCATTCGGTGGCTCTAGCGCGAACGTTGCGACCTGAACGCGCGGGCTGGCAAGCATTCCGCAAGGTGAGCGCGCGGGTCACGAACGCGTGCGCACCCGGTCCCGGCACTGAAAGCACGAACCGCCGCTCCCACCCGTCATGCCCGGGCGTCAGTCCCGGGCATCCAAGAACACCTGGCGAGCCATGGCCGCGCGGCCGCGCGGCCGCTCCAACCAGCGTGTGCTTGGATCGCCGGGACTGACGCCCGGCGATGACGGAGGAGAGGGGCGGAGAACCGTTCCTGTCTTCCTGGCTCCCGGCGCGCGGCGGGCGCCCTCTGGCCTCGGCCGCTGCACTCGCCTACCTACGCGCCAATGGCGCTCTCCAAGATCTGCGGATGTTCGAGCCCCGAGGCGGTGGCCGCGGCGGCGGGCGGGGGCGCGGCCTACATCGGGTTCAACTTCTTCGAGAAGAGCCCGCGCTACGTGACGCCGCAGGCGGCGGCGCGGCTGGCGGCGCCGGCGCGCGGCCGCGTCAAGATCGTCGCCGTGACCGTCGATCCGTCGGATGCGCTGCTGCGCGAGATCGTGGGGGCGCTGAAGCCCGACTTCGTGCAGCTGCACGGGCGCGAGACGCCGGCGCGGGTGCGCGAGGTCGCCATGCGGTCAGGCGCCGGCACGATCAAGGCGATGCAGGTCGGCGAGGAAGCCGACCTGGCCAGGCTCGCCGAGTTCGAGGCGGTGGCCGACCACCTGATGCTCGACGCCAAGGCGCCGCCGGGCGCCGACCGGCCGGGCGGGCATGGCGCGGCGTTCGACTGGTCGCTGACCTATGGGCGCAGGTTCGCGCGGCCATGGTTCCTGGCGGGCGGCCTCGATCCGTTCAACGTGGCGGAGGCCGTGCGGCTTTCCGGGGCGCCCATTGCGGACGTTTCCTCTGGCGTGGAGCGCGGCGCCGGACTAAAGGACCCGGCTCTCATCGAAGCCTTCCTGCAGGCGGCCGCCCGCGCCTGATCGACGTGACCAAACCCCTGATCTCAAACGATTATTCCGTCTATCCCGATGCCGCAGGGCGATTCGGCGACTACGGCGGCCGCTATGTGGCCGAGACGCTGATGCCGCTGGTGCTGGCGCTGGAGACCGCCTGGCGCGAGGCGAAGGCCGATCCGGCCTACCAGGGCGAGCTGAGGGCCGAGCAGCGCGACTACATCGGCCGGCCGAGCCCGCTCTATTTCGCCAAGCGCCTGTCGGCGCACCACGGCGCGCGCATCTGGCTGAAGCGCGAGGAGCTGAACCACACCGGCTCGCACAAGATCAACAACTGCATCGGGCAGATTCTGCTGGCCATGCGGATGGGCAAGACGCGGATCATCGCCGAGACCGGGGCCGGCCAGCACGGCGTCGCCACAGCCACGGTCTGCGCCCGCTACGGCCTGCCCTGCGTCGTCTACATGGGCGCGGTGGACGTGGAGCGGCAGGCGCCGAACGTCGCGCGGATGCGGCTGCTGGGCGCCGAGGTGCGGCCGGTGACCAGCGGCTCGGCCACGCTGAAGGACGCCACCAACGAGGCGCTGCGCGACTGGGTGACCAACGTCGAGGACACCTTCTACATCATCGGCTCGGTGGTCGGCCCGCACCCCTATCCCGGGATGGTGCGCGACCTGCAGCGGGTGATCGGCGAGGAGGCGCGCGCGCAGGTGCTGGAAGCCGAGGGCCGGCTGCCGGACGCGGCGGTGGCGTGCGTCGGCGGCGGCTCCAACGCCATGGGGCTGTTCCACCCGTTTCTCGACGACCCGGTGAAGCTTTACGGCGTCGAGGCCTCCGGCGAGGGCCTGGAGAGCGGCCTGCACGCGGCGGCGATCAACGGCGGGCGGCCGGGCGTGCTGCACGGCAACCGCACCTACCTGCTGCAGGACGCCGACGGCCAGATCACCGAAGCGCACTCGATCTCCGCCGGCCTCGACTATCCGGGCATCGGGCCCGAGCACGCGTTCCTGCACGACGTCGGACGCGTGACCTACCTGACCGCCACCGATCGCGAGACGCTGGAGGCATTTCAGTTGCTGTCGCGCCTGGAGGGCATCCTGCCGGCGCTGGAGAGCGCCCATGCCCTCGCCAGGCTGGGCGACGTGGCGAAGATCGTCGGACCGGAAGGCGTCATCGTGCTCGGCCTCTCCGGCCGCGGCGACAAAGACCTCGATGCGGTGCTGGAGCGGATGGGAGCCGGACGGTGACGGTGCAGCGCCTCGACGCGCGCTTTGCCGAGCTGAGGCGCGAGGGCCGCGCGGCGTTCGTGGCCTACGTGATGGCCGGCGATCCGGACGCGCAGACCTCGCTGGCCGTGCTGAAGGGC
>Ga0134125_10008737_pt1 | contig 11430 bp, 12 predicted proteins | sample KB31751_FD_96464 | JGI IMG/M metagenome (GOLD analysis project Ga0134125, IMG submission 96464) | Terrestrial soil microbial communities with excess Nitrogen fertilizer from Kellogg Biological Station, Michigan, USA - KB3-175-1 | ecosystem: Environmental > Terrestrial > Soil > Unclassified ... | reverse complement strand
GCTCGACCGAGTCGGGGGAGCCGAATCGCTCGAGCAGCTGTTTCCAGGAGAGTCCGCTAGTGATCTGCGCCGCCACAGTCGCCCCGGCCGACGTGCCGACGAACAGGCCCGCGTCGAGCCGCACGTCCAGCCCGTCCTCCGCCAGCCCTGACAGCAGCCCGAGTTGCCAGCCGATCCCGGCCACGCCGCCGCCGCCGAGGACGACGCCGCGGTCCCGGGCGGATGTCACCGGTTGAGGAAGCCGGCGTCGACCGGAAGTGTCACGCCAGTCACATAGCGGGCCGCGTCGGAGACCAGCCAGACGATCGCGTTCGAGACGTCTACCGCCTCGATCACCTCGACCGGCATCGGGTTGCCGAGGCTGTGCCGCATCGCGTCGCCCGGGGGTAGCCTGTCCAGGACCTGCTCGGTGAACTCCGCGTACTCGGCGGGGAACTCCGCCAGCATTGGGGTGTCGACGCCTGTGGGGTGCACCGTGTTGACCCTGATCCGTTCCGGTGCCAGCAGGTTCGCGTACTTGCGCATGAGGCCCACGACGCCGTGCTTGGCCGCGGCGTAGCCGAGTGTGCCTGCGCCGGCGCCGGTTACCGCTCCCTTGAGGCCGGCGATAGAACTCGTGATCACGATCGACCCCCCCTGGCCCTGCCGCTGCAGCACGGGCAGCCCGGCCTCGACGGTGTGCCAGGCGCCGATCAAGTTGATGTCGATCTGATCGCGGAATGTCGCAGCCGAATCCGCCTCGTCGTACTTGCCGATCAGGATACCGGCGTTGGCGATGATCGTGTCGAGCCGGCCGAACTGCTCGACACCGGCGGCCACCGTGTCCTTGAGGGCATCGAGGTCGCGCACGTCCGCCTTGCGGGCAAGCATCCGGCGCCCGGTCGCGGCGACTAGTCGCTCGGTTTCCTGCAGGTCGGCCTCGGTCGACATCTTGTAACGGACCGTCGGGACCTGTTCACACAGGTCGACCCCGATGATGTCTGCGCCCTCCTCAGCGAGGCGGACGGCATGAGACCGGCCTTGGCCGCGCGCCACCCCAGTGATGAAGGCGACCTTTCCGTCGAGTGAACCCATCTGGCTCGAACCACCCTTCGCGTCGTTGCGATTAACTGATCGGCGCCCCGCTACTCCGTTCCAGCCTCATGTGTAGGCGTCGGTGTCCGGGTCGAGCGGTGCAGCCTATATGCGGCTCCACGTCCGACCGATCGCTCGCTCGCTAAGTATCGACAGTGGCTTGGCGAGCTGTCAAGTGTCTTCGTCGGTAGGCTCCACGGGCATTCACGGAAGCGGACAAGAGAGAGTCCCAGGGAGTGAGACGGACCCCGTCGGGCACTGCACAGGGTCGCCGCCCCCGGCCGCAATGGTCAGTCGCCTGGTGTCAGGTGTGACCTACACGCGCTCAGGCAAGCATGTACGTGGGCGAACTCATTGTGGTGCCTCCTCCGGTTGTCGAATTCTGCGGTTGCGGCGTTGCTCGACCGACCAAAGGCTGCGGCACTCTCGGTTCTTCGTCGGCGCGGCTGCCACGGGAAGTTCGACGCCCTGCTCGCGCATGCTTCCGTGTTGAAGCTCTCGCTCGGTCCTCGAGGAACCCTGGAACCCCGTCCATATGCGCAGCCTTGAACGTGCGCGATGACATTCCCGTGAGTGTGCGAACAGGCGGGTGTGGACATCGTCGTTTGACTCCGATAGCATCGTACGGACCGACCGAGCGATCGATCGGTGTCAGCGACGGAGAGGTTTGTGCCATGGGACTTGTCGTCCGTACGGATTCTGATCGTGAGGGCCGCTCCCGAACCTGGGGGAGCTTGCCGCAGTAGTCGGTGGCAACAGGCCGGTGACTCGTACTTCAGTGTGGAAGGAGAACTCGGGTGGTCGAGACGAGGATCGACGTGATCCCATCGGAGGACCGTGATGCGTGTTCGCGCACCGCTTGGTCAGCCTCTGCGGACTACCTCGACAGGGCGGCCAAGGTCGCAGATCTCGTCGAACGCGAGGCTGACGAGACTGAGCGTGCAGGCACTATGACCCGCCCCGTCATCGATGCACTCGTTGACTCCAATTTGTTCTGGATTCTTTTGCCCTCGGATCTCGGCGGCGGCGGGCAAGGGGTTGTGCCGTTTCTCGAGGTTGTGGAGGAGCTGACGCGGGCTGACGCCTCGTCGGGGTGGTCCTACATGGCTAACGCCGGGAGCATCGGCCTTGCGGCTGGATTCTTGCAACCCGAGGCCACCCGCGAGATGTTCGGCGGCCCGAACAAGGCGATCACGGCTGGCCAACTTGGCCCGATCGGGCGCGGAACCGAGGCCGAGGATGGATACCGCTTCAGCGGCAATTACCAGTTCGGCAGTGGGTCAGCTCACGCCAGCTGGATCGGCGGCGGTTTTCTGGTCGAGGAGGCCGGCCGCATCCAAATCGGTGCGGACGGCACGCCTGACGCTCGAGTTGCCTTCCTGCCCCGGGACTGCGCGACCTTCCTCGGGAATTGGGATGTGACAGGGCTGGTCGGTACCGGCAGCCACGACTACAGAATCGACGACCAGGCCGTCCCGAGGGAATTCACCTACCCCAGAACCGGAGCCGCGCCAGTCCGAGGAGAGCCGGTCTTCGCCCTGGGTCACGTGAGCCTCGGAATCGCCGGCCATGCGGCCGTAGCACTCGGCTTGATGAAGTGCGCTCTCGGCGAGGTTGCGCGGATCACCGACGGGAAGAAGAGGGTCGGTTATCCCGGTCCGGTCGGGGATCATCCGCTCTTTCTGCAGGGGCTCGCCAAGCACGACGCGATGTACCGATCCGCGCGAGGATACGTGCTGGACGTGTTCGGTGACGCAGAAGCGAAGGCCGCTACAGGTCGTCCGATCACATCGGCCGAGCACGCCCGAATCCGGCAGGCCTCGACGTGGGTGCACGACGTCGCGAGCGAGGTCGTCGGATTCTGTCGTCTTTGGGGCGGCACGCAAGCCTTTCGTAACCCCACGCGACTTGGACGAGTCGTTCGCGATCTCTCGGTCGCCACACAGCACGTCCTTGTCGATCCCGTGACGCTGGTAGACGCAGGCGCGGTCATCGTTGGCACCTGGCGCTAGTTCCGTCTCGACACCGGATTTCCGGCCGGATCGATCTCGCACTGTCGACAGATGAGGTGAGTTGGTATGCATCCCCAAGCTCGTGCGTTTCTGGACGGTCCAGCACGCACAATCCGTTTCCCGCCCATCGAGGAACTGCAGGATCCAGGCCGTCGGCAGCAGTACCTGGACAGCGTACGTGGCTCGGTAAGCCTGCCGCACAGTCCAATTCCGGTTCGACGGGTAGACGAGGACACCGCCTTCAACGTTCCGGTACGGGTCTACCACGGTAGCGAGCCGAGTGTCGTGGTTGTCTATATGCACGGCGGAGGATGGATTCTCGGCGATCTGAACATGCACGACGCTGTCTGCCGATACCTGGCGCGCCATGTGCCTGCGGTGGTGGTAAATGTCGATTACCGACTTGCGCCTGAGACGCCATACCCAGGCGCACTCGACGACGTCTCGAATGCGCTTCGTTGGGCTGCGGAGCGCGCCAGCAGATGGGGAGTGTCCCCCGAACGGCTGGTTATCGCGGGAAGCAGCGCGGGCGGCAATCTTGCTACCGCGGCAGCCTTGCGGGCGCGCGACAACCACGGGCCCTCGCTCGCCGGTCAGGTTCTTATATACCCCGTGACCGATCACACCACGGAAACAGAGTCCTACCGACTGTTCGGCAACGGCGAATACTATCTTTCGGCTGACCAGATGACCTGGTCTTGGCAGCAGTATGTACCCGAGGCCTCCCGGCGCAACGAACCATACGCATCCCCACTCCGCGGGGAGGACCTCACCGGCCTTCCCCCAACGTTCGTCTTGACCGCTGAGTACGACCCGCTGCGAGACGAAGGCGAGCAGTACGCGGCTCGGCTCGAGACGGCCGGAGTTTCCGTCAGCACTGTCCGGTTCCCGGGGCAAATCCACGGGTTCGTCGGCCGCGTCGACGTCTTCGACGATGCTGAGCAGGCGCTGTCACTCGTCGCCGACGCTATTCGCACGCTGTAGGCCACGGTGCGCTCGATGAATACATACGCAGGCAGCGACCGATATGCACCGACGAGTAACGAGATCGCTCGAGCTCGGTCCCAGGCGCTCGGCGACATCCCGCGGCGTTCCGCCCGCAGGTTCGCCTCACGCACAGCAGTCATCGACGCGGACACGTCGCTGACCTTCGCCGAGTTCGACGCAACGGTCGACCGAGTCGCGGCAGCGCTTTCGGACGCGGGACTGACCAAGGGTGATCGCTTGGCCGTGCTGTCGCACAACTGCTGGCAATACCCGGTTCTCGTCTTCGCCACGGCCAGAATCGGCGTCATTCTCGTGCCGGTGAACTTCATGCTCGGGCCGGAGGAAGTCGCCTATATTCTCGACCACTCCGGTGCTGTCTCGCTAGTCGCCGAAGCCGCTCTCGTCCCTGTGGCCACCGAAGCCATCCGTAGTTCAGTCGGTACGGTCCCGATCCGTGGCGAAATTCGACTCGACGGCGCACCCGGCCACGAGGGATGGATTGACGTGGAGACTTGGTTTGCCTACGAGGGCTCGCCTCCCGATGTCGAAATCGGCGACGAGGACCCGCTACGAATCATGTACACGTCCGGTACTGAGTCGCGGCCCAAGGGAGCCTTGCTCGGCAGCCGCTCTTTGATGTGGCAGTACGTCAGCTGTATCGCGGCGGGAGAGATGTCCGAGCGCGACATCGAGGTCCACGCGATGCCGTTCTACCACTGTGCCCAGTTGGACAATTTCCTGATCACCGATCTCTACTTGGGTGCGACGAGCGTCATCCTGCGCCGACCGGACCCGGTCCTGATCCTGCGCGCCATCGAGCGCGAAAGGGCGACCAACCTGTTCTGTCCGCCGACGGTATGGATCGACTTGCTAAGAAACCCGGAGCTCGCCGAACGAGACGTGTCGTCGCTCAGCAAGGGGTACTACGGCGCGGCGGCGATGCCGGCCGAGGTCCTGCGCGACATACGGGCACAGTTCCCGAACCTGCGCCTGTGGAACTTCTACGGCCAGACGGAGATGGCGTCGCTGGCGACAGCCTTGCTGCCGCACGAACAGGACGAGTTCGCGGGTTCGGCCGGGCGCCCTGCACTCAATGTCGAGACCCGGATCGTCGATCCGGACGGGAACGAGGTCCCGGTCGGCACGGTTGGTGAGATCGTTCACCGCAGCCCCCAGCTCATCCTCGGCTATTACCGCGATTCCGAGCAGACCGCCGACGCTTTTCAGGATGGCTGGTTTCATAGCGGCGACCTCGGCAGGTTCGACGATGGGGGTCGTCTCTACGTTGTCGACCGGCGGAAGGACATGATCAAGTCCGGTGGTGAGAATGTCTCCGGCCGCGAGGTGGAGGAGGTTCTCTACGAGCACGACGCGGTGTCAGAGGCCGCGGTGTTCGGCGTGGAGGACCCGCGGTGGGTCGAGGCCGTTGCCGCCGTGGTCGTACTCCAAGCCGAGCACACGGTGACCGCCGAGGAACTGGTCGCGCATTGTCGCACGCGACTCGCGGGCTTCAAGGTGCCGAAATACGTGGTTCTCACCGATTCCTTGCCGAAGAACCCGAGTGGCAAAATCCTGAAACGAGAATTGCGAACCATATATGCCGGTCTTGCTTCGTCCGGTCTCAGCTTGACTTAGGAAAGGTCAAAGACATGATCTACGAACTTCGTGAATACACTGTGGTCCCCGGAAGAATGCCCGAACTGGTAAAACGGTTCAACAATTACACGTTTCGGCTATTCAAGAAGTACGGTATCGACTGCGTGTTCTGTTCGCTGACCGACGTCGGCGAGAACAGTAACAATGAGCTGGTCTACGTCGTACGGTTCGACTCCAGTGCGGACCGAGATGAGAAGTGGGCCAAATTCATCTCCGACCAGGAGTGGGTGGAGGCGCGCCAGCTGAGCGAGAAGGCCGCCGGCGGACCGTTGGTCGCAAGCATTCGTAATCGAATTCTGAGTCCAGCTGCGTTTGTGTAATCACCGGAAAATGGGTAACGGCGCGGAATGGGGGATTCAGAGATGACAGACATTGTTAACGACCGGGCACTCGACATCTACGCGCTCACCTCATTCATGGACGGCGCAGTCGGGGGGCTGAACGGGCCGCTGCGGGCGCGGCTGCTGTCTGGGGGCCGGTCGAACCCCACCTACATCGTCGTCGACGGCGTCCGCGAATGGGTGCTCCGCCGGCCGCCGCACGGGCTGGTCCTGGCCTCGGCCCACGACATGGGGCGCGAGGTCCGTGTGCTGCGGGCACTGCATGGTACGGCCGTCCCAGTTCCCGCCGTCATCGCGGATGATCTCGCCGGGGTGGTGCTCGGTGTGCCGTTCTACGTAATGGAGCGGGTGGAGGGCGAGGTCATCGGAACCGTCGCGGATGCCGCACGACTCGAGCCCGAACAGCGGCGCCGCCTAGGCGAGGCGATGGTCGATCTCCTAGCCGCCCTGCACACGGTCGACGTCGACGAGGTCGGCCTCGGCGACTGGGGCAAACCCACTGGCTTCCTCGAACGGCAGCTGCTCGTGTGGCGGCGGCAGTGGGAGGCGGTCCGCACGAGGGAACGCCCGGAGTTCGCCGACCTGCTTGACCGGCTGTCCCGGTCGGTTCCGCCCACCCGACGGACGGGTGTGGTGCACGGCGACTTCAAGCTCGACAACCTGCTCGTGGACGCTGCGGACTCGGGAATCATCCGCGGTGTCCTGGATTGGGAGATGTCCACCCGCGGCGACGTCCTGGCCGATCTTGGCGTCCTGATCAGCTTCTGGGACGAACCGGGCGGTGCGGTAAATCCGGTGACCGGCGGCCTGACCGCGCTCCCGGGTTTTCCGTCCCGCGCCGAGCTGGTCGAGCGCTACGCCGCCCTCACCGGCGCCGACGTCGGGCGACTCGACTGGTACGCCGTCCTTGCCGACCTCAAGATCGCCGTCATCCTCGAGCAGATCCACGCCAGGCACGAACAGGGGCACACCGTCGGCGGCGGCTTCGCCGACGTCGGCGCGATGGTGGACCCCCTTCTCCAACGGGCGGTCGGGCGGGCCGATACCGCCCGGATCGGTCGCTGACCCCCTTCACACTCGTCTCCTCGGAGGATCGATGGATTTCGCGTACAGCCCGAGAGTGGAGGATCTCCGCTCCCGCTTGGCCGAGTTCATGCAGAACTGCGTGCTGCCGGCCGAACAGGTCGCTGCGGCGTACCACGATCAGCACCCCGAGCGCTGGGGGGCGCCGCCGGTGATGGCAGAGCTCAAGGCGGAGGCCCGGCGCCTGGGGCTATGGAACCTTGCGTTGCCGGCTGACTCCCGCGGCGCTGGCTTGACAAATTTGGAGTACGCACCGCTGGCGGAGATCACCGGGTGGAGTCCGTTGATCGCCCCAGAAGCGCTCAACTGCTCGTCCCCGGACACCGGGAATATGGAGATCCTCTCGCGGTTCGGCACCGCCGAACAACAGCACCGCTGGCTGGAACCTCTGCTCGAGGGGAAGATCCGGTCGATCTTCTCCATGACGGAGCCCGCGGTCGCCAGCTCCGACGCCAACAACGTTCGACTGGAGATCAGCGAGGACGGCGACGAGTGGGTGCTCAATGGCCGGAAATGGTGGTCGACCTCGGCCCTGCGGCCCGACTGCGCGGTCGCGATGGTCATGGGCGTCACTGATCCCGACGCCCCGGTCGGCCGCCGCCACAGCCTCGTCCTGGTCCCGACCGGAACGCCAGGCATGACTGTGTTGCGCTCCACCCGCGTGCTTGGGTTTGACGACCGGCAGGAGGGCGGTCACGGCGAGATCGACTTCGTCGACGTCCGCGTCCCGAAGGACAGCCTGCTTGGCGAGCGGGGTGCCGGTTTCAGCGTCGCCCAGGCGCGACTCGGCCCTGGGCGCATCCACCATTGCATGCGGTTGATCGGCATGGGGGAGAGGGCAATCGCGGCAATGACGGCGCGCGCCCATGAACGGGTGACGTGGGGTGTCCCGCTCGCGGATCAGGGGGTGGTGCAGCAGTACGTCGCGGACGCCAGGGTCGAGCTCGACGCCGCCCGGCTGCTGGTGCTGCGCGCCGCATGGCGGATGGACCGGGACGGAAACAAGGAAGCGCGTCACGACATTGCCGCGGCGAAGGTCAAGGTCCCCTTGACGGTGAAGAAGGTCGTCGACGTTGCCATTCAGGTGCACGGCGGGGCGGGCTTGTCCCAGGACACGATGCTCCCGGTGCTCTACGCGCAGGCGCGGTTCCTCCAGATCGCCGACGGCCCCGACGAGGTGCACCGGCGTTCGATCGCCCGCCACGAGCTAGCGGCCGACCGGCTGTTCAAGGGCATCTGAGATGGGGAGGCTGTGGGCGAGTATGACCGCTCTTTTCCATGATCGGCGTCGACGCGTAGTCGTAGCCAAGGTGCTCCGCCTGCCTGCGGACAAGGCCGGTCAAGTCCCGGAGGATCGTCTTGCTGGGCGAGGACGGCCGACAACAAGTTGTCGTAGTCAATCTACGATGACGCGACGGACGACGAGTTGCGCCGCTCGCGCACACCGTAGATGGATGCGGTGGCGAGTATCGACCCAACGTGAGAGGGTCCGGGCAGCCCCACCGGGGAACGGTGTGCCAATCATCTCCGTCAGCGCTGACGCGCTGATCGCAAGTGGCGGCATTGACCACATCGGGATCATTCTCGACGGCACCTGCGCCAGATTCCACAAACCAACGTCTCGGCGCGCATACTTGTCAGCTCAGCGGGTGACCGACCTCACACCGGGGGGCATACGTCGGCGGCCGGCGAACCTCGGGGATGCCGCCGACGACATCGTTCGTGTGCCCGCGGTGGAAGCGTCGCCGCCTGACGCGAAATCGGACCTGTATCGCCGGAAACAGGCGATGCCTGCCCGTCCCGGAAGGCTGGGGACTTGCTGAACACGATCGACCGCACCGGCAAAGTGCTCAACCTCTTTACGCCCGAGACACCGGAGTGGGGTGTCACGGAGGTGGCAACGACACTGGGGCTGCCAACGTCAACCACTTTTGCCATCGTGGCCAGTCTGGCCGAAATCGGCCTGCTGCAACAAACTTCAGATCACCGATATCGACTCGGATGGCGAGTGCTGGTAATTAGTCGTCGACTGATGAGCTCCACTTGCTTCAGTGCTCAAACTCACCGCACTGTCGCTGAAGTCGCCAACCAACTGGGCGCCGTTGTCACCATCGGCGCGTGGGATAGCCAGGGCGTTGTCTGCATTGCCAATGCGTCAGGAAACCGCACCGAGCGAGTCCTCGCCGACGGAGCTCACATCTCGGGGCACGCGTCGGCGCTCGGGAAGCTGCTCATGGCACAACTCCCTTGGCCGAAGGTGCAAGAGCGGATCGACCGATACGGCTTGCCGGCTCTGACGGAAAATTCGGTATCCGACATCAGAACCCTTCGTGCGCAGCTTATCTCAGCGCGACGCCACGACATTGCCGTGGAACACGGTGAGACTATTGCCGGGCAGTCGTGTGTTGCCGTTGGCATCTACCAGCGCGAGCGCCACACAATTGCCGCGTTGTCGATCTGCGCGCCGTCGGAGAAAATGCGATCCCGTTGCGAAGAGTACGTGCGGATCGCCCGGCGAACTACGCGCACGTTGATACAGCAAGGCATTTCATCACAAGTACCTCGGCCCACTGACGACCTGGAGGCGAGTCGTCGCGTATAGGGGATTACGTATAGACGGAAAGAGCGGTGCGGAGGTAGACGCTCGCAGTCCGCCTCGCCGGCGACCGCGGCGGCCAGATCGGCGAACACCGCACCCGGTGCATAGGTCCACGGGCCCGATACGCGTCCGCCAGTGCGGCCGTGACCTGCGCTGAGAGCACAGTCGGCCCCGCCATCGCCTGCAGGCTCCCCACCCGGCGTGGGACACGACACCATGGCCATCCGCGGACACTTTCACCCGGGCAACCGCGGCGCTATTGTTCACCTGCGAAGTGCCTTCCGATAGTCGTTGTGGAATCCTCAACAGATCCCACTATGCCTTGCAGGACAGGAACTTTCGCGTATCAACACACACCACCAACGACATATGCGCGAAATCCAGGCTAGCGCGTACCCACGACCGGCCCGGCATGCTCCGTAGGCGGCGTGTTCGCGTAGACCGGCCTCGAAGTCAACACCGTAGCGATCGGCCACCGCGCGCGCTTCGTCGAGTCGTCCGCGTGAGATGAGCGCGTTCACTGATTCAGGGAGTAGAGAGTACATCATCGGCACCAGCACGATGAACGAGAACGCGACCACGGACAGCGACCGCCAGCCGCAATCGGGCAATAGCCAAACCGCAACGAAGGAGCCGACGATCGCCCCGAGCGAAGATCCGCTGAGCATCACACCGCTGTAGAGCTGCCGGCGGTTCCATGGAGCGAACTCGGCAGTCACCGCGATCGCGCGGGGGACTACCCCGCCGAGCCCGATTCCCGTGAATCCGCTTGCGGCGCCGACGAACTCCGGGGGGCGCGAATGCGCACACCAGTGATCCGAGCGAGAACTACGCGACGCCGATCATCATCAGGTTGCGTCTGCCGATCCGGTCGGTTAGTGGCCCAGCCACGAGCAAACCCGCAGACCATGCCGCTCATCGTCAGGCTGCCGGTGTAGCCGGCCCCGTGCCTTGGGGAATGTGGTGCGTGGTTCGATCCTGGTTGCCTTGCAAAGGCGCTCGATGTGCTTCGCTGTCCAATGCTCTTAAGCATTCCATGGCATCGGCGTATCTGACAGTGAACCGCACGGGCGTCGAGCACGTCTACGCACTCGACGCCCGCCACGATGAGGCTGGCGGTTACAGACGTCGTACACGTCGTGCGGTAAGCCATCGTTGACAGATGGCGCCGTTGCTGCTTTGCAGTTGGCCTGTACCTGATTCGAGTCTGCCGGTAGTGCACGAGTGCCGCACAAGAAAGTTTTTTACACAACTGAGGTTCAGATGTGTCAACGGCACGAGGTGCGACACCCGGCCGACAGGATTGGAACCGGGTGCCGCAACCCACCTGTGAGGCCTCATGTGTCACGATGATGAGCCCGAACACGTTTGGAGGAACGACCCTAGTTCATGTTCCAGGGGTCGCCGTAGGTGGTGACGCTGTTGCCGGCCTTGGAGATCAGCCGGGGGAACGGACGCAGCAACACAGCACCGGCCGCACCGGTCACGGTGCCGTGCGCATTGGAGACCGCCACCGTGCCGTGCGGACCCGCCACGTTCACCGAGAAACGTCGCCACTGAACCGCCTGAATACCCGGGCCGTTACCCAAGTAAGCCGAGATCGACACCCCGGGAACAGGTTCGGGGTGATGACCGAACCGAGCGGGTTGAAGCCCGCGGTGATCGGGTTGATGTTGGT
>Ga0134125_10008733_pt1 | contig 11433 bp, 6 predicted proteins | sample KB31751_FD_96464 | JGI IMG/M metagenome (GOLD analysis project Ga0134125, IMG submission 96464) | Terrestrial soil microbial communities with excess Nitrogen fertilizer from Kellogg Biological Station, Michigan, USA - KB3-175-1 | ecosystem: Environmental > Terrestrial > Soil > Unclassified ... | reverse complement strand
GCCTGGCCGGAGTGCGCTTCATTCGACTGCCAGGGTTGCAGGTGATCGCTGTTGGTAATCACGTCAAATCCAGCTTGCTCAAGCAGTACTCCAAGTTCCACCAGTTCATTGACGGGAAATTGCTCGTACGAAAGTTGAAAACCTACGAGACCTTTTGGCAGCAAACCCTGCTCTGTGTTGTCGGGCATCGAACTTTCTCCTGTAGATTGAGCGCCTGAGCTGGCGCGACTTTCTGAACCCGCTTCGGCGCGATTACTTACGCCTGTGATTGCCAGACCGGCGGCCACGCATGCAGACTTCAGTAACGCTCGCCGGTTGAAAAATGAGGCAGAACTTTCTCTGGATGACGTGCTCACGTGTGCTCTCTGCAACTGATTCTTGATTGTTACAAGGCAAGCAGGGATGAGATGCTCTTAGGCCGAGAAGCTTTGTATGTTTTATAGACGTTTTAAGAGAACGCAAAACTTAACGATAACATCCAACCCGACTTCTAGAGTCGATATGGCGATAGACTTTGAAAAAATCCATAAATCTCTTCGCAAGCTGCGGAAACTCCTTGCCAACCTCCCAAGGGACGCATCCCCTGAAAAGGTGCATAAGCTGCGTACTACTGCTCGCAAAGTTGAGGCGATTTTCGGCGCGTTATCACTGGATTCGCAAAAGAATGAGCAGCGACTCATAAAAACATTACGCAAAATTCGAAAGCGTGCTGGGAAAGTCAGAGACCTTGATGTACTGACCGGTGATTTGGCGACAGTTCAGGTGGATGGCGAAACCGATTGCCAGGTACGCGTTCTTGAATGTTTAGGCGCGAAGCGACGTAAGCGGGCGGTCAAGCTGCGACACTCCGTTGGGCAATGCCGTGGCAAGCTCAAAACGCGCCTGCGCAGAGCCTCCGCGAGTTTGGACCAGGCACTAGGCGATACCGAATTTCACCCGGAATCGGCGGCTGCGGCCGAATCCCTGCGGCTCTCATCCGAACTGGACATTCCCAAACGCCTCAACAAAGGAAATTTGCACGCGTATCGGCTGAAGCTCAAACAACTACGCTATGTGCTTGAACTTGCGCCGGACCACCCGAAATTTGTTGAAGATCTGGGCGAGGTTAAAGACGCAATTGGGGAGTGGCACGATTGGGAGGAACTGATCGCAATCGCCAATGCAGTCCTCGATCATGGAAATAGTTGCAAGCTGATACGGAAACTGAAAGAAACAGCCGATTCGAAATTCGCGCACGCGCTTCGAGTGGCTGAAAACCTGCGTAGAAATTATCTACAGAATTCCTCACAACCTCGAAAGAGACCTCATCGAGTGGAGTTACGTCCTGCGGCAATTGCAGCCAGCGCGGCCTTGTCTGACGACATAAATCGTGCTGCCTGAATTTCTCTTTTCGATAATCAGATTTTGCCCATCCGCTCTCCACCTGTCGGGCATAAACTTGCTGGAATGCGGATTGCGATTGACACCGGCGGCACGTTCACCGATTGCGTTTATCTGAAAGACGGCAGGCCAGCCGTGCTCAAGCTCCCTTCAACACCGGGTGATCCTACACGATCAGTGCTCCAAGCAATTCGCACCATTGCGGCAGATGCGAGTGTCGAAGTCCGCCACGGTACCACGATTGGAACCAATGCCCTGCTCGAACGCAAAGGCGCCCGCGTTGCGTTTGTAACCACCGCTGGATTCGAGGACACGATCGCAATCGGGCGACAAGCTCGGCAACACCTCTATGACTGGTTGGCGACTCCAGCTCCGTGCATTGTGCCGAAAGAGTTGCGCTTCGGCGTGCGGGAGCGGGTCAGCGCCGAAGGGGAAATTCTGCTTGCGCCAACCGAAAAAGAATTAGTAGAGCTGCGCGAAAAGATTCTCGCCAGCGGGGCTGAGAGCCTCGCCATATCGCTGCTGTTTTCCTTTGCGAATCCAGAAAACGAACGGCGCGTGGCTAAGGCGTTGCAGCAGCCGGGCAAGGCGGACGTAGACGCCCGACCGAATATGGCGGAGCTTCCTATTTCAATTTCGCACAAAATCCTGCCTGAATTTCGCGAGTACGAACGTGCGGCGACGGTGATGGTTAACGCGTATCTCGCACCGAAAGCCGGGGCGTATATGCAACGCCTGGAAAATGCGATCAGCGAAGGCGTGAGCCACTCAATCCCATGTAGCCCCGGGCGTCCACGCCCTGGGAGTCACAACATGAGCTCGCTCTACATCATGCAATCTTCAGGCGGGATTATTTCAGCGAAGCTCGCTGCAGAAGAACCGGTCCGGACAGTACTCTCAGGACCTGCTGGCGGTGTGATTGGCGCACATCGCGTCGCCAAGCTTGCGGGATTTGAAAAAATCATCAGCTTCGACATGGGCGGAACCTCGACGGATGTGGCGCTGATCGACACCCGCGGTCTGCAAATCACTACCGAATCACGCATCTCCGAAATTCCGATCTCCGTCCCCATGCTCGACATTCACACCGTCGGTGCCGGCGGGGGATCGCTGGCGTGGTTTGACCGTGGAGGAATTTTGCATACCGGGCCGCAGTCGGCCGGCGCGGAACCCGGGCCGATCTGCTACGGTCGCGGCGAGCAGCCCACGGTTACCGACGCGAACCTCGCGCTCAATCGATTGGATTCTGAACTGGCACTTGCTGGAACGGCACGCCTCGATCAGGCGCGGACCAACGAGTTCATGGAGAAAGCGCGCGGAGCGATTCCGTCGGTCGAGCAATTCGCGACCGGGATCATTCAATTGGCTGAAGCCGAGATGGAAAAGGCGATTCGGCTGATCTCCGTTGAGCGCGGCCATGATCCTCGCGAGTTCACGCTGATTGCTTTCGGCGGCGCTGGGCCGTTACACGCGTGTTCTCTTGCCCGGGCTCTGGGAATACCGAGAGTAATGGTGCCGGCCATGCCGGGAGCGTTGTCTGCGCTAGGGATATTAGGGGCGGATGTAGTGCGCGACTATTCGCGAACCGTGATGATCCCGACACGAGAGGACTCTGGCTCGATTCAGAAGGGTTTCTCTGCGAACTCCGCGCCAACTCTGCAATCTCTGACGTCAAAAGCTTTTTACCGCAGAGAACGCGGAGATTTAACCCAGATCGCAGAGAAAAGCTTGGAAACCACTTTAGTATTTGGGGCGGGCTCCGCGATTCTGTCTTTGCTAGACCCGCACTTTGTAAAACTCGAAGCCGCCGGCGCGGCCGAGTTTACAAAAGAAGGACTGATCGGGACCGCGATCCGTTCTGCCGATATTCGTTATGCAGGCCAGGGCTATGAAATCAACGTGCCTGCAGGACCAGAAATGCTCGCCAAATTTCACGATGCGCATCGCAAGCGCTACGGGCATGCTGATGAGAACCGGCGTGTTGAAGTGGTGAATGTCCGGCTGCGGATGGTGGCTTCATCTGAGCCTATCGAATTTCCAAGGAGATCGCCAGGCACATCGGATTCGAAATATGCGATCTTGAAGAAGAAAAAAGTGATGTTCGGTAATGAGTGGCTGCAAACGCCAGTGCTTGATCGAAGCCTGTTATTGCCGGGAAATTCATTTATTGGGCCGGCGATCGTGCATGAGTACAGCGCAACCACTGTGGTGGCGCCGGAATGCAAGGCCAGTGTAGATTCGTTTTCGAACTTAATAATTGAATTATGAAAAAGGCGGGCGAGCGCGCCCGTCCCACATGGACGTTGCCTCACACGGATATTGAAAGATGAAAGCATTCGATCCAATTGAGCTGGCAATTTTCAAGAGCGCGACTCGTTCTGTAGCCGAGGAGATGGGTGCGTCGCTACGGCGCACAGCTTTTTCTCCCAACATCAAAGAGCGCCGCGATTACTCTTGCGCAGTTTTTGATGGACAGGGACAAGCGATCGCGATGGGTGATCATATGCCGGTGCACCTGGGCTCGATGCCGATGTCGGTGCGGGCTGCGGTCAATGCTCTGACTTTCGGATCGGGTGACATCGCGATTTTGAATGATCCCTTTGCCGGGGGAACTCATCTTCCCGACATCACGATGGTCATGCCGGTATTCGTTGAGCCGCGAAAGACACCGATTTTCTACGTCGCCTCACGCGCGCACCACGCCGATGTTGGCGGTAAGTATCCCGGATCGATGGGCTTGTGCCGCGAAATCTCTGAAGAAGGCGTGCTAATTCCGCCGACGAAGTTGGTTTCCGCCGGCGAAACAGACAGATCGGTACTCAACATAATTCTGAATAGCGTGCGCACGCCGGAAGAACGAGAGGGTGATCTCGCGGCACAAATGGGCGCTTGCCGAGTTGGGGAAACGCGCCTGCACGAATTACTGACGAGGCTTGGAGTCGATAAAGTTGAGTGTCTGTGCGCGGAGTTGCTCGATTATTCTGAGCGGCTGATGCGCGTGGAACTGTCGCAAATGCCAGCCGGACAATTCTCGGCCGAAGATTTTCTGGATAATGATGGCTTTGGCGAATCACCCGTCCGAATCGAAGTCACGGCTGAGTTCGATCCAAATTCTGCGTCTGCGCGAGTTGATTTTTCAGGATCCGGCCCGCAGGTAGCGAGCAGCATGAATGCGGTGTTTGCAATTACATACTCTGCAACTTATTACGTGTTTCGCTGCCTTTTACCGGAAGACGCTCCGGCCAATGCAGGTCTGATGCGCCCGATCACGGTGCACGCCCCGGACCGAAGCATTGTGAACGCCAGCCCGCCCGCGGCAGTTGCCGCAGGCAATGTTGAAACTTCGCAGCGCATTGTTGATGTGTTGTTGCGAGCTCTGGCGCAAGCCATTCCAAATCGCATTCCAGCCGCCAGCTCTGGAACAATGAGTAATCTAACCATTGGCGGAGTTGATCCGCGCACGCAGCGGCCTTTTGCTTACTACGAAACTATCGCTGGCGGGATGGGTGCTCGGCCAAATGCTGACGGAATCTCAGGCGTGCACACGCACATGACGAACTCGCTGAACACGCCAGTTGAGGCGCTCGAATATGCGTATCCATTTCGCGTGCGACGATACTCTTATCGCCCAAATTCTGGAGGCAAGGGAAAGTTCCGTGGGGGTGATGGGCTAATACGCGAAATCGAATTGCTAGCCGACGCGCAGGTCACCTTACTGAGTGATCGCAGAAAATTTCAGCCGTATGGGTTAGCAGGCGGAGAGCCGGGCGCGACTGGAGCGGCGATTCACAAATCCGGAAAGAGGATTGAGACTATAGCGGCGAAATCCAGCATTCGGGCGAAAAAAGGCGACGTGATTGCGATTGAAACCCCCGGCGGCGGTGCGTGGGGCAGAGCGGAAGGGTAGCCCGCTGCGGCTAAAGCCGCAGTCATTTTGCGAGACTTACGACACGGCTGAAGCCGTGCCTTCCCGTAAAGGAGCTTTGGCCTAAATTCGATTATTGTTTACCGCGAGACCGCCGCGAACAGCGGTGTATGGATCAGGGACTGAAATTGCTTGTCGTCGGCTTTGAAATGCATTTGCAGCTTTGAACCGTCCGAGTTCGCCGACACATCCTCGAGCGCCGCCTTTTCCACCGGCGTGGAGTTCATCTTCTTGTATAGAACTCCAGCCTTAACCAACGAGGAAAGTGTTGCCGCGGTAACTGAGTCCGTGGTGATCACGTCCAAATCGAAGTTCACGCCATTGGTGAAGTTCATGGCGTAACGCGACCCGAGGATGTGCTTTTTGATGGTCTCGTAATCGGCCAGCCGCGAAGCATCGCCGAGCGCCGATAGCATCATGTTCTGCGTGCCCTTCTGGTCGAGAATGCTCCACACCGCTCCGGATTCGACGTCTTGAATCAGGTTCGCGATGTCTGGATTGGAGTCGAGTGTCTGTACATACCCGTCACGTGCGTCAATCGCTCCGCGTAGCGCCGGGCCGCTGCCAAATAGCAGCGTAGTCTCATCGAGAAACGTCATGTCCATGCCTTCCGACATGGGATAAATATCCGAATCGTGGTATTTGACAGGCTTAATTTTTTTGAGGCGCAACTTAGCCGTAATCGTTTTCAGCGAGAACACGCCTTGCGCCGCACCTACAATCTGAACTCCCTGCTTGGGCTGGCGGTACGAAACGAACGTCAGCGTGTCCACGTCACGGTCGGTACTGACGCCAATGCCTTTGAGCGCAGTTTCAAATTGCTTAAGATTGTCGGGCAGCACCTGCTCTTTCAATTGCTGGGCGGTGTCAGAATTCTTGAGCGCGCGATAGTCCACGCAAATCAACTGTTGCACCTGGGCCGGAATCGCGGGTCGTACCGACGAAGGGAGCGGGGCGCCGAAAACTGTCGCTGGGGCAACCAGGGACAATACGATCACGCCCTTACACAAAACGTTTTTCATGGGGATCCTCAGCAGTCTCTTAGTTGGATGCCGAGCGCAATTCGGCAGTCACCCAGCTACTGATGTCATTGTAGTTGAACGGCTTGGAGCCGGAATGGTGACTAAGGTACGCAGTTGGCCCTGTTTTCCGGCCTATATCAGGAAGTCTCTGGGAATGTCATCGAATGACGAGTGCAGAGGTTTGGCGACGGACATTTGCGATGAACTCCGAGTCTTTCAGCGATTCCAGATTTATTTCCACGTTTGCCAAGGCTCCTTCAACGGCAGCCCGCGCCAAGGCGGCAGCGGTTGTCAGATCAGACTTCATGTTGGGATTTGTGATTGGTCCCAATTGCTGCACAAGCGTCAGCACTTCCCTCGCCCGCTCAGCCACGCTCAATGGCACGCTAGTCGCCTGCTTCAGCGCGGCATCGATGATACCGTCGACTGCAGCAGATTCTTTGGCTTTCTTGTAAGCGGCCATGACCGCGCTGTAGGATTCGGCGTCGGCGTCGATTGCGGTTTTAAGTTCCTCGCGTAATTGGGATAGCCGAGAGATAGCTTCACTTAGTTCGCGTTCATACTGCACGTAGGTCTTCTTGCCACGGGACATCGACGCCACCATGGTTGCAAGGCCTGCCGCCATTGCAGCGCTTGCTGCAGCAGCGCTGCCCCCGCCGGGAGTAGCTGTAGGCGCGGCCAACTGCTCGATGAAAGGCTCAATGCCGGCGCGTAATCCGCCGACTGCCATTTTTCCTCCCATAACCGAGGTCAGACGATTTTCTAAGATCAAGGATGGATCAAAATGCTCGATTTGCAGAAACCACTCAGCCGCTTGCTCCAAAGACTTTTTGGGAATCAGGCCCACGATTTCACTGCTGGATGGCGAGACTCCATATCTTTCCGCCTCACGACGCACGAGTTCGTAAACGCGATGAATTGGCGTTTGCTCGAAGTCAGTCAGGTTCATCGAAACCTGGGCCTGGCCGCGAACCAGAAACCCCGCAGCTTTCACGAAGCGCAAACCACCAGTCGAGAAGCGGACGGCCTTGGCTATTTTTTTTGCTACATCAACGTCTGGAGTGTTCAGGAAAACGTTGTAAGCGATGAGGAACTTGCGTGCTCCCACGACGCAGGCGCCGGCAGTCTGATGCAACCGACATTCTCCGAAGTCAGGCTTGCGAGCGGGAATGGTGATGATTTCTTCGCGAATCACTTCGAACTGTCCACGCCTAATATTTTCGAGGTTCTGGCGCTCTGGCGAAGTTGCAGCTGCTTCGTAGAGATACACGGGAATCTGGTAACGTTTCCAGATCTGCTCACCCACATGGCGCGCCATGGTCACACAATCCTCAATACTGACGCCTTCGATCGGAATGAATGGGATGACGTCGGCCGCGCCTAGACGGGGATGCGCGCCTTTATGTGTATTCAGGTCGATCAACTCGGATGCTTTGCCCACGCCGCGAATAGCGGCTTCCTGGATCGCCTCGCGCTCACCAGCCAGAGTGATCACGCAACGGTTGTGATCAGCGTCCATTTCGCGGTCGAGCAGAAACACGCCATCAACGTTCATGGCAGCAACGATTGCGTCAACTTTAGATTTATCGCGTCCTTCAGAAAAATTTGGGACGCATTCGACCAGTGTCTGCATACGCGAAAAGCATATCCGGTTGGGTGAGCTTTCGCAAAACTACAAATCAAAAGCTTTTAACCGCAGAGATCGCTGAGAAAACCGCGGAGTACGCAGAGAAAACCTAACCACAGAGTGTGCTGAGTTACACAGAGCAAAGCCACAGAGGAACCAGGCATTATTCGCGACAAACTCTGTGGTTTCCTCCGTGTGACTCTGCGTTCTCTGTGGTAAGGGTCCTTGCACGAAAAACCCCAGAGAACATGGGGTTTCACAGAGGAAACGGCACCAATCCGGAACTGATGGCTAGCGTGTATCTCTCTTCTTGGCTTCGCGCTCGCGTGCCAGCACCATTTGATCAAATGCATGCAAGAGCGCCTCGCGATTCGAGTAAGGGCCGGGACGGTAAGCGCGGGACTGAATTCCGGCCTGCGATAGTTCGCAAATCTTCCAGTCCTCTTTGTTGGTCAAGTCCCAGAAATCGATGGCGTCGCTCGACTCGAAATCGGGCTTGTTCATTTCATCGGGATGAAAATGCCATTCAGCGATAATTTCCGTTTGGTCGACTGTCTTCGGCCAAAGCGTCGCCGTCATCATGTAATCGGGATGCAGGCTCAACAGAAAATTCGGGAAAATGGAGTAGTAGCAAACCTTTTGCCGCTCTTCATCAGTTAGTCCCGGTAGATAATCGCGCCGCCGCTTGCCATCCAGGCTCATGGTTTCAGCACCGCCGCGAAATCCCATTGCGCCGCCAATGTAAGTCGGTTGCGGCTGTTCATTATCCGCGCCCAAATAATTCGTGAGCCGGTTCAGCGCCGGATGCAGCACCGGGCAGTGCAAGCACTCGTTGTAATTCAACATCACCAGCTTCCAATTCGCCTTCACGTCGTAAACAATTCGCTTGTGCAGTCGCAGGTCCTGCATCTTCCACGGAACAAATTTTTGCGGAAGGTCAGCAAGTTGCTTCGCCAGCGGTTCAGCTTGCCTATCTAAATTGATGAAGATGTGCCCGTCCCAAACTGAGGCCTGAACTTTATTCAGCGGATAATCTTCCCGGCAGAACCCGCTGCCTTCCTCCATATGGGGCGCGCCTATAAGGCGTCCATCAAGGCCATAAGTCCAGCCGTGATATCCACACTGGATGCGCCCGGAAAACTTACCAGCCTGGTCGGTCACGATGCGCGTACCTCTGTGGCGGCAAACGTTGTAAAAAGCGCGGACAGACTGATCATTGTCGCGAGTAATGATGATGCTCTCGCCGGCAACCTCACGCAGGAAGTATTCGCCAGGATTCGGAATCTGATCGGCGCGTCCGGCGCACACCCACGATTGGCAGTAGAAGCGCTCAATTTCGCCGCGAAAAATTTCGGGATCGGTGTAGTACCGCGACGGTAGCGTGGTTGCGAGAGGTTGGACTTGTGTACTCATTTTTCGCTGAATGGACGAGCTTGAAATTTATGATACGGCAAACCCTTTCAGAAAACGTAGAGGCTCGGTGCGATCAAGGTAAAGCCAGCGTTTGCTTTCCTTCGTGAATTGGAAATTTGCCTGTTTTCCAAACCAGCTCTCCTGAAGTTCCCTTTGGCAAATTTATTACTGCCTCAAACCCATTCCCAGCGCGCTTGTACTCTGCTTCAACCACTCCTTTAGGGATTGGCATTCCTGCCCTGACTTCATTAAGGGTTCCAAGCTGCGGAGTAATGACAACAGATTTAAATCCCGGACCGCTAGGACGAATGCCTGCCACAACGGTCAACAGATCATAATTCGGGTGTGCGCTCCAGGCATGTGAATCGGAGCGAGTCGGTTCAGGAGATTCGGCCCATGTGCTGAGTCCCAGCGATAGCATCTGCCGCCACGGTCCAAGTAGGTTCAGATATTGATCGCCCATGCCCGCATGCTCCACTGCGCGCGCCAGATAGAAACGGAAATAGTAGGTGGCCGCGGTCATCGGCGGCACGGGCCCTGTCGCGGTAAAACCAGAATCACTCGTAGATAGAATTTTTGACAGCACCGCTTTTTGCTGCGCCGGAGGAATCACATCCAGCCAAATGCCAAGAATATTCGCATGCTGGCTGAAGTGAGTTTGCGCGGGAGTGTCGGCGAGTAAACCATACTGCTGGTTCCAGCACAGCTTCTGCACAGCGATGGATGCGCGGGTTGCTGCCCTGCGATATTTCTCGGCAACTGTGGCATCGCCGAGTGCTGATTCCATTTCAGCTGCATAACGAAGAGCCTCGATAAATTGCAGCGTGATGACTGACGAACCGCCATTTTCGTCTTGCGGCGGCATTCCGTATCCAAAATCTTTGCCCCAATCCACGAACGGCCACCACGGGATTTTCCCTATCATTCCATCCGACCGCTGACGGCTGAGATACCAGTCGAGCACAGCTCGTGTGCCCGGCAGTTGTTCACGAACAAAATTAGGATCGTCGCGATACATCCAGAAATCGTGAACCATGCCGACCCACAGCAAAGAGAACGTCGGGATGATCTGCACCAATGAAGAGGGATAGCGACTCTGCGTCAGGCCTTCGGGAATTCGCGAATTGTTGAAGGCGTCGATGGCTTGACGTGCCAGCCGGTCTTCTCCGGCAACCGCGTACGAGATCAGCGCCTGAATACGGGTGTCGCCCACATATTGCAGCCGCTCCCAGTAAGGCGTGTCCATGTAGGTGTCGTGGGCATCGAGAAGCGCAGTTCGCCAGCCAACATCCCAGATCGATTTCAAACTTTCGTTGTCGGAATCGAAATGTGCGCGGACGTTAAACGGGAATGCTGTAAACCAGGCGCTCAGCTTTTCGATTTGCAATGCCTGGTCTGCGGTTTGGACATCGATTTGAAGAAATCGCCAGGTCCGCCATTCCAGGGGCGTGAATTCGCAGGAATGGCATCCGCCCGCTAAAAACTCGTCATGAACTCCGTCGATGTGCTTTCCTTCAATCTGATTTCGATTTCCTTTTTCGCCATGCTCACCGACAAGCGCTTCCGAGTAAGTCAGGCGAATCGTGGCGCCCGCTCCGCCGCTGACGGTGAGCTCTGGGTAGGCAGTAGTCAGCTTTGAATTGTCCAAGAGAATACTGGCTTTGGTGTGCGCCGGAATCTCAAGCGTGCTCACCGGCGCTCCGGTGGTTGCGTCGACGCCTGTAACGCGCACTATTCGGCCGGCGTCAGTTCGTGCAAATTGCATGGCTGGAAGCGGGTCGGCTACAAGCTGCCAATTATTCGGAGCATCGGTTGTGCCTTTTAGCGCGCCGCGACCCAGGGGGACTGCGTGCGTCCATGAATTGTTCGGACCGGAACCATCGCTCCAGTCCCAATCGAACTTCGCGCCATCCCAACGTTCTCCCGGACCAGCCGCGTAGTATTGCTCCACTTGCGGCTGAACGCTTTCAATTGCCTTTTCCTGCTCAACCTCCCAAGTTGCATCCGTATCGACAACGTGTTCCGACCGACTTTCGCCACGGACAAGAAATCCGACTCGGTCGCTC
>Ga0134125_10008732_pt1 | contig 11433 bp, 9 predicted proteins | sample KB31751_FD_96464 | JGI IMG/M metagenome (GOLD analysis project Ga0134125, IMG submission 96464) | Terrestrial soil microbial communities with excess Nitrogen fertilizer from Kellogg Biological Station, Michigan, USA - KB3-175-1 | ecosystem: Environmental > Terrestrial > Soil > Unclassified ... | reverse complement strand
GCTCGATCCTGACCACCGCTTCATTGGCCTTCAGGGTGCCGCCTGCTTTCTGAAGCGCCAAGGTCATCGCCATGCCCAGGGCGCGGTTGTTCACCCGCGCCTCCTGGGGCGACCACAAGCCGCCCGCCACGTCGCCTGTCACCAGGGGCACGATCTCGCGTACCCGCCCAGCGTCCACCAGTTCCGAACCGGGGCATGAGCCGGCCTGGCGCGCCAGCCGATCCAGCGCTTGCACATCTTCTGCCAGAAGCAGCGCGCCGCTCGCCTCATAACCGATGGAACGGCCGCTTTCTGCCTCAATCTCCTTGGCAAAAGCGGGCCATAAATCATTGGAATGACGAGCAAAGGTGATCTCGTCCGGTCCCGAATTCATAAGCTCCGAAGTCACTGCCAACATCCCGGCCGAAGCCCAGGTGGCGCCCTGCCCCGGCTGGGCGCGCTCCAGCACAATGACCTCTTGCCCCGTCTGGACCAGCCGCCAACCGATGGCCAAGCCGGCGATCCCGGCACCGATAATCACGACCTTCATGGGTGCTCGTCATAGCTCGAAAAAGCGGCGGCCAATACCCATGATAGAAGGAGCGCGGATATGCGCGGGACCAGGAGACGGAAATGGAAAAGGCATTGTTCGGCGCGGGCTGCTTCTGGGGGGTGGAGGATTTTTTCCTTCAGGTGCCCGGCGTGAGCGACGCAGTGAGCGGCTATGCCGGGGGCACCACCTCAAATCCCACCTACAAGCAGGTCTGCGCCGGCGACACCTATCATGCCGAAGTGGTGGAAGTGACCTTCGATCCCGCCAAGGTTTCCTATGCGGCGCTGGTGGACCTGTTTTTCAAGATGCACAACCCCACCCAGTTGAACCGCCAAGGCCCGGATTTCGGCACCCAGTATCGTTCCGTCATCTTCACCTACGGCCCGGAACAGGCCCGTATCGCCCGCGAACGGCTGGGGACGGTCAAGGCCTCGGGCCGCTACAAGGGCACCATCGTCACCCAGATCGAGCCCGCACCCGCTTTCTGGAAGGCCGAGGACTATCACCAGCGCTATTTCCAGAAGCATGGCGGCCACTGCCATGTGAGCTTTGCCGAGCTGCAAAAAGCGGAAGCCGCTAAATAGAGGCGGCCCTCTCGCGCTCGATCCGCTCCTCGTTCAGCCGCATGGTGGTGAGCACCACGATCATGGCGGCGAAACTGGTGAGCGTACCCGGCAGCCAGATGACCAACCCGCCATAATGCTGGTCGTTGAGCGCGGTCATGTTCAAGACCCGGCCGCAGATATTATAGACCGGGTAAAAATCCGTCATGGACAGCGACAGGATCGCCCCCAGCACCATCTGGGGCAGTTCGATCAACAGGATCATCAGCGCCCGCATCAGATGCGAGAGGCGAGCCGGCGGCTTGGAACGGCTGTCCAGCACCAGCGACCAGAACATCACGCCATTGATCGCCATGGTCCAGTTCATCAGCTCGTAAAGATTCTCGTCCAGCATCACCTGGGTGTGAATGGCGGGGATCAGCCAGAAATAAAGCAGGCCCACGAACAAGGCCGGGGCGACCGCCGGATGCTGCAGCACATTGAGCGTGGCCTGGACAGGACGCGCCTTCACCAGCGGCTTCAGGAATTCCGGCATGCCGGCGAACAGCACCGGTCCGCTCATGCCCAGCGCGATCAGGAACGCGCCCGCGTGATGCAACACGAAATGCGCCCAGCGGTGCACGAAGAACATGTGCTGGGCGTAATAATCCACCCGTGTCTGCAGCACGACGTAGAAGGAGAGTACGCCCACCACAAAACAGATTTTGCGCCAGAGCGCCGGTTGCTGGTCCCTCGGCAGCACCTGAAGCCCGCGCCGGAACCAGGCGAGCGTCAGGAACGTGCCTAAGAACTCCACCCAATGGAATTGCCAAGGCAGGAAGATGGGGAGATGGGCGGGAAAAGCGTGGCTGATGGTGGAGATCACTGCGCCCATCACCAGCAGCGCGCCGTACCAGGCCCAAGGCGAAATCCGCGTCATGGCGTGACCTTACGCGCGGCTCACGGACAGGCCAAAGCGTGATAAGGACGCGCCCATGCGATATGTGGCGCTCTTATTGGCTCTGATGCTCGCGGCCTGCAGCCGCGGCGGCTTTCATATGACCGATATTTCAGGGGCGATGCCGCGGCTGGATTTCAAGCTCACGCGCGCCAGCGACGGGCGCACCGTGACCGGAAAGGACTATCGCGGGAAAGTGGCGATCCTTTATTTCGGCTACACCAATTGCCCCGACATTTGCCCGGCGACCTTGGCCAACATGGCAGGTGTGCTGAGCAAAGTGGGAAGCAAAAATGTGCGGCTGCTGTTCGTGACGGTCGATCCCCATCGCGACACGCTGGCGGTGCTCAATCGCTACGTCCACGCCTTCTCGCCCCAATTCGATGGCTTGCGCGGCAGCGACGAGGAATTGGCGGACGTGGCGCGGCGCTATCGCGTGGCCTATTCGGTGAACGCCAAGCCGCCCTACACCGTGATGCATTCCAATGCGGTGTTCTTTTTCGACCCCACCGGCCGTATCCGGCTGGTCACCACCGACACCACCGATTCCGGCGCCATCGCCGAGGACGTGAAAAAACTGTTGGCTTCCTAGCATCCGTCTCGGTTTGGAATTTGACTGGCTTGCCACCCGCTTCGTAGAGTGCCCGTGCTTTAGCGGTAAGCAGGAGCAATGCCGTGCCACGGAAGTATCCGTTACAAAGCTGTAGGAATTGCGGTTCTGCCAGATGGACATGGTCAACGCGACCATATCCCCCCGAAGGGATGCTCAGAATCATCGTCCAGCAGCCAGGAAAATGCGCATCAGACCTGTTAACTGCTAAGGCGAAGACTCGGCATATCCTGAATGCACAAGCACCATTCAGTGATTGCCCTGCGTGGCGGCCCATGAACAATGGAGAGACGTAGCCAGCCGGCGTCAGATATGTAGCGCCATACCATCCGCCGCCAGCACGGCTTCGTGCATCATTTCCGACAGCGTGGGATGCGGGAAGATGGTGTGGCCCAGCTCCGCGTCGGTAAGTTCGCCGGTCTTGGCGATCACATAACCCTGGATCAGCTCGGTGACTTCCGCGCCCACCATGTGCGCGCCCAGCATTTCGCCGGTTTCGGCATCGAACACGGTCTTGATCAGGCCCTCGGCCTCGCCCAGGGCGATGGCCTTGCCGTTGCCGATGAAGGGGAAGCGGCCCACCTTGATCCTCCTGCCGGTCTCCTTGGCCTTGGCTTCGGTCAAACCCACGCTCGCCACTTGCGGCCAGCAATAGGTGCAGCCCGGCACGTTCGAGGTGTCGAGCGGGTGCACGCCCTTCACCCCGGCGATCTTCTCGGCCACGATCACGCCTTCGTGCATGGCCTTGTGCGCCAGCCAGGGCGCCCCAACCAGGTCGCCGATCGCCCACACGCCGGGCACGCCCGTCTCGCCATATTTGCCGGCCACCACATGGGTGCGGTCCACTTTGATGCCGGCGGCTTCCAGGCCGATATTCTCGACATTGCCGACAATCCCCATCGCCAGGATCACGCGGTCGAACGTCGAGGTTTCGGTCTTGCCGTCCTTGGCTTTCAAAGTCGCGGTGACGTTGTGGGTGCCTTTCTCAAGCTTGGTGACGGTGGCGCCGACCTTGAGCTTCATGCCCTGCTTGGCGAAGGCCTTGGCGGCAAATGCAGAGATTTCCTCGTCTTCCACCGGCAGCACACGGTCCAGCACTTCAACTACGGTCACGTCCGCGCCCAGGGTACGGTAGAAACTGGCGAACTCGATGCCGATCGCGCCCGAGCCCACCACCAGCAGCGATTTCGGGAAGGACGGCGGCACCATCGCTTCGCGGTACGTCCAGATCAGCTTGCCGTCAGGCTCCAGCCCCGGCAGCGTGCGTGCGCGCGCACCGGTCGCCAGCACGATGTTCGTGGCGGTGTAGTCCGTGGCTTTGCCGTCCTTGGTAACCGAGAGCTTGCCCTTGCCGGCGAGTTTCGCCTCGCCCGGGATCACCGTGATCTTGTGCTTTTTCATCAAAAAGCCCACGCCGTTGGACAACTGCTCGGACACTTTGCGCGAGCGTTCCACAATCTTCTTGATGTCGAACTTGAAATTGTCGGCGCTGAAGCCGAACTCGGGAAGCCGGTGCATCAGATGCCATATCTCGGACGAGCGCAGCAGCGCCTTGGTGGGAATGCAGCCCCAGTTGAGGCAGATGCCGCCCAGCCGCTCGCGCTCCACCACCGCCGTCTTGAGGCCCAGTTGCGCCGCGCGGATGGCGCAGACATAGCCGCCCGGACCGCCGCCCACGACGATCACGTCGAACGAGTCAGCCATTGCGGTCCTCATGCTTCGATGGGCTCAGCATGAGGACTGAGCATGTGACGTAACCCTGAGCTTGTCGAAGGGTCATAGTAGCATCGAGGCCGGTTCCTCGACAAAGCGCTTGAAGGTCTGGAGGAACCTGGCGCCCGTGGCGCCGTCGATCACCCGGTGATCGCACGACATGGTCACCGTCATGACGGTAGCAACCTGCACCTTGCCGTCCACCACCACGGCGCGCTCCTCGCCCGCGCCCACCGCCAGGATCGCGGCCTGGGGCGGATTGATCACGGCGGTGAAACTCTTCATCCCAAACATGCCCAGATTGGAGACCGAGAAGCCGCCGCCTTCATATTCCTGGGGCTTGAGCTTTTTCTCCTTGGCGCGCGAGGCGAGCGATTTCACTTCATTGGAAATCTCGGCCAGGCCTTTGGTCTCGGCCTTGAAGACGATGGGCGTGATCAGACCGAAATCCAGCGCCACCGCCACTCCCACATCGGCGTGCTTGTGGCGCAGGATCGAACTTTCGGTCCAACTGGCATTGACGTCCGGATGCTTCATCAGGGCCATCGCCACGGCCTTGATGACGAAGTCGTTCACCGAAAGCTTGTAGGCCGCATTCTTCCCCGCGTCGTTGAGCTTGGCCCGCGTCGCCATCAGGGAGTCGAGATTGCAATCGACCGACAGGTAATAATGCGGAATGAGCGTCTTGGCCGAGGTGAGACGCCGCGCGATCGCCTTGCGCATGGAGTCGTGCGGAATTTCGTCGTAGTCGCCGGGCTTGTAGAACAGCTTGGCGTCTGGCAGCGCCGCCACGCCCAGACTAGGGGCGCCGGCTTCTCCTTTCGGCGCCGCCGCGGCAGGCCTGACGCCGGGCTTGGCCACTTCGACATCCGATTTGACGATGCGACCGCGCGGACCGCTGCCGGAGAGCGCGGCGAGATCGATGCCTTTCTGCTGGGCGATGCGGCGCGCGAGCGGCGAAGCGAAGATGCGATTGCCGTCATGGCTCGCTGCTGGGGCCGAGGCTGCTTTGGGCGCTTGCGGCGCAGCTTCGGCCTTGGGCGCTTCCACCTTCGCAGGCGCTTGTGGCGCTTCGGCCTTCACCGCCGCGCCGATGTTTTTCATCGCCGCGCTGATGTCCACATCGCCGGGCTTTTCGCCGTCTTCCAGCAGCACCGCAATGGGCGCGTTCACTTTCACGCCTTCGCTGCCCTCGGGCACCAGGATCTTGCCGATGCGGCCTTCGTCCACCGCCTCGAATTCCATGGTGGCCTTGTCGGTTTCGATTTCGGCCAGGATGTCACCCGATTTGACGGTATCGCCTTCCTTCACCAGCCAGCGGGCAAGCTTGCCCTCTTCCATGGTGGGCGACAGGGCCGGCATCAAAATGTTGGTCGCCACCTGATCAATCCTTGTAGCAAACCGATTTCACCGCCTGGATCACGTCATCCACGGTGGGAAGCGCCAGCTTCTCCAGATTGGCGGCATACGGCATCGGCACATCCTTGCCGGTGACCTTGGTGGGCGGCGCGTCGAGATAATCGAAGGCCTCCAATGCCACGCGGGCGGCGATTTCCGAGCCGATGGAGCAGACCGGCCAGCATTGTTCCACCGTGACGATGCGGTTCGTCTTCCTGACCGAGGCGATCACGGTCTCGATGTCGAGCGGGCGCAAGGTGCGAAGGTCGATGATCTCCGCGTCGATGCCTTCGGCAGCCAGTTTCTCAGCCGCTTCCTCGCAGGTGCCGACCGAAATGGAATAGGACACCAGGGTGACATCCTTGCCGGCCTTGACGATGCGCGCCTTGCCGATGGGAAGGACGTAATCGTCGATCTTGGGCACCGGAAAGGATCGGCCATAGACGATTTCGTTCTCCAGGAAGATCACCGGATTGGGATCGCGGATCGCCGCCTTGAGCAGGCCCTTGGCGTCAGCCGCCGAATAGGGCGCGATCACTTTCACGCCGGGAACCGAGGCATACCAGGCGGAATAATCCTGGCTGTGCTGGGCGGCGACGCGCGCCGCTGCGCCATTGGGTCCACGGAAGACCATGGGGCAGCTCATCTGGCCGCCCGACATGTAGCGGGTCTTGGCGGCGGAATTGATGATCTGGTCCATCGCCTGCATGGCGAAATTCCAGGTCATGAATTCCACGATGGGACGCAAGCCCGCGAAGGCCGCGCCCACGCCCAGGCCGGCGAAGCCATGCTCGGTGATGGGGGTGTCGATCACGCGCCTGTCGCCGAATTCTTCCAGCAGGCCCTGGCTGATCTTGTAGGCGCCCTGATACTGGGCCACTTCCTCGCCCATCAGGAAGACATTGGGGTCGCGGCGCATCTCTTCGGCCATGGCATCACGCAGCGCCTCGCGCACCGTGATGGTGACCATCTCGACGTCTTTCGGCAGGTCCGGGTCGGACGGGGCGGGAATGAAATGCTCGGCCGGCGGGCGCGGCGCGTCCTGGGGGGGCTTGTTGGGACCACCGCCGGCGACGGCGGGGGGAACGGATTCTTTTTTCGCTTCGGCCGACGCTTGTGTTTTCTCTGGCGCCTTCTTTGGCGCAGCCGCGGCAGCCGAGGCATCCTCGCCATCGGCAAGCAAGGTGGCGATGGGCGAGTTGACTTTCACCCCCTCGCTTCCCTCCGGCACCAGAATCTTGCCGATGCGGCCTTCGTCCACCGCCTCGAATTCCATGGTGGCCTTGTCGGTCTCGATCTCGGCCAGGATGTCGCCGGACTTGACGGTGTCGCCTTCCTTCACCAGCCAGCGCGCAAGCTTGCCCTCTTCCATGGTGGGTGACAGTGCAGGCATCAGGATTTGCGTGGACATCAGGCAAGCACATCCGTGTAGAGTTCAGCCGGGCCGGGCTCGGGGCTTTCGGTGGCGAATTCCGCCGCGTTGACCACGATCGCCTTGACGTCCTTGTCGATCATCTTGAGATCGTCCTCGCTCACCACGCCATTCTTCACCAGCTTCTGGCCGAAATGGTCGATGGGATCGCGCTTTTCGCGCACTTCGGTCACTTCCTCGCGGGTGCGGTACTTGGCGGGGTCCGACATGGAATGGCCGCGATAGCGGTAGGTCTTCATCTCCAGGATGATGGGGCCTTTGCCGGCGCGGCAATGGGCCATCGCTTCGGCGCCCGCCGCCTGCACCGCTTCCACGTCCATTCCGTCCACCGACATGCCGGGAATGTTGAAAGAGACGCCGCGCCTGGAAAAATCCGTCTCGGCGCTGGAGCGGGCAACACTGGTGCCCATGGCGTATTGGTTGTTCTCGATGATGTACACAACCGGCAGCTTCCACAGCTCGGCCATGTTGAAGCTTTCATAGACCTGGCCCTGGTTGGCGGCGCCGTCGCCGAAATAGGTGAGGCTCACGCCGTCATTGCCGCGATATTTGTTGGCGAAGGCCAGGCCCGTGCCCAGCGGCACCTGCGCGCCCACGATGCCGTGGCCGCCATAAAAGCGCTTCTCCTCGCTGAACATATGCATGGAGCCACCCTTGCCCTTGGAATAGCCGGTGGAGCGGCCGGTCAATTCGGCCATCACACCCTTGGGATCCATGCCGGACGCCAGCATGTGGCCATGGTCGCGATAGGCGGTGATGAGTTGGTCCTCAGGGCGGACATTGGCCTGCATGCCCACCACCACCGCTTCCTGGCCGATATAAAGGTGGCAGAAGCCACCGATCAGCCCCATGCCGTAAAGCTGGCCCGCCCGCTCTTCGAAGCGGCGGATCAACAACATGTCGGAATAGAGTTTCTTGAGGGCTTCGGAATTGCTGCGGGCGGTGTTCGGACTGGATTTTTCTTGTTTTTCCGGTCGTTTTGCGGGGTCACTCATGCGCGTCAGACACTCTCACACGGGGAAGGTTTGGCGTTGTGGCAAGGCCGGAAAGGCTTGGCAAGCCTTTATAATCTTATTGCGGCGCAACAAGCCGAACAGTGTTCGGGGAAGTGCGTCTTGGTCGAGGCCGCCTCCCCCGCGCATGCGAAGCATGCTGGTGGGGGAGGTGGCCGTAGCACGCTCTCGAGCGTGCGAAGGGCCGGAGGGGGAAATAAATTAACGCGCGTTGCGCGGGACCGCGACCTGGTTGGGCGCACCGTCCATCAACTGGCCGCGGGCGAGTTCTTCCACCAGGTCGGGATCGGGATGGGCGTCTTCCATCAACTGGATGCGATGGGCCAGCCGGTCACGCTGGGCCGCCACCTGGGTGAGTTTTTCCTGCTGGATGCCCAATCTGGCCTGGGTGTCTTCCAAGGTGAGGAGGCCGCGTTCACCCCAGATGGCATAGCTGCCGAAATACCCCACCACCGCAATGGAGACGGCGGGGAGAATCAGAGCCAGGAAAAAACGGGTGACTGAACGCTTGATTCGCATGCGGCCCACCGAATCACAGACTGATTCGCGGCGTCAACAGAAATTGCGTCAAGGATTCAAGGAACTTAGCAGACGCCCCTTCTTTTTTTGTTCACCCCTCCGCCCGACGCACGCCCGAGGGCGTGCTACGGGCACCTCCCCTTCCAGGCGCTTCGCGCCGAAGGGGAGGCTGGTCAGGACCAAGTCTCACCAGAGCAAACTGCTTAGGGGCGTCGTTCTTTCAGTGCTTTCCGCAAGGAAAAGCAGATACGAGCGCTGCAGTTGCAGCCGACATCCGGTCCCGTCCCAAAAGGTCGTTGTTTGCCTTCGCCCAAACAATATAGGCGTTCTCCAGTTGAAAAAATGAAAGGCTCTTTGGCGGACAGAAAAGCTGCGCATTTGCGGGAAGCGCAGCGACAACACCATCGAGAATCCCAAGCATGTATTCAGCGCAGGCATGGTGTGTTGCATAATCCGCAGAGGCGCATTTTTGGTAGAGATCACGACCGCTCGTGGACCAGTCAATTACCTTCGATTGCTGCGCGAAGGCACTGGTTGTGGGAAATAGGATGATCAAAGCGAAGACGAAAGGTCTCATAGGTGCCCCGATTTTCCGGAATTTAGCCGATGAACTGTTCTCCGCGGGCCATTCTTAGCCTCAGGGTTTCTCCGAGAAAACTTGCCTGAACCATTTTGCTCTGCCGAGATACCAATATACGAGTGGCGATAGGAGAACGACGGGAAGAAAAACGCCAAGTATTACCGCATATGGATGTGCTGCCCAATCCAACGCGTTTTGAGAAGATTTTGCGCGGTTAGAGTAGTCGCGGAAAGCATTGATCGACCCTAATAGAAAGACGACGATACTTGTTGAAATAAACTTGGCACGCTGAAACCGACTAAGTTTCATAGAAAGCCTCCAACAGCGCAAATCATCCCGCTCTGAGAACTGATCGTCCCGCATAGATTGCCGTATCACCCAACTGCTCTTCGATCCTCAGCAGTTGGTTGTATTTCGCCAGGCGGTCGGAGCGGGCGAGAGAGCCCGTCTTGATCTGTCCGCAATTGGTCGCCACCGCCAGGTCGGCAATGGTGGAATCCTCGGTCTCGCCCGAACGGTGGCTCATCACCGCGCGATAGCCGGCCTTGTGGGCCATCTGGATGGTGTCCAGCGTCTCGCTCAGGCTGCCGATCTGATTGACCTTGATCAGGATGGCGTTGGCAGTGCCGCTGTCGATACCCTGCTTCAACCGCTTCACATTGGTGACGAAGAGATCGTCGCCCACCAGTTGCACCTTCTTGCCGATGGTATCGGTCAGGGCCTTCCAGCCCGCCCAGTCATCCTCGGCCATGCCGTCTTCGATGGAGATGATGGGATAGCGGCTGGCGAGATCGGCATAGACCTTCACCATCTGGTCGGGCGTCAGCGTCTTGCCCTCGCCTTCCAGCACATATTTCCCGTTCTTGAAGAATTCCGTCGAAGCCGGATCAAGTGCAAAGAAAACGTCCGCGCCTAGCTTATAGCCCGCCTTCTCCACCGCTTTGGCGATGAAGCCCAGCGCCTCGTCCGGGCTTTTCAGGTTTGGCGCGAAGCCGCCTTCATCGCCCACATTGGTGTTGTGGCCGACGTCGCCAAGCTGCTTCTTCAAGGTGTGAAAAACCTCCGCGCCCATGCGCAGGGCTTCACGGAAGCTCGGCGCACCCACCGGCATGATCATGAATTCCTGGAAGTCGATGGGATTGTCGGCATGCACGCCGCCATTGACGATGTTCATCATCGGCACCGGCAGCAGTTCCGCCTTGGGCCCGCCTACATAGCGGTAAAGCGGCAGGCCGGAAGCCTGCGCCGCCGCCTTGGCCACCGCCAGCGACACACCCAAAATCGCATTGGCGCCCAGCCGCGCCTTGTTGGGCGTGCCGTCCAGCGCGATCATGGCGTTGTCGATGCGCCGCTGCTCTTCCGCCTCCATGCCGCAGATCGCGTCGAAGATTTCGCCATTGACCGCGGCGACCGCCTTTTCCACGCCCTTGCCGCCATAGCGCGTGGCCAGCCCATCGCGGAGTTCGACCGCCTCATGCGCGCCGGTCGAGGCGCCCGACGGCACCGCGGCGCGGCCGAAGCTGCCATCCTCCAGCCGAACATCCACTTCCACGGTGGGATTGCCGCGCGAGTCCAGGATTTCGCGTGCCGTGATGTCGAGAATGGCGGGCATGGAGGCCTCTATTTTCGAATTTGGAGGCTGTTTAAGGGAATTGGGGACCTTCCGCCACCCTCTCAAACCAAAGCCGTGAATCAGCTAGGGTTGGCCCCGCGCCGGGAATGGCGTGGGGCTTTTCCTTTGAGGGGACAGATGATCTCAGCACCTGCCACCATTTTGAGCGCCGCCGTCACCATCCTGACTGCAATTGTCCTGTATCATGCCATGTTCATGGTCGGTGGCGCCCGCCGCCGCCATAATATTTGGCCACCTGTCATGACCGGGCATCCGGATGTGGAGCGGGCACTCCGCGCCCAGGCCAACAGCGTCGAGCAGGTGGTGATCTTCCTGCCCTTGTTATGGGTGGCGACGCTTTATTTCCATGGCTGGATACCGGCGGGGCTGGGTCTTATCTGGTGCATCGGCCGCATCCTCTACACCATCGGCTACAACAAGGAGGCCAACAAGCGCGGACCAGGTTTCCTGGTCTCCCAGCTCGCGACGCTGGCACTCCTCATCCTGTCGATCTGGGGCGTCGT
>Ga0134125_10008731_pt1 | contig 11434 bp, 7 predicted proteins | sample KB31751_FD_96464 | JGI IMG/M metagenome (GOLD analysis project Ga0134125, IMG submission 96464) | Terrestrial soil microbial communities with excess Nitrogen fertilizer from Kellogg Biological Station, Michigan, USA - KB3-175-1 | ecosystem: Environmental > Terrestrial > Soil > Unclassified ... | reverse complement strand
GTGTAAATGACTTTGTCTTCTTCTATGTTTTGATTGCCTTTTTTTACCATAATACCTCCATGGCCGCGAAAGCGCACGTATTGCTCTACCTGGGGAAAATCCTGTTTTAATGCGGCTCCCATCGGATCAGGAACCTGCGCCAATACAAAATGGTTTCCACCAAATTGTAAATCACCATCTATCCGGTAAATCCGGTCTGCATTTATATTATACTGGTCATAGCCCAGTTCGTTATTTTCGTAAAATAAGATCAGCAGGCAAATGGCCAGTCCGCTGGCAAGACCAAAAATATTGATAGCAGAAAAACCTTTATTTTTCCAAAGATTTCTAAACGCAATTTTTAAATAGTTTTTAAACATTTGTTTTCAGCAATTACTTTTTTTTGTTTGGAATTTGGCTCGTTCGTCAGGATCAGTGAATAATATTTAGTTCTATTGTTACAGTAAACGAAAAAAAATTGAAGACTCTTTAATACTGCAAAGACCAATTAAATTTTCATTTCCTGAGATGCACACTTTCACAATTACTACATTTGCTTCTTTTTCATCCCAAGAAAGTGCCATGATAAAATGATTTGATAATCACCATATTATTTATTGTATTTTAATAAGTAGTGTCCGGTTTTGATACAGTTCATGTTCGATTTTAAAACGCTTAACGGCATTTGACACTTTGCAGCTGCTGAAAACATTTCAGCTCTTTAAAATGGTAGTTCCTGTGCTATAAGCGGTGTAAACGATTCGGAAGAAAACCGTGTTGGAAGGCACCATCTAAGAATTTGCGGGTTGATGCCGTTCGTGATAAGCGAATGCAGCTGATACAAAACGAACAATTGCTTGCGCTTTTAGCGTCTCTTTCGTTCCTTACATAAGCACTATTTTTATTTTTAATTCCATAGTTTTTCTGAAATCTTTTTCTGACCTTTATTAAAACTTTGTCTCAAGTGAAGGTAAAATTTTACGGAGTACGTGGTTCTTTGCCCGTTTGCGGCAGAGAATTTGAAAAATATGGAGGCAATACTTCATGCTTCAGGATACTGCGTGAAAAGGTGAACCGCATTGCTATTGTGGATGCAGGAACAGGAATTAGAAATTTAGGAAAAGAAATTGTTGAAAACGGAATTCAGCAAAATATCATCAACATCGTTTTCTCGCATTTTCATTGGGATCACATACAAGGATTTCCCTTCTTCCTTCCAGCCTATAACCCGATGCAAAGGATTGGCATTCTTGCTATGGGCAGGCAAGGCAAAATAAAGGATCTGAAAGGTATATTTTCAACACAGATGCAGGAGGATTATTTCCCGATTCAAATGGAGATGATGGGCGCGCAGTTTGAGTTTTTATCTTATGGTGATGAAGAGGTGATCCAGGGTGCGCGGGTATCATCGATTCCGCAATTCCATAAACAATCCGGCGGCTCTTATGGTTTCAGGTTGGACGACGAAGGTGTTTCGCTGGTGATATGCACCGATCTTGAACATACGAATGGAATTGATCCCGATATCGTTGAATTTGCCAGGGATGCAGACCTGTTGATTCATGATGGGCAATATACCCGGAAAGAGTATCAAAGTAAATTTAAAGGCTGGGGACACAGCACCTGGGAACAGGCTGTGGAAGTGGCTATAAAAGCAAATGTAAAAAGACTTATTATCACACATCATGATCCCGATCATAATGATGCATTTTTAGATAATCTTCAAAAAGAATGTGAAAAAATTCTTCCCAACGCTTTATTCGCAAGAGAAGGAATGGAGGTTTCTATTTAACAACAGAAACGCTGATTTGCCAACCTTTACGCGATATAAAACGTCGCTCCACTCCCAACCGAAACACCATTTCAGCATGATCAATTGAGAAGAACACGCTGATTACAATCAAAAAGTCCCTTTCAAATCGCTTTCAATTTTTGGCTACAACAAACATAGATTTGGTTACACCGCTTTATCGGTATGTGTTGACTTTTGCATTCACAAAAAGACAACAAGCGGTGAAAGTGATTGTAAAATAAGCTACCCTGGATGATGATGGTCGTACAGGGAAATTTTGCAAAGAGGATAGAGAAGTAGATTGGTAAAATCTATCCATCAACATTCATTTAGTTTTGCACTAAGTTTTTAATGACCCACTCAAAATTTTTAAATAATAAAACAGAAAATAAAATCTTATGAATACGAAACAAATTACGATTGCCGGAAAAAGCAATCATCCATTGACCGTAAAACGTTTTGGATATGGAACGATGAGACTTACCGGTCCGGGAATTTGGGGAGAACCGGCAAACCGCGCCGAAGCATTACAAATTTTAAAGCAAAGCATTAAAAGCGGCATCAATTTTATTGATACAGCAGACTATTACGGTGAAGATGTAACCAACCGTTTGATAGCCGAAGCTTTGTATCCTTATCCGGACGACCTGGTGATCTGTACCAAAGTTGGAGGCGCAAGAAAACCGGATAAAAGCTGGATCGCATATAACCGGCCGGAGAATTTACGCAGCAGCATAGACAACAATTTGCGGACGCTGAAACAAGAACAGATCACACTGGTTCATTTTAGGGTGATCGCCGGCGGTGACGTGCCCTTTAAAGAATCGATGGATGCAATGTTTGAAATGCAGAAAGAAGGTAAAATATTGCATGTCGGAGTTAGCAATGTTGATCCCGATGAATTAAAAGCAGCAATGGCAATGGGAAACATCGCTACTGTAGAAAATATGTACGGACACGCTCAACGTATTTCAAAACTATTCGAACATGGAGGAGACAACCGCGGCGGCGAAGAAGTGCTGGCGATCTGCGAGGAAAATGAAATTCCTTTAATTCCATACTTCTCTTTATTTCAATCAATGCCAAAAAAAGATGACCGGATCTCAGCGATTGCAAAAAAATATGACGCTACCGAAGCGCAAATAAACTTAGCGTGGTTGCTGCATCGCTCACCATGGATATTACCGATTCCAGGAACATCTTCCCTGGATCATTTCGAAGAAAATTTAAAAGCGGCTGAAATAGATTTGAGCGAAGAGGACATGAAATTTCTTGAATAAAAAAATAAAAGAGCATATATGGCAAACCAAACACCTTACAGAATTAAAACGATCAGTGAGTTTCATCATCTCCGGGGATTGCCTCCACCTGAACATCCGTTGATCAGCGTGATCGATGTGGAAGACATTAATAAATTTGATGATAATGACCCTCACATTTTCGTCTATGATTTTTACCTGATTGCCCTGAAAAAGAATTGCGCTATTAAAATGAAATACGGACAACAGCAATATGATTTTGATGAAGGCACCATGTTTTTTAGTTCGCCCAACCAGGTTTTCGGAATTGAACATGATCACAGCAACCGAGCAGAAAAAAGGTCTGGATGGATGTTGCTCATTCACCCGGATTTTTTATGGAAAACAAGCCTGGCAAGGAATATAAAGCACTACGAATATTTTGATTACGCGGTACACGAGGCGCTCTTTCTTTCTGAAAAAGAAGAGGCTGTGATGAACAATATTATTGAAAATATTCAACAGGAATACCATTCCAATATCGACAAATTCAGCCAGGATATTATTATCGCCCAACTGGAAGTGTTACTCAATTATGCTGATCGGTTTTATCACCGACAGTTTCTGACAAGAAAAATAACCAATCATCAAATTCTTGAACGGATGGAAGATATTCTTACAGAATATTTCGTCAGTGATAACTTGATAAAAAAGGGCTTGCCTACTGTTCAGCACATTGCCGAAAGCCTGAACGTATCGCCCAATTATTTAAGTGGCTTATTGAAAACACTGACAGGACAAAGCACGCAGCAACACATACACAATAAACTCATTGAAAAGGCGAAAGAAAAATTATCAACTACTGATTTGTCGGTAAGCGAAATTGCTTACGAACTTGGCTTTGAATATCCGCAATCATTCAGCAAATTATTCAAATCAAAAACCAATTCTTCGCCGCTGGAATTCAGGGCTTCGTTTAATTAAGGAAATTGCAACGTGTGAAAACTTGTTAATCGATTATTAAAATAAAAACCGTGTTTATTTCTTTGTTTACCCCTCGAAGAAAAAGGGATTAATTCTGTAAAACCATCTTTATTTTCTTGTCAGAAATACTTTGTTGAAAAATCAAATTTCCTTTCCCGTCGCTTTTATTTTTCTTCAATAAAACTCCATCGCCATAAATTAAATAAGTGCGGCGCGGTAAAAGTTGACTAATGGAATAAGCAGCAGTGAAAGATGCATCCGGAGAACTTTGTTCCCAAATGATTTCTTTTGAATTCCATTGAATGAATTGAAGATGAAGATGATTTTTATTTTTTGTAACCGCTTTCAAAGCATAAGCAGAATTGTCTTCATTATAATATATAACGGTGTCGCCTACACTAAAAAAACCAAAATCATTTTTTGAACTGATCGTAAATCTCTTATTTGAAACGGAATACAAATTTGTGTCAAGGCCAATGGTTAACCGTTCTCCCCGGTAATTATAGAAAAGCCGTGAGCCGGATAACTCGCCGGTAATATGAGGATCCAAATAAAACCGGTTGTACAAAGGATGGAAACCATAAACAAATTGATATAATCCAACAACAGCAAGACTGTTTCCGGAAAGAATATCATCGCCCTGGCCGCTCTGGTCTTTTCGTGAATAACGCTGAAAAGCGAGTCCATCTATACTGTCTTGCTTCAGAATATTTTTAATGTAATGCAAAGCCAGCGCCGGTTTCCATAATGCATATGCCTGAACAGCTACACTTCCCCAGGATAAAAAGATGTCGCCATTTTCATAATAAGGAAACGGAAACTGGTATTCTTTTCCCTCATCCGTTTTATAAGGGAAAAAACTGATGGGCCAGAAAAATAATTTCTCTTTTTGCATCTCAGCTTCCACCTTTTCGAGGATAGAATTGCGACGGGTTGTATCATCACAAATACCATAAGCAATGGCCATAAAATTTACAGGAGTAACCAGGTTATCTCCGTGAACAGACTCATCTTTATCGCGCCAGTAATCGTAATAACCTTTGCCCTCATCCCAAAAGCCGCCGTCATGAACGCTTTTATTAAAGCTGATTTTTAATTGTTCAGCGAAGCTGGAATAATAGGACGCTTTTTCTTTGTTGCCCAATTGTTGCTCAATGTTAGACCACAGGCTTAAAGCGTGGTATAATTTCGCATTCACAAAAGCATTTTCATAAGAAGCCCAAATAATGTCGATCCAGTCGCTGCTTCGTTTTTGTGTGTGGCTATCGTTCATCATTTCTACCAGGTGGTTGCCATTAGAATCTCTTTTCAACAAATAATCCAGGGCTTTTTCACACGCCTGCTGTTGTTTTTTTACCCAGGCAATATCACCTGTTTGATTATACAAATCTGATACATTGCTTACAAAATCAGGATTGGAATCCATCAGGTATCCCCATTGCGCTTCGTAAAATCCTTTGTCAGTAAATTGGCCGGGCATGGCGTCTTCATTCGTGTAAGCCCATCGTGGCCAGACTCTTCCGTCCGGCTTAATCGCATTGTCGCGATAAAAATCAAGGCACTGCTTGTAACCGTCCAGGTAATGAAAATCGTTGATGCCGACGCCGAGTTGCGCGATATATTGTTCATGCAGGCAGATCGGCCCATACGGCGTATGCCAGCTATTGCCTCCAAAATGTTTGGCGTCAATCACGCCCATCCGTGCGATGGTGTTTAAAACAGAAGTTACCTGTTTTCCATTCACACCTTTAAAGTCGCCGCGGGCATATTTCTTTCCATAATTGAAAGCAGAGAAACGAATGGTTTCAGTAGAAGTACCAGCCATTATTTTAAATGCATCCCAGACATCCGTTTTCTTCCTGATAAACCTGCGGCGATGCGTACCCGAATCATAACGCGGCACCATTTCTTTCTGCGAAACAGCGATACTGTAATTCAGTTTATCATTATCGGTTCGCGAATATTTCATGGCAACCTGCTTTCCCGGCGCATTAACTACAACATGTAAACCATTATTATTAGTGCTGTTCCAGAAAGAAGCTTCATTCGTATGAACTCCATACGTCATTAATTTTTCATTAAACAAATAAAACCATGCTATGCCGCCAAAGCCCTGGAACGCGCCTTCCCAGGTATTGATATTATTGAATTCGATGGCAGGAAAAGAAACCGATTCGGCGTCGAAGGCTTTTGGAAAAGTCCTGGTAATGGAACATGTAATGTTGGAATCACTGACTATGAATTTCCAGTTTTCGTGTACGGGCGTGTTATCATCTCCATAAATAATATCGCTTACTTCTACCGTGTTTGTGGAAACTTTCACCTTTGGCGAATGCTGCAATTGCAGCGTAGAAAATGTTTTTTCTTTTGTTTGAATTTCTGAATAAATGCCGTCCGAAGCGATCACATTTTCACCGTTTACATCCATTTTTGAAATCCTGCATTCATGATTGTAGTTAAGAACCAGCGTCAGCGAGGAATTGCCAAATGCAACTGCTTTTGATCGCGGATTATTTTTTACAGAAATTGATTGTGCATTCGCAGCCGCCGAAGCTAACGCAAATACAACGATCGATACCAAAAGGTAATATCTCATACTATTTATTTAGGACAGTACTTAAAAAGATTGAGATCAAATATAATCCTGTAAACAGTAAACGAAGAAATAAATGCGGTTCTCGGCAGGAAAATAACCAGGCACCCGATGTTGGATTGCCTGCAAGAACTTCGTTTGCCTCGAACCAGGCATTTAATGCCAGCCAATGTGGCAACCACTATGTATTTTTAGATAAGATGTCCAGAATTACGGACAATTGAAATTATATTTAAGCTATGCTAAGAAATAAGTTTGTTCATTTATCACTAATTTTTACCACAAAATTTTTATTCTCCCAACAGTTAGCATCCTTCCAATAAAAAGTAAAAATTATTTCCCCGATCCCGTCATTTTTTCGAACTATATCCGCAACAAAAATGCCCAATCCTGTTGGGGTTGTTTGTATGTTATTACCAGTTTGCCAGTTATCATCTGTCCAATGAATGATCGCATCAGCCATTACTTCAATACGCAATACTTTCTTATTGGAAACGAATTTTTGTTGATGATTAAAACGCCATATATCATACAGGGAAGTTGCCTTTCGTTTAATATATCTTTCGTGGGTAAACTGCGGCATATCAACAATTCGTTTTTCTTTGATAGAACTGCACAATTTTATGTATTCCGCATGGGCCCATGTTAATGGCATTGCCGAACCGGAAAATTTTCCGAAAAACAATCCCTTTTCAGGAATGTCAGCCGTATCCCATATCTGCTCAGGGAATAAAGAATTGTTTGCAAATGATTCAATTGTTTTTAATAAAGCTTTTGCTGTATTCATATTGCCGGCAGCAATTTCATAATGCGCTCTTTCACCGGTTAACAGTGGCCAGGCTCTGCCGATGCCGTGTCCATCATATGGATTACCGTTCGCATCTTCTCCATAACCATCTTTATTATAACGATGCCAACAAGGACCTGACGGAGTATCAGTTTTAAGTTTTGCATCAATTACTTTTAAAGTATTTAAAATGCGTGGATCGTTAGCATCCCGCAATCCAAATCTTACCAAGGCCAGTGTATCCACACAGATCAATTCGCCGAGCATAATTTTTCCCTCATCGTCCAAGTGATTTTTGAGGTTGATATATTTATCTTTTACTTCATCAGCAGAAAGATCAAAAGGATTGATGCGCATATAATATCCTTCCACTCCTGTTTCTTCTGATGTTGAAGTTCCGGTTACATACAACCATTTTTCAATATTTTCATTCCAGTTATCGGCAGTTTCCAAACAGTATTTCGCAATCTCTTTTTCATTATTAGCTTCTGCCAGCGACGCTCCTGACAACAGTGCCGCGATCTCAGCAGCAAGGGTAAATGGCGTATAGCCCGATTCCTCTTCCCACCTGTCTTGTGAGGTATAAGGCCCATTCGTAACAAGGTACTGTAATGCCTTTTTTACAATGGGCCAGTACCGCCTGCACCTCTCTTCGTCTACAAAGTTTCTCTGAAATGATGAATGCACCAGTAAGATGGCAAGGGCCACCTGGTCCATCTGAACAGCATTCCAATATGGCACACCTTCCAGCCACATATTCTGGCTCCATCGCCCATCCTTTTCCTGCGTTGTCATAACATAATTAAGAATGCGAAGCACATCATCTTTTGCCTTCAATTCAAGAAAGCCGCCGGAGCTCAACGCGAGGTCGCGCGGCCAAACGAGGTGGTAACCTCCAAGTTCGCCATCTCCTTTAGCTTTCCCCCACGGTATAGAAAGGCTGGCAATTATACCTCCCGGAAACTTTTTTGATTCGTGCATACGCAATACAGCAGCGCTCGTCCTGAATTTTCGTCCAAGGCGGTTTCTGTCTGATTTGACATTTGCCAAAGAGCGTTGCCATCGCTCCCATTCAAAAATATATTTTTCTTTTGCCAGATCAAATCCATCAAGAATGCTTGCCCAGGCATTGTTACCTGCGTCTTCAGGTGTTCGACCAAAACCAACAGCCAATACTATCTTGTTATTTTTAGAAAGATCTATTTGTCCGGTAAGTGCTATATTTCCATTCTGCGCTGCCGGGTATTCCCAGGTCATTTTTTTATGATGTTTCAAATCAGTAAAACCATCTGAGTTACCCACATAACCAGTTGAGCATTTTAAGAAACCGCAGGAGCAGGCAAGTGCCAGCGTGATGTCACCACGACGGGCAAATAGCATTTTGATATCTTTAAATTCACCTTCCCAGCCATCATTTCCTGCTCCCTGGTTATGAATATGAGGAGAAAGAACTACATATAAATCTAACGTTGATGATTTATTCTCAGGCGAAGGACTGAAAATTATTTGTTGAAGCAGTGTGTTTCTTATCGGGTCGGTTATCACCTCTTTTTCTATGCAATATTTTTTTTGCTTACAGGTGTTTACCAAATGAAATGCCGGCACTCCTTCTTTCATCCAATTAATAGCATGGCTTGTATCCCTTTTTTCTTCAGAGAAAAAATTGATTCCATCAGTCACTAAAAATTCAATATCCCTGATGCAGGCAATATCTTCTCTCGGGAAAAATACTTCATTGACGATCCCATTGCCAATCGTAAATGAAACGTCGGATGCTGAGTTAATTGACTTTCCAATTCCGGATTTGCTAGCCGGAGTCCAGCGTGCCGGTAATCCCGGCGCGCCTGGCGCCAGTTTATCGTTTTTAAATTTCTGATTCAAGTGCGGGCTATTTTGGTGTCTTTTGAATGTTTGATGGTAGAAGAGACACTTTTGGTTTTTAATAATTCCGGAATTATTTCTGTATCCTGTTCATCTTTATTGATGGCATCAAAAACCCGTCCTGCAACCGCTGAATATATGATATGATGTAATGCGAAAACGGCGATTTCTTTTTTACTCCATTCATTAATCGGTGGCGCCACTTCAAAGTCCGGTTCTATGGTGAGTGCTGTATAAAAAATAGCAGCAAAATGGATGGCCGTAGCGGGTCCGTCTTTCATGCCTGCTGCTGATAATAAACCGCGGCCAATGCCCCAAATAGTCCCATATGTCCAGTGTACTTCATTAGAAAATTTCGGCCATTGTTCGCGGTCGGATGCTTCTATCCCCAGCGCTTTTGATGCTGCGTCTCCCGGCGCAAAGCTTGTCGGTTTTTTAGTGATCATCCTTTCAATCTTCATTGAGAGTGTAATGGCAGCCGTGCCGGCCAGGCCTGCTATCAATCCTTTGCCAATGGCACTCCCGATTTTGCCCGCTATTGTACCAACCTTATCAACTTGCCGCATAATTTTTATTTTTAGTTCATTTTAAAACCGCTTTTTCTTTATTTCCCTTTAGCTTATAAGAATATAATTCTCCAAGACAGAACGCACTTACTGCCATCACTAAATCTCTCGCAGCTACATCATAATAATTCATTCCTGCCACGAGCACGATAACAATACAGGCAAGCCATAGGGCTACAATAAAAGCTCCGATACGGGGAATAATAAAAACTACTATTCCGGCAATAATTTCTATCGCTCCAACAATCATCATAAAAGTTTTCAATGAAACAGGAATGATGCCTTCAAAAGCTTTTATATACTTTTCCCAGTCGGTGAGGAAGTTTAAATACTTATCAAGTCCGGTAATAATTGGAAGGAGTCCAAAAGTCCAGTACAGGCTTTTTCTTACCTTGTTTACTTTTACCGGATTTGCAATAACTGTTTCCATGATTTTAAAGTTTAGTTTATAAAATTTCAAAAAAACGTTACAATTCACGGGATGAATAGCGTGCTTTCCCAACTCCTTATCGAAAACTAAACCAGCAATACACCCGCTCCCAAGTTGTCAGGAATAAACTATCTTTTTCCGGTCTAACTACTGCTTTTCTTATTTGAGTAAACAACTTTAAGAACGTTACAAGAATCACTTATTAAAAGCGGAAAAAATACAACCAAAGAATGCTTATTCGATTTCACCAGGAAAGAAATTCCTTAAGAAAGAATAGAAAGAACAAGCGCCGGGAAGAGTGGATTTTTACCAGTTTTCATGGCTCTATCACCTGTTTGCATTCGTCACTTTCTTAAAAATTATTCCGGAAGTAAAAACCCAAAATCAAAGCTTGCTCTTATGCCGCTTAGCAAAGATTTTAACAGGTAAAAGGTAACCGCTCGTGTTGGATCACGGTCGTAGTTAATCTTCCCTTTACGCCTGGACACATTCATGCTTTTATCTTTATTTTTAGGAATAATAAGATGCTTCAAAAAGAAAGTAGGAATTTTTGCAACTTTCTTTACTCCATGCTTTATATTCAGTTTTTCAATGATGAGATTGTGATATTCGCCAACGATGCCGCCGGAAGATTTTTTATCAGTTGCTGTAAAACGAAAATCAAGACTGTTCAGAATGCCGGACTCAATATGAAATTTTCCAAGATTTTCAGCAGAAGAATTCAGACGCGTTAAATCCAGATTTTCTATCGCCCCTTTTATAAAATAAGTATCCTTGACAATTGAAGCATGTATGACAGCGTTTATGGAACCCGAATTCATAATGGATCCGCGCACATAAGTATCAGCGTAAACAGGATCAGTTTTATAAGGATGGTTGAACACCGGGGATATGGAAATGTTCATGTTTCCAAATTGCAATTTCCCCGGCTGATTACCATCTTTGGGAAATTCTTCATAGGTTACCGAAGCATGATTCATTTGCAGGTGATTCACCCGTATTTCGATAGGAATTTTTTTTAAATAGCCACCAGGCATGGGCTGTTGCTGCAACTGCCTGGACAATCTTCTATCCCTGAAAACATACATGCTGCAATTATTAAAAGTTATTTTATCAGCCGCTAGTTTTTTCGCCGCGATACCGCCGTAATTCAGTTTTGACATCTCTATATCCTGAACATTAGT
>Ga0134125_10008730_pt1 | contig 11437 bp, 17 predicted proteins | sample KB31751_FD_96464 | JGI IMG/M metagenome (GOLD analysis project Ga0134125, IMG submission 96464) | Terrestrial soil microbial communities with excess Nitrogen fertilizer from Kellogg Biological Station, Michigan, USA - KB3-175-1 | ecosystem: Environmental > Terrestrial > Soil > Unclassified ... | reverse complement strand
CGCGCCGCGCTCGTAGGACGTGATCGCTTCGTTGAGCTTGTCGCCGCCGGCTTCGAGCCGCTTGACGATCTGCTCGAGCTCCTTCAACGCGTCCTCGAAACTCATCGCGGCGATCTCGGGCGGGAGACCCGTGTCGGCCATGGCCCTTCTCCAAAAACCGGCGCGACTCTAGAGATGCGCCGCCGCCCGGGCAAGCGCGGAAGTTTCTATGCCGCCATCAGCGCGCGGACATGCGCGGCGGAACTCGCGGCAAGCGCCTCGAGGTCGTAGCCGCCTTCAAGTGAGGAGACGACCCGACCCTCGCAATGCCGCGCCGCGCAGGCCATGAGCCGCTCGGTCACCCAGGCATAGTCCTCCTCGACCAGCATGAGCTGCGCCAAAGGGTCGCGGCGATGAGCATCGAACCCGGCGGAGATCAGGATGACGTCGGGAGCGAAATCCTCGAGCGCCGGCAGGATGATCTCGTCATAGGCGCGGCGGAACTCGGTCGAACCCGACATCGGCCTCAAGGGCACATTGACGATGTTGCCGACGCCACTCTCGCTGCGCGCGCCGGTGCCCGGATAGAGCGGCGACTGGTGCGTCGAGGCGTAGAAGACATGCGGATTGTTCTCGAACGTCGCCTGGGTTCCGTTGCCGTGATGGACATCGAAGTCGATGACGGCGGCGCGCTCGAGGCCGTGCTTCTGGCGCGCGCGCTGCGCCGCCACGGCGACGCTGTTGAACAGGCAGAAGCCCATGGCGCGCTCGGGCTCGGCATGATGGCCGGGCGGCCGCACGGCACAGAACGCGTTGTCGGCATCGCCCGCGACCACCGCGTCGACGGCGGCGCAGACCGCGCCCACCGCACGCAGCGCCGCCTCGCCGGAACGCGGCGACAACACGGTGTCAGGATCGAGCGCCGCATGGCCGCGTGCCGGAACCGACGCCAGGACCGCCTCGATGAATGCCCGCGGGTGAACGCGCGCCACCTCGTCGATATCGGCGAGCGGCGCTTCGCGTCGCTTGACCCGCGCGAACTCCGACCCCGCCAGCCCGGCGAGCACGGCTCTGAGCCGGTCGGGCGATTCCGGGTGATGGCTGCCTGGATCGTGCTCGAGACAGGCCTCGTGAGTGTAAAGAAGCGTCGTCATCGCGTCCTCATGCACTGGCTTGGCCGCCAGTGTGACACATCGTCAGGGCCCGCCGCCACACCGCGCCCGGCGCTTTGATGCGGATTCTCGGTCTTGCCGCCCTGCAAGCCTGTCGCCAGTATAGGCGGCCGCGGCGGAGGGACGACAAGCGGCCAAGGAGGCGCGAGCGTGAGGCGAAGAGGTGCGGTAGCCTGGGGTGTGGCCCTTCTGGTTGCGGCCACGGCGACGGCGGCGGCCGCGGAAGGCTTGCCGGCGATCACGGTGCGCGCCGGCAAGGCCGACAGCCTCAATCACGCCCTCGCCGTGCAGTTCTCAGAGGCCGTCGCCAACGGCGGCAACGGCGCGCTCACCCTGGTGGTCGAGGAGAGCCAGGGCTCGGTGCAGAACGTCATCGACGCGACGCGGCGCGGCGGCAACTACATCTTCACCACGGCGCCCAATGTCATCATCGAGGCCAGGCAGGGCGACAAGCCGTTTCGACGCGATGCCCGCTATGGCGAGATCCGCGCACTCTTCCCGATCCCGGCACAGACCATGCACTGGCTGGTGCGCGCCGACAGTGGCGTCGAGCATTTCGCCGACCTCGCCGAGAAGCCGTTCATTCCCGGCGCCAAGGGCAGCTTCGGCGAGCGGCAGACCGCGTCGGCGCTGCACGTGCTCGGCCTCGACGAGAAGGTGCAGCTCATCGACATCGATACGGCCGGCGCGCAGACCGCGCTCAAGGGGAGTCAGGTCATCGGCATCGCCGTCGCCGGCCCCTTCCCGCTGCCGCAGGTGAGCGAGCTGGCGCGCGCGATGTCGATCCGCATGCTGAGTCTGTCGCCGGACGAGCTCGCCAAGGTGCTGGCCGCCGATGACAGCACCGTGGCCCAGATCATCCCCAAGGGGACTTATCCCGGCATCAGCCAGGAGATCACCAGCGTGGCATTGCCGGCCGGCGTGTACACGACGACGCATATGAGCAACGCCACCGCCTACGCGATCACCAAAGCATTCTGGTCGCAACGCGATGCTCTCGCTCGGCGCAACCCGTCCTGGGACGCCGTCCGGCCCGAGACCCTGGCCTCGCTCGGCATCAAGCTGCACAAGGGTGCGCTGCGTTACTACAAGGAGGCCGGCGTCACCGTGCCGGCCGCGCTGCGCTAGCGCAGTTCCTGTGACGACCGCCGACTTCATCGTGCTCGGCGCGGGAATGGCCGGCGCGACGGCGGGCTATTTCCTCGCCGATACCGGCCGCGGCATCGTGCTCGAGCGCGAGAGCGCGCCGGGCTACCACTCGACCGGCCGCTCCGCCGCGCTCTACGCCGAGACGTACGGCAACACTGCGATCCGCGCGCTGACGGTGGCGAGCGGCGGCTTCTTCCGCGCGCCGCCCGCGGGCTTCGCCGATGTTCCGCTGCTCCAGCGGCGCGGGCTGATGGTGATCGCGCAAGCGTCCGACGCGGCGCGTCTGGCGCGCGATGTCGCGGCGGGTAAGCGGTTTGTCCCCACCCTGCGCATGCTCGACGATGGCGAAGCGAGGATGCTCTGTCCGGTTCTGCGCGACGAATGGACCGGCAGCGCCTTCCTCGAGCCGGACGCCATGGATATCGATGTCCATGCCATCCACCAGGGCTTCCTGCGCGGCCTCAAGGCCAAGGGCGGCGGCATCGTCACCGACGCCGCGGCGCAGGCGATCGCCGCCCGCGACGGCGGCTGGCAGGTCGAGACGCGCGCCGGCCGGTTCACCGCGCCCGTTCTGGTTAATGCAGCCGGCGCGTGGGCCGACGAGGTGGCGCGGCTGGCCGGGCTGCCGCCCATCGGCCTCGTCGCCAAGCGGCGCACCGCGCTCATCGTCGATGTCGACCCGGCGCCGAACGCCGCCTGGCCGATGGTGGTCGATATCGGCGAGAGCTTCTATTTCAAGCCGGAATCGGGGCGCCTCCTCGTCTCGCCGGCGGACGAGACGGCGATGCCCGCGACGGATGTGCAGCCTGACGAGATCGACATCGCCCAGGCGGTGGCGCGGCTCGAGGCAGCCACTCGATTGAAGGTGCGCCGCGTCGTGCGAAAATGGGCAGGCTTGCGCACTTTCGCGCCCGACAGGACGCTGGTTATCGGTCCGGATCCGCTGGCACCGGGGTTCATCTGGATGGCCGGCCAGGGCGGCTACGGCATCCAGACCGCCGCCGCCGCGGGCCGTGCCGCAGCGGCATTCGCACAGGGCGCCGCGCTGCCTCACGACCTCGCGCGGCTTGGCGTCGTTGCGGCAGATTTGCTGCCCGATCGCCTGCGTTCGACCTCGCTCTAGAGCGACTCTAGACTTGCGCCCCTAGGCCTTGCGATCGATGCCTCTTCAACTCGTTCACGGGGAGTTGCTTGGACTTTCGATCCTGCCTTGCGTATAGGTTGCAGGGGACGGTTGTTTATCAGAGGCTAAATATGCTGCGAGTAGGCATGGCGGCGGACGACGAGACGGCGGAGCGCGAGGAAAGCCTCGGCGGGTTGCTTGCCCGCGCCAGCCACCTGCTGTCGGCCGGCTTCTCCCAGCACATCAAGGGGCACGGCATCTCCGCCACCGCTTGGCGCGTCCTGGGCGCGCTGGCCGAGCGCGACGGGCTCACCATGACCGAGCTTGCCGACCTCGTGCTGTTCAAGCAGCCAACGCTCACCAAGGCGATCGACCGCATGGAGCGGGATCAGTTGGTGCAGCGGCGCACGCCGACGGAAGACCGCCGGCGCACCCTGGTGTATTTGACCGATCGCGGCCGCCGGGCCGCCGCGCCGCTGGTGCAGCGGGCGCGCCAGCACGATGCGTCGGTCGCCCGCGTCATCGGCGATACGGCATATCAAGAGCTCAAATCGGCGCTGTCGGCGCTGATCAGACGGCTGAGCGAGCAGGATCTGCCGGCTCGCGCCCGAACGGGCACGTTGCGCCGCTGACCTGCCGCCGCGGCATTTGTCGCGGCGCACCTACGCGCTATAACGGCCGCCGATGGAGATGACATAGCGGCCATGCCAAGTTTCGATATTGTCTCGCGGCTCGATATGGCCGAGGTCGACAACGCCCTGGCCGGCCTGACGCGCGAGATCACTACACGCTACGACTTCAAGGACAGCAAATCCTCGATCACGCGGCAGGAGAGCAATCTCCTCGTCCTCGCCGATGACGAGCTGAAGCTGCGCCAGCTCCACGAGCTGCTGAAGATGCATCTGACGCGCCGCAAGGTCGATGCCGCCGCGCTCGAGTTCAAGCCGCCCGAGAAGGCCTCTGGCAACATGCAGCGCCAGACGGTGGTGCTGAAGCAAGGCATTGACCGCGAGCTCGCCAAGCGACTGGTGCGCGAGATCAAGGACAGCCGTCTCAAGGTCCAGGCCGCCGTGCAAGGCGAGGAGCTACGTGTCACCGGCAAGAAGCGTGACGACCTGCAGGCCGCCATCGCCCTGCTGCGCGGCCTCAAGGTCGAGCAGCCGCTGCAATACGTGAATTTCCGCGATTGAGCCGTGCGCATCTATGCGGCGGCCGTGGAGGTGAGATGTCCCCCGCGCCCAGCCTCCTCACCATCCAGCTCCTGTCCTGGCTCGCCGCGCGCCCGCGCAGTTATGCCGAGCTCAAGGACGCCTGGCGCAGCACGTGCCCGTTGACCTGCGCCTGGGAGGACGCATTAAGCGACGGCCTCGCCGCCCTGGCGGCCGGCAGCGAGCGCTCGGCTGGCGGCGCTCGCGTCGTGCTGACGCGGCAGGGCTGGGCGGTGCTGGCAGCGGCTGAGAGCCAAGCAGCGCGGGCTGCGCCGTTCTCGCTTGATCCGGCGCGTGCCAGGCTCTAGATAGACGCACGGCCCCTCGTCCCCTTCGTCTAGAGGCCCAGGACACCGCCCTCTCACGGCGGTAACACCGGTTCGAATCCGGTAGGGGACGCCACCAAGCTGGCGCCGGACCCAAATGCCTATTTCAGCTTTTCCTTGATGGCGTCGCCGGCGTCGCGAGCCGCATCTTTGGTCTTTCCCCAGCCTTCTTGCAGCTTCCCTTTCGACTTTTCCGAGCTTCCCTCGCTTTGGAGCCGCTCGTTGCCGGTGACCTCGCCGGCGCCCTTCTTGATGCTGCCTTTGACCTGGTTTCCCGTGCCTTCGACGCGGTCCTTGTCCACGGCGCCCGCTGAAGCGACGCTGCCAAGCAGCAGAATAGACGCGAGTGCGATCGACCATCTCATCCGAGTTACCTCTTTCACCACTGCAGCGAAATCGTCGTGGAGGCAACACGGGCCTGAATAGTTAAGTTCCTGCGCAAGCCACTTCCCTAGAGTGGCTCACGGGTGACGCCGCGGGCGGCGAGGTTGAACAGCAAGAGGCCCGCGCCGAAGCCGCCGAGATGCGCGACCCAGGCGATGGCGGTGTCCTCCATGCCTGGCATGCCGGCCTGGCCGAGCACGACATTGACCACGATCCACAGGACCACCACAGGCCACAGGCCGCGCCGGGCGCCGGCCGCGCCGCCGAACTGAAAGCGCAGCACCCCGCCGAACAAACCACTGATCGCGCCGGACGCGCCGATGATCGGCACGAGCGAGGTTGGATAGACGGCGAAATGCACCGCGGCGCTGGCGACCCCGCAAACCAGGTAGAAAATCGCCATCCGCGCGCCGCCGATGCGGCGCTCGACGCCCGAGCCGAAGGCGAGCAGCGCCAGCATGTTGACGCCGAGATGGATGAGATTGGCATGGAGGAATTGGTAGGTGACAGGATCGACCAGAGCAGGCCAACCGATGCCGCCTGGCGCGGTATAGCGGCCCGGAACAAAGGCCAGGAGAGATACCAGCGCGTCGTCGCTCGCCGGCGCCAGCAGCAGGCGGAACAGATGCACGACGACGTTGGCGACGATCAACGCCTGCGTGGCCGGAGGGATATTGAAGATGGGCTGCCGTGGCGGCGGCGTCGGATGGTCGCTCACGCAGTCAGCTTAGCTGGCCTCGGCCGCGTGGCGCCAATCCAACGGCACCTTCGACGACGGCATCCAAATTGCACATTCCGCGCTCGCTTGCCGCCGCCGAAGCGCCTCATGCGGTCGGCAAGGTAGAGTTCGCAAGAGACTGATTATAAACAATATAATTACGGATCAATGCGCCCGATTGGGCGAGCGCGATAGATTGATTACCATCTAACGGGGCTTGAGTCGCGCGCGCTAAACGTAGAAGATGCCCTTGAGCAACCATCGGTCTAGCCGCCCACCCGTGAAGCCCTACTCGCTCATATACGACGCGGTCCGCAGCATCGCCAGCCCGAACAGCCGCGAGCTTGCCGAGTTGGTCCTGTGGGGCCTGCTCGCGGTCATCTCGCTGACGCTGGTGTTCCTGCCAGGCGACCAGACGATGCAGGGCCTGGAATGGCTCTTCCGCGCCATCGAGTAGCCACTCGACGCGGCCTTTCCGGTTCCGTGCTCTCGCGAGCCCTTTAGTCGAGATCGGCCGTCGCAGGCGCCACCAGCGCACGATCGCAGATCGTGCGCGGATCCTCGTCGCTGAGATTGGTTCCCTTCATCTCGTACATGCCGATGCAAGCCATCAGCCGATGCTGGTAGCCGAATTCATTGGCAAGCGCATGCAGGTCATAGGTCAGGCCAAGGAGGAAGAAGGCACCGAGCGCGGCAAGGGCCGCGACAGGGGAGGTTTTCATGGCAAGCAATGCACGCATCTCGTCACATCTAACACTGCGACGGGATATTCAGTCCCAGATATGGGCAATCTGAAGGCGCTCTGCAGAATCTGGGTGTGCACCGCCGCAATTCGCGCAGTCCGCGTATCGAAATCGCATGTATTAGCGCAGTTATATGCGTCCTTGCCTTCCTTTGCGCTGCACGCGCGTGGCGTCCGTCGCGCGCTCGTTGGTGCTCAAACTATTTTGGCTTGGCGGCGATTGTAAATGATTTGGCGAAAATCTCGCTCAAATTTTCGCCCAAAGCGGTCGCCGCGAATTGCTGACAGTTCCTAACGGGCATTTAATCGTTGCGGCCCTAAACTTGCCACCATCGATGGTCGCGATTTCTGTTGCGAGGATCGATGTCAGCTCAGAACCGCTACGCCACGCTGGAGGCTGATCTCATGGGCAAGGGCGCCGACGCGCCGCCTGCCCTGCCATCTCGACGTCGGACCGCTGAACGCCTCACCGGCCGTGCCGCGCTGAGCGTCGCGCATGACGCGGCCGGGCCGGCCGCGACCGCGGCCACGGCCGGCGGCGCCTTCTATGACAAAGGCACCGCCACCGCCGACAATTTCCGCCCGTCCTACTGGACCTACGACAGGAACACGACCACCGAGGCAGCGCCCGCCGGTGTCGCAGCCGCCGAGCCGGCCGCGATCGAGGAGGCACCGGCCGTTGCGGTAGAGCCGGAGCTGCCGCCTGGCGACGAGGCGGTTGCTGACGAGCCGCCCGCCGTCATCGGCCTGCCCCCCGAGCCGGCCGCCACCGCCTCGCACCAGCCGGCCGCCGCCGATGAGCTGGCGGCGACGATCGAGCATGTGCTGGGAAGCCGCTATACCGGCGCCCGCGCGGCATCCGCCAGCGCGGAGAAGCCCCGCCTCGTCTCCTCGACGGTGAACGCCGACACGCTGATGGCCGAGCTCGCCGAGGCGCGGCAGGCCCGCGTCGGCGACACCAAGGCCGCCACGCTGCGCCAAACCGTGCGCGCGCCGAAAAAGGCGTCCTCGCTTCTCGACCGCGCCTTCGCCATGGGCGGTGTCGCGCTCGTCCTCTTCGCGCTGCTCGCGCTCTCGCCGTGGCGCGATTCTTTCCTGCCTCCGGGCCTCTCGAATTTCTTCCACTGAGGCGCGCAGCCAGGAATCGGCCGCCGCGACGGTTGAGGGTGCAGCCGACGCCGCCTGGGCCTGGGTAGCGAGCGGTAGCGCTCGCGTGGATAAGTTTTCGTTAATAGCAAGCCGGTAGCCTCGCAGCGCAAAAGCTCGAAAGCGCCGGCAATGGACAGCTCTCTCGCACCGCAGCAGGACGAACATCGGCTGGTCATGCGCGTACTCGCGCGCTGGCGGGCGTTGGCCGACGGGCGTGGCCTGCCGCGCCGGTCGCAGATCGACCCGCGCGCCTTCGGTGATGATTGGCGGCACTGCCTGCTGATCGATCTCGATCCCCGGGCCGAGCGCTCGCGCCTTGCCTTCGTCGGCGAGGGCTTGCGCGATCCGAGCTGGCCAACCTTCGAGCGCCAGGCTATCACCGACTGCCAGAAGGACTCGCTGCTCCACTTGGCAACGTCCTACGTCGCCCGCGTCGCCGCCAAGGGCGTACCGATCAGCAGCGGCGGCGTCGGCATGCATCACAGCATGCCGATCGTCTATCGCAGCATCCTGCTGCCGCTGTCCGAAGGCGGCGGCAAGATCGACGGGCTGCTCGGCGCGGCCAATTACCGCGAGATCCCGGTCACCGAGGATGTCCACGCATTCCGCGAGCATCCCGGCGCCGCCCCTCTCCTCACCGAGTTCCACGTCGCCGGCGGTTAGGGTGTCGGCGAGCCCGCCGCCGCTTTCCCGGCGTCAACCCGGGATAAATGCCGGCCTCGGCTGTTTCCCTCTTTGACGAGCTACCAGGAGGGACTGAGATGGCGACCAATTCGGCCGACGACGCGCGCAAGCTCGCAGAGAAGGCTGCTGACCGCATCGACACGGCCAGCCAGCAGGCGAAGGACATGGCGCAGCGCGCCACACAGACCGCCCAGGAGACCGGTGAGGCCGCCTGGGACGTCGCCCAACGAGCCAGTGCGCAAGCTCGCGACGTCGCCGGCCAGGCCTATGCTCAGGGCGAGCGTACCGCACGCGAGCTGGCACGGCGTGTCGAGGAGCAACCGCTGATGGCGCTGCTGATCGCCGGCGCCGTCGGCTACGCGATCGCGTATCTGCTGCACGGCCGGCGTTAGACACCACCGGCTCGCCGGAGGGGCGGCGCCCGTCGCGACCCGTGGCGACGGCGGCACGGCTTCCGTGCGTCTCGCGTCGCCACGGCGGCCGCTTGCATCGGGAGACCCTTCGATGAATCGGCTGCTCATCGGCGTCCTCGACATCATCAACAAGGTGGTAGCCCTGCTGCTCATCCTCGCCGGCGCGGTCGAGGGCTGGCATGGCGACGTCTGGCCCTATATCGGGCAGGGCTATGTCGAGCCGCGCAGCATCCTGGGCGCGCTCATCGGGATCTTCGTCGGCCTGGTGCTCGCCGGCGTCGTCTCTGGCTTTCTCGCCGCCCTCATCACCATCGCCCGCTCCCTCATGGCGATGCACGAGCTGCTCGCGGTCCGGGTCTGGACGCCGCCGCCGCCGCGCTGACGCGGAACTTGCGCTCACAGCAGGCGTTTTGCGTCAGCCGGGCCGGAGGGTCCTTCTACCGCCGATAGCAGCGCCGCCTTGCCGCAGAGGGAATGAATGTCGAGCGAGAACCTGCATGCGCCGCGTGAGCGCCTCTCCAAGAAAGCGCTGACGCTTCACCACGCCATCGTCTCGCTCATGGAGGAGCTCGACGCCGTCGACTGGTATCGCCAGCGCTCGGATGATGCGGAGGACGAGCAGCTCAAAGGACTCCTGCTGCACAACATGCGCGAGGAGATGGAGCACGCCTCGATGCTGCTTGAGTACATCCGCCGCAACGACGGCGACTTCGACCGCTTCCTCAAGACCTATTTGTTCACGACGAAGCCCATCCTCGAGATCGAGGAAGAGGCCGAGAAAGGCGGTGACAGCGACCGGGACGACGGCAAGCGCCGCGACAGGAGCGCGGGCGCGCCCGAGGTCGGCTTCACCGTCGGCCCGCTCAAGGGGGCCTGAGCCATGGACTATCTGCACCGTGGTCAGGCCAATCTGCCGGCGTCGCTGTGGCAGACGATCGACGAGGCCGCCGTCAAGGCAGCGCGCGAGAAGCTGACCGGACGCCGCTTCCTCGACCTCGAGGGGCCGTTCGGGCCGGGCCTCACCTCGATCGAGATCGGCAATGACGACTACTGCCGGGAGCCCAAGGAAGGCGAGGCCGGCGCCGTGATGGGCCGCGCCATCTCGGTGCCGATGCTGCGCAAGAGCTTCCGGCTCAGCATCCGCCGCGTGGCGGGATATCTCGAGAACGGCCAGCCGCTCGACCTCAGCCCGGCCGAGGATGCCGCCGAGGCCGTCGCCGACCGCGAGGAGGATTTCATCTATCGCGGCCAGCCCGACCGCCAGCTCGCCGGCCTGCTGACGCAGGAGGGACGCAGCCATGTCGAGGGCGGCGACTGGTCGGGCGTCGAGCGTGCGCTCGCCGATGTGCTCGCCGCCGTCACCCGGCTCGACGAGGCGGGATATCGCGGCCCCTATGCGCTGGTGCTGGCGCCGGCGCTCTATAACGGCCTGTTCCGCCTCTATCCCGGCACCGACATCATGCAACTGGAGCACCTGCGCCGGCTGTGCACGCGCGGCATCTACAAGGCGCCGATCGAGGGTGGCGTGGTGGTCGACCCGCGCCTCGGCGCGCTCATCTTGGGCCAGGACCTGCGCGCCGGCTACACCAGCCAGGACGGCGTGCACTATCACCTCTTCCTCAGCGAAAGCATCGTGCTGCGCATCGACGAGCCGTCGGCGATCTGCACGATGTCGGCGCGCATCCGCCTCGATCAGGGGCGCGGACGCGCGCGCGGCGAAGTCGTGTCCGGGCGCCGGGAGGAGAGCGAAGAGCTGGTGACGTCGGGCGGCAAGGAGAACGGGCGTCGCTCGTAGCGCGCGCCTACTCCCCGAGCAAGGTCAGCATCACCGTGCGGCGATGTGCGGCGCGACGATGCTCGAAGACAAAGATGCCCTGCCACGTGCCAAGTGCGAGGCGTCCCGCCGCCAGCGGGATCGAGAGCTGCATCGGCAGCAGCGCGCCGCGAATATGCGCCGGCATGTCGTCGGCGCCCTCCTCGGTGTGGCGATAACGCCTGATGTCCTCCGGCGCCAGCGCGCGGAAGAAATCCTCGAGGTCGCTGCGCACCTCGGGTGCCGCGTTCTCCTGGATGAGCAGCGATGCCGAGGTGTGGCGCAGGAAAAGCGTCAAGAGCCCGCCGGTCATCCGCTGCGCGGCAACCCATTCCGCCACCGTCGCCGTGATCTCGTAGAGGCCTTGGCCCGACGTCGCCACGTCGAGCGTATGTTGTGCCAGGCGCATTATTGGTCCCTCGCGGCATCCGTCCGTTTACTCTAAGGTGAACTCGCCCGCCGGGCCGACGTTTCCGAGAACGAACCCCGGCGCAACCTGTGGGAGGCACACCGCGATGGCGCTTGCCGGCAAGCCGCGGAAGATACTTTGCGTATTTCCCGCCTACAGCCCGTCCTT
>Ga0134125_10008728_pt1 | contig 11438 bp, 6 predicted proteins | sample KB31751_FD_96464 | JGI IMG/M metagenome (GOLD analysis project Ga0134125, IMG submission 96464) | Terrestrial soil microbial communities with excess Nitrogen fertilizer from Kellogg Biological Station, Michigan, USA - KB3-175-1 | ecosystem: Environmental > Terrestrial > Soil > Unclassified ... | reverse complement strand
GCCCGTATTGTATTTCCAGAGCAGCTTCCCGCTTACGGCATCGAGCGCGATGAAGTAGCCTTCCGTCGTCGCGGCGAACACCACGTTCCCCGCCGTCGCCAGCACGCCCGGCGGCAGCGCCGCCTGCGCGAGTTCGAACTTCCACTGCGCCTTCCCGGTTTCCGGATCGATCGCCATCACGCCCTGCGTATTCGGCTGCGCGCCCGCCGGCGGGCCGCCGAAGCCGCCGCCATTCCCGCGCCCCTGATACTGCCGCCCCGCCTCATAGGTCTGCGGCCCCGCCGAGTAATTCCCCGGCGAATCGTGATAGACCAGGTAATACCAGCCGGTCTTCGAACTGTACGACGGCGCCTGAAAATTCGTTCCTCCGCCCAGCGAGGGATACACCGTCACGCCCTCGGCATCGGCGCGCCAGTTCTCGGCAAACACCGGCCGGCCATTGGCATCCCACGCCTTGACCCACGTCGCCCGCACGAATGGCGTCGCGGAGAGCAGCTTCCCGTTCGTCCGGTCGAGCACGTAAAACACGCCATTGCGGTCCGCATGCATCATCAGCTTGCGCGCCTGCCCATGCCACTGGCGGTCAACCAGAATCGTATCTTCCGTCGAATCCCAGTCATGCGTATCGTTCGGCGTGAACTGATAATGCCACTTGCGCTGGCCAGTATCGGGATCGATTGCCACCACCGACGACGTGAACAGATTGTCGCCCTTGCGCATATCGCCATTTATCACCGGCCCCGGATTCCCCACGGTCCAGTACACCAGGTTCAGCGAAGGATCGTAAACGCCGGTGAGCCACGTCCCGCCCGCGCCGTGCTGCCAGCTATCGCCTTCCCAAGTATCGTTGCCGAATTCTCCGGGCCCCGGAATCGCGTTCCAGTGCCACAGCTTTTTCCCGGTTGCGGGATCGTATGCTTCGAGGAAACCGCGAATCCCGAATTCGCCGCCCGAAATCCCGGTGATGATCTTGTCCTTCACCACCAGCGGCGGACACGTCAGTTCGTAGCCTTCCTTCGTATCGGCCAGTTGCACTTCCCAGAGCTGCTTGCCGGTGTGCGCGTCGAGCGCCACCAGCGCGGCGTCCAGCGTTCCCACGAACAGGCGGTTATCCAGAATCGACACCCCGCGATTCACGCGGTTGTTCTCGTACGGATTCCGAACTTTCTGCGGACGGTCATACCGCCACAGCACTTTACCGGTCTTCGCATCGAGCGCAAGCACCTGCGTCGCCCCGGCATTTGCCGCGCCCACCGGTCCGGTCGTGTACATGATTCCGTCTACCACCAGCGGGGTCGCCTGAATCTGCCCTTCGCCCGCAATCGGCGTCATCCACTGCGCCTGCAGGTCTTTCACGTTCGCCGCCGTGATTTCCCTGAGCGCGGAATAGTGCGTACCCGCCAGATCGCCCCAGTAGGTCGTCCAGTTGGCGGGCTCTTTCGACGCATTCAGAATCCTGTTCCACGTCAGAACCGCGTGCGCGGGATCAGCCTGCGCCGCCGGATCAGCCGATGCCTTCAGATAGGCCGCCACATCGCGAATCTCCGCCGCGTTGAGCCGCGTCGCGTAATCCGCGGGCATGAGCGACGTCATATCGATCTTCAGATCCTTCAGCGCCACGCGATCGAACGAATGGAAGACGCCCGCCGTATCGACCATCTGGATCGTGAAAGAGTCCTGCGATTTTCGCGTACCTTTATAGACCTTGCCGTCGGCCGCCGTCGCGGTTACGGTCGCGCGCGCAGCCCCACCGCCGCGGCCGAAGCCCCCGCGTCCGCGCCCACGTCCGCCACCTCCGGCAGCAGGAGCATTTGGGTTCGTAATGAACGCCTGAATCTGGTCCGCGCTCAGCGCAGTGAAGGTAAGATCCGGACCCACCGGCGTTCCCTTCCCGTTGAACTGATGGCACGCGAGACATCCACCCTTGCCCTCGAATACGGACTTGCCGCTCGCCGCATCTCCGCCGCCCGCTGACGTTGTGGTTACGGGACTCGTTCCCGCATTCAGCGTCCGCATGTAACTGACGACCTGCCAGATCTGATCGGTAGAGAGCTGAGTGAATGCCTGCATCGCTGTGTTGCGAATGCCGTTGCGAATATTCAGAAAAATCTCGCCGTCTTCCGCTCCACGCTGGAAGTTCGCGATCCCCTGCGCATGACATCTCTGGCACTGCGCGCTATAGAGAGTCTTTCCCGCCGCAATCGCCGATGCCTGTCCGGCAAACGGATTTTTCGCCGCTTCCGCCCGGTCAGACTGCCCCGCCAGCAATCCAGCGCCACAAATAAGAACGATACACGCACGCACAAGCATAGATGCTAGTGTACAGCGCCGAAGGGCAGTAAGTGCCGCTATCTACTGCCCCACCTGCCCCGTCTTCGCTTCCTGCAGCGTGATCCCGTTCGCCTCCACCAGGGTTCCGGTAATCGCATCCAGATTGATCTTCGCGCTCTCATACGAAACCACCGCCGCCAGTTCCGTCGCCTTCGCGTTCGCCAGATCCCGCTGCACCTGAATCACGTTATAAGAAGTCGATTCCCCTGCCTGAAACTTCTTCTGCTCCCCGTCGACAAGCTGCTGCTGCAGCACGGTATTCGCGTGCGCCGCCTGGTAGCGCACCCGCGCCTGGCGCAGCGCCACCACCGAATTCGTCACGTCGACTTCCACCTGATTCCGCGCCCCGCTCGCGCTCAGCTGGTCCTGCCGCAACTGAAGCTGATCGATCCCGAAATCCGCCTGCGCCTGCCGGTTCTCCAGAGAGATGCTGGCAAACGCCCCAATATTCTGCGTCGGGAAATTGCGTCCAAAGACCTGCCGCAGCGCCGTCCCCGTCCCGCCGACAAAGTACCCATTAGGCGCCCCGTTATGCAGCAGATTCGGCGCGCCAGCCAGACCCGAGTTCGTCACCGTCGCGAACACCTGCGCCGAAGGCAGCAGACCGTTCCGCGTGCCAATTGCCGAGATCTCCGAATTCTTCAGATTGGCTTCGGTCGATTTCAGATCCGTTCGATTCTCAAATGCTTTCGCCACCAGCGCCCTGATGTCGAACGATTCCTCCGTCTCCGGAATCGTAATCGTACCCGTCGGAACAATGGACACGCCTTCGAGCGCCGGATCAGCCGTGCCCACCCGGCTGATCAGATTCTTCAGCGTGATCTCATCCTGCGTCAGCGCCGTCTGCGAGTTCACCAGCGCGAGCTTACTCTGCGCAAGCTGGCTCTTCGAGGTGATCAGATCGAACGGCGCCAGATCGCCCAGATCCACGCGCTTCTGGTTGTCATCCAGAAAACGCTGCGACGTATCGAACGCATCCTGCTTCGCCGTCACGTCCGAATACGCGTTCGAAAGCGACCAGTACGCATTCAGCACGCTCGCCACCGTGCGCGCCACCGTGCTCCGGAACTCCAGATCGGACATCGCCAGATTATTGCGAGCCACCACAATATTGCGTTCGTTCACCGCAATCCCGAAGCCGCGCAGCAGATTCTGCTGCACCGAAACCGAGACCGACTGCGCCACCGACGGATTCAGCGCGTTGGTGGGCGCGTTCTCTTTCAGGTAGCTGTCTTTGAAATTCACGCTGGCCGAACCGCCCGTCAGGAAGCCCTGCTGATAAGTCGCCGTGTGATTGCGCGTGGCGTCAACCAGTGCGGATGTCTGGCTCTGTGTGGAATTCGCCTGGGGGGTTGTCCGATGCGAAAAGGTCGTCGCTTCCTGGAACGAAGGATCGAGGGTCTGCACCACAGGTCCAACCTGCGAAATCGTGGCGTTGCCCGCATTCCCGCCGCCACCCCCGCCGCCACCGCCGCTCACGCCGGCAGCCGCCTGGCTGCCCTGCACACCCTGTCCGCTCGCCACTGAGCCCGCCTGCGAAGATCCGCTCGGCACACCCGGCAGCGCGCCGCCCGCCTGCGAGCGTTCAAGCTGCCACTCCAGCATCAGCGGCTGGTAACGCGCCACTTCAATATCGATATTGTTTTCGAGCGCCAGCGCCACCGCGTCGTGCGGCGAAAGATACAGCTTGCCCGCGCGAATCAGGCTCGCGAGGCGCGCCGAATTGCCGAGCCGCGCGGGTGGAACCGTTGCCTCCATATAAGGACGCTTATAAAGCGGCCCTTCAGGACGAACCGGCGCGATACCCGCCTGCTGCGCGCAGATCAACTGCGCGAAACATCCGGTCAGCGCGGCAGCCTCGCGGAGTTTCCTCAAGGCCGCACCGCCTGCGCCGGAGGATTCGCCGGAATCGCCGAGGGCGCCGCCGAAACCCTGCCGCTCATCGCTTCCGTGATCGAGATGTTGTTCACGTCCATCGTGACCCCGAGCGCCTGATCGAACGCGATGCGCGCGTGCGTGTAATTCGCCATCGCCTGCACTTCCTGGCTCTGCGCGTTGGCCAGGTCGCGCTGATCCTGCACCACCTGGTAAGGGGTGGAAGCGCCCAGCTCATACTTTTTCTGATCACCTTCGAAAGTCTGCTGCGAAAGCACGCGCGCTTCCTGCGCCGCCGTATATCGCGCCCGCGCCTGCTGCAGACCGATCACGGCGTTCTGCACGTCCACCCGCACCTGGTTCATCTGCTTGCGCAGATTGAGCTCATTCTGGCGGATTTCAAGCTGGCTGGTCACATAGTCCGATTGCGCCGCTCGATTGCGCAGCGGAATATTGAGTGAAACACCGGCCGAGTAGTTCGGAAAATTGCGGCGCAGAAGCTGTGCCAGCAGATTGCCGTATCCGCCGTCGAAGTAATCCACTCCCGGAGCGCCCGCCGATCCGGGCGAAACATCGCCGGCGAGCGCGTTGTTGGTCAGTTCCGCGAACACCTGCAGCGACGGTTTCAGCGAGCTCTTCACTCCAGCCAGATTGATGCGGTTGCTCTCCAGATTGATCCGCGCCTGTTCCAGTTCCACACGGTTCTGCAGTGCGGTGTTGACCAGTTCCCCGACACTGCGTGTATCGTCCTGCGCGGGCACGGTAATCGAATCGAGCGGAACAATGTGGACATCCGCCAAATCCGCGCTCTGAATGCCGGACCGGCTCAGCGCGTTCTTGAGAACCGTCTCCTGCTGCAGCAGATTGGTCTGGGCAATGAGCAGATCCTGCCGCGCGGAGTAGAGCTGCGACTGCGCGCGCGTCACCTCGATCTCGGCGAGCGTCCCGATCCGCACCTGCTCCTGATTGTTCTTCAGCAACTGGTCCGCGGTGTCAACAGCCTGCTGGCGCGACTTTACTTCCTCGTTGAAACTAACCAGATCCCAATAAAGGTTGAGAACGGACGATACCGTCGTGATCACCTGCTGCTTGAACTGCAGATCCGTGACCTTCAGGTTGTTCTTCTGCACGCGGATGTTGCGGGTATTCACCGCGGTTCCGAAACCGTTCAGCAGGTTCTGGGTCACCGTCAGATCCACGGCGCCGTTCGTGTACGGGTTCAACGTGAAGTTGTTGCTGTTGACGTGGATGCGCGTGCTCGAATACGAAACCTGGGCGTTCATGCCGAATGGAAAATTCTGTGAATACGCGGCCTGCGCCGAACGCGTGCCCGTCACAAGCGAAGTCGTGCCCGTCAGAAAAGTGTTGCTCTGCGGCGAGGTGTTGTGGGCGAAATTCACAAAGCCGGAAATCGTCGGATCGAAAGTGGGAATCTGCGGACCGAGCTGCGTCACGATGCCGCCGCCTGAGCTGACACCCGCGCCGCCCGAAGACGTAGGCGCCCCATTCGTGTTGATGTTCACGCCGGTGAGGCTGACGCTTGTCGGCCCCGCCGCAATTCCCGTTCCCACGCTGCGAAGCGCGCCGCCACCCTGCGCGCGCCGAAGCACTTCCCGCGCCAGCAGCGGGCCATACCGCTGCACTTCGATATCGATATTGTTCTCGAGCGCCAGCGCCACCACATCGTGCGCGGTCAGGTAAAGATTCCCCGCCCGCAGCAACTGACTCAACCGTGACGTATTCGCCAGGTTCACCGGAGGTACCGATCGCGCCTGATAATTGTGGGTCAGCCAGCTGAAACGGCCCTGCGGAGCCTCATCGACACGGATCGCCGTCTGGGCATTCACAAGGCTGCCGCAGAGGATGGGAATCAGGAGGGACACCCATCTCCTGCTAACGCGTAAATTCTTCATCTAATTAGTACCTAACGGTTCAGGCGGGCTTTCGGTTCGCAAAAAGTTGCCCGCATGGAGGACGACGCGGCGGTCAACCCCGGCGATCCTTATTATGTTCCACGCGCAATTTCAGGCGTGGGAACTGGCAGCGGCTTCTTCGGCGGAAATGACCTTTCCATCGAGGAGATGGATCGCACGGTGAGCATGCGCGGCGTAGCGGGCGTCGTGAGTCACTACACAGATAGTAGAGCCGGCGCGATTGAGCTCCGCGAGCAGTTCCATCACGGCTTCACCGTTAGAGGAGTCCAGGTTTCCGGTCGGCTCATCCGCGAGCAGAATGGAAGGGTCGCCGGCCAGTGCGCGGGCAACCGCCACTCTCTGCTGCTGACCGCCCGAAAGCTGCGCCGGATAGTGTTTCATCCGGTACGACATCCCGACGCGGTCGAGCGCTTCCTGTGCGCGCTTCTTCCGCTCGGAGCCCGGCATCCCGCGATAGGTGAGCGGCAACTCGACATTCTCATAGACCGTAAGGTCACCAATGAGATTAAACGCCTGGAAGATGAACCCGATTTCGCGATTGCGGATGCGCGCGCGCTCGCTCATCCTGAGATCCTGCACGGGGCCGCCTTTCAGATAGTAAGTTCCTTCCGATGGCGTGTCGAGCAGACCGAGGATCGCGAGCAGCGTCGATTTGCCGCAGCCCGAAGGGCCGGAGATCGAGACGTATTCGCCGCGATCGATCGTCAGCTCGACGCCCGCGAGAGCGTGCGTCTCTACCTCATCGGTCACGAATACCCGGCTCACGCCTTTCAGTTGAATCAGACTTTCAGACATGGAGAAATGATTTTCCTTTCAGTTCAGACGAATCCTGGAATATTGATCCTGCGCCGACATGTCGGAGAGGATGACTTTGTCGCCTTCCTTCAGGCCATCCAGAATTTCGATGGAGCTTACGGAAGCGCGGCCGAACTTTACATTGACCCGCGTCGCTTCCTTTCCGTCCGGTTCATAGCGGAAGAGCGTGGATGTTGTGTTGGGCTGCGATGACGCGGGGCGGTTGACGAATAAGACGTTGGCGAGGCGCTCGATTTCGATGTTGCCATCCACCGTGAGGTCGGGCACCGCGCCCGCGGGCAGCGGCCCGTCGAGTTTGCAATCAACCGTGCGCGTGCCGTTCACAATCGAGGCATCGATGCGGGTCACGTGGCCGGGCACGATGCCGTTGCGGGTATCGATCTGCGCCCGCTGGCCGATCACGATGTCCTTGGCCTGGGTTTCGGCGATCTGGAGACGCGCCATCAGTTTCCACGGCTGGGCGACCTTGGCGAGAATATCGCCCGGCTTCACGCGCTGCCCTTCCTGCAGCGTCATCTCCTGCATGCGGCCCGGAATGCCGGCGCGGATGGTGAGTTCATCCACCTGCTTCTTCTTGAGCGCGTATGTCGCGCGAAGCTTCTCGATCTGAACTTTGGCCGCGTCGAGCTGGGCTTCGACGGACTGGTTCATGATGTCGAGCTTTTTCTTTTCCATCTCGTACTTGTCTTTGGCCTGCTGCCACTTCGCTTCCGCGAGGTCCATGTCATAGCGGGGTTCGAGGTGGGCGGCGAACAATTGCTCTTCTTTGGCTTTCGCCAGTTCGTTCTGTTTCACATCGCCCTGCGCCACCGCAACCACGGACTGCTGGTCGAACGTCTGGCTCTGCATCCGGACCTTCAGGTCGGCGTAGTTCGCCTCGGCCTGTTTGGTCTGCCATTCGTAATCGACGGCGTCGGCTTCCATCTGCGGATTAGTAAGCACCACAAGCACGGTGTCCGGCTTCACTTCATCGCCCGATTGGGCCCGGATGCTGCTGACCTGCGAATCGAATGCCGCCTGAATCCAGAGGATGTTTTCAGGAACAAGCGTGCCGGTGCCGCGGACATCGCGCACCATGGGACCACGCTGTACGGTGCCCGGCCAGAGAGTGGCGGCTTCCACCGATGGCGCGGCTGGCTTCATCTGATTGATGCGCCAGGCGGCCGCTACGGCGACCGTCAGGAACAGCGTGAGGTAGATAACGCGCCGGATGATTTTTTTCTTCGCTACGCCGGATCGTTTGATGTCCATAACTGCCTTCTCAGCTTTCCCTTTGCGGGTTCAAAACGCCCGCAATGGCCGTCACCAGTTGCTCCCACTTCGACTGCTCCGCGACTACCTGCTTCCGTCCCGCGGCGGTCAGCCGGTAGAAGCGCGCCCGCTGATTCGATTCAGTCTGCTTCCATTCCGAGCTCACCAGGCCCTGACGTTCCAGGCGGTGCAGCGCCGGATAGAGCGAGCCGGTTTCCACCAGGAGGTGATCTCCCGAGTTGGCGCGGATCGCGAGACTGATCGCATAACCGTGCTGAGGACCCCATTGGAGCGTCGTCAGGACGAGAAGATCGAGCGTTCCCTGCAGGATTTCAGCGCGGCTGGGTTTGGATTTTCTGGGCGGCATATAGGGCTGTAGATATCCTACATCCATTGCCTGTAGAATGTCTACTCCCCTGACCGGCATAAAGCCCCGCACATCCTCCAGAACTGTTGAACGCCCGGAAAGTTACATTGTTAGCCAGGAATTTCGGGATTCACGTCTGCCGCAGGACGGTTGCCGGGGTGAGGCGGGCGACGCGGAACGCGGCAAAGAGACTGGCCGCCGCGCTGACGCAGACTAAGGCGAGCGCCATCAGGAAAAATGTGCGTGTGTCGAGCGGCTGGATTCCCCAGAGAAGACTCTTGAGTACTCCCACGCTGCCCGCCGCGAGGGTGCCTCCGATGACGACTCCGGTTGCGGTGAGGAGCATCCCGGGAGCGACGGCGTCCCACATCAGGCCCGCGAGCGAACTGCCGAGCGCCATGCGGATGCCGAATTCGCGTGTCCGTTCCGTCACGGTCTGGGCCGCGATCCCGTAGATGCCAATCAGCGCGAGTACCAGGGCCAACGCGGCGAGGATGCCCAGCAGCCCGGCGTTGACTCTTTCCGACTGGAGCGCCAGATTCCGTTCATCGATCATGGAATGAACAGCGGCAACCGGAAGCTGCGGATCGATGCGCGAGATCGCGCTTTCCACGGTTCGCGCGATGGCCGCTTGTCCACCCGTGGCCCGCACCACCCAGCTCGGCGAATACCACGTGTGCGCCATCCGGAAGCCGGCGCTCGAGAACTGGGTGGCGGGATAGTAGAGCTCGGGCTCCTGTACGATGGGCCCGGTTCGGGCGAGGCCGGGTTGTTGCTGCAGATCGCCAACCACACCGACGATATGGATCTTCCCATCCAGCAGAGCAGCGAGGGGATCCTGCTGCTTCAGGAATTTGCGCACGAAGGTGGAGTTGACGAGCGCCACGGGAACAGAAGTCGACGAATCCCGCTCATCGAACACGCGGCCGGATTTCACAGGGATGCGCAGCGCTTCGAAGTAACCGGGAGTGACGTAATTGATCGACGTTCCCACCACCTCGCCTTGTACCCGGACTCCGTCGTTCAGCCACCGCTGATAGGGAACGTGGAGGCCGACACCGGCGGATTCGACACCCGGAGTCCTCCGGATGGTATCGAGCGATTCACGGAAGAGCCGGTTCACACTATCGCTGTCGCCGTAGCGCGCATCCTGGAGCGAAGCGCTCACCGTCACAACGCCGGTTCCGTCGAAGCCGGGATCGAGGTGTTGCAGGTAGAGAAGCGTACGGACCAGCAGTCCCGCGCCGATCAGCAGCACGAGGCTCAGGGAAACTTCGGCCAGGACGAGGCCGCGGCGCAGCCAATGCGAGCGGGTTCCGGCAACTGAACCGCCTTCGAGCAAAGCGTCGCGGATATCGACGCCCGCCGCCTGCGATGCGGGCGCCAGCCCGAACAGGATGCTGACCACTACCGATAAGAGCAGTGTGGCAAGGAGAACGCGGGTATCCAGCCGGAGTTCCTGCCAGATACCATAGCGAATGACGACTTTCTGAAGCGCGGCGATGGCTCCGTAACCGAGTGCCAGTCCGGCGGCGCAGCCCGCGATACCCAGCACCAGAGATTCCGTGATGAGTTGGCGGAGAAGAGATCCGGCTCCGCCGCCGAGCGCGATTCGCGTTCCCATTTCGCGGCGTCTCGCGGCGCCATGCGCCAGCTTAAGCGAGGCGATGTTGACGCAGCCGATCAGCAGCACCATCACGACTGCCGCGGAGAGGAGGAGCAGCCGTGTTCGCCACGCGGTTTGAAAGTCCCGGTCAAGCGGCGCGAGACCCATGCGCGCAGCGACGCCCGCGTAGACATTGCGGGAGGCGAAGACGGGAGCCCCCAGAGTCTGAGCTTCGGTGCGGGCCTGAGCCTGGGTGACTCCGGGGCGCAGTCTGGCAATCAAATCGTAATTCATCCCTCCACCTTCACCGCTGGTTGAAGGCATGAGCGGGGTCCAGATATCGACCACGTCGCGCGGGCGGAACGTCTTTCCGGCGATGCCCGTCACCACGTAAGCGGCGCCGCGCAGCAGAACCGTGCCGCCGACGAGCGACGGATCGCCGTGAAAAAGGCGCTGCCAGATTGCGTAACTGAGGATGACGGAAGGTTGTCCTCCCAGCCTGTCTTCGTTCGCGTCGAACTCGCGGCCGCGGGCGAGGGGAACGCCAAGAACACGGAAGTATCCGGCGGAAACCCGCTGCTGCTGCACGTATGACGCGCCGGCGCGTGAGCTGAGATTTGCGCCGCTAATACCTCCGATCGCCGCCAAATCAAAACCGCGGGCTCGCTTCAGCGCCTCCCACGCGTATCCATCCTGCCCGTCCTGGGGAGCGCCGCGGATTTCCCGAACGACGCTGAAGAGACGGTCTGGTTCAGGATACGGGACCGGCCGCAGCAAGGCAGCATCAATGACACTGAAGACCGCCGTGTTGGCTCCGATGCACAGTCCGAGGGTGGCGATGGCGGCGATTGTGAAGCCCGGCGACCTGCGCAACTGGCGCAGCGCGTAGATCACGTTGCGGGCGAATTCGTCGAAGAGCGAGAAGCCGCCGGCGTCACGGCAGTCTTCCTTCATGCGCTGGAGATTGCCGAACTCGCGGCGGGCGCGGCGTTCAGCTTCGGCCGGAGGCACGCCGTTGCGGATGAGGTCGTCCTGATACTGGAGGATGTGGAAGGACATCTCGTCATCCATCTCGGTGGCAAGTTGCCTGCGCCTGAAGAACAGGCGAACGATCGCCTTCAGCCGGTCGGGCATCAGATTTCTTCCGGAGTGGTCTGGAGTGCATGGCCCATCGCGGTGGTGAAGCGATTCCACTGTTCGGTTTCCTTGCGGAGGCGGGCGTGACCGGAACGTGTCAATGAATAGAACTTCGCCTTGC
>Ga0134125_10008725_pt1 | contig 11440 bp, 11 predicted proteins | sample KB31751_FD_96464 | JGI IMG/M metagenome (GOLD analysis project Ga0134125, IMG submission 96464) | Terrestrial soil microbial communities with excess Nitrogen fertilizer from Kellogg Biological Station, Michigan, USA - KB3-175-1 | ecosystem: Environmental > Terrestrial > Soil > Unclassified ... | reverse complement strand
TTCGCCAACGGCGGCTACCGCGTGCATCCCTACGGCATCGAGCGCATCCGCACCGCCAGCGGCCAGGTGCTCTACGACCACGGCGTCGCGAAGGACCAGCTGCAGTCGGTGATCGGGCAGCCGGCGCTCTCGGAGATGACCGAGATGCTGCGCCAGGTGGTGGCGAGCGGCACCGGCGGCCGCGCCAAGATCGGCGGCTACGACATCGCCGGCAAGACCGGCACCACGTCCGACTACCGCGACGCCTGGTTCGTCGGCTACACCGGCGGCTTCGTGGCGGCGGTCTGGGTCGGGCGCGACGACAACACCCCGATGAAGCGGGTCACTGGCGGCGCCGCGCCGGCGGAGATCTGGCGCAGCTTCATGGCGCCGGTGCTGCCGCACATCCGCGCCGAGGCGATCCCCGGCGGCGCCGCCCCCGGTCCCGCCCAGCCCGACGTGATCGGCAACCTGCTCGAAGGCGCCGCGAATGCCGCGCCGGCGCCCGAAGCGCCGATCCCGGACGAGGCCCCGCCCGACGAAGGCGGCCTGCCGCAGCCGCGGCCGCAGGCGCCGAGCCAGGGCGCCGCGCCGCCGTTCTGAGCGGCGCTCTGCTCAGCCTATCCTGTGCAACTCGGCGCCGTGCGCGCGCAGCCAGGCGCGGTGCGGGCGGGGGTCGCCGACCAGCCGGCGGACCTCGGCCCAGAAGCTCGGGCCGTGGTTGGCCTGCAAGAGGTGCGCGCACTCGTGGGCGGCGACGTAGTCGGCGACCGCCGGCGGGGCCAGCGCCAGGCGCCAGGAGAGCCGGATCGAGGCGGCGTGGCGCCCCTGCGCCGGCGTGCACGAGCCCCAGCGGCTCTTCGGATCGCCGAGCCCGAACTTCGGGGTGGGGACCTCCAGCACGCCGCAGTGGCGGTCGAGCCTGGCCGCGAACCACGCCTTGGCCTCGCGCTTGATCAGGCTGACGATCGCGTCGGCGTAGACCGCCTCGTCGGCGCCGCCGGGCCGAAGTCGGGCGCCGCGCTCCCAGGCCTCGGCCTCCAGGCTCGCCCGCCCCGGCGCGCGGCCCAGCCGGCAGGGCGCGCCGAACAGGGTGATCGCCAGGCCAGGGGCGAGCGGCGTCGGCGGCTTCAGCTCGGCGGCGCGCTCGGCGATCCAGGCGCGGCGCTCGAAGGCGAACGCGGCCGCTTCGCCGAGCCGGCGGGCCGAGGGCGCGATCGCCAGCACCTCGCCGCTGCTCCGGTCGACCCGGAGCGAAACGCGGCGGGCGCGGCGGCTGACCGTCAGGCGCACCCGCACGCAGCCCACCTCGATCACGTCGCCTTCGGCGTGCCGAATCGCCCGCTGGAACATTGCCTGAGCTAAGGCGCCGCGGGCCCTTGCGTGAACCCGCAATCTGCTGGCAAGCCGTTCGTCGCTGCTGGCGAGGAGACGCGCGATGGCCATCGAGACCCGGTCCCTGGTCGAGCGGCTCGGCCATGCGCCCGACGCGCGGCTCGTCATTCTCAACTGCGACGACCTCGGCTCCAGCCACTCGGCCAACCTCGCGGCGCTGGAGGCGGTGGAGCAGGGCGCCGCGACCAGCGCGACGCTGATGGTCCCCTGCCCGTGGGCGCTGGAGGCGGCGCAGCTCTTCGCCGGCAAGGACGTCGGCGTGCACCTGACGCTCACCGCCGAGTACCCGACCTACCGCTGGCGCTCGCTGACCGGCGCGGCGTCGCTGCACGACGACGAGGGCTTCCTGCCGCGCACCGCCCAGGAGGTCTGGGCCAAGGCGAGTATCGAGGACGTCGCCGCCGAGTGCCGCGCCCAGATCGACCAGGCACTCAGCTGGGGCGTCGACGTCACCCACCTCGACAGCCACATGGGCGTCAACCAGATGGAGGCGCGCTGCTACGCGCTCTACCTCGAGCTGGCCGCCGAGTACCGGCTGCCGCTGCGGATGGCCGGCAAGGCCGCCGACGGCGCCCTGGCCTTCCCCGTCCGCGCCCCGGCCGACGCGGCCGGCATCGTCTATCCGGACGACTTCCTGTTCCGCTGGAAGAGCCCGACGACCGAGCTGCTGCAGCGTCACGTGCCGCAGACGGCGGCCGGTTCGGTCACCGAGTTCCTGATCCACCCGGTGCTCGATGGCCCGGAGCTGCGCGGCTACGACCTCACCGAGGCGCAGGTCCGCGTCGACGACCACGCCTGCGCGATGGACCCGGGGGTCGCTGCGCTGTTCGAGGCGGAGAACATCGAGCTGATCAGCTTCCGGCCGCTGCGGGACCTGCAGCGGGCGCAATAGTCCTGCGCGCTTCGCCGCCCGCCCTCGACAGGGCTGCGAGGATTATCCCCCTTGCGCTTCCTTCGGGGCGCCGGCGTAGTTCTGCGGCAGGTGCGAGACATACGCGCGCGAGGAGACGGCCGATGCGGGATCTGATCATCCGGGGCGGGACCATCTACGACGGGACCGGCGAGGCGCCGTTCGTAGGCGACGTGGCGATCGACGGCGATCGCATCGTCGAGGTCGGCCGCAATCTCGGCCCGGCGAAGCGCGAGATCGACGCGGCCGGCCGCATGGTCGCCCCCGGCTTCGTCGACATCCACACCCACTACGACGGCCAGGCCACCTGGGACCCGCTGCTGGCCCCCTCCAGCTGGCACGGCGTGACGACCGCCGTGATGGGCAACTGCGGCGTCGGCTTCGCGCCGGTCCGCCCCGACCAGCACGACTTCCTGATCGAGCTCATGGAGGGCGTCGAGGACATCCCCGGCAGCGCGCTCGCCGAGGGGATCGACTGGAAGTGGGAGCGCTTCCCCGAATACCTCGATGCGCTGGAAGCGATGCCGCGCGCCATCGACGTCGGCGCGCAGGTGCCGCACGGCGCCGTGCGCGCCTACGTGCTCGGCGAACGCTGCAACACCGAGTACGAGCCGAACGAGGCCGAGATCGCCCAGATGGCGGCGCTGGTGCGCGAAGGCGTCGCGGCCGGCGCGCTCGGGTTCTCGACCTCGCGCACGCTGCTGCATCGCGACATCAAGGGCGTGCACGTGCCCGGCACCTTCGCCGGCTCCGACGAGATGCTGGCGCTCGGCATGGCGATGAAGGGGCTGAAGCACGGCGTCTACGAGCTGGTCAGCGACCATCTCGGCGAGGACGACGAGTGGGCGTGGGTCAAGGCGTTCGCGCGCGAGAGCGGGTTGCCGGTGACGATGGTCGCCACGTCGGCCGGCGCCTACGAAGGCAACCGCATGTACAACATCGCCGAGGAGGCCAGGCGCGAGGGCATGGAGATCCGCCCGCAGATCGCCGGGCGCCCGACGGGCGTGCTGCACGGGCTGACCTCGAGCCTCAACATCTTCGCCAGCCACCCCACCTACCGGCGCGACATCGCCCACCTGCCGCTCGATCAGAAGGTCGCCAGGATGAGCGAGCCGGCCGTCCGCGCCGCGCTGCTCGCCGAGGCGCCGACCTTCCGCAACGGGCCGATGGCGCTCGGCTCGGACGAGTTCCTCTATCGGGTGTTCCCGCTGGGCGATAACCCGAATTACGAGCCCGACCGTGCGCACAGCGTCGCCGGCCTCGCCGAGGCGGCGGGCGTCTCGCCCAAGGAGATGATGTACGACCTGCTGCTGCGCGACGGCGGGCGCGAGCTGTTCTACCAGCCGCTCGGCGGCTACGTGACCTACAACTTCGACTTCTTCCGCAAGAACATGCAGCACCCGAACGTGGTGTTCGGGCTGTCCGACGGCGGCGCCCACTGCGGCGTCATCGCCGACGCCGGCATGCCGACCTTCATCCTCACCCACTGGGGCCGCGACCGCACCAAGGGCGAGCGCTTTCCGCTGGAGTTCCTGGTCAGGAAGCTGACCCGCGACACCGCGATGGCCTACGGCCTCTCCGACCGCGGCCAGCTGAAGCCGGGGCTGAAGGCCGACGTCAACGTCATCGACTTCGACGCGCTTCGCCTCTATCGGCCCGAGGCGGTCTACGACCTGCCGGCCGGCGGTCGCCGCCTCGTCCAGCGCGCCTCCGGCTATCGCCACACGGTGAAGTCCGGCCAGGTGACGTTCGAGGACGGCGAGCACACCGGCGCGCTGCCAGGCGCCCTGGTGCGCGGCGGACGCGAGGCGCATATCCTCTCGTAACGAGGAGGAAACGATGGCCAGCTTCCACGTCGAGCCGCTCGACGCGACGTTCGGCGCGATCGTCACCGACCTGCGGCTCGCCGAGCTCGACGAGCCGACCTTCGCCGAGCTCTACCGAACGTGGCTCGACTACGCGCTGCTGGTCTTCCCGGGCCAGCACCTCGCGCGCGACGAGCAGATTGCGTTCGCCAGGCGCTTCGGTCCGCCGGAGTTCGAGATCGCCCCGATCAGCAACGTGCGCGCCGACGGCTCGGTCCGGCCCGAGGACAACGCCGACGACGTGATCAAGGTGCTGAAGGGCAACATGGGCTGGCACTGCGATTCCACCTACATGCCGGTGCAGGCCAAGGGCGCCGTCTTCACCTGCCATGTGGCGCCCGATCAGGGCGGCGAGACCGGCTGGGCCGACATGCGCGCCGCCTACGACGCGCTCGATCCGGCCGCCAAGGCGCGCATCGAGCACCTCAGCGCCTACCATTCGCTGGTCTACAGCCAGGGCAAGGTCGGGCTCGGCGATTACAAGGGCTACGGCATGGACCAGGCCGAGCCGCCGCTGAGGCCGCTGGTGAAGGTGCATCCCGAGACCGGCCGCCGCTGCCTGATGGTCGGTCGGCACGCCTACGGCGTCCCGGGCCTGGAGCCCGCCGAGTCGGAGCGCCTGCTGCGCGAGCTCGGCGAGTTCGCCGTGCAGCCGCCGCGCGCCTATCACCACCACTGGACGGCGGGCGATGCGGTGGTCTGGGACAACCGCGCGCTGATGCATCGCGCCTGCCCCTGGGACATGACCAAGCCGCGCGTCATGTACCACTCCCGCATCGCCGGCGACCCGGTCAGCGAAGGCTGGAAGGCCGCGGCCTGAAGCGACGCCTGGCGGGGCTGATCGCCGTCGACGCGCTGCTGCTCCGCGGGCCTGACCGCGTCATCCTGATCGACACCCGCATGGGGCCGCGCGAGCACGGCGCGCTCGCGGGCAGCCTGGCGATGGCGCTTCGACCACGTCGGCGGCCTCGTCCACCTTCCCCGGCGTCGGCTGGCTCGCGCCGAAGGGTCACGAATACGCCTCGAACCCCGATCCGGACGTGCGGTGAACGCATCGGATCCTCCCCTCGCTGGGGGAAGAGCGTTGCCGCCGCGGCTGCGCGCGGCTACCCCTCGGCTGGCGTCAGTAGGGGACCCGCCGCCATGCCCGAAGTCATCGTCCACGCCGTCGAGGGCCGCTCGCCCGAGCAGAAGAAGGCGCTCTGCGCCGACATCACCGCCGCCGTCGTCAAGCACTTCAACGCGCCGCTCGACGCGGTGACCGTCACCATCATCGAGGCGCCGCGCGAGACCAAGATGAAGGGCGGCGTGATGTTCTCGGAGCGGTGAGGCCTACGCCGCCACTGCCGCTTCGGCGCGCGCGATGAAAGCCTTGATGCGCGGATAGATCTCGCCGGCGAAGCGGCGGCCGTTGAAGACGCCGTAGTGGCCGACCTGGGGCTGCACCCACAGCTCATGCAGCGCATCCGGCAGGTTCGGCGTCAGCGCGTGCACGGCCTGGGTCTGGCCGACGCCGGAGATGTCGTCGTGCTCGCCCTCGACGCTCATCAGCGCCACGTCGGTGATCGCGTCCAGCCGCACCGGGCGGCCAAGGTGCGTCAGCTCGCCCTTCGGCAACAGGTAGCGCTGGAACACCACGTCGACGGTCTGCAGGTAGAATTCCTCGGTCAGGTCCAGCACCGAGAGGTACTCGTCGTAGAACTCGCGGTGCCGCTCGGCCGAGTCGCCGTCGCCTTTGACGAGGTTGTCGAAGTAGCGCTGGTGGGCGGCCTGGTGGCGCTCCACGTTCATCGAGATGAAGCTGTAGAGCTGCACGAAACCCGGATAGACGCGCCGCAGCATGCCGGGGTAGGGCGGCGGCGCGGTGTAGATCATCGCCTGCTGGAACCAGGAGAACGGCTGCTCCTCGGCGAGCCGGTTGGCCGCGGTGGGATTGAGCCGCGCGTCGATCGGCGAGCCCAGGAAGCTGACGCTGGCGGGCCGGTGCGGATCGCCGTCCTCGGCCATCAGCGCGGCGGCCGCCAGCACCGGCGGCCCGGGCTGGCAGACGGCGATCACGTGCGCCCGCTCGCCGATATGGCGCAGCATTTGCCGCACCTGCTCGATGTAGTCGTGGAAGTCGAAACGGCCCTCGATCAGCGGCACGTCGCGCGCGTTCGACCAGTCGGTGACGTAGACGTCGAAGTCCTGCAGGAAGGTCTGCACCGTGCCGCGCAGCAGCGTGGCGTAGTGGCCCGACAGCGGCGCGACGACCAGCAGCGGCGGCGCGGCGCGCGGCGCGCGTGCGCGGCGCAGGTCGACGCTCTCGCGCGAGAACCGCCGCAGCGCCACCCAGGGGCTCGACCAGACCACCTCGTTGCGCACCGCAACCGCCCGCCCGTTCACCGTCGTGCGCTCGATGCCCCACTCCGGGCGGCCGTAGCGGCGCGTGAGGTTGGCGACGAGGTCGGCCGAGGCGTAGAGCGTGCGACCCCACTTCGAGCCGCTCGCCGGGTTCAGCGGCGAGCCCCAGAAGTCCCGCGCGGCGCGCGCCGCTATGCGGATCGGCGTCGCCGAATTGTAGGCCGCCTCGTGCAGTGCGTAGAGCATCGTTCCTCGAAATTGTGCGCTGCAGCAATATCGCGAGGAACGTGAATGAAGTCCAGCTTTCTGCGGCGCAGCTTGTCGCACCCGCTGCCGGCGTTGGCCGAGGCCGCCTTGCGCCCCCTCCGTCTCGCCGCGCTTGCAGCGCGCCGATCCACCTCCTCCATCGTCTGCGCGACGGTGGAGGAGCGGGATCGCGCAACTGCTCCTCCCCCGCACCGCAGAGTGCGGGGGAGGTGGCGCTCGGCGCGAAGCGGCGAGTGACGGAGGGGGCGCAAGGCGGCGCCTGCTAACCCCCGCCCTCTACGCCGCCCCGCTCATCGCCTGCGAGATCTGCTGGGCGTCCTGCTGCGGGGTCAGGCCGTCGGCGATGACGCCGTGGAACTTGCCTTGCGGATCCATCAGGTAGAGCGCCGTCGAGTGGTCCATCGTGTAGTTCGGGCCCGTCCCTTCCTTCTGGTAGAACACCATGTAGGCCTTGGCGACCTGGGCGATCTGCGCCGGGGCGCCGGTGAGCCCGACGATGTTCTTCGGGAAGACCCGGCTCGACAGATAGGCCTTCAGCACGCCGGGCGTGTCGCGGGCCGGGTCGATGGTGATGAACACCACCTGGGTGTCCTTCGCCTTCGGGCCCAGCGCCTCCATGGTCTTGCCGAGCGTCGTCAGCGTGGTCGGACAGAAGTCAGGGCAGTAGGTGTAGCCGAAGAAGACCACGCTCCACTTGCCGTTCAGCACGCGCTGGTCGACCGGATGGCCGTCCTGGTCGACCAGCGTGAACGGCCCGCCTGGCGAGGGCGACGTCGCCTGGGCGCTCGCCGCCCCGCGCTGCGCGCATCCGCCGAGCGCCATGGGCGCCGCGGCCAGCGCCAGCGCGCCCGCCAGTTGTACGAGCTTCACCGCACGTCGCCTTTGACCGCCCCGCCTTTGCGGACCAATCTGCAAGTTGTTGATGGCCATGGCATCCGCGCCTTCGTCCGTTACGCCGGCCCCCGTCAAGCAGGGTCCGGATACGCTGGGGCAGGCGGCCGCGCAAGCTGCGGCCAATGCCGCACCGCGCTCCGGACGGCTGCGCGTGCGCACGCTGATCACCCTGCGCTGGCTGGCGCTCGCGGGCCAGGCGATCACGCTGGCGGTGGTGGCGGGCGGGCTGAAATTCCCAGGACCATGGGCGGCGTGCGCGGTGGTGGTCGGCGTCGGCGCCTGGCTCAACCTGCTCCTGACGCTCAACCCGATCAGCCGGCGGACGGCCCGCGACTGGGAGGCGGCCGCGCAGCTGGCTTTCGACGTCGTGCAACTGGCGGCGCTGCTCTACCTCACCGGCGGCATCGCGAACCCGTTCGCGCTGCTGCTGATCGCGCCGGTGACGCTGGCCGGTGCGAGCCTGCCGGTGCGCTACGCGTTCGGCCTCGCGGCGCTCGCCATCCTGGCGACGATCGTGCTGGCGCTGGTTGCGCTGCCGCTGCCCTGGGTTGGCGGCAAGGAGCTGGAGCTGCCGTTCTTCTATCGGTTCGGCCTCGCCGTCGCGCTCATCCTGGGCATCGCCTTCGTCGCCGGCTACGCGCACCAGGCCGCCTCGGAGGCGGCGCGCATGGAGCTGGCGCTCAACGTCACCGAAACCGTGCTGGCGCGCGAGCAGCGGCTGTCGGCGCTGGGCGCGCTGGCCGCGGCCGCCGCGCACGAGCTCGGCACCCCGCTCGCCACCATCGCGGTGGTCGCCAAGGAGCTCGCCCGCGCCGCGCCCGAGGGGCCGACGCGCGACGACGCCGAGCTCTTGATCGCGCAGGCGCAGCGCTGCCGCGACATCCTGCGCCGGCTGGCCGAGATGCCCGACGCCGCCGACGAGGTGCACGAGCGCATGTCGCTGCTGCAGTTCGTCCGCGAGGTGGTCGAGCCCTATGCCGCCGCCGAAGCGGTGCGGGTCGAGGCGGTGGTCACCGGCGCGGCCGGCGTCGCAGCCCCCGATGTCTGGCGCCTGCCCGAGGTGCTGCACGCCATGACCTCGCTCGTCGAGAACGCTTTCGACTTCGCCCGCAACGAGATCCTGGTCACCGCCCGCTTCGACGCGACGCACGTGTCGGTGGAGGTGCGCGACGACGGCCCCGGCTTCTCGCCGCAGGTGCTGGCCAAGCTCGGCGAACCCTATGTCACCAGCCGCCCCGGCGCGGAAGGCTCGCGCACCGGCCACATCGGCATGGGCCTCGGCTTCTTCATCGCCAAGACCCTGCTGGAGCGCACCGGCGCGATGGTAGAGTTCCGAAATGGCCGCAGGGGCGGCGCGATCGTCGCCGCCAGGTGGCCCAGGTCACGGATCGAGGCAACCCCAATCGCCTGATGTAGTTCTACAGTCTTGCAATGCGCAGCTTATGAGCGAAAAGACGTGCCGCCGAGCCGAGGTTGATTGGTTGACAGTGCTAAACTGGAGCGAGCGCCCATGACGAGTATCGAGTCTGCCATTTCATCGTTGCCGGAGAAGTCGCTGCTGCTGCTCGACGACGACGGGCCGTTGCGCAATCGCCTGGGCCGCGCGCTCGAGAGCCGCGGGTTCCAGACCACCCTGGTCGAGTCGGTGTCCGAGGCGCTGAGCGCCGTGCGCAGCCAGCCGCCCGCCTTCGCCGTGCTCGACATGCGGCTCGAGGATGGCAGCGGTTTGAAAGTGGTCGAGGCGCTGCGCGAGGCGCGGCCCGACGCGCGCATCGTCATGCTGACCGGTTACGGCAACATCGCCACCGCCGTGGCGGCGGTGAAGGCCGGCGCGGTCGACTACCTGTCGAAACCGGCCGACGCCGACGACGTCGCCAAGGCGCTGCTGGCGCAGGGCGGCGCGCCCGCCCCGCCCGAGAACCCGATGAGCGCCGATCGCGTCCGCTGGGAGCACATCCAGCGGGTCTACGAGCTCTGCGGCCACAATGTCTCCGAGACCGCGCGCCGCCTCAACATGCACCGCCGCACGCTGCAGCGGATCCTGGCCAAGCGCGCGCCGCGTTAAGCGGCCTTCACCCGCAGGCGGGCGCCCCCGAGGATCTCGGTCACCTCGACCTTGGTCTTGGCGGCCAGCTCGCCGCCGCCTTCCAGCTCGGCCGCCCACTCCTTGCCGTCGATGAAGACGCGGCCGAGCCCCGCCTTGAACGGCGAGGCCGCCTCGGCCTGCCGGCCGACCAGGCGCGGGGCCGGGTCGTTGATGTCGCCGCCTTTGCCGCGGCCGGCCGGCGGCAGGAAGCGTCGGCCGAGGAAGGTGGCGGCGATGGCGACCGCCACGAAGAGCACGATCTGGTAAGGCGGCCCCATCGGCCAGATGACGGTGGCCACCGCGGTCGCTGCAGCCGCGCCGGCCGGCCACAGCAGCCAGCCCGAGCCGGTCATCAGCTCGCCGATCAGGAAGATCCCGCCGATGGCGATCCAGGTCCAGAACGGGTGCGCGAAGAACAGCGCCTCAGCCTCGCCCATGCCTCAACTCCCTGAGGTCGGCGCCGCCGTCGCAGGGGCCGGCGGGTTGCGCGGCGGCTGCGGGGACCTCGGCGGCGGCGGCGATGGGCCGCCCTGCGCGCCGCGCACCAGCTCCAGCACGCCGGCGATTGAGCCGCCGATGCCGGCGAAGTCGGCCGGCACGATCACCGTCCGCTGCTGGTTGGAGTCGGCGAGCTTGCCGAACGCCTCGACGTACTTCTGCGCCACGAAATAGTTCAGCGCGTTGACCGAGCCGCCCTCGATCGCGTCGGACACCACCTTGGTGGCCTGCGCCTCGGCGGCGGCGAGCCGCTCGCGCGCCTCGGCGTCGCGGAACGCCGCTTCCTTGCGGCCCTCGGCCTGCAGGATGGTCGCCTGCTTGGAGCCCTCGGCGCGGGTGATCGCCGCCTGCTTCTCGCCCTCCGCCTCGGTGATCACCGCGCGCCGCTCGCGCTCGGCCTTCATCTGCCGGGTCATCGCGTTGGTGATGTCCGGCGGCGGCTGCAGGTCCTTGATCTCGATGCGCGCCACCTTCACGCCCCACGGGCCGGTCGCCTGGTCGATGACGTCGAGCAGCCGCGAGTTGATGTGGTCGCGCTGCGAGAGCACCTCGTCGAGGTCCATCGAGCCGACCACGGTCCGAAGGTTGGTCATCGCCAGCTGGGTGATGGCGTTGTTGAGGTTCTGCACGCGGTAGGCGGCCGCGGCCGCGTCCATCACCTGGATGAACACGATGGCGTCGACCTGGACGCCGACGTTGTCCTTGGTGATCACCTCCTGCTGCGGCACCGGCAGCACCTGCTCCATCATCGAGACGCGCCGGCGCACGCTCTCGACGAACGGCGTCAGCACGGTGATGCCCGGCTTCAGGGTGCGCGTGTAGCGCCCGAACCGCTCGACGGTGAACTCGTAGCCCTGCGGGACGATCTTGATGGCGCTGAAGGCGGTCACCAGCGCCACCACGACAAGGACGAGAACGATAATACCAGCTGCCACGAAACCCTCCCCGACAACCCGCCGAGAAACTTATCCAATCGCGGGGCAGGGCGCCATCGGGGGCGCCGCTAGAGAGCGCGTTGAGGGACCTCGCTTTGAGCGACGGACGAGCGCCTTGCGCCCCCTCCGTCGCGCTCCGCGCGCCACCTCCCCCGTACTCTTCGGTACGGGCGAGGAGCGAAGCGGCGCGATCTCGCTCCTCCATCGTCGCGAAGACGACGGGGGAGGTGTCAGACCGCGAAGCGGGCTGACGGAGGGGGCGCAAGGC
>Ga0134125_10008722_pt1 | contig 11444 bp, 12 predicted proteins | sample KB31751_FD_96464 | JGI IMG/M metagenome (GOLD analysis project Ga0134125, IMG submission 96464) | Terrestrial soil microbial communities with excess Nitrogen fertilizer from Kellogg Biological Station, Michigan, USA - KB3-175-1 | ecosystem: Environmental > Terrestrial > Soil > Unclassified ... | reverse complement strand
GGGTGACACGGCCAAGGTCCAGCAGTACGCCTGCAACGGCGGCGCGAACCAGAACTGGATCGTCGCCGACGGCAGCCCGGGCATGATCAGGCTGGTGGCACGTCACAGCGGCAAGGTCCTGGCCGTCACCGGCGCAGGCGCCGCCGACGGCACCGTGGTCGGCCAGCAGAGCTGGACCTCGGCGCCCAACCAGCAGTTCAAGCTGAAAGGTCCCGCAGTCCCCGCGCCGCAGGCGGCCGGCGCCGGCGGCGCCCCCGGCGCCACGCCGGCCAACACCGCGGGCAAGAAAAAGAAGGGGAGCAAGCACGCCGCCGCCAAGGCGGCCCCCCGCGCGATGCCGTAGTCGGGTCCTTTCCTAGTAGCTCCAGTACACGAAGGTCAGCCGGGTGTACCACCCGGGGACGCTGCGGTTCCAGCCGGGGTTCGCCCGTACGTTATTGGAGCCGCCTTCGAGCGCGAGCTGGGTGGTGTGGTCGAACGTGTACGAGGCGACGCCGTAGATCTCCAGGGCTATCTCGTCGTTCAGATCCTCGAGCGGCGCCCAGGGGACGGCGTGCGCCCCGAGCAGCACCTGGTCGGTGATCTGCCAGTCGAGCCCGAGGTTCATCACCCCGTTGGTGAACTGCGAGGTCTGCGTGGCCGGCGGGTTGATGTCGCGCCAGATCGCCGCCTCCAGCCAGAACCCGAGCACGCGCCAGGGGACCAGCTTGAGGCGCCCCACTCGACCTCGAACGGTGACGACCGGTAGACCTCCAGCTCGGTGGTCAGCGCGCCTTGGGCCCGCGCGCGACGAAGAAAAGCGTACGACAGGCCGGCGCTGGTCAGGTTGAGCCGATTGACGGCGGCGCAGTTGCTCGGCTGATCGCCGCCGTCGGCGCAGATGATCCGCGGCGCGAAGACGTCGACCTCGAAGCTGTCGGCGATGCCCGCCCGGAGCGAGAGCCCGGCGGTGAAGGCGGGGAAAAACTGATACGTGCCGCCGTTCGTAGGATCGACGTTGAACCGGTGGTTGGGAGCGAACGTGGCGCCGGTGCCTCCCAGCTCTATCATCCCGCCGAGCAGGACGATCGGGCGCTGCAGATAGGCGAGCGGCCAGCGCTCGGGGGCCAGAGGCGGCTGGACCGACAGCTCCGGATCGTCGGCGGCCGCGCGCCCAGCGCTCCCCAGGATCGCGAAGAACAGCAGCGCCGACACGCCGCTCTCGAGCGCGCGCCCGAGGCTCGAGCTGATCATCCGCCCCGCCACGGGCCGATTGTACGCGGGTTGGCGGGCGCTGGTCGGCGCTAGCCGAGGAAGCGCTCGGCGTCGATGGCGGCCATGCAGCCGGTGCCGGCGGCGGTGATCGCCTGGCGGTAGACGTGGTCGGCGACGTCGCCGCAGGCGAACACGCCCGGGATCTTGGTGGCGGTCGACCCGGGCTTGACCTTCAGGTAGCCGGCGGCGTCCATGTCGAGCATGCCGCGAAACAGCTTGGAGTTCGGCTCGTGGCCGATGGCCACGAACAGGCCGCCCGCCGCCATCTCGGTGACGGCGCCGGTGCGGGTGTCGCGCAGCTTGACGCCCGTGACGCCCGGCCGCGGCAGCTCACCCAGGATCTCCTCGACGACCGCGTTGGTCACCAGCGTGATCCTCGGGTTGTTGACGGCGCGCTCGAGCATGATCTTCGAGGCGCGGAACTCGTCGCGGCGATGGACGATGACGACCTTGGGGGCGAAGCGGGTCAGGAAGTTCGCCTCCTCCATCGCCGTGTCGCCGCCGCCCACCACGATGAGGTCGCGCCCCTTGAACAGCGCGCCGTCGCAGGTGGCGCAGGCCGAGACGCCGTAGTTCTGGAACTTCTGCTCCGAGGGGATCCCCAGCCACTTGGCGGAGGCGCCGGTGGCGATGATCACCGTCTCGGCGACCAGGTTCCCTTCGGTCGACGTCAGCTTGAACGGGCGGTCGGAGAGATCGACGGCGGTCACGTCGGCCGTCACCACGCGCGTGCCAAACCGCTCGGCCTGCGCCTTGAACAGCTCCATCAGCTCGGGGCCCTGGACCCCTTTGGGGAAGCCGGGGTAGTTCTCCACCTCGGTGGTGATCATCAGCTGGCCGCCGGGGAGGGTGACCGGCTCGATGGCGGCGCCCCCCCCCTCGAACATCACCGGCTCGAGGTTGGCGCGGGCAGCATAGATCGCCGCCGTGTAGCCGGCCGGCCCGGAGCCGATGATGGCGACCTTGGTTCTGTCGGGAAATGGCATGGGGGACTCTCTTTGCTGGCTCGCTTCGCGAGCCTGGGCCTCGATTCTTTAATTGGATGCCCGGCCCCTGGCAATCGGTTTCATTTCGAGGTCCGCCGCCAGGGCCCGGTTCGGCCCCCGGCCTTCTCCTCCAGGCGCAGGGCGGTGATCTCGACGCCGCGCTCGGCCCCCTTGACCATGTCGTAAACGGTCAGCGCGGCCGTGCCCACAGCCAGCATGGCTTCCATCTCGACGCCCGTCCGATCGACGGCCCGGGCTGTCGCCAGCAGCCGGACGCCGGGAAGCGTGCGATCGACGGTCGCTTCGACGTCGCAGTTGGTGAGTCGAATCGGGTGGCAGAGGGGAATCAGCTCGGCCGTCCGCCGGGCCGCCATGATCCCGGCCAGCCGCGCCACCGCCAGCACGTCGCCCTTGCCGCGCGCCCCGGTGGCCCGCTCGACGAGGCGCAGCGTCTCGCGCTTCATCTTCACCGCCGCCGAGGCGGTCGCCGTGCGGACCGTCTCCGGCTTGTCGGCGACGTCGACCATCCGCGCGGCCCCCCGCGCGTCGACGTGCGACAACCGCGCCCTGGATTGACTGGGCGACGCGGCTTTGCCGCGGCGACCAGTGGGGGTTTGGGGGGACGCAGAGGCGGCCCGCTTCGCTCGGCGAGCAGTGCTCACGCGCAAGCCGCCGGGCGGTCCCCCCATCTATTCGACGGTGACGCTCTTGGCGAGGTTGCGGGGCTGGTCGACGTCGTTCCCCTTGGCCACGGCGATCGCGTAGCTCATGAGCTGCAGCGGCAAGACCGTCAGGAAAGGCTGCAACAGCGCCGGCGCGTCCGGGATGGTGAGCACCCGGTCGCACTGGGAGGCCAGCTGCTCGTCCCCGTGGGTGCCGATGCCGATGGTGTGGCCGTTGCGGGCGCGCACCTCCTGCAGGTTGGAGAGCACCTTCTCGTAGCCGGGCCCTCGCGGCGCCAGCACCACGACCGGGACGCCGTCATCGACCAGCGCGATGGGACCGTGCTTCATCTCGCCGGCGGCGTACCCCTCGGCGTGGATGTAGGAGATCTCCTTGAGCTTGAGCGCCCCCTCGAGCGCGATGGGGTAGTTGGTCCCGCGTCCGAGAAAAAGAAAGTCCTTCGCGTAGCGGTACTCTCTGGCCAGCTGCTTGAGGTCGCCGAGCGCCTCCAGCGCCTCGGTCATCTTCGTCGGAATGAGCGCCAGCTGCTCGACCAGCTTGGCGGCCGCGTCGGGCTGGAGGTTGCCGCTCCGCCGGCCGACGTGGACGGCGATCAGCGCCAGCGCCGCCAGCTGCGCGGTGAAGCACTTGGTCGAGGCGACGCCGATCTCCGGCCCGGCGTAGGTGTAGAGGACGCCGTTCGAGGCGCGGGGGATCGCCGAGTCGACGACGTTGGAGATGGCCAGCACCCGGGCGCCGCGCGCGCGCGCCTCCTTGACCGCCGCCAGCGTGTCGGCCGTCTCGCCGCTCTGCGAGATGGCGACGACCAGGTCCTCGGGCCCGATCACCGGATCGCGGTAGCGGAACTCGCTGGCCAGGTCGACCTCGCAGGGGACGCGCGAGGTCCCCTCGATGAGGAACTTGCCGACCAGCCCCGCGTGGTACGAGGTGCCGCAGGCGACGATCACGATGCGCCGCAGGCTGCGCGGGTCGACCTCGAACCCCTCGAGGTCGGCGTCGTGGTCCTCGAGCAAGAGGCGGCCGCGCAGGGTGTCGGTGATGGCGCGCGGCTGCTCGTGGATCTCCTTGAGCATGAAGTGCGGGAACCCGCCCTTCTCGGCCTGGGCGGCGTCCCAGGTGATGGTGCGCGGCTGGCGCTCGCGCGGCTTCCCCTCGACGTCGGTGATGACCGCCTTGCCCGCGGTCACGGAGACGACGTCCCCCTCGTCGAGGAAGATCACCTCGCGCGTGTGCTCGAGGATGGCGGGCACGTCGGAGGCAAGGAAAGTCTCCCCCTGGCCGAGGCCGAGCACCAGCGGCGAGGCGTTCTTGGCCGCCGCCAGCTCGCCCGGGTGCTTGTCGGAGATGACCACCAGCGCGTAAGCGCCGTGCACCTGCCGCAGCGCGCGCCGCAGCGCCTCGACCAGCGTGGGCGCCCCGCCCAGGAGCGCCTCATCCACCAGGTGGGCCACGATCTCGGTGTCGGTCTCCGAGGAGAACTTGCGCCCCGCCGCCTCCAGGCGCGCCCGCAGCGTCAGGTAGTTCTCGATGATCCCGTTGTGGATGACCGAGACGCTCCCCGCCTTGTGCGGGTGGGCGTTGGCCTCGCTGGGGCGGCCGTGCGTGGCCCAGCGGGTGTGCCCGATCCCCAGCGTCCCGTCGGGCATCTCGCGCGCCACCATCGCCTCGAGACCGGCCAGCTTCCCCCGGCAGCGCAGCACCTGGGTGCCCCGAGCGCCGACGATCGCCACCCCGGCCGAGTCGTAGCCGCGGTACTCGAGCCGCCGCAGCCCCCCGAGCAGGATCGGCGTCGCCTGCCTCGACCCCACGTAGCCAACGATTCCACACATGAGCTGAATCTAAGGCTATCCCAGGAGGTTGGCGACTGGCCAGCGGGAAGAGAGGCTGCGGTCCTGATTGCACCCGGCGACGCGCGCGCTTAGCATCGGCGCTTTCATGCGTTTCTCACTTCGCCCGGACGACTGGTCGGAGCGCCAGACGGGCCTCTTCATCATCCTGATTGGCCTTTTGCTGTACGTCCCGCTCGCGGGCGCGTACGGCCTCTACGACCCCTGGGAGACCCACTACGGTGAGGTGGCCCGTCAGATGACCGAGCGAGGCGACTACATCAGCCTCTGGTGGCCGGGCGCGCCGATCGACGCCGAGCACTTCTGGTCCAAGCCGGTGCTGTCGTTCTGGATCATGAGCCTGTCGATGCAGCTGTTCGGGCTGCGCCACGCCCCCTCGGGGACGCTGGCCACCTCGTTCCGCCCCGAGTGGGCGATGCGGCTGCCGTTCTGCCTGCTCGGCGTGCTGGGGATGTACGGCATCTACCTGTGCGTCTCGCGGTTCGTGAGCCGCCGGGCCGGGATCTTCGCCGCCATCGTGACGGCGACCTCGCCGATGTACAGCCTGGTGTCGCGGCAAGCGATGACCGACATGGCCTTCGTGGGCCCGATGACGATGGCGCTCGCCCTGGGGGCGCTGGCGCTGTTCGACGACGAGGACACGCCCTTGCCGCGGCGCACGGCCCAGCTCGGCCCGCTGCGGCTCGGCTGGCCGCACCATCCGCTCCTCTACCTGGCGGCCGGGCTGTTCGCCGTCGTCTCGCTGCCTCAGCTCATCGTCAACGTGGTCCAGCTCCGCTGGACGTTCACCCTGGCGCACCACAATTATTCGCTCCCCGGCGTGCTGGTGATGCTGCCGTACATCGCCGGGTTCCTGGCCTACTTCGGCCTCATCGGGCGGCTGCGCACCAAGCCGGGGCTCTACCTCAACATCGCCGCCACGCTGTGCGGCCTGGCGACGCTGGCCAAGGGGATCGCCGGGCTCGGCCTGCCGGTGATCGTCTTTCTGGCCTATCTCGGCTTCACCTGGAACTGGAAGCGGCTCCGGCGCGCGCAGCTGGGGTTCGCCATCCTGCTGGCGCTCCTGACCGTGGCGGTGGTGGCCGTTCCCTGGCACCACGCCATGCTGGTTCGCCACGGCAAGCCTTTCTGGGACGAGCTCTACGGCGACAACCACTGGCGGCGGCTGGTCGTCGGGCGGCACGGCGATCGCGGGACCTTCGAGTACTTCCTGCGCGAGCTCGGCTACGCCGTCCTCCCCTGGATCGCCCTGGCGCCGGCGGCGCTGGGCGCCGTCGTCATGCGGCGGCCGAATCCGAGCGGCGGGGCGGCCGAGGCGCGGCGCCAGGGGATCTACTGGTTCGGCGCCATCTGGTTCGTCTCGGCCTACGCGCTGGTCTCGCTGTCGGTCACCAAGTTCCACCACTACATCCTGCCGGCGCTCCCCGGGCTCGGCATCGTGGTCGGTTGCTTCCTCGACGACCTCTGCGCCCGCCGCGCCAGCCGGACCGCCGCCGCCGCCGCGGTGGTGGGGATCCCGCTTCTCGCGCTGGTGATCGTCGACCTGGCGTTCGCCCCCAAGGACGCGCAGCACTTCATCTGGCTGTTCTCGTACGACTACATCAACACGCCGCAGGGGCGCCCCTGGCCGCCCGCGCTCGACTTCCGCCCGGCGCTGATCGCCTTCGCGGCGCTGTTCGCGCTGGCCACCGCGGCGCTCGCCTGGCGGCGCATCCAGCGCTGGGCGGCGATCGGGCTCTGCCTGCTGGCCGTCGCCTTCACCTACTTCCTGCTCGACGGCTACCTGATGAAGGTGACCCCTTACTGGACGCAGAAGGGGCTCATCGCCAACTATTACAAGTTGCGCCGCTCGCCCGCCGAACACCTGCTCGTCTGGCAGATGTACTGGCGCGGCGAGAACTTCTACACCGAGAACGAGATCTACGAGGGTCCGACCGACGAGCGGACCGTCTTCCTCGGCGACAAGAACGCCGAGAACCTGAAAGCCTGGATGGGCCGCCACCGCGGGCAGCGGGCCTTCTTCCTGATCGAGCGCGCCCGCATGAGCCAGCTCGAGGGGCTGGTGCCGCCCGAGGCCAAGGCCAGCCTCAAGATCGTCGACGAGAGCAACATGAAGTTCTGCCTGGCGCAGATCCAGCTCTGACCCGAGCGCCCCGCCCGAGGTGACGATGATTCGGCCGGTCGTTTCCTCCGCGTTCATCCTGCTGGCGGGATGCACGGGCAAACCGTTGACCCCGACCGACGCGGGGGGCGATGGTCTCGCCGGTACCGTCAATCCCACGGCTGCCATTCAGCCGTGTGGAGGGTCGGTAGAGGCCACGGGGGCCACCCCGGCGGGAACCTTCAACGCGACGATGGTGAGCGCTCGGTTCGGAGCCTGTGATTCGGTTCTGGTCACCATCGGGGACCAGACGGAGCAGCTCTCCTTGAGTTTCTCCGTCGCGCTGCATACCGCCGATGGCGGAACCGTCGCGACCGGGACGCAAACCGTGATCGCGGACTTGCACGACAATCGGGGCCGCACGACATCGACGTTAACCAGCGAGACGACGTCCGCGGACGACGTCTATGCGCGTGAAGCAGTCGACGCCGGCCCGCTGGACGGGGGGATCCAAGGTCAGATAGCGGGGACGTTCAAGCTCTCGCAGGACGGCTTCGCGATCGCCGGAGCCTTCTCGACCCCTTATTGTCAGCTCAACTTGCTGCCCACGTTGTGTACCGACTGACCTCCGGGCGCGCGCTCCGCCTGGGCCCGGCTGCAGCCCCGACCGCCTCCCGGACGGACGCGCGGTCGGTCATTGACGGCCGGGGGGGCGGGTGGCAGGATTCGCCCTCCCCGGGGGGGACCCCCTGGGGTTTCGTCGTGCTCAAAGCCCTCACCATATTCAGCGGAAACGCCAACCGCGAGCTGGCGCAGGCGATCTGCCGCTACGTCGAGACGCCGCTCGGCCGCGCCGAGGTCACGCGCTTTGCCGACGGTGAGGTCTACGTCGAGATCAACGAGAACGTCCGGGGCGTGAACTGCTTCGTCGTGCAGCCGACCTGCGCGCCGGCCAACGACAACCTGATGGAGCTGCTGGTCATGATCGACGCGCTCAAGCGCGCCTCGGCCGGCTCGATCATCGCGGTGATTCCCTACTTCGGATACGCGCGCCAGGACCGCAAGAGCAAGCCGCGCACGCCGATCTCGGCGCGCCTGGTGGCCGATCTGCTGACCGCGGCGGGCGTCAACCGCGTGCTGTCGATCGATCTGCACGCCGGGCAGATCCAGGGATTCTTCAACATCCCGGTCGATCATCTGTATGCCATGCCGGTGCTGATGGACGACCTGCGCCTGCGCTTTTCGCAGGACGCGGTCATCGTCTCGCCCGACGCGGGCGGCGTCGAGCGGGCGCGCGCCTACTCGAAGCGCCTGGGGACCAGTCTGGCGATTATCGACAAACGAAGGCCGGCGCCCAACGTGTCGGAAGTCGTCAACATCATCGGCGACGTCAAGGGGCGCGACGCCATCATCGTCGACGACATGGTCGACACGGCGGGCACGCTCTGCGCCGCGGCGCAGGCGGTCAAGGCGCAGGGGGCGCGCGCGGTGTTCGCCTGCGCCAGCCACGGCGTCCTCTCGCCGCCGGCCCTCGAGCGGATCATGGCCTCGCCGCTCGAGGAGCTGCTCATCACCGACACGGTTCCGGTGCGTCCCGACGTGCGGAACTGCCCGAAGATCAAAGTTCTCCCCGTCGCGCGGCTGCTCGGCGAGGCGGTCAAACGAATTCATCACGGCGACTCGATAAGCTCGCTGTTCATCTAGATAAAACCGGAACACAAAAGGAAAAGAAGTCATGGATTTCGCAAAGGTCAACGTCGAGGTCAGGACCGGTCTGGGCAAGGGCGGGTCGCGCAAGGTGCGCGCCGCCGGCAAGGTCCCGGGCGTGGTTTACGGGCGCAAGGTCGAACCGATCGCCGTGACCTTCAACGAGAAGGAACTGCTCACCTCGCTCGACAAAGAGAAGAAGCGGAACACCGTCCTCCAGCTGTCGATCAGCAACGGGGGCAAGTCGGAGGAGGTGACCGCCATGGTGCGCGAGGCGCAGGTGAACCCGCTCTCGCGCCGGCTGGTCCACGTCGACTTCCTGCGTGTCGATCTGGACACCGAGGTCCACGTCACGGTGCCACTGCTGCTGACCGGCAAGGCGGTCGGCCTCACCAACGGCGGCAACCTGCACCAGAGCATGCACGTCATCGCGATCGCGGCGAAGCCGGCCGCCATCCCGACCAAGCTGGAGGCCGACGTGACGGCGCTGGACATCGGCGACGCGCTCCACGTGAGCGATCTGAAGCTCGGCGAAGGGGTGCGCGCGCTGCTCGACCCCCGCGAGGCCATCGCCTCGGTGGTGGCGCCGAAAGCCGAAAAGGTCGAGGCCGAGGCGGCCCCGGTCGAGGGCGCGGTCCCGGCGGAGGGCGCTGCGGCGGCCCCGGCGGCGGGCGGCGCGGCGGCTCCGGCGGCCGGCGGCAAGGGTGGCGCGGCGGCCCCGGCGGCCGCTGGCAAAGAGGAGAAGAAGGGGAAGTAGCCGTCGCGTAGACACGCGAGCAGCGGACCCGCATGCGCCTCGTGGTCGGGCTCGGCAATCCTGGACCGGAATACCAGGACAACCGGCACAACTTGGGGTTCAAGGTGGTGGACGAGCTTTCGGCCCGCGCGCGGGGCGCCGCGCCGCGGGCCAAGTTCGGCGCCGAGCTGGGCGAGGTCACGATCGCGGGCGAGCGCGTCCTTCTTTGCAAACCGATGGAATACATGAACGTCAGCGGACAGGCGGTGGCTCGGGTGGCCGGTTTCTGGAAAGTGCCGGTCGCCGAGGTCATCGTCGTGCACGACGAGCTCGACCTGCCGTTCGGCCGTCTCAAGCTGGGCGCCGGCGGCGGCCACGGCGGCCACAACGGCATCCGCTCGCTGCTGGCAGATCTGGGCGACGCCTCGTTCGCGCGCGTGCGGGTCGGCGTGGGCCGCCCGACGCCGGGGCACGACCCGGCCAACTACCTGCTCTCCAACTTCTCGCGCGCCGAGGCGAAGGAGCTCCCCGAGCTCATCGGCGCCGCCGCCGACGCGGTGCAGGCGATCCTCACGGGCGGCCTCACCGCGGCGATGAACAAGTTCAACGGAAAAGGTCAGAACAACAAGGACACCCGAGACTGACAGCCAGGAACCAACAGCCAGGAACCAACAGCCAGGAACCAACAGCGACGACCAGGCGTGAATGGTCACGCCCGACCGTCACTCCTTGCCCGTGGCGACACGGACCAAGAATCAGCCCATAAGGAGAGAACATGAGCGCAACAGGAACGGAGCCGGCGACGCGCGCCGGCGCGGGGACGCCGACGGCGGGCCTCACGCAACGCAGGGGATCGGCCCGCGATCTGGCCGGCCGCAAGCGGGAGTACGAGACCATCTACATCCTGCGTCCCGACAGCACCACCGACGTGATCGCCCAGGTGAACCAGAAGATCCGCGGCGTCATCGAGGCGGGCGGCGGGACGCTGCTCAAGGTCGACAACTGGGGCAAGCGCAAGCTGGCCTACGAGGTGAAGAAGCAGCTCAAGGGGATCTACCTCTTCTTCTCCTACCTCGGCACCGCCGGGCTGGTCGAAGAGGTCGAGCGCAACCTGCGCCTCACCGACTCGGTCATCCGCTACTACTCGGTCAAGATCGAGGAGAACGTCGACCCCGCGGGGCGCACCTCCGAGGTGACCGACGAGTCCTTCGCCAAGGCGTCGACGCCGGGGCCGGACGAGGAGGCGATCGCCACCGGTCAGGCCGAGGCGCGCTCGCCGTTCGAGGATGACGAAGGCGCATTCGACTTCGAAGAGGCCGTGTTCGGCAGCGTCGACGAGCCGGGCCGCGGCCGAAAGGATGGGTAACGATGGCATCCCTGGACGCAACTGAAGGCAAGGGCGAGCGCGGCGGGCGCGGGGGCGACGACAAGAAGCGCCCCGTCGGCCGGCGCAAGCAGTGCAAGTTCTGCGCGGACGAGGCGATCAAGATCGACTACAAGGACGCCTCCTTACTCAAGTACTTCATCACCGATCGTGGAAAGCTGGTCCCGCGGCGCCTCACCGGCAACTGCGCCAAGCACCAGCGCGCCATCGCCACGGCGGTCAACCGCGCGCGGATGATCGCGCTCATGCCGTTCGCCGTCACCGGAGCGTAAGCCATGCAGATCATCCTGAGAGACGACCTGGACAACCTCGGCAAGTCGGGCGAGGTGGTGAACGTCAAGCCGGGCTACGCGCGGAACTACCTTCTGCCGCGCGGCCTGGCCATCAAGGCGACCGCGAGCGACGTGGCGCGCGTCGAGCACGAGAAGCGGGTCATCGCGGCGCGCACCGCCAAGCTCGCCAAGGAGGCGCAAGCCGAGGCCGACAACCTGTCCCAGGTGGCGGTCTCCATCGCGCGCGCCACCGGCGAAGAGGACAAGCTGTTCGGTTCGGTCACCGCGCGCGACATCGCCGAGGCCCTCAAGGAGAAGGGCGTGCACGTCGACGCCAAGAAGATCCACCTCGAGGAGCCGATCAAGGCGCTCGGCCTGGCCGAGGTGCCGCTCAAGCTGGGGCGCGGCGTCACCGCCACCATCAAGGTGTGGGTGGTCAAGAAAGAGGACTAGCTCCTCCCGATCGCTCCGAT
>Ga0134125_10008720_pt1 | contig 11445 bp, 7 predicted proteins | sample KB31751_FD_96464 | JGI IMG/M metagenome (GOLD analysis project Ga0134125, IMG submission 96464) | Terrestrial soil microbial communities with excess Nitrogen fertilizer from Kellogg Biological Station, Michigan, USA - KB3-175-1 | ecosystem: Environmental > Terrestrial > Soil > Unclassified ... | reverse complement strand
GCCTCGCAAGCGTGGACGCGATCAACCGCACGCACAGAGCCGAGAACCGGCTATTCCGCGGGCAGTTCGATTCCACGCGGCATCGGCCACGGAGGGGATACACCGTAATTAATAGTCACCGATGATGAGCACCGGCCTCCCCTTCCGGACCCTTGACCACTAGTTAAGGTGGAACAATTCACCGGAGTCGGCGCGCCCGAGCTGACAGGTCCACACCGTTCCGCTTTCCCAGTTCGTAGCCCAAAACTTGGTTTCGGAGATCAAACCACCATCAATTTTCGTAGCTTCCCAGTACATACGAAGCGGAGGCCGTACTCCAGCTCGTCCAGATACTTCCGCTACAGATTCCTGTTCGCCGACTTAAGGATCTCCAGGTGATCGATCGGTTTCGGACGGGAGCCGTCGTGGGCAGAAGCCACGCGGTCATGGACTCATTAGGGATAGCAGGCAAACGGCAAGCTGCCTCAGAACCGCCGGAACAGACGTCGCTTGGCAAGTTCGACGAAACCAAGGTACGTCACCGTGGCCGCCACCAGAAAGACATAGAAACGCAACGGTAATGGCACGAATCCTAGGTTCGCCGCAACGGGGTGAACGAACGGCAGCACGGCGCCGACCATGGCAATCAAAAGCGTCGTGGCCGTCAATGCGGCGCTCGGACGGCTGCGAAGCGGGTTGCCAGCGGTGCGAATGACAAACAGGACCAGGGTCTGGGTGGCTAGCGATTCGACGAACCAACCCGTGTGGAATTCGGCTTCGCCCGCATGCAGCATCTGGCGCAGTACATAGAAAGTAATGAAGTCGTACAGCGAGCTGATGGGACCGATCCATACCATGAAATCGCGGATCAACCGAATGTCCCAACGCCTCGGCTTCCGGGTGAACGATTCGTCGACATGATCCGTGGGAATGGTGACCTGCGCCAGATCGTAGAGAAAGTTGTTCAGGAGAACCTGCGCGGCGGTCATGGGCAGAAAGGGGAGAAAGACGGAAGCTGCCGCCATGCTCAGCATGTTCCCAAAATTCGAGCTCGTACCCATCAGCAGGTACTTCATCATATTGCCGAAGGCTTTGCGGCCTTCGAGGATTCCGCCGTGCAACACGTCCAATCCCGGCGCGGTCAGGATCACTTCCGCCGCATCGCGCGCCACATCCGTCGCGTTTGAAACGGAGATCCCAACGTCCGCGCAGTGCAGCGAGGGCGCATCGTTGATGCCGTCGCCGAGGAAACCGGCAACGTGGCCCCGCTGTTTCAACGCCAGCAGAATCCGGTTCTTTTGTGCCGGTGATACTCGCGCAAAAATGTTCGTCCGTTCCGCGATGTGGCCGAGCGCGGAGTCCGTCATGGAAGCCATCTCCGTGCCTAAAACCACCGACGGCGCCGGCATCCCCAGCTCCATCCAAAGATGAGTAGTAACCAGTTCGCTGTCGCCGGTCAATACCTTCACCTCGACTCCATCTTCGCGAAGCGCGCGAATCGCAGCCGCGGCCTCGGCCCGGGGTGGATCGACGAAAGTGAGGAATCCGGAGAAGGTCAGGTCTCTCTCGTCCCGCGTGGTGTACGAGGACTGGCTGTCGGCATCGCGGGATGCAACCGCCAGCGTGCGCAAGCCCTCGCCCGCCTGGCGATGAAACTCCTCATGAAAGATGGCACGCAGATCCTCATTCAGCGGCGCCGTCTCGCCATCACGGTCACAATGGCTGCAAATTTCAAGTACGCTTTCCGGGGCTCCCTTGGTGATGAGGATTCGGCGTCCACCGCGTTCAAGCACGACCGTGGATCGGCGGCGCTCGAAGTCGAATGGCATCACGCTGAGCTTGCGGAAACCGTCGGCGGAAACGGAGCCTTGCCGCAGGATCGCCGCGTCGAGCGGCGCAGCTCCGCCCTTCCGCAACACCGCGTCCGCTGCGGAAAGCATGACATCGCTTCCATACAGGCTGTTCAGATACCCGAGAAGCAACGTTGGCTCCGAAGGACGCCCCCAGAGATCCACGTGACTCTCCAGCGTCAACACACCAGTGGTCAGTGTTCCCGTTTTGTCACTGCACAACACATCCATGCTTCCAAGATTCTGCATTGCGCTCAGATGCTTTACGATCACCTGACGCCGCGACATCCGGACCGCCCCTTGCGCCAGTGTGACGGAAGTGATCATGGGTAGGAATTCCGGCGTCAGCCCGACGGCAACCGCTATGGCGAATAGAAACGATTCGAAAGAGGCGTGCCGGATCACGATCAGGACCAGGAATATGAACAGCACTAGAAGAATGACTGTTTGCGCAATGAGTCGGCTGAAGCCGCGCATGCCCCGTTCAAACTCCGTTTCGGGCGGCCGCGCGGCGAGCCGCTCCGCGATGGCTCCAAACGCGGTCTGCTTGCCGGTTGCGAAGATGCGCGCGATCCCGGTCCCACTCGCTACGGAAGTACCAAGAAAGACAGATCCTACGGAGCCGCCCGGCCCCGCGCCTTCGCCGTGGCCGGGAGACGCACACTTCTCCACCGGCAATGATTCCCCGGTGAGCGCCGCCTCCTGCACATGAAGATCCTGGGCCTCAATCAGTTCGGCGTCCGCGGGAACCAGATCGCCCGCCGACAGGCGAATCACGTCGGCGACCACCAGGCGATCCCGCTCAATATCCCGCCATTTGCCGTCTCGCAGCACCGTGGCCATCGGCGCAACCTGCCTTCGCAGAGTCTCGACGGCTTTCCGTGAGCGGTAGCTCTGGCGGAGATTCAGCGCTAGGCTCATTAGGACGATGGCGAGAATGATGCTTGCATTCGCCGCCTCTCCCATCAGCGCCGAGGTCACAGCGGCTGCGATCAGGATCAGCACCAGCGGATTCGCGCATAGGGCCAAGAACTCACGAAACGCGCTCTCGGATTTGCGAAGGCCAAGCTCGTTGGGCCCGTACCGGCCCAGCAATCCTTCGGCTTCGACTTCGGTGAGTCCGCGCGCGCCTTCTTCCAGCGCTGTAGCCGTCATTGTGCGCACGGCTCGAAGAAATCGAGCAGCCTCAGCCTGGCCGAATGCAGCCGTTTCGCGGTTGCCTCCGCGAATGCCTTGAACACTTGGTATCCGAGGAGTTTGTCACACTCGCACATCTCCCGCAGGCACGACCCTTCGAAACGCAATGCGCAGACCTCCGTGATGGCTCGGCCGTCAAAGTTCCAGCGAGCAGGCGGCATCAGCCAGGACCATCCTAGGATCTCATCTTCTTCCACGCTCTCGATTTGAAGCGGGCCTTGGTTCGGTACCGAAATCTCCAGCGCAACCTTGCCCGAGCAGAGAAGATACAGCACGTCGGACGTGTCGCCTTGCCTCCACAGATAGCCGCCCGGGGCGATCGTACACTCCCGTGCATAGTGGCTCAGTAAATCGGCGTAATGGGGGGCGAGTTGTTTGGTAAAGGAGTGGTCCCTCAAGTTTATTGGCATACTATCGCCCCATGAGCACATAGCACGCGCCGTTCCATCACAAGCGAAGGCCGCGCCGGATGCGGACCGGCCGGACATTGAGCGGAAGTGCGCAATGTTGAGCGATTTGGTCCAATCCGCGCCAAGTGCTGCTTGATCTCCGGGAGCTTAAGGGTAGAATGAAGCCAATGCCTGATCCGGCCAACGTCATTCTCCGGCCAGCACACACTCAAGCGATCATCGATCTCGCCGAAGACGCGATTATCTCCATTGGCCGCGACCAGCGCATGATTCTTTTTAACCGCGGCGCCGAAAGAATTTTTGGCTACCGGGTGGAGGAAGTTCTCGGCCAGCCCCTCGACCTTCTTCTGCCGCAGCGAGTCATAAACGTGCACCGCATGGAGATTCAAAATTTCGAAAAGGCGTCGGAGGAAGCGCGCCGCATGGGCGAAAGGCGTGAGATTTTCGGGCGGCGCAAGGATGGCTGCGAGTTTCCCGCCGAGGCATCCATTTCGAAGGCGGAGGTGGAGGGGGAGTGGCTCTTCACTGTGATCCTGCGCGACATTAGCCAGCGAAAGCTGGCCGAGGAGCGTATACAGGCATCTCTGCGCGAGAAGGAGGCTCTGCTCAAGGAGGTCCACCACCGCGTAAAGAACAATCTGCAGGTTGTGTCGAGCCTGTTGGGATTGCAGTCCCGGCTGATTCCGGATCCAACGACGCGAAAAACGTTTCAGGAGAGCCAGAACCGGGTTCACTCCATGGCTTTAGTTCATGAGCGGCTCTACGAATCGGAAAGCCTGTCCGAGATCGATTCTCAAGAGTACGTGAGCGAACTGACCGCGCATTTGTTCCGTTCCTACGGCGTCAGCGCCAGTCGGGTTAGGTTGAAGCTCCACGTGGACCAGGCCCGCATGAACATGGACGTGGCCGTGCCGTGCGGCCTGGTTTTGAACGAGCTGGTCTCGAATTGTCTCAAGTACGCGTTCCCGGATGGGCGTGAAGGCGAGGTTCGTATTGATTTGCATAAGGATGGGGATTATCCCGCATACCTCAGCGTGTCCGACAACGGCGTCGGTATCCCGGCGGATGTCACCCTTTGGAGTACGAAGTCCCTGGGGCTGAGGCTTGTAAGAATCCTTGCGGACCAAATGGGAGCAATCGTGAAAGTGAATTCCGGCACCGGCACGGAAGTGAAGCTCAACTTCTCAAAGAAAGTGCAAACGAAAACATCATGACCGCCGGCAAGATTCTCATTGTCGAAGACGAGCGGGTCACTGCGGAGGATCTACGGGATATCCTTACGCAACTCGGACATTCGGTAACAGCCGTCGTGTCTACTGCCGCGGATGCGATCCTCGAGGCCGAACGCACTTCGCCCGACTTGGTCATCATGGACATTCGCATTCGGGGCGAAATGGACGGCGTAGAGGCGGCCCGCATTCTTCGCCGGCGTTTCGATATACCAGTCATCTATCTCACGGCGCACGCCGATCCTGAGACATTGTCGCGAGCAAAGCTTGCGGAGCCGCTGGGTTATGTTATTAAGCCGTTTCAGGAGCCCGACTTGCAGGCCAACGTTGAGATGGCTCTGTACAAGCAAGCCGTTGATCGGGAATCGAGGCAGCGCCGGGAGCGGTTGTCTGAAACGCTCAACGCCATTGGGGAAGGGGTGATTTCGATCGACCGCAAGGGCACTGTGACACTCCTGAATTCGGCAGCCGAGGATTGGACGGGCTGGACGCAGTCGGATGCTTTGGGGCGGAATTTCGAGGAAATCTTTCGACTCGGGCCACCCGAACGGCTGGAGCCTGTCCGCCGTGTGCTGTCCGGCGGCCCGGTCGAGTCTCTCAATGAATCGAGCGTGCTTGCGGCGCGAAATGGCACGGAGCGCGCGGTGGCCGGGAGCGTTGCCCCGGTCTGGGACCACACTGGCACTATATCCGGTGCGGTAATCGTCTTCGGAGAGGCGAAGGAAGAATCAGGCCTGCCATTCGATCCGCAATACTTGGCCACTGCGCCACTTGGTTTTGAGTTGGTCCTGGAATCTGCCGCGATGAAGCAGGTTATGGGCCTGGCGCGACGTGTGGCGGCGAGCGAGGTCTCGACTGTTCTCATCGATGGCGAGAGCGGTACCGGAAAGGACGTACTGGCCAAATATCTCCATAGCCACAGTAGCCGTTCCAAGCAGCCTTTCCTGGCCATCAATTGTGCCTCGATTCCTGAGGCGCTGATCGAGAGCGAGTTATTCGGCTATGAGAAAGGCGCGTTCACCGATGCGCGCCAGCAGAAGCGCGGCATCTTGGAACTGGCCAGCGGCGGAACAATTTTTCTGGACGAGATCGGCGAGATGCCACTGGCGCTGCAGGCAAAGTTGCTGCGTGTATTGGAAGACCAGGCATTCCGGCGGCTCGGTGGCGTGAAGGATATTCAGGTCGATCTACGGATAATAGCTGCCACCAACCTCGACCTGCGCGAGTCGATCCGCGGCGGCCGTTTTCGGCTGGATCTCTATTACCGGCTGAACGTCATTCAATTGACGATCCCGCCGCTCCGCGAGCGCCGTGATGCCATTCTCCCGCTGGCCAGCTATTTTCTGCGCATCTTTAACCTGCGATTCAAGCGCAGGCTTCAAGGCTTCTCTCCGCAGGCCGAACAGGCTCTGCTGGCCCACGATTGGCCGGGCAACGTGCGAGAGGTGCGCAATACTATTGAGCGCGCGATGGTGGTGGAAGATAGTTCCTGGATACAGCCGTCGAGCCTGGGACTCAGACCGGATCTGCCTGGCGCCATGCACATCCCGGAGTCGTCGGTAACGCCGGCGTTCGATGGCATGTCCCTCGGAGATGCGGAACAGACCATGCTAGTGCGTGCTTTGGAGAAGACAGGATGGAATCAGACGCGGGCCGCCCGTCTGCTCGGCATCACCCGCGACACTCTCCGCTATAAAATGAAAAAGTTCAATTTGAAGGCTGACCGACCTGGGTAAACATCCTGGAAATCGCCCTTTCAGGACACGCGAATTCCCACTTTGAGCACGCTTTCCTGTCGCGATTTAAACAACTCATAGGCCCGGCCGATTTTTTCAAGTGGAAATACGTGCGTCAAGAGCGGTGTCAGATCGATCCGGCGCGATTGCACCAGTCGCATCAGACGGTACCTCCGCTCCTTGCCTCCGGGGCACAGCGTTGTCGCCATTGTCTGATCCGCCAGACCCGCTCCGATGGCATCGATCGGGATTTTCAGATGCCCCGAATAGACGCCCACGCTCGACAACGTTCCGCCCGGCCGAAGCGCCCGCAGCGCGGTTGAGTGCTTGTCAGGCCATTTGCAAGGCTTGATCCAGCGATGAAGAATATAGGGCACCAATATCTGGCTTTCATGCGGTTCTCGCCTCACAGACCTGCAGGCGCCATCGTGGCGCAGGGGGAAAGCGAGTCCAGTGCGCAGCTAGGCGCAGCACGCAGAAACTCTCATATCAAACTGAATGAGCTGTGACCAGGAGGTTTCTTGACGCTCCTTCGCTTTTCGCGTCGTCACAACAAGTGATTGCCACATGTCCGGATGATCTTAGCGCCCTGCTCGATTTCCACCGGCAGACTAAACTCTCTCTCGCAATTCGCTGGTCGATACTCTCCATCACTGCGGGTTTTAGCGTTTCGTGGCGCACCAAGCCTTTAAGAACGAATGTCAATCAGAATGGACTGGGCATAGCAAAGACGTAGATAGGGCGAGGCTCGATCCCTGATAGCTGCATAATAATCTTGTATTCAGACTGGCTTTCTGCAACCTCGATCTCAGGAGATTCACCCTGCCGGCCCGTAGGCCGCGGGGCCACAGAGATCGGGACCGGTGAGAGGCCTGCTTTTCGGGACCAGTCCTTCAAATGACTCACTGGAGCCCTGCACTCTAGCATTCCCGACTAATTGCGGTGTAGGCACGATCAGGGCCACATGAACGGACGAAAAGCGGGTCTACAGGGCATTAAATCCGTTGCGAACCCATTCGACGGGCGGATCTGCTTGAGCCATTTCACGCAGGTTCCCCCGAAATGCGTAATTCCGCCCAAGTGGATTGGATCCGCCTAGAGCACTAATTCGGCTTGCCGGACCTCCGGTTCCGTCCCTTCGCTGAACGTAAATCCCTGACTTCTAAACAGTCTTTCGATGGGCTGATTCTCCGCAAGAAAGGATGCTGTCATCTTTTCCAGCTTTTCGTCTCTTGCGAACGCAATTAAGCGCTGAATCAATGCCCGGCCGATTCCACGTTTCTGGAACGCATCGCTTACCAGTACGGCTATCTCAGCTTGCTTTTTCCCGGGAAATTTTATGAGCCTCCCTACGCCGATGATTTCGCCAGCACGGTCGGTCGAGCTCGCGCGCTCAGCCACAAGGGCCATCTGACGATCGTAATCGATAAAACACATTTGGGTCAGCCTCTCGTGCCGAACACGGCTCTCCAGATTCATCAGGAAAAAGTAGCGCCGGTACACACTCTGTTCGGATAGCGTGGCATGGAAGCGAACAAACTCTGGCTCGTCTTCCGGTCGAATCGGGCGGATATTGAGCACTGTCCCGTCGCTTAGGCCGATTTGGCTGGCGTATTTCGAGGGATACGGACGAATCGCCGGTTTCGGGATTTCGGCCAGATCTGTCCCAGGCGCAAAGAGCACAACTCGCGCATCGAGCGCTACCAGTGTGTCGGAAGACGCAAGAAGCGGATTTATATCGATCTCTCGAATCCAGTTCTGCTCGAGTACGAGCTGACTGAATCGAACAAGAAGACGTTCCAGCGCCGGTATATCCTCGGGTTTCCGGCCGCGTACACCCGTCAACGCCTTAAAAATTCGAGTTTGTTCGATGAATCGCCGCGCGAGGGTGGTGTTGAGCGGAGGCAGGGCAAGTGCCCGGTCTTCGAACACTTCCACAAGCTGCCCCCCGGTTCCAAACAAGAGCACCGGCCCGAACTGGGCATCGATGCTCGATCCGACGATGAGTTCATATCCTTCGGCGGAAATCATGCGCTGCATTGTCACGCCGTTGAAGTGCTCTGCCCCGAGCTTCGAGGCAACCGAATTTTGAACCTCGCGATAAGCGGCGCGAACGGCTGTTGCGTCGTGAAGAGAAAGTTTCACGCCGCCGACCTCGGTCTTGTGCGTAATAGTAAATGAATTCAGCTTAAGCACTACTGGATAGCCCAGCGAATTTGCCGCACTTACTGCTTCGTCCTCGGTAGTGGCAAGATGCGTCTCAACGGTCGGAATTCCATAGAGTGTAAGCAACTGTTTGGATTCGAATTCGGTCAGAAGTGTGCGGCCGCTCTGGCGCACTGTTTCGATAAAGTGCGTAGCAGCGTCCGCGGCCGGTGCATTGTCGCCGGTAATGGCAGGCGTTTCATAAAGCGCACGCAGATTGTAGCTGTAGCGCCACATATAGTGGAAAACGCGCACCGCCGCGTCTGGAAACGGGAACGTAGGGATGCCCGCGCCATTCAGGACAGCTTCTCCTTCGCTCGCCTTCTCTCCGCCCATCCAACTGGCGAGAACGGGCTTATTTCTTATTGCTGCAAATGGCGCCAACTTCTTCGCAATGTCGATGGGATCGCTTATGGCCTGCGGTGTCATGATAACCAGCAAACCGTCCGTGTTTGGATCGTTCACTGCAATCTTAACGGCTTGTTCATAGCGATCCGGACCGGCGTCGCCGATGATGTCGATGGGGTTCCCGTGACTCCAATGCGGCGGCAGTACGTTGTTTAGTGCGTCAACTGTTTCCGCGGCCAGGCAGGATGGTTCAGCGCCAAGCCTGACGAGGGTGTCCGTCGCTAATACCCCCGGACCGCCGGCGTTTGTGACAATCGTGAGGCGCGGCCCCACCGGGCGTGGCTGTCGGGCGAGAGCTTCCGTCATGTGAAAAACATCCTGGAGTTCGTCGATGCGAAGAACACCGACGCGGCGGAAGGCAGCGTCCAGTACAGCATCGCTTCCGGCAAGCGAGCCAGTGTGGGAAGCCGCAGCCTTCGCGGCCAACTCCGTTCTACCAGCTTTGATCACCAGAATCGGCTTATTCAGCGCGACTTCGCGAGCCGCGGAAAGAAACAATCTGGCATCGCCAATAGACTCCATGTAGATCACAATGCTTCGAGTATGCGGATCACTGCCGAGATAATCGATCAAGGTGCCCCATCCCACGTCGAGCATCGACCCGACCGATACAACTGCACTGAAGCCCACTTGTTCCCGCAGGCTCCAATCCAGCAAAGCGGAGCAGATGGCGCCGCTCTGGCTGACGAGGGCCACTGTGCCGGGCAGCGCGACTGCTGGAGCGAACGTCGCGTTTAGGCCGGTCACGGGGCACATCACGCCGAGGCAGTTAGGCCCGATCAGGCGAAGTCCTCCTTCTTGCGCCGCTTCGAGTATTTCCTGCTCCAACTCCAACCCATGAGGCCCAGTCTCGCGGAAGCCCGCGGATATAATCACGGCGCCCGCGACGCCAGCCTTCGCGCACTCCTGCACCATCTGCGGTACCGATTCCGCCGGAGTCGCGATAACCGCCAGGTCGACACGCTCAGGAACAGCGAGGATAGACGGGTAGGCCCTGATTCCTAATACAGAAGTACGTTTAAGATTGACAGGATATACTGTTCCACCAAATGGACTGCTGATCAGGTTCCAAAGAATCGCGCGGCCCACGTGTCCGGCTTTCTCCGTGGCGCCAACCACGGCCACCGACTTCGGCGAGAAAAAGACGCTTAGTCCACGTTTAGCTTTGTCCGTTCGAGCGATGGGTCCCGATTCGAAAAGGGTTTCCATATTGATGATTTAGCACAGCACCGGCGGCTTAGACGCTGAGAACCGGACACGGGGCCTGCCGGATAATAGAGTATGCGTTCGTTCTCAATCGTCCAGTGGCGGCACACTGATCGCCGCGTCCGATAGTCAGCATGTCGGCTGCGATGGATTGCGCAAATAAGCACACTTCCCGAGCAATGTCACCCTCCCGAATGCAGATACTCACACTAGCGCCTGCTTCTGCCTGGAGTCTCCGTACTTCCTCGCGTGCTATTTGTTCCATCTCTTGCTTCACCTGGGAAGAGAACGTGATATAAGTCCGGCGCTTATCGAAGGCTCCACATGAACGACACTGAGCCTGGCCCCCAAATCGTGTGCGAATTTGGAAGCCCGCGCCAGTGTGTCCCGATCGTGCGGATTTAGATCGATCGCGCACACAATCGTTGAAAAGTTCACCTTCGACAAAGACGCCCTCTCTTCCGTGTGCACGCCGGTCAGCACTGGACACGAGACGTCGTGCAGCACCTTCGCTGCGACCGAACCGATCAGGAATCTTTCGAAACCAACCATAGCCGTGCGTCGGCCTAACTACAAGCTGCACGTCTTGGGCGAAACCGGCAATTTGTGATTCGGGATCGCCTTCATACACCAACCGGCACACGGTAACGCCTTGCAGCTCAGTGGCAGCGAATTCTTCAATCTGCTTTGTTTTGCTGTAACAACCCATTGCGGAAGGGGCATCAGTGCTAGTTCGGTAATTCCTGCCGCAGGAATGGCATAAACCCGATTCACCGGGTGAGGTAGATTGACTTCGGAGTTATATCGTTCCGCAATCGCTCTTACATAGGGCATTATTCCCAGGCAGCGCTCCGAAAAATCGACCGCAGCTAGTATACGGGAAATGGGCAGCATACATGATAATAGGGCAATCCTGAGGCCATCATAGGCGCTGCCGGCCACTGGCGAAGAGATAGCTTAGTCCAAAAATCGTCTGGACATCTGAGGACATCTGCCCGTTTCCCCTATGCATTACTTGGCATCCGAAGATGCAGTGCTCCAGGTTGGCCGGCCGCATCGTGAAACTCTCAACCCTTGCTCTCGATTTCGATGGCACCATAGCCCGTAACGACGTCCTCGATCCTGCTGTACGTGAGTCCATTGCCGCTGTTCGTGAGCAGGGGATCGTCGTAGTGCTTGTACAGGCCGCATTCTCAAGGACTTACGCCGCGTCGCGGGCGACCTG
>Ga0134125_10008717_pt1 | contig 11447 bp, 9 predicted proteins | sample KB31751_FD_96464 | JGI IMG/M metagenome (GOLD analysis project Ga0134125, IMG submission 96464) | Terrestrial soil microbial communities with excess Nitrogen fertilizer from Kellogg Biological Station, Michigan, USA - KB3-175-1 | ecosystem: Environmental > Terrestrial > Soil > Unclassified ... | reverse complement strand
GGGGCGTATTCCGCGCCTCCTCCTCCGCTGCTACGGCAGCCATTCCCCTGGCTGCGCCTCATCTATGCGCTCGGCTTCGCCGTTCTCGCCTGGGTGAGCTTCTGGCTTATCTTGCTGCTGCTCGCGCCGCTGCACTTCATCACTCTTGCAATCACCGGGCGCGCCAACGAAGAGCTTCGGCATTTCAATTTGCGCGCGGTACATTATCTGATGGAACTGCTGCTGTTCGTCAGCGGGGTTCGCGAGGAGATGCCGTTCCCATTGGGACCGTTTCCCAAGGACTGATCCTGGCCGACCTGAGCACCATCGGAGCACGACCGAACAACGTGAAATCGACGGACAATAGGTCTCGATCCATAACGTGTTCTTGATTGCGCAAAATCAAAATCAAGACTGGCGACAGCACACGCACACTGAATACAATCCGTAATTCACGCCGGAAAGGACTTGCCATGCAGAGGACGGGTTTCGCTGTTCTGGGGTATTTATTGGCGGGTTCCCTGATTGGGCCGCTCACCGCCGAGAGCGCGCCGGTTTCCAATAGTCCCATTCCGGTAAGTGTCGTTGCCAAGAAGACGGTTTTCGGTCGCTGGGGCGTCGATCTCGACGGCATGGATAAAAGCGTCAAGCCCGGCGATGATTTCTTTCGCTACGTCAACGGGACGTGGTTCGACAAAGCGGTCATTCCCCCCGATCGCACCAGCACGGGTTCTTTCCTCGACCTCGAGATCCAGAGTGAAGACAAGGTGCGCGCGATTCTCGCCGACCTCGAAGCGCGCAAGGCCAGTCTTTCTCCCGATGAGAAGCGGGTCCGCGATCTTTATCATAGCTATATCGACATCCAACGCATCGAGCAGCTCGAGCTGAAGCCGGCCGAAAAGGATTTGCAGGCGATTGCCGCGGTCAATACACCGCAGGATGTCGCGCGAGTCATGGGTTCGGTAAAACTCGGAACCGAAAGTCTTTTCCGCAGCAGTATCGGGGTCGACGATAAGAAGCCCAATGCCTATGCGGTGTTCCTAGGCCAGTCGGGGCTTGGGCTTCCCGACCGCGATTACTATCTGCTCAACGAGCCCGCGATTGTCGCGGCGCGTACTGCCTATCGGGCCTACATCGCCGATATCCTCAATCTCGGGCAAATCCCCGACGCCGACAAGAAGGCGGAGGCGATCTTCAACGTAGAGACCGGTATCGCCAAGCTCCATTGGGCGCGGGCCGAGCGGCGCAATGCCGACAAGGTATACAATCCGATGAGCGTGGCGGATTTGGAAAAATTCGCGCCGCAATTTCCCTGGGCGGTCTTTCTGCACGAACACGGCATTCCCAATGTCGAGCAGGGTACACGCCGCGTCATCATTGAGGAAAAATCCGCGTTTCCGGAGCTCGCGGCGCTGTTCGCGAAAACGCCGGTCGAGGTTTGGCGCGATTACCTGACCTTCCATTATCTATCCGGCCATGCGGGTTTTCTGCCGAAGCGGTTCGACGATGCCCGCTTCGATCTGTACGGCAAAGTGCTGGGCGGGCAGGCGCAGCAATTGGCGCGAGAGAAGCGGGGCGTGCGTTTCCTCGGCGGTGTGATCGGGCAAGGCGTGGGCAAGCTCTACGTAGCGCGCTATTTCCCGCCCGAAGCCAAGGCCAAAGCGAAGGACCTCGTCGCCAATCTCCTCAGCGTCTATCGGCAGCGCATCCAGACGGCAGATTGGATGTCTCCGGCAACGCGGCAGAAAGCATTGGAAAAGCTCGCCCACTTCAATGTGAAGATCGGTTATCCCGACAAATGGCGGGATTACTCCAAGCTCCAGGCGAACCCTGACGATCTCTTCGGCAATGCCGAACGCGCCAGCGAGTTCGAATGGAACCGCAAGCTGGTTCGACTCGATCAGCCGGTGGACCGCAGCGAATGGGGGATGTCGCCGCAAACCGTCAATGCTTATTACGACACGTCGCTCAACGAGATCGTTTTCCCCGCGGCGATCTTGCAGCCGCCCTTTTTCGATCCCAATGCGGACGACGCAGTCAATTACGGCGGCATTGGCGCCGTCATCGGCCACGAAATCAGTCACGGCTTCGACGACCAAGGCAGCAAATACGACGCGACCGGAGCGCTGCAGAATTGGTGGACGCCTGACGACCGCAAGAACTTCGAAGCCCGAACGGCTGCGCTCGCCAAGCAATTCGGCACCTACAGCCCGGTGAAGGGCATGTTCGTCAATGGCCAGCTTACGCTTGGCGAGAACATCGCCGACCTGGCAGGGCTGACCGTTTCGCAGGCCGCCTATCATCTCTCGCTGAAGGGCAAGAAAGCGCCGGTGCTTGACGGATTCTCCGGCGACCAGCGGCTGTTTCTCGGCTACGGCCAAGTATGGCGCTACAAAGCGCATGAGCAAACCAGCCGCCAAAGGCTGCTGTCCGATCCGCACAGCCCGCCCGAATTCCGGGTCAATGGCGCAGTCCGAAACGTGGACGCCTGGTATCAGGCGTTTAATGTGACACCCGAGAACAAGCTCTATCTGGCCCCGGAGACGCGCGTGCATCTGTGGTGAGCCAAACCCGCGTCGTGCCGGGCGAGCGTAGACGCTTGCCTTGCGCGTCAACCCACGTTAACGATTTGCGGATTCCCGGCCCCGGCCGTCGCGCGACGCGAAGATCGGTTGAGCCGACAGGCGGGGGCCTGTAAGCAAGCGGTGCGAGCCGCACGCTCGCCTTCAAGCGGTTCTGGCGATGCGCTGGACCGCGCGGGAAATGCGATATCTTGATCCGGGTGGAGTTATGACGGTGGAAGCCAGCAATGAACGCGTCAGTCTCGGTCTCAGCGCACCTTCGGCCGGTAACAGAAGGTGGGGCAGGCTTGCAGGACGAGCTGCTGCGGTGGTTGCGCTGCTGATCGCCGGCGGAGTCCTCACGATTGCAGGCGAAATGCTGCTCGGCCAAGGCCCGGGGCCCAATGAAGTGCGGATCAATACCTTCCAGGACTGGCGCGTGATCTGTCCGCCATTGACCCCTACGACGCCGAATTGCGCCCTTACGGCCGATGTGCAGCGGGACACGGGAGGCATCCTTCTGACGCTTTCCATGACCGATCCGGCTCCGGGAAGCCAGCTCTCGTTGACCGTGCCGCATGGCGTCCTATTGGAGCCAGGCCTGGGGTTCACGGTCGGCAGTGACCCGGTGCGCGTGAGGCCGTACGAGACCTGCACCAATGCGGGCTGCATTGCGCTGGTAACGGCCGATGCCGACACATTGAAATCCTTGAGCGCCAACATGGGTGGCCAGGTTTCCGTCGCGGTGCCGAACAACGCCCAGCCGGTCAATATCCCTTTCTCGCTCAAGGGTTTTGCCGACGGTTATGGCGAGCTTCAGCGGGCCAAAGCGCGGCGGACCGGACTTTTCAGCTTCCTGAACCGCTCGTGACCTAGCGCGCTCAACTGAGCGCCGTCAGCCCCAAACGAGGATGCCCTCCATGTTTCGCAGTTTCGCAACTCTCGCCGTCATTTCGGGCTTTATTGCCGTGCCGGGCGCCGCCCTTGCGCAAGCGCCTACCGCACCTCAGGCCGCCCCCGCACTCGCGCAAGATCCGAATGCGCCTGCCGCCCAGCAATTCTCGATCAACCAGAATGTCGGCGATTGGGTGGTGCGTTGCGTCGCGGCCGGAGTGAAAAGCCCTGCGCCGTGCGAGGTGCTGCAGTCGACGGTGAACAAGGATAACAAACAGCGCATATCGAGCTTTTCGATTGCCTACGTGCCGAGCCGGGATACCTATGCGATGCAAATCGTGGTTCCCACGGGCGTCGCGCTCGCCAAGGGATTGGCGCTGGGTCCGACGCTGAAAGGCATCAAATTTACCCGGTGCGAGCGCGATGGCTGCTATGTCGAAAGTCTGCTGGACAATGCCGCCGTTACTTCGATCAGCGGCGCCGGCAAGGCGACCACCATCGGAGTGGTCGGCTACGGCAAGGACACGGAGATCAAACTGCCCGTATCGCTCACCGGTTTCCCCGAAGCGATGGACCGGATGAAAACCTTTGCGCGCGAACGGGCCGTCGCGTTGCCTGCCAACACCGCCGTGCTGCCTTCTACGACCGCTCCCACCGCGGCGCCCGCGCCCGCGGCGCCAGCCCCCCGCACCCCGGCGAAGCGCTGACTCAAGCGAACCCGCGAAGTGGTTTAATCGCGGGCCAGTGTCGAAGGAGCTGGATCGGTCCAGCCCCCGCCCAGAGCCTTGTACAGCGCGACGATGGCCTCCAGGCGCTGTAGCCTGATCTGCCCCAGCTGATCGCGCGCCTGATACAAGGTGCGTTGAGCGTCCAGCACGGAAAGAAAATCCGCCACGCCCTCGCGGTAGCGCGCCTGCGCGATGTTGAAGGCTTGTTCGGATTGCGCGGCCTGTTCGGCCTGAAACTCTTCCTGCTGCGCGAAATGCGCGATGCCGCCCAGCGAATTCTCCACTTCCGAAAAAGCAGTTAGGGCGGCCGAACGATAAGCGGCGATCAACTCCTGCTCGCGGGCGCGCGCTTCGTCGGACTGGGCGCTCAGCCGCCCGGCATCGAAGATGGTCTGAGCGATGGAAAGCCCGATGCCAAAACTCGCGGTGGGGTTAGCGATCAGCCCTGTCAGCGCCGCGCTCGCGAGTCCTCCTGAGCCGGTCAGAGAAATCGTCGGGAAGAACGCCGCGCGGGCGGCCTCGACATTGGCGTGCGCGGATTCGAGATTGGCTTCCGCCGCGACGATATCGGGCCGGCGGATCAACAATTCCGAAGGCAAGCCCGGAGCAACGGCGGGCAGCGCGAGATCGTCCAACTCCGTACCCGCCACATCGAACCCTTCCGGCGGACGGCCGAGCAGCAGCGCTAGAGCCGTACGTGTTTGGAGCTCCTGCTGTTCGAGCTGCGGGATTGTGCTTTGCAGTCCGGCGATCTGCGCGCGCTCCTGCGCCAGTTCGAGCGGTGTCGCAATGCCGTCCCTGACGCGCGCTTCGGTAATCGTGAGCACCGACTGGGCGGATTCGAGATTGAGCCGTGCGATAGCCAGCCGTTCCCGCAGCGAAAGCAGTTGGAAATAGGTATCGGCGGTTCCCGCCGTTGCGGTGAGCGCAACGGTTTCGCGGTCCGCGCGCGTGGCTTTGCTCACGGCTTGGGAAGCCGCGAGAAGATCATGGTTGCGGCCCCAGAAGTCGAATTCATAGCTGGCGCCGAGCGACAGACCGAACGTGCCACCGTGCGTTTGCTGCGAGGCAGTCGCGCCGCCATTCAGCGCCGGGAGGAGGGCGGCGCCCGTTTCACGCACGCGCGCATCGGCTTGCAGCACGCGGGCTTCCGCTGCGGCCAAATCGAGGTTCTCGGTCTGGGTCGTGGCGATCAGGGTGTCGAGCTCGCTGCTGGAGAAGCTGCGCCACCAATCCGGCGCGGGCCAGATAGGCGCGTTGGCTGCCCCGGCCTGTTCGAAAGTGGCGGGCACATAGGAGGTCCGCAATGCCTGGGGCAGGGGAACCGCTGCGCAAGCGCAGAGGAGCCCGGCGCAAATCGTGCCGAGAAGGAAAGATCGTCCGAGCTGCGTGCGACGCCTTGGCATGACTTACTCGTTGGAAAGCGCGACGACCGGATCCAGCCGTGCCGCCTTGCGCGCCGGGGCGTAACCGAAGATCAAGCCCGTGGCCGCGGCGCAGCAGAAGGCCAGGATCATCGGCGCGGCCGTGAACGCGACCGGCGTTCCGGTCGCCTGGATGATCAGGCCGGTAATGACGCCGCCCACCACGCCGACCACCCCGCCTATGCCGGAAACCACCACGGCCTCCGAGAGGAACTGCTGCAGAATGTCGCGCTGCCGCGCGCCCGTGGCCATGCGGATACCGATCTCGCGGGTTCGTTCGGTGACGGAAACCAGCATGATGTTCATGATTCCGATACCGCCCACGAGAAGCGAGATCGCGGCCACCGACCCGAGCAGGATGGTCATTGTGTTCTGCGCCGCGGTCGCGGTTTCCAGAATGTCGGCCATGTTGCGGATCTGGAAATCACTGGCGCCGTTGTGCCGCTCTTTCAGCAGCGTGCTGACGCTATCCTGAACGGAATCCATCCTGGAAAGGTCGTTGACCGCAATGGTGATCGTGCGCACGAAACGCTGACCGAAGATGCGCAGCATGCCCGTCGTCAAAGGCACGAAGATGATGTCGTCCGTGTCGTTGCCGCCCGCGGTGGAACCCTTCGCCGACATCACGCCAATCACCTGGAACGGCACGTTCTTGATCAGCACGTATTTGCCGATCGGGTCTTCCCCGTCGGGAAATAGCGCCTCCTGCACGGTTTGACCGAGCACCGCCACCGTCGCGTAGCTGGCCTGATCCTCGTCGGAGAAGAACACGCCGCGTGCCACCGGCCAGCTTCGGGTCGAGGGAAGCGCGTTTGTCGTCGCCGACACGGTCGTTTGATAATCCACGTCGGCATAACGCACCGTGTTATTGCCCTGGATGTCGGGCATCGCGGTGACGACATTGGGAACCGCCTCCATCGCCTTGGCATCGTCGGGCGTCAGCGTCGCGATCGGACCATTATAGCCGCGCGCGTTGCGGAACTGCGGGCGCACGGAAAGAAGATTGGTGCCCATCTGCCCGATCTGCGCGATGACCTGCTGCTTGGCGCCCTCGCCGATGGCGAGCATCGCCACGACCGAGCCGACGCCGATGACGATGCCCAGCAGCGTGAGCACGGTGCGGAACACATTGGCGTGCAATGCCCGGAGCGCCATGCTCAGCGATTCGCGGAAACCGGCGAACAGCGCCGAACGCGCTGCCTTGGTGCCCAGGTGCGAAACGTCGATCGGCGGCGCCGTGATGGCCGGCGGGGTGGTTCCGATGCCGCTGTCCTTGACGACCTCGCCGTCTCTCAGCTCGATCACCCGCTGAGCGTTGGCAGCAACGCCCGCATCGTGGGTGATGAGAATGACCGTGTGGCCTTGGGCCGCCAAATCTTTCAGCAGCGCCATGACTTCCGCGCCGCTCTTGCTGTCGAGGGCGCCGGTCGGCTCGTCGGCCAGAATGACCCGTCCGCCATTCATCAGCGCGCGCGCAATGGAGACGCGCTGCTGCTGGCCGCCGGACAGTTGGCTTGGGCGATGGGTCAGGCGTTCGCCCAACCCGAGCGCGCTTAACAAGGACTCGGCGCGCGCCCGGCGTGCCGCGGGGCCGAGCCCGGCATAGATGGCCGGAATTTCAACGTTCTCTTCCGCGGTGGCGCCCGGAAGCAGGTTGTAGCTCTGGAACACGAAGCCGAACGCCTCGCGCCGCAACCAGGCCAGGGAGTCCGAATCGAGCTCCGAAACGTCATGGCCGGCGAAATTGTAGCTGCCGCTCGTCGGGCGATCGAGGCAGCCGAGAAGGTTCATCAGCGTCGATTTGCCCGAGCCGGATGCGCCCATGATGGCGACGAACTCGCCCGGATAGATCGACAAGGAGACGCCGCGGAGGGCATCTACGCGCACATCCCCGCCGGTGAAGAACGTCTTGCGGATGTCCTTCAGCTCGATCAGCGGCGTGGCGGCGGCGGCGAGCGCGACGGTCCGGAACGCGAGCTCGTTCACCGGAAGCCTCCAACGCGCACTGCGCCCGGAGGACCGAAACCGTTCTGCTGCGGCCGTCCGGCTCTCGTTGTCGCCGCGGTTTCGATGCCGGCAACGACCTTCTCGCCTTCTGCAAGCCCGGAAATGATCTGTGCGTTCACGCGGTCGGTGACACCGACCACGACATTGCGGGTTTCCTGGGCGCCGTCGTCCTTGACGAGGGTAACCGTTGCAGGCCGTGGCCGCGCACCTCCGGCTTGATCGAATTGCGCGCCATCGCCGCCGGCTTGGCCGCCCCGTCCGCCGCGGCGACCCGCGCCATTGCGGCCGGCGCGGGCGCCTTGATCCGCTGCCCCCCCGGCTGCTGCCGGCCCTGCGGCCCCGTTGCGGGCAGCCGCTTCCGCGCCATTGCCGAAATGCAGCGCCGCCACGGGAACGGTCACGGCATCCTTGGCCGAGGCGCGAACGAAGAACACCTGCGCCGTCATCTGGGTCATAAGCTGTTTGTTGGGATTCGCCACATCGAACAAGGCCGTGTAGAGCACGACATTGTTGGTGACGGTGGGCGTGGGCAGAATTTGGCGCAGCTTGCCGGTGTAGCGGCGGTTGGCATTGCCCAGAGTGGTGAAATACGCGTCCATGCCCAAGCGCAATTTTGCGATATCGGCCTCGGAAACCTGGGTCGATACCGTCATCGTCGAAAGATCCGCGATCGTCAGGATGGTCGGCGCCTGCTGATTGGCGTTCAGCGTTTGGCCTTGTTTCGCCGGAATAGCAGTGATCGTGCCTGTCATCGGCGCGTAGATTTTGCTGTAGCTGAGTGTCGCCTGGTCGGCCTTCAGCGCCGACTGCGATTGGTTGATCTGGGCCTGTACCGACTTGACCTGCGCCTGTCCGGATTTCCACGCAGCCTGCGCACTGTCATAGGCATCCTGGCTGGTGGCGTTATCCGCCATAAGGCGAGTCTGACGATCGGCCTGCGCTTGGGCCAGCGCGAGCGAGGATTGCTTCTCGGCGAGCTGCGCCTGGAGATTCTGCATTTGCGCATTGTCGGCCTCGACTTTTGCAGACATGACCGATGAGTCAATGTCGGCGAGCAGTTGGCCCTGTTTCACGTCATCGCCGATCAGCACGTAGATTTTCGTGAGCTGGCCCGAAACCTGGGCGCCGACGTCGACGCTGGTGAGCGGCTGCAGATTGCCGACCGCGGTGACGACGTCCGCCACATCCCCGCGCGAAGCCGTGGCGATGATCGGTTGTCCCGCGCTGCTGCCGCTGCGGCCGAAAACGAAATAATAACCGCCAGCGAGCAAAATCATGGCGGCCAGCACGGCGGTCCAGAGCGCTCGCCGGCGAGCCGGTTTTTTCGCGCGTGCACGCGGGCCGGCCGAGGGCTCCACATCGTGAAAACGGCTTTGAACATTCATGGGCTCGATCCTGCCATGCTCAATACGAACGGTGACGATTTAGCGAGTTCGAACAAAGTCAAATTGCCTCGGATGGTTGTAGCAAATTTCTTGGCGCTTTTCCGACGCCGGACTGAAGCGCCGTTGTTTAGGGCATTTCACTTGAACGGCAGATGAAAGCGATATAACCCTATAATATCTGTGGAATTTGATCGGTATGCTGTCGCAAAAAGCCCGCTACGCGCTCCGCGCCCTTTTCCTGCTCGCCAAACGGCCGGCCGGCGAGCCGGTGATGATCGCCGAAATCGCCCAACAGGCGCGCATCCCGCGCAAATTCCTCGAGCAAATCCTGCTCGACTTGAAAAAGCGCGGCATTCTGCACAGCCTTCGCGGCAGGCAGGGTGGCTACACGCTGGGACGCTCGCCGGACAAGATCTCCTTCGCCGAAGTCATCCGGGTCATCGACGGGCCGCTGGCCCTATCGCCGTGCGCGAGCGTAACCGCCTACCGGCGCTGCGACGACTGCGTCGATGAAGACACTTGTGTGGTCCGCAAGGTTCTCGTCGCGGTTCGCGATGCGACGGCGGATATCCTGGAAACCCGCACACTGGCCGACACGCTGGCCGAGACCCCCCACCCTCACAAAAGAAGCCGCGTGTCCGCCCCTGTCGCTTAGGGTTTCGCGACCGGATCGACTCCCGCCGCGGTCAATTTTGCGCGTTCCGATGGACCGGTCACGAAAGAGATGAAGCTGCGCGCGGCTTCGGCATTCGTGCTGCCGGCAAAAACGCCCGCGGTGTAGAGCGACGGATTCTGGATTGCATCGGGAAACGGCACGGCCTTGAGGTCCTTGTTCGCGGCGAACTCGCTGACGAACGACAGGCCAAGCTCGGCTTCGCCTTTAGCAACCGCTTCGCCGACGGCCGCGCCCATCGGCTTCAGGATGGCCTTTTTCTTCGCCTCCTCGACAATGCCGAGGCGTGCGAACAGGCTCTCGATGTAACCGCCCGAAGCGGCCGCTGTCACCGGATCGGGATAGGAAATCGAACGCGCCGCCAGCACCGTTCGCCGGAACGCTTCGGAAGTGGAAATGTCCGGCGTGGGCGCGCCCCTCTTCACCACCACACCGAACAGCGAGCGTGCGACATCTGTCCGCGTCCCGGCGAGCAGTTTTCCTTGCCGCTGAAGCGTGTCGGCCGCTTCTGCCGAGATCACGATGACGTCACCGGTTTCACCGGCTTTCAATCGGTTCATTACCGCGCCTGTGGTGCCAAGAACGAAGCGGAGCGTGTGCCCAGTCTGGCGCGTGAAATCCTCTCCGACCTCCTTGAGCGGATCGGCCATGGAGCCCGTGGCGAATATGACGAGTTCCGCGGCTTGCGCCGCAGCGCCGGCGATCAGCAGGGCAAGGGCCGCCGCAAAGGATGCAACAATGCGCCCGGCGAACATTGCGCGAGAGCCGCTAATGCGCGGGAGAAAGAACGGTCAGGCCCGCCGCCTTGAAGACGGCGCCGCCCGCCGGGCTCGCCATGCTCTGAACGAAGGCGCGCGCCGCATCGGCGTTGGCGCTCACTGAAAGTACGGCGGCTACGTAATCGGTCGGACTTTGGATGGCATCGGGCAATGGGCCGGCGATCTTCACGCCCTTGTTCGGCGCCAGCTCGGCAATGAAGCTGATGCCGAGCTCGGCGTCTCCCTTGGCCACCGCATCGGCGACTTCGGAGCCTTGCGTGCGATACACGATCTTGTTCTTCATCTGATCGGCAATGCCCATGCGCTCGAACAAACTTACCACGTATGCCCCGCTCGGCCCGGTCGAATAGCCGATTGACTTCGCGGCGAGCACCGTCTTTTTCAGCGCCTCGCTTGAACTGATATCGGGCTTCGGCGCGCCTGCCCGCACCCCTACGCCAACGCCTGATTTCATCAAATCGACCCGGCTTCCTGGCACCACCTTGCTTTGCTGGATGAAGGCGTCAATCACCGGGCCTCCGACGATCACGAGATCGTAGACTTCTCCCGCCGCTATTTGCTTCTTGATGTTCGCGCTGCCGGTCCAAGTTGTCACGACCTTATGCCCGGAGCTTTTCTCGAACTCAGGGATCAGTTCAACATAGGCCTCCTTGGTCGCGCCGGACGCGAGTACTTTTATTTCTGCGGCGCCCGCGATACTGCACAGAATAATGCTTGCCGTTGCGGCGACGATGAATTCGCGTTTCATGTTACCCCCTTGGTTCTTACTCGGGGGCAATCGCTTAACAGCGGTTTCCCCGCACGGAGAGTGATTTCTTTGATAAGCGCGGTCAACAGGGTTGGAATGTAGCTTTAGGTCAATCGCGACCGATCGATCAGGAGGCAAAATCGACCCTTGTCAGCTGTTCCCCAAGAGCAGACATTGGAAGGTGTATCCAAGGCTGTATTTGGCTGGCCGTTTATGCGTCCACGCCCTAGGCCGCGCCGGTTTTTTCGGCCTGCTTTTCCATCGCGGCT
>Ga0134125_10008716_pt1 | contig 11447 bp, 12 predicted proteins | sample KB31751_FD_96464 | JGI IMG/M metagenome (GOLD analysis project Ga0134125, IMG submission 96464) | Terrestrial soil microbial communities with excess Nitrogen fertilizer from Kellogg Biological Station, Michigan, USA - KB3-175-1 | ecosystem: Environmental > Terrestrial > Soil > Unclassified ... | reverse complement strand
CGAATATTGAGGTTCTCAAGAAGAGGGGCGTGCGCGTGGTAAGTCCTGACAGTGGCTATCTTGCCTGTGGCATGATTGGTCCGGGACGGCTTGCCGCAAACGACAAAATCGTCGATGGTGTGCTGGCTGCCCTGGGCGCCACGCCTGATCTCACAGGAGAGACCGTTCTGATAACTGCCGGCGGGACTCGCGAGCCGATTGATCCCGTGCGCTATATCGGCAACCGGTCCAGCGGCAAGATGGGTTATGCACTGGCGGAAGCCGCCTTGCGTCGTGGAGCAAAAGTGATTTTGATCAGCGCGCCTACGGCGCTGAAGCCGCCATCCGCTGCAGAATTCGTTTCGGTCCAAACTGCTAGAGAGATGCGAGAAGCCGTGATGGCAGCCCTGGAACGGTCGACCATTGTTATCAAAGCCGCGGCCGTGGCCGATTTCACTGTGCGCAATATTGCCGATCAGAAGATCAAGCGGAACGGTGCGAGGACGCTGGAGCTCGAGCCCACAGAGGACATCCTTGCTGAAGTAGGCAGGAAAAAAGGCGTGCGAATCGTTATAGGCTTTGCGGCGGAGACAGAAAACGGCCTGGAGAGCGCCAGGAAGAAGCTGGAGAGCAAATCGCTCGATGCCATCGTGCTCAACGATGTCTCACAACCTGGTATTGGTTTTGATTCAGAACGAAACGCCGTGACCATCATCAGCCACTCCGGCAGCGAGAGTGTCGCCGAAACCAGCAAGTGGGAAGTGGCGCACCGCGTGTTGGATGTCGTGGTGAAGATCAAGGCCGCGAAGCCAGGGAGAGTGCGCGGTTAGCGCTTCATTGCTGCCCGTCAAAGATGTAAGTAAGCGAAAGCGAAAACCCCGGCAGCAAATCCTCTTTCTTCAAAACCTCCGGTTCGCGCACCTGACGAACGCCCTGAGCCGAGTGGACCTCAACTAGGCGCAGCTTTGGGTAGACGATCCAAACGGTTTGCGATCCAGCCCGAAGATACTGCTGGATTTTCTTGGCGATATCTTCAGCGCTGTTGCCTGGGGAGATCACTTCCACAGCAACCGCGGGTGCTCCTTCAATCGGCGTAACATCGAGATCAATGCAGGCCGTATGCTCCGGTGTGAGGAATGCCACATCAGGATTGCGAACCGTATCTGAAGTGAGGCGGAAATCCATCTCTTCGAGTACCAGTCCCCGGTGATTTGCATCCACATATTGCATCAGTTTCATGGCGATCCGTTGACGAATCAGGTTGTGACGTGCTGCAGGGGAGGGCTCCATCAATATTTGACCCTCGTCGAGTTCATAGATTATTCCTTCTTGCTCCGGAAGCTTGAGGAAGTCCTCGAAACTGATTTTGGCTGTTGTACCCATGTTTTCTCTTTGGATCTATTAGAAGCTGACGGCCAACAAAATACAATCTTTCTGTTCATTACCGTTGCCCATCAATTACACTGACCGTTTCATGCCCAAGTCCCTTGATCCTTCCCAAAAACAGCAACTTGCCGCTCGCGTGAATTATTACCGCGAAATGGGTATTTACGATTTTTACCGTCGGCCGGTTGACGAACCATTGGAGCTGGAAGTGGTTGCGCCTGAAGCCATGCCCGTACAAAATCAACCTGCATCGCATTCTCCTGAACCGCTGCCCATCATTCAAGACAAGCCGGCGGCGCTCAAAGCGATTCGCGCAGATATTGGCGACTGCACCCGCTGCCGCTTGCACAAGGGGCGAACGAACCTTGTATTTGGAGTAGGGAATCCGAACGCAGACCTCATGTTTGTCGGTGAAGGCCCGGGCGCTGATGAAGACGCCCAGGGAGAACCGTTCGTCGGCCGTGCCGGCCAACTGTTGAACAACATGATTTCCGCGATGGGGCTGAAACGCGAGGATGTTTACATTGCCAACGTGGTCAAATGCCGTCCGCCCGGTAACCGCACTCCGGAAAAAGACGAGTGCGATGTGTGCTCGCCATTTCTTTTGCGACAAATTGAAGTGATCAAGCCGAAGGTGATCGTTGCCCTCGGAGCCGTGGCAGCGAAGAACCTGCTCGCTGTGAATGACAGCATGGCCAACCTGCGCGGACGCTGGTACGACTTCCGCGGATCTCGGCTGGCGGTCACCTACCATCCGGCTTACCTGCTGCGCGATCCGCGGCAGAAGAAAGAGACGTGGAAAGACCTGCAAATGGTGATGAAGTATATGGGGCTTACTCCGCCGGCAAAAGCGCCAACAGAGTAAGCTTCTGGCTTTATTACGCAGCTTGAGCGCTGCTGAGAATCTTTTTGATCTGGCCGATGTGGTTCAGATCATGGCCGGCAGTAAGCTGTACCAGATCGCGCAGGGTCTCGCGTCCGCGTTCAGAATGGATACCGTATTTCTGCCACGCGCTCTCCGGCAAACCATTGAGAAAACGCAAATTCATCTCCCGAAGGGCAAGAAATGATTTCAGGCTGTTTTCAATAGCGGCGGCACGATAATTTCCTGAAACAGCCCAGCGGTCCTGGTCATAGCCAATGATCGCCACGCCGTCCTCATCACCGGCAATGGCACGAAACCGGTAACCCGCAACCCACTCGGTATCGGCGAGGTGAGCGACGATTTCAGAAATCGACCACTTGCCCGGCGCAGGAGTTTTCTTTGATACCGCCTCGGAAAGATTCTTGAGCAGACCAGTGAGGTCTAGTGCTGCCTGCTGCATGGATTGGATCGGATCTTGGCCGCCCAGGTAGTTGCGTATTCTTTGAGCGTATTCCGCGAAGGTTTCCGCCATGAGTGTCCTCCAACATTTGAGACTAATTGCGCCGGCCGGGATGTGGCAAGGGCATGCGTAAGCATGGAGCCTGGCACGATGCGTTGGAAGGCGAGATTGGCATCGAAGGCCACTCCGCCGTCTTCGAGACCTCCGGTTCCGGAGTCCCGTACAATCAGACTTGCTCATGCCCACATTCTGCGATGTAGCCCTGCCGGTTCCGCTGGACATGGTGTTTACCTACCGCATCGGCGAGGCCCTGCCGATTGCCGGCGGGCGCGTTCTTGTGCCATTTCGCAATGAGCGGCTTTCCGGAGTGGTGACGGCGCTGCATGACCGCGAGCCTTCCATGCAGGCCAAGGCGGTTCTGCAGGTGCTGGACGCCGAGCCGGTGCTGGATGAGCGACTGATGGAGTTGGCGCAGTGGATCAGCCAGTATTATCTGGCGCCCATCGGTGAAGTAGTTCGTACCATGCTCCCGCTCGCGGCAGAAATCAAAAAAGCCAAAATCTACCGTATCACCGAAACTGGACACGAAGCGCTGCACGCGTCGGCAACAGTAGGGTCCTCGCGCCGATCGAAACAGAACATCGATTCGCAGATGCAGGAGTATGAGGTTTTGGATTACCTGGCAATGTCGGACGACGTGCTCGAGTCGACCCTGCGCTCTGCCACCGGGGCTGACAGGAAGATGCTGGAGAATCTTGTCCGCAAAAAATGGGTTGCGCGGGAAGATGCATCGGGTGTGCGTGACGCGCGCCGTACGGTGCAAGTTGCGGTTCTGAAAGGTTCAGGCGGCAAGCTGAATGAGAACCAGCAAAAAATAATTGCCTTCCTTCAGGAGCGAGAAGGCCGTGCAAGGGTTGAGTCGATTCGCGAACTCCCCGTTCCGCGCACAACACTTCAGACACTGGTAAAACGTGAACTCGTGGAATTGGTTGAGGAAGCGGCTGAGTTCAATGTCTCAAGCATGAAGAAGCGGGGACCGTCGCACCTGGATTTTATCTTCAATCCGGAGCAGAAGGCGGCTTTACAGTCCATTCAGAGTTCAGTAAATGAAAAACAATTTTCCGTTTCGTTGCTCCATGGAGTGACGGGTTCGGGCAAGACCGCCGTTTATCTTGCCGCTATGCAGGCGGTGCTGGAGTTGGGGCGTTCCGCGGTGCTCATGGTTCCGGAGATCGGGCTGACGCCGGCCGCGGCAGCCAATCTGCACCAGGTTTTTGGCGACGAAGTCGCCATCCTTCATTCCGCATTGTCGGCCGACGAAAGGGCCGAGCAGTGGCGCCGCATCCGCCGTGGAGAGGCGAGAATCGTCGTGGGTACACGCTCCGCGGTTTTTGCGCCGGTGAAGGACCTCGCGCTGATCGTGGTCGATGAGGAGCACGATCATTCTTATAAGCAGGAAGAAACGCCGCGCTATCACGGCCGCGACGTCGCCGTGATGCGAGGCAAGCTGAGCAACGCCGCGGTTGTGCTGGCTTCGGCGACACCGTCGATTGAGTCCTACCATAATGCCGAGACACGGAAGTACAAGCTGATCGAGCTAACCGAGCGCGTGGAGCGCCGGCCGCTGCCTGAGGTGGAAGTGGTGGACATGAAGTTTGACTTTCAGCAGAGCGGCGAAGACAGGCTATTCTCGCGACAACTGATTGAAGAAGTCACCGAGCGGCTGGCACGAGGTGAGCAGGCGATGATTCTGCTCAACCGGCGTGGTTATTCGTCCATTGTTCTTTGCCGTTCCTGCGGCGAAACTCTGCAGTGCAAGAACTGCACCATCGCGCTCACATTTCACAAATCCGGCTACCGCATGGAGTGCCACTACTGCGGATATCGCCAGGCAGTTCCCAAGGTCTGCCCGGCGTGCTCCAGCGAATATATTTTTTTTCTCGGCGCCGGATCAGAAAAGGTGGAAGAACGGCTGCATGCGGCATTTCCACAAGCCCGCATTGGACGCCTGGACCGCGATACCGTCCGTACTCGACACGACTTTGAACGCGTCTTGAACCAGTTTCATGCCGGTGAGATTAATTGATTGGTCGGCACGCAGATGATCGCCTAGGGGCACGACGTGCGTGGTGTGGCGATGGTTGGTGTCGTGGGTGCTGACGATGCTGTCGGATTTCGTGGCTTTCGAGCGGCAGAGCGAACATTCCAGTTGCTCACGCAGGTTGCCGGACGCGCAGGCCGCGGTGAGACGCCCGGCAAGGTAGTCCTGCAAACATTCCATCCTGATCACTACGCCGTGTTGTTCGCGCAGAGGCACGATTACGCTGGTTTCTACGAAAAGGAAGTGCGATTCCGCCGCTGGATGCACTATCCGCCCTTCAGCGCACTGGCCAATATTCTTGTGCGCAGCGACAAACTCGAACAGGCGCTCACGTGGACAGGACAGATCGGGCGCTGGTTTGAAAGCACACGCAATGAGGGGTTGCGTGTGCTGGGGCCGTCGGTGGCGCCTATCATGCGCCTCAAGCGCGATTATCGATACCACTTCATTGTGAAAGCCGCGAGCCGCCAGAAGCTAAATCTTGCCTTGCGCAAAATGCTGGCATTTGCCGACGACCAGAAAATCCCTCGCACCAATGTAATTGTTGATGTGGATGCTCTCTCGTTGCTCTAGCGACTTTCAGGAGGGGCTGGTTTCTGCTGGTCCTGCATGCGATGCTTTCGCAGGTCTTGCAATATGTTCTTCAAGCTGCTCTTGCGGAGTTGATAAGTTTCGTCGTCGCGCTCCCGGATTGCCGCAGGAGCAATGGTCAGAATGAGCATGAGCAGCGCGAATGCTGCTATCCATTTGCGCTTCAGATTCATAGGCGGTTGCAGCGGCACGTCAGGGTGGCGGCTACCAGTCACACGCAGAACTACGGCCCATAAGAGCCAGCCAGCCCACAGATACCAACTCAACAGCAGAAGTACGCCAATGGTCAGCATTGATACGCGTCGGTGCCAGCGTGGCTGGACGGCGAAGATGATGTGGCCGCCGTCGAGTTGGCCGCCAGGGAGAAGGTTCAGAGCTGTCGCGAACATGCCAAACCATGCCGCGATTGCCACCGGATGCAGGTAAATTTCACTCATTGCAAAATGGCTCGCCAGGAGGTTACCCGACGCGGCAAGCAGCGAGTGCGCGAGCGTAAAGATCAGCGGAGAGCCAAATGCAATGTCTGCTTGTGAGGATTGGGGTGTCAAAGGCTGCGACAGCATCAAGCCATAGAAGAGAAGCGGTACCGCAACAATAAAGCCGGCAATGGGGCCGGCAACTCCCACATCGAACAAGTCCGAGCGGCTGCGAATGGGCGACCGGATGCGGATGAATGCGCCGAGCGTGCCAATGAGCGTTGGCGCCGGAATGAAAAATGGCAGTGTGGCAAAAATGCGGCGTCGTATAGCAGTCACGAAATGTCCCATCTCGTGCGCGCCAAGAATTGCCAGCAGCGAAGCCGAGAAGGGAATTCCCAGCGCAAGACGGTGAAGGTCCTGCAGCACCCAATTCCACGGCCAGTAATCAACGTCATTAGAAAAAAGGGGGAGGCTATGGTTGAAGTTGAACTGCATCCGCGCTCCAATGCAGAGCGTGGTGAAGATTGTGGCCAGGAACAAAAGGGCGTGGAGCCAGTACCGCCGCTTCGGCGGCTGGATGACGACTACTCTGATTTCCTGGCGTTCAGGATCGTAGAGCTGGTATTCAAGCGGAGGGGGTGACTTGTCCGGCATTTCAACAGCGAGCCCGCCTGACCTTGCCTCAGTCGATGGACTGCAGCTCCTTCCCGGGTTTAAAGCGCACGGCCTTGCCCGGCGGAATATTCACTTCGGCGCCGGTGCGAGGGTTGCGTCCGATCCCCGTCTTGCGGGGGCGCACGTTGAAAACACCGAATCCACGAAGCTCAATGCGTTCACCCAGAGCCAGTGCTTTCTTCATGCTCTCGAAGACGGTCTCCACCGCGAGTTCAGCTTTGGTCTTGGTGATTCCCGTCTTAGTCACCACTTCGTTGATGATATCGAGCTTAATCACTTGTGCAGCTCTCCTCGAATCTTTAGAAGGGGGCGTAAACTACAGATAATAAGGGGCTTCTAAGAGCTTGTCAATGAGGAATCAGATTGTTACGAACTCCGCGCGGTGTGGCCCGAAAAATAGCAGTGACTAAAGCTTTCAATTAAGGCTTATTCGTGGCTTCGCCCGCCTTATAGATGTAACGAATGGAAGGTTTGTAGATGAGCAGATTGGATCCACCGTTACGGGTCACTTTGATGCAATTCCGGTCATACCACTCGATCAGCCCCTGCACCTGTTCTCCATCTTTCAATACCACCACTACCGGGGTCTTGCTCTGAATCTGCTTCTGGTAGTAGTAATTTTCCGCATGCGTTTGTTCTGATGGACCGCCATTTCTGCGGGGGCCATTCGAGGGCATGCGATCTGTGCGTTCGAGGCGCTCGCGGCGCTCTGATACAGGTTCGGTACGGGGCGGAGGCGTGCTCAAAGAGGGCCTAATGAGCTTCCGGCTGACAAATTCTTCCTCAGTGTGTTCTGGGGCCTGGCGTGCTGCGGTTGCATCCATGGAATCTTTCATAGCTATTGCTCCCGTCTCCCACAGCGCGGGAACCATGCCGGCCAGTCTTTGAGAGTGCACCGACGGGGACCGAGCTGATCCCTCGAATGTGTAGGGAATCGCAATGCGGGTCGTTGGGTGTTACCGTATCACAGCCCAAGCGGACGTTTCAATGGACTGAAAGGTCATTGTCCGTTTCTGAAGATTGCGCAACTTGCGCCAGCAGCTTACTCGCTTTTTGGGCAGATCCTAGTCAGCGTTCAAGCCCAAGGGCAAAGGCGTCCAGCGATAACGGGCGCAGCACGTTCCGGCGCATGCCGCTCTGTACCTGGCCTACTTGCTGCGTGGCTGCGGTGATCCAGTTGAAATCTATATTGGAACTCAGCGACTTCAGCTCCGTGGCGATATCGGTATTGCGCACCAGATCAGGAGTGCCTGAAATCAGAGCCAGCAAATCCTTCAGCAAGCCATAGGTTGCGGACAAAAGCTGGTCGGTCTTTTCTTTCCCCTCGCCGCCACCCCGATAAGTTTCCGTGACCCGGAAAAGATCCGAATGTTCGCCTCCGCGAATCGCCGTTGTCAGCAGGGTAAGAGCGTCCTTCCGTGCCGCGACGTACTGTTCCAGATCAAGTGACTTCGCCCTGCCTATCGCGCCTGCGCTGAGGCGCGCAGCAAGTTGCCGATGCCTGGAATTCCATTCCGGCCGATGCTGGGCCAGGTAGGCCTCAATCTCATTCACCGGCAGAGCACCGAGTGTAAAGATGACGCAACGGGAGCGAATCGTCGGCAGCAGTTCGCCTGCATTGCGCGCCAGTAAAAGGATGGTGGCGAACTCCGGCGGCTCCTCCAGAACCTTGAGCAGAGCGTTGGCCGCTTCCTTCATGAAAGCGGCGTCGCTGAAAATGAAAATCTTGCGCCTGGCTTCAGCCGGCTTGTAACGGATGGTCTCGTTTACGTGCCTCACCTGATCGACTTTGATCATCATCTGCGGAGGATCGGGAGGAATGATCAGGACGTCGGGATGTGGCTGGACGAGGATGCGGGTTTCGCGTTTGTCGGTTTCGCGCAATCCTTCGCGTGCTTCCACCGCTTCGGCACATCGGGCTTCAAGGTCTGATGCTTCGCCTATCCTGCGGCAGTTTTCGCAGGTCCCGCAGAAGTCCGGCAGGCCATCGGTCTCTACGGAACGAAGGCAATTCATCGCCCGCGTAAGCATCAGCGCCAGCGTGTACTTTCCGGCTCCCTGAGGGCCTGTGAGGATCACCGCGTGCGGGAAGCGGTCGCGCGCCAGCATTTCTCGCAGGCGAAGCACAACTTCGGTGTTTCCGTGAAAGTCTGAAAAACCCATTGGCTTCGATTGTAAACAGCCTGAGTTGATTGCACCATCGGAACCAACCGGGTCTGAAGGCAATCGTTGAATTAGAGTTTTTAACAGCGTTCTAACGAAGTGATAAGGAACGCGGGGCATGATTCCTTCAATCCAGTTCCTTCGCCCAGGCACACCAATATCGATTCGCACAGGAACTGACAATTCGGTCCCCCAGGGTACCTGAACCACGAGGCAAACCACCGTGCTCGACCTGGCCAAACTGATTCTGTTTTCCATAATTCGTTGCTGGCATTTAAAGAAGGGACCGATTATCACCTGCCGTCCCGACCAGCCACGCTCGGCCGTTGCTTCTATAACCGGCACCTATTTTGTTTGTCTCACCTGCGGTAAGGAATATGCCTATGACCTGAACACCGGACGGGTGATCGACCCGGCGCCAGGCAGGCTAAGGCTGATCGCAACAAAGTTCGGTGAACTCATTCTCGGCAAAGCTGACAGGCAAACACGTCCAGAACGCGAGGTTTCTTAGCATGGCAAAGCTAATCAAGAAAGTTGTTCGCTGCAGACACGATTTCGCCGGGGTGCCTGCGTCTTACACGCCCAATGAGCGGCCTCCGGCTGGCTTCAAGGTGGCCGGTAGGATGGTTTGCCTGGATTGTGGGAAGGAATTGCCTGCCGACTGGGACCAGGTAAACGTTCCTCAGCAACTGCCAACCCGCTATGAAGCTTTAGCGGCACTTTCGAGCGGTGTCGCGGAATCCTAACGCCCGGAGGTAAATCAATGTCAGCAGGGCAGTTGCGAGACGCACCGCCTCTTTGATTAGTTCGAGTTAGATTGTCCACCCAACCCGAGTTCGTGCGAACGTTGTTCGCAAATTGATGTGAACGCCCGATATATTGTTTGTCTCTGGATGGCGCACTCTTAGTACTGTGAGAAATGAGACTAAGTGTTGCGTCAGGATTCCGTCGGCCCGCCGTTTGCAGGGGCTCGGCTTCTTACCTTTATATGCGATTATCGTTTTGCTGGCTCTTTTCGGCTTAGACGGGTGCGGCGGAAAGTCGACCCAGAATACCCAACCGGCGTCAGCATCAGCCGACGAATTCACGATCATCGCCCTGCCAGACACGCAGTACTACTCTCGCGATTTTCCCGGTATCTTCCGCGCCCAGACGCAATGGATCGCCGATCACGTGCAGGACCAGAACATCAAGCTGGTTTTGGGTCTTGGCGACATCGTGGACGACGGCGCCGATCCGGTCCAATGGCAGAATGCCGATTCCGCTGTGAGCATCCTCGACGGTCAAGTTCCTTACCTCATGGCAATCGGCAACCACGATTACGCGAACGCTAAACCCGCGGCTCGAACGGCCGGCGCACAGGGCTTCAATCAGTTCTTTGGCCCCTCACGATATTCCGGGGCAAGCTGGTACAAGGGAAACTTCCAGGGCAGCAACGAGAATTTTTACGGAGTCCTGAACATCAACGGCCGTAATTTTTTGATTCTGGTGCTGGAGTTCGATGCGCGAGATTCCGCGCTGGCATGGGCGGATGGGATTCTAAGTGCGAACCAGGACAAAGACGCGATTATTGTCACCCACAGTTTCACCTTCACGGACAATACACGCATGTCGCGTTGCGATGCCAACAGTGCGGCCAGCTTTGGAGTTGGCCAGGATAATGATGGCGAAGACATGTGGTGGAAGCTGGTCCGAAAGTATGCCAACGTGCGCATGGTACTCAGCGGCCATGTGAATACCGGCGACGGCACCGGCCATCGCGTAGACCTTGGCGCCAACGGCAATCTGGTGAACCAGATGCTTTCTGACTATCAATCGGAAGCGCTGGGCGGAGGCGGATATCTCCGCATTCTGAAAATTTCGCCATCGCTCAATCAGATCAGCGTCAGCACGTACTCGCCATATTTAAACGAATTCAAAACAGATGATCACAACCAGTTCGTGGTGCCGTATGTCGCTCAGGGAAGCAGTTCTTCAATGGGATCGATCAACGGCTTGGTGAAAGATGTAGTTACTTGTCAGCCCGTGGCCGGCGTCAATGTGAGCATTAGCGGCGGATCGGCAACGAGTGCCGCGGACGGTACTTTCTCGATCGCGGCACCTGCAATGGAGTCGCTCCGCATCAGCGCGAGCAAGAGCGGAGACGCGAGTGATGGCCGCTTTGCCACTTCTACGGCAAACCCGTCGCAACCCAGCCCGACCAAAATTTTTGTTTCGTCGGCGGGACACGTGAGCGGCTTTGTTACTTCCAGTTCGGGGGCCGCGATCTCGGGAGCAACCTTGCGCTTTAGCGGTGGAGACCTGCGGTTCAATACCAGTGTGACCACGGACAGCCGTGGTTTCTACGATTCCGGGCCGATCGGGACAGGCCAATATGCAATTTCCGTCTCCGCGACCGGGCACAGCGGCGCAAAAACAAATACGTCCGTAATTGCCGGGTCTTCTCTTACACTCGATCTCACTTTGCAATAGACGAAAGATACTCGCTGCTGTTGCGGATCTCACAAGAGTTGGCGTAAGGGGTTGATTAATCTCGCTTTGATCGTCAGCTGGCCTCAGGAGGACCTTGCCCTGCAAGACAGGAATTTCTTTCATGGAGATGGTGTACCCGGGCCCGTAGCGGATGCACCGATTCTCCAATCTTGCGCTGTTACTTTGAGGAACTCGCAGACAGAGGCACAGGCAACGTCGCCTCAGGGACAAACTCAATTCCATATTTTGGTCCCGCACCCACCATGCGGGCAATCAACTCTTCTGTAACTGTTGGTATAGAGGCGGACCGGTTCTGAACCGGCTCCAACACCTCCT
>Ga0134125_10008715_pt1 | contig 11448 bp, 9 predicted proteins | sample KB31751_FD_96464 | JGI IMG/M metagenome (GOLD analysis project Ga0134125, IMG submission 96464) | Terrestrial soil microbial communities with excess Nitrogen fertilizer from Kellogg Biological Station, Michigan, USA - KB3-175-1 | ecosystem: Environmental > Terrestrial > Soil > Unclassified ... | reverse complement strand
GTAGTCGCGCAATTTGGCCTTGCCGGCTTCGGTCATCCAATCGGTGGTCCAGGCCGGCGCCAGCACGGTCGTCACTTTGGGACTGGCAAAGCCGGCCTTTTCCAGCGCCAGCTCGATCTCGACCGCGATCATCGTCATCGCCGGGCAGCCGGAATAAGTCGGTGTGATGATGGCTTCGACGACGCCGTCCGCCACTTTTACGTCGCGCAGCACGCCGAGGTCGGCGATGCTCAGCACCGGAATTTCCGGATCGCAGACGCTCGCCGCCGCCGCCCAGGCCCGCGCTCTTTCACCCTCCCTTGGAGGGGGAAGGTCGACGCCGCGCGTCGGCGCAGCGGCGGGGTGGGGTGAAGAGCCAGCCATCGCGCTCACCAGGTGGCGCCGGGATAGGCGCGTTGCAGGAACTGCAATTCGGACAGAATGTGGCCGAGGTGCTCGCTGTGGCGGCCGCTGCGGCCGCCGCTCTGCATGTAGCCGCCACGCGGGCGTGTCAGGGTCGCTTCGGCGAGCACGTCGTCGACGGTCTTGCTCCATTGGGCGCGCAACGGCGCCGGATCGACGGCAATGCCATTGTCGATCAACGCGCGCTCGATCTGATCGGTTTCGAACATCTCGCCGGTGTAGAGCCACAGCTCGTCGAGCGCGTTCTGCGCGCGGGCGTGGCTTTCCTCGGTGCCGTCGCCGAGGCGGATGGTCCATTCGGCGGCGTGACGCACGTGATAGGCCATTTCCTTCACCGCCTTGGCGGCGATGGCGGCGAGCGTCTCGTCTGTCGAGCGCGTCAGCGCCTCGTAGTGCGGATGGGCGAAGGCGGCGTAGAGCAACTGCCGCACCATCGTAGTGGCGAAGTCGCCGTTCGGCTGCTCGACCAGCAACAGGTTTCGGTAATCGCCGGCGTCGCGCAGATAGGCGAGGGCATCCTCGTCGCGGCCCTTGCCTTCGATCTGGCCGGCATAGGTATAGAGTGTGCGCGCCTGACCGATGAGGTCGAGGCCCATATTGCCGAAGGCGAGATCCTCCTCGATCACCGGCGAATGCCCGACCCATTCGGACAGGCGATGGCCGAGGATCAGCGCCGTGTCGGCGAGCCGCAGGGCGTATTGGAACAGCGGTGTGTCGGTCATGGTCTTGGCCGTTGCTTCGATCCGTCACCCTGAGGAGCGCGCAACCGATGTCGGGTTTACCCGACATCGGCACTTTAGTGTCCAAGTCGGCCAAGGCCGACTTGGATGGCGCGCCTCGAAGGGTCTCTGATTCTCAATCGCGCAGTCGTCGAAGGCAACGACGCGCGAAGCCTCACATATGCCCGACGTCGTCGGGGATCTCGTAGAAGGTCGGATGCCGGTAGATCTTCGATGCCGTCGGCTCGAACATCATGTCCTTGTCGGTCGGATCTGACGCGGTGATCGCGTTCGACGGCACCACCCAGACGGACAGGCCTTCGCCACGCCGCGTATAGGTGTCGCGCGCGGCGTGCAGCGCCATGGTCGCGTCGACGGCGTGGACGCTGCCGACGTGGCGGTGCGAGAGACCGTTGCGCGTGCGGATGAAGACTTCCCACAGCGGCCAGTTCTTGTCGCTCATTGTCCTGTCTCCTTATTCCGCCGCGACCTGGAGCGCGGCTTGCGCGCGCCGCCGCCGTTTCTCGGCGTAACCGACGGCGGCCTCGCGCACCCAGGCATTGTCGGCGTGCTTGCCGCGCATCTGTTTCATGCGCTGGCGGTTGCACGGGCCGTCGCCGGCGACGACGCGCTTGAACTCGGACCAGTCGATGGCGCCGAACTGCCAGTGCTGCGTGGCGGCGTCGAACTTCAAGTCCGGATCGGGAAACGTCAGGCCGAGGAAATGGCCCTGCGGCACCGTGGCGTCGATGAATTTCTGCCGCAGCTCGTCATTGGTGAAGCGCTTGATCTTCCAGCGCATCGCGGTCTCGGTGTGCTGGCTGTCCTTGTCGGACGGGCCGAACATCATCAGCACCGGCCACCACCACCGGTTCAGCGCTTCCTGCGCCATCGCCTTCTGCTCCGGCGTGCCGCGGCACAGTGCCAGCATGATCTCGTAGCCCTGGCGCTGGTGAAAGCTTTCTTCCTTGCAGACGCGGATCATCGCGCGCGCATAGGGGCCGTAGCTGCACCGGCACAGCGGGATCTGGTTCATGATCGCGGCGCCGTCGACCAGCCAGCCGATGATGCCGATATCGGCCCAAGACAGCGTCGGATAATTGAAGATCGACGAATACTTCGCGGCGCCGGAGAGCAGCTGATCTTCCATCTCCTCGCGCGAAGCGCCTAACGTCTCGGCGGCGGCGTAGAGATAGGCGCCGTGGCCGCCTTCGTCCTGCACCTTGGCGAGCAGTGCGGCTTTCCGTTTCAGCGACGGCGCGCGGGTGATCCAGTTGCCCTCCGGCAGCATGCCGACGATTTCGGAATGGGCATGTTGTGCAATCTGGCGCAGCAGCGTGCGGCGGTACTGCTCCGGCATCCAGTCGTTCGGTTCGACCTTGAGTTCGGCATCGACGCGCGCCTGGAAGCGGGCCTCCTGCGCCGGATCGCCTTTGACGGCAGGCGCGGCAGCGTCCGGCTGGTTGAGGCCTTGCGTGTACATCTGCGAGTCCTTGGGCGTTTCCTGGTCCCGCCGGCGTTGGATCGCGGCGATTGTTGTTGCGGCTATTATGTTACAATAATTCTAAGTGTCAATTTGTTTCGTAACATGTCGGGTCGCTCATATCCCTCCCCCGCTTGCGGGGAGGGTGCCGCCGAAGGGGGGTGTCTTGCGAGCTGAGCCAGGCCGCCCGCTTCGCGGGTGGGTCCTTCCCTGTCAGGGGCGGGTCAGGACGGTGAAAACCGCCGCCGGAACCCCACGTCCGGACCCGGGATCGGCCCTGTGCGATCCTGGGCGTGGGCATCGAGAAACCGTTCCGATGCCTCGAGCAGCCTGCGGTAGATGCGCGCAGTCATGTCCCGCGCCAGGCTGCCGGGCCAGTCGGCGGGCAGCAGCGCGGCGGGCAAGCCCGGATCGCGCAGCACGATGCGGCGGAATTCGTGAATGAGCAGGACGCGGGCGACGAGCGCATCGGCGTCGCCCACCGCATTGCCGGCGTCGAGCGTCGCGTCGAGCGGCGCAAAGCGGTCGATGAAAGCGCGGTAGGCGGCGGCCAGCGGCGCCAGCTTCCATGCGGCCGCGGCGAGCGCGTGCACATCGTCTGATGCATCAGCGTGCACGAGAAAGACTCCGTCGATGTCCGGCAGCGGCGGTGAGGCATCGCCGAAGGCGACGTAGGCTGTCGCCGTCAGCGCGGCAAAGCCGGCGCGCTCCAAAGCCGGCCGCGCCGACGGGCGGTCGCCGACGCCGGGGCCGAGCAGCGCCAGCCGCAAGCGGCCGTCGAACGCGGGCGCATGCGCGAAATAAATGCGGCGCGTTGCCGCATTAAATACGCCCTCTTCGCGCCGGGTCAGCCGGTAGTAGCTGTTGCGGCCGGCCTTTTCGCGGCTGAGCCAGCCGTCGGCCGTCAGTCGCGACATCGCGGTGCGGACATGGCCGGCGTCGATCTTGAACAGCGCCATGATGTCGATCAGCGAGCCGAGCCACAGGCTGCCGCCCCGCGGCACAATGGCATCGCCGTAGAGCGTGATGATCAGGGACCACGCGCGCACGGGCCGCCGCGAATGGTATTGATTAACCAGCTCGGCGATCGTCCCGGCAGGCGTGGCGGGCTTTTTAGACAGCGGAAGCTCCCTGCGGGAATCGCGGCGGCGGCCGCCTGCGATAGCAGGATGCGCGATCATGCCACAATGGCCACGGCTTGGCCGCAATGCCACGGAAGGCTGAGCACGAGGTCGGATTTGTGGCTCAGCCGGCGAACGCGTCGAATTGTAAACTCACATGGGCACTATGTAATTACTAATTGTTATGCAGCCACAGAAAAATCCTCTATGGGAATTCACGTTTCTGAACAGGCGGGCCTTGAAACACAGCTGTCCGGCGAGCCCATATCCGCAATTGCGGCCACGGATCGGGGCAGCCCACGAACGAAGAAGATACGCCGGGATCGGTTCATGACGACCGCATATGTTTATGCAAGGCCGCAAGTCTCGACGGGAGTGCGGCAACGTTCCGGCTGCGCCCAATGCCATGCGCACGAATTCACCTTTTGCCATGCGCTCGCCAAAGCCACCGCCATGTCGGGCTTGCGCATGCTCGGTCCGACCCCGGACGTGCACACGGTGGCGCCGCGCCGCATCATCTGCCGCGAGCAGGACGTACTGGCGCACGTGCCCGTCATTTGCAGCGGCTGGGCCGCCTCGGCGGTGATGCTGTCCGACGGCAGCCGCCAGATCCTGTCGTTTCTGCTCCCGGGCGATCTCGTTTCCACGGCGCTGCTGTTCGAGCCCAAGCCCAATTGCTTCGTCGAGGCGATCACCAAGGTCACGTACCGCGCCTTCAACCGGACCGATCTGAAGGTCGCCATGTTCAGCGATCCAGACACCGCGGCGCAGCTCGCGCATCTGTGGATCGACGAAAAGAGACGCGCGGACGAGACGATCGTCGATCTCGGCCGGCGTTCGGCGTCGGAGCGGATCGCCCGCCTCATTCTCGGCCTGGTCGAGCGGCTGCAGAACCGCAACATGACGATGGGCGGCGCGTTCGAGGTCGAGTTTCCGTTGCGCCAGCATCATATCGCCGACGCCACCGGCTTGACGCCGGTGCACGTCAGCAAGCTGTTGTCGGAGTTCCGCCGCAACGGCCTGATCAGGCTCAGCGAGCGTTCGCTCGCCATTCTCGATCTGGCCGGCTTCCGCGCCGTCGCCGACGTGCGATAGAAGCCGTCAGCGGCCAGCGAAGTTCGGCACGCGGCGCTCGGCCGTGGCCTTGATGCCTTCCTTGAAATCGTCGGTCTTGCGCAGCCGCGTCTGCTCGGCGAGCTCGTGCTCGGTCGCCTTGAGCACGCGGTCGGCGAGGTCGCCGCGCATCGTGGCACGGGTCGAGACCAGCGCCAGCGGCGCGTTCTCGGCGATCTCGGCGGCGAGCGTCAGCGCCGCCGCGCGCACCTGATCTTGCGGCACCAGCACGTCGGCAAGGCCCATGGCAAGGGCATCCTCGCCGGTGACACGGCGGCTCGTATAGAACATCAGCGCCGCTTTCGTCGCTCCGATCACCGCCGGTAGCGTCACCGTCAGGCCGAAGCCGGGATGGAAGCCGAGCCGCGTGAAATTGGCGGCGAAGCGCGCTTCGGGGCAGGTGACGCGAAAGTCGGCGACCATCGCCAGGCCGAGGCCGCCGCCGACGGCGGCGCCATGCACGGCGGCGACGATCGGCTTCCTGGTGCGGAACAGCCGGTTGCCCTCGAGATAGAGATGTTGCACGGCGGCTTCGCGGTTGAGCTCGCCCGGCCGCTGGCCTTCCTTGTTCAGCGTCGCGCCGTCGCCGAAATTGGCGCCGGCGCAGAACGATTTGCCCTGCGCCGCCAGCACGACGGCGCGGCAGCCGATGTCGGCGTCGAGCGCCTCGAGCGCGCCGGCGATCTCCTGGATCAGCGCAATGTCGAAAAAGTTGTGGGGCGGGCGCCTGATTTCGATCAGCGCGACATGGCCGCTCCTGTCGACGCCGATATCCTTGAACGGGCCCATCGCAATCGTCCTTCTATTCGGCCGCGTCGCGGCCTTGCGCCTGCGGCGCCCCGGTCTTCAAAATCAACGCGTCCACGACCGTAACGCCGTCGCCCTTGGCATGCACGATCACCGGATTGAGGTCGATGCCGGCGATGGCGTCGGCATGATCGGCGGCAAGCTGCGACAGCTTCACCATCGTTGTGGCGAGGGCGTCGACGTCGGAGGCCGGCGCGCCGCGGAATGCGCCAAACAGCCGCGCGCCCTTGAGGCGGCCGATCAAGGCCAGCGCGCCGTCGTGGTCGAGCGGCACCGGCGCCAGCGCCGTGTCGTCCATCGCTTCGACCAGCACGCCGCCGAGACCGACCATCAAGAGCGGCCCCCAACGCGGATCGCGATGAATGCCGAGGATGACCTCGCGGCCGGGCCGCGCCATCGGCGCGACCAGCACGCCGTCGATGCGGGCCTTCGGCGCATGCCGGCGCGCCGCGGCGACCACGCGCTCATAAGCGGCGCGCGCGTCGGCGCCCGACACATTGAGCACGACGCCGCCGGCCTCGGTCTTGTGCGGAATATCGGCGGATTGGATCTTCAGCGCCACCGGCCGGCCGAGCGCAAGCGCCGCGGCTTCCGCTTCGGCCGCCGACTGCGCCAGCACGGCGCCGTCGTCGGCGCCGATGCCGTAAGCCGCGAGCAGCGGCCGCGCCTGCCATTCGCCCAGCGTCGTACCCGATGCCGCCAGGATGGCGCGTCCAGCCTCGCGCGCCTCACGCGGCGACGGGGCAGGGGCGATCCGCGCGGTCAGCTTTTCGCGCAGGTTCTTGTAATCGAGCAGGGCGCGCATGGCGCGCGTCGCGCCGAGCGGGCTGGTGAACAGGGCGTAGCCGGCTTCGTTGAGGATCTCGATGCTGCGCTCGGACGGCAGCGTATAGGTCCACATGAACACCGGCTTGCGGCTGGCACTCTTGAGGTCCTTCAGCTTCTGCAGGTCGCCTTCGAGAAAGGCCGAGCGGCGCGCGGTGACGACGACGATGACGCCGTCGATCAGTGGCGATTCCGCGACGATGCGGGCGAAGGCGGCGTAGCCCATCTTGTGCACGCCCTGCGCGGTCGAATCGACCGGGTTTTCCGACGTGCCGTAAGGCGGGATGTGCTCTTCCAGCGCGCGCCGCGTCGGATCGTCGAGCACCGGCACGTCGAGGCCGGCGGCGGCGCAGGCATCCGCCGTCCAGATGCCGCCGCCGCCGGAAGCCGTGACGATGCCGATGCGGTTGCCCGCGGGCAGGCGGTCGCCGCAGGCGAGGAAGCCGACGGCGAAGTCGAGCATTTCGTCGAAGTCGCGGCCCTCGATCAGGCCGTAATGGTCGAAGATGGCGCGGTAGGCCGCCTGCGAGCCGGCGAGCGAAGCGGTGTGCGAGGCGACCGCGCGCACGCCCGCCTCCGACTGCCCGATCTTGCCGACGATCAGCGGTTTGCCGGCGGCGAGCGCCTTGGCGGCGGCGCTCCGGAACTTCTCCGGCGACTTCACGTCCTCGATCAGCAGCAGGAAGACGTCGGTGCCGCCTTCGTCGATGAGATAATCGAGCACGTCGGCGACATCGAGCGCGGCCTCGTTGCCGGTGGTGACGACATGACGAAACAGGATGTTGCGCGGCCGGGCGCGGTCGAAGAAGGCAAAGCCGAGGCCGCCGCTCTGCGAGATCACCGACACCTGGCCTTCGCCGATGGCGCGCGTCGGGTGGATCGCGCCGGCGTTCTTGTCCAGCGCCGGTGAAAAGGTCGGACAGAGGGAAGCGGCGATGTTGGCGTAGCCTTCCGAGTTCGGCCCGGTGACCGCCATGTCGTAACGGCGCGCGATCGCCGCGATGTCGGCCTGCATGCGCGCGCCTTCGCCGCCCGACTCCTCGGCGAAGCCCGAGGACAGGATCACGGCCGACTTGATGCCGGCCTTGCCGCAGCGTTCCAACTCGGCGGCGACGTGCACGGCGGGAATGATCAGCACCGCCATGTCGACGGTCTCGGGCAGCGCGTCGACGGACGGATAGGCCTTGAGGCCCTGGACCTCCGCGGCGCTGCGGCTGACCGGATAGATCTTGCCTGCATAAGGGTGGCTGAGCATGACTTCGAGGATGCGGCCGCGCAGGCCGTGCGTATCCGACGAGGCGCCGACCACCGCTACCGATGTCGGCCATAGCAATTTTCGCAAGTCAGGCACGGCCGTTTCTCGCTGTTATCGCAGGCCCAGCCCGCGGGCGATGATGCCGCGCAGGATCTCGGTGGTGCCGCCCTGGATGGTCAGCTTCGGTGCGATCGTCGTGGCGAAGGCGATCTGCTCTTCCAGCGTGGCGCGGTTGCCGATCTCGGGCGACAGAAAGGCGGTGAGCTCGCGCACGCGGTTCGGCAATTTCTGCTCCCAGATCGTGCCGAGGTCCTTCACCAGCGAGCCTTGCACCACCGGCTCCTTGCCGGCGTGCAGCATGCCGGCGACCGATACCGACATGCGCCGCAACGTATGGAGTTGCGCGACCAGGCGGCCGAGGCCGTCGGCGCCGCGCAGGTCGGGCTCGGGGCCGAGCGCGCGGATCAGCTCGAGCATGACGTAGAAGGTCTCGAGGAAGCGCTCCGGGCCGCTGCGCTCGTAAGCGAGTTCGCTGGTCGCCTGCTTCCAGGCGCCGTCGATTTCACCGAGGACATGATCGTCGGGAATGAAGGCGTCGTCGAACACGACTTCGTTGAAGTCGTGCTGGCCGCTCATCTGGTAGATCGGATTGACGGCGATGCCCGGCGTTTTCATGTCGACCAGGAACTGCGTCAGGCCGTGCCGGCGGTTCTCCTTGGTCGACGGCGAGGTGCGGAACAGGCCGAGCATGTAGTCGGCGATGTGCGCGTTCGAGGTCCAGATCTTCGAGCCGTTGATGCGGAAGCCGCCGTCGACCTTGGTTGCTTTGGTCTTCGCCGCGAACAGGTCCGAGCCGGAGTTCGGCTCGCTCATGCCGATGACGAAGCAGAGTTCGCCGCGGCAGATGCGCGGCAGGATGTCGTGCTTGATGTGCTCGGGCGCGTATTTGATGAGCACCGGGCCGCTCTGCCGGTCGGCGACGAAATGCAGCCGCACCGGCGCATTGGCGACGCGGAACTCCTCGGTGACGACGTAGCGTTCGAGGAACGAGCGCTCGCGGCCGCCATATTGCTTCGGCCAGGTCATGCCGATCCAGCCCTTGGCGCCGACGCGGCGCGAGAACTCGCGGTTGTGCGAGTCGCCGTGGCCCGGACGATGCGGATCAAACGTGCCGGCGGCGATTTCGTCGGCGAGGAAGGCGCGCACCTCGGCGCGCAGCGCCTCGCACTCCGGCGGCAATCGGATCTGATCGAATTGCAGGTTCGTCGTCATCGCGAGGCCACCAATGTCCAGAACGCATCGGCGCCGCCGCGTGCGACGCGTCTGCCGAGCTCGGCCGCCCAATGGCTTTCATTGCCGAAATCGTCGCGCCAGGACAGCATGCGCAGCGTGAAGCGATGCAGCACGTGCTCCTTGGTGAAGCCGATGGCGCCGAACACCTGATGCGCGATGGCCGCGCCGTCCTGCGCGGCCTCGGCGCAGCGAATCTTGGCCGACGCGGCTTCGAGGAACACGGCATCGTCGGCGACGTCCACCTGCGCCATCGTGTCGGCGGCCGAGCCGGAGACGGCAAGCGCCGCCGCCACCTCGCCGGCGAGTCGTGCGAGATTTTGCTGCACCGCCTGGAACTTGCCGATCGGCCGCTCGAAGGCGACGCGCTCGTTGGCATAAGCGACGCTCATCGCCAGGATCGCTTCGAGCGCACCGGCGGTCTGCACGGCGCGCACCGTCGCGCCCATCAGCATCAAGGCATCGCGGTTGAGGCCTGCCGGCGCCGGCGCGAGGTGCAGCGGTTTGACGTGGTCGAAGACGACGGCGTCGCTCGGATCGCCGGCGATGTTGCGGCCGGGAGCCACGCGACAATCTGTTGTCGCCGCCAGCGCGACGACGGGACCCGTGTCGCTGTCGGCGAGGACGGCGATGTGACGCGTCGCGGCGGCGAAGGGGACGCCGGCCGCGCGGCCGCTCAGCGTGCCGTCGGCGCCGAGCGTGACGCGGTCGTGCGGTCGCGCCGGCGCAACGGTCATTGCTTGCGGGGGTGAAGAAATACCCGCGCGGGCGAGCAGCCAGCCCGCGAGCAGCGTCTCGGCAAGCGGTACGGCAAGCGCGCAGCCTCCGGCGGCGGCGAGCACGGCGAAGCCGTCTTCGATATCGGCGCCGGAGCCGCCGAGTTCGTCCGGCACCCAGGCGAGCGGCAGCCCCGCCGCCTCGATCGCGGTCCACACTCCTGCGGCCCAGCCATCGTCTTGCGCGCGATTTACCGTCTGCGGATCGGCAAGGTCGGCGAAAATCCGTGCCGCAGTCGCGGCGACGATGCTCTCACTGGCCCCCGCCACGTTCGCTGCCTTCCCGGTTTGCGCCGATGCTCGTATTCTTGTGGCATCATGGTGGAGCCAAGCGTTGCGAATGGCAAGGCGGCAAGCAATCGCGATTTTGCTGCGCTGCGGCCGCATCTGTGCGGTTGATCGCGCGATGCCGTCACGCTAGCGTGACGATCAATGAAAAGAAGACCGGGCGGATACGATCCGCACTGGCGATCGACAAAGGGGAGGAAACGATGAAAGCCAAGCTTATCGCTGTGGCGGCCGCGGCTTTGGCGGTCGTGTCTATCGGCACGGCCAATGCAGCCGAGCCGAAACACGGCGGCATCCTGAAGTTCTATCACCGCGAAACGCCGCCGAGCCTGTCGATCCTCGAAGAGGCGACCTTCTCGGTGAACGCGCCGGCGATGGCGTTCTTCAACAACCTCGTCGTCTACGATCAGCACAAGCCGCAGAACAGCGATGCAACCATCGTGCCCGAGCTGGCGACGAGCTGGTCCTGGGACAAGGCTAATACCGCGCTGACCTTCAAGCTGCGCGAGGGCGTCACCTGGCACGACGGCAAGCCGTTCACGTCGAAGGACGTGAAGTGCACCATGGACCTGCTGCTCGACAAGAACCCGAACGACAAGCTGCGCAAGAATCCGCGCAAGGGCTGGTTCGAGGAAATCAGCGACGTGACCACCAACGGCGACTTCGAGGTCACGATGCACCTCAAGCGGCCGCAGCCCTCGATCCTGGCCATGTTCGCCTCCGGCTACACGCCGATGTATCCGTGCCACGTGCCGTCGGCGCAGCAGCGCACGCATCCGATCGGCACCGGCCCGTTCATGTTCGGCGAGGAGAAGCAGAACGAGTCGATCAAGCTCGTCAAGAACCCGCACTATTGGAAGAAGGGCCTGCCCTATCTCGACGGCATCGAGTACACGATCATCAAGAACCGCGCGACCGCGGTGCTTGCCTTCGTCGCCGGCAAGGTCGACGTGACCTTCCCGACCGAAATGACCAAGGCGCTCGAGGCCGACATCAAGAAGCAGGATCCGACGGCGATCTGCGAGATCGGGCCGATCAACGTCAACACCAACCTCATCATCAACCGCGACAAGCCGCCGTTCGACAATGCGGAGCTGCGCTCGGCGATGAACATGGCGCTCGATCGCCAGGCCTTCATCGACCTGATCCTGCAAGGCGCCGGCGACGCCGGCGGCTCGCTCTTGCCGGCGCCGGAAGGCGTCTGGGGCATGCCGCCGGAGATGCTGAAGACGATCCCCGGCTACGGCGACGTGGCGAAGGACCGCGAAAAGGCCCGCGCCATTCTGACGAAGCTCGGCTACAGCAAGGACAAGCCGCTCAAGATCAAGGTGTCGACGCGCAACCTCGCCACCTATCGCGATCCGGCGGT
>Ga0134125_10008714_pt1 | contig 11448 bp, 10 predicted proteins | sample KB31751_FD_96464 | JGI IMG/M metagenome (GOLD analysis project Ga0134125, IMG submission 96464) | Terrestrial soil microbial communities with excess Nitrogen fertilizer from Kellogg Biological Station, Michigan, USA - KB3-175-1 | ecosystem: Environmental > Terrestrial > Soil > Unclassified ... | reverse complement strand
GCGGTCGGCCAACCGGAGCGCTCGTCACCAGTGCAGACAGTGTCCGTGGACGCAGCGGTCGCCGTATTCCACCTGATAGGGCAGTGCCGGCGGCGGCGGTGCCTGTACCGGTACCACGGTGTCGTCGGCCACGGCCAGCGTGATGCCGACGGTCGTCGCGACCCCGGCGGACAGGCCCACCGCGATGCTGACCGCGGCCGCCACCGTGAAACCGGCCATCGCTGGCTCCTCCCTGCCAGGCACAGGTGGCCGTCGACCAGTGCCGGCCCTCCCCTGATCAGCAACGTACCGCTGACAGCCCCCTGGGGCCGGTCACGAAACGCCCCGCGTGAAAACATGGCCCGATGGCATTTTCGCGCATGTTCGTTGTGCTCGCGGCCGCGTCGGCGTTGGTGGCCGGCTGCGGCCACCAGCCCGCGCACCCGCCCGGCCACTCGTCGACGTCGAGCAAGCCGGTGGCCGCGCCGGCGCCGCCGGTGTGCGCCGACCCGACGGCCGTGCCGGCCACGCTGGGTATTCGCGACAAGCTGGCCCAACTGTTGATGGTGGGCGTGAAGAACGCCGATGATGCCCGGGCCGTCGTCAACGGCTACCACGTCGGCGGGATCTTCATCGGCAGCTGGACGGACTTGGCGATCTTCAAGGGACCGTTGGCGGACATCAGCGCCAAGGCCGGACCGCTGCCGCTGGCGGTCAGCGTCGACGAAGAGGGCGGCCGGGTGTCGCGGTTGAAGACCCTAATCGGGACGTCCCCGTCGGCCCGGGAACTGGCCCACACGCAAACGGCCCAGCAGGTCCGCGACTTGGCGGCGGACCGCGGCAGGAAAATGCACGACCTGGGCATCACCGTCGATTTCGCTCCCGTGGTCGACGTCAGCGACGAGGCCGAGGACGCCGTGATCGGGAACCGTTCGTTCGGCGCGGACCCGCAGACGGTGACCGAGTATGCCGGGGCCTACGCGCAGGGACTTCGTGAGGCCGGGCTGCTGCCGGTGCTCAAGCATTTCCCCGGCCACGGGCATGGGTCGGGCGATTCCCACACCGGTGGTGTGGTCACGCCGCCGCTCAGCGACCTGCAAACCAGTGACCTGGTGCCCTACCGGTCCTTGGTGGCCACATCGCCGGTCGCGGTGATGGTGGGCCATCTGCAGGTTCCGGAGCTCACCGGTGATGTCCCCGCCAGCCTGAGCCCCGAGGCGGTGCAATTGCTGCGCAACGGGGTCGGCTACAAGGGCCCGCCATTCACCGGCCCGGTGTTCAGCGACGACCTGTCCAGCATGGCGGCCATCTCCGATCGGTACGGGGTGTCGGAGGCGGTGCTGCGCACCCTGCTCGCGGGTGTCGACGTGGCGTTGTGGGTCACCACCGACGAGGTGCCGGCGGTCCTGGACCGGCTCCAAAAGGCCGTGGCCTCAGGAGAATTGCCGGCCCAGCGGGTGGACGAGGCGTTGGTGCGGGTGGCGACGATGAAGGGCCGGAGCCCTACTTGCGGCCACTAGCGGTGATCGCGAGCGCGGCCGTGGCGATCGCAAGCGCGGCGTAGCCGGGCGCCGCGGGTCGCCACTACAGGCCGGAGCCGGGCGAAGCGGGTCGCCGCCGTGGGGATGTCTAGCTGGTCGCCGCCGTAAGGGACTAATGCGTGTGCGGCCCGGGCGCATTGCTTACTCTTGAGTCAGATAGACGGTCTAGAGAGGCGAGCGATGGCGGGTGGTACCAAGCGCTTACCGCGTGCCGTCCGCGAGCAGCAGATGCTCGACGCCGCCGTGCAGATGTTCTCGGTCAACGGTTACCACGAGACTTCGATGGACGCCATCGCCGCCCAGGCGCAGATCTCCAAGCCCATGCTGTACCTGTATTACGGCTCCAAGGAGGATCTGTTCGGCGCCTGCCTGAACCGGGAGATGAGCCGGTTCATCGACGTGGTGCGCGCCGACATGGATTTCGGGCAGAGCCCGAATGACATGCTGCGCAACACCATCGTGTCGTTCATGCGCTATATCGACGCCAATCGGGCGTCCTGGATCGTGATGTACACCCAGGCCACCAGCTCGCAGGCGTTCGCCCACATGGTGCGTGAGGGGCGCGAGCAGATCATCGACCTGGTGGCCGGGCTCGTGCGGACCGGCAGCCGCACCCCGCGGCCGGACCGCGAGCACGAGATGATGGCCGTGGCCCTGGTGGGTGCGGGCGAGGCGGTGGCCAATCGGCTCTCCACCGGCGATATCGATGTCGACGAAGCGGCCCAGCTGATGATCGACCTGTTCTGGTACGGCCTCAAGGGCTCGCCCGAGGAACGGGAAGCCGCCCGGTCGCAGCCGGACGCCGCCGGCGACTAGACCTACATTCCTTCAGGTGGCCCGAATGCCCGCCCCCCGCTCGGACTGCGGCAACCTCGAGTTCTTTTGCGCGGTAATCATCGTCGGGCTGCTCGCCGGTGTTGCCGGATTGGCGACGACGTTCGTGCTGGGCGTCGTCCAGCACGCCACCTACCACTACAGCTTCGGCTCGCTGCTGGCCGGGGTCGCCGCCAGCAGTCCGATCCGCCGCGCGGTGGGCCCGATGATCGGCGGCGCGTTGGCGGCGCTCGGGTGGTGGTTGTTGCGGCGCAGAACGGACGTGCCGCCCCTGGCGGAAACCATCGCCCGCTCCGAACGCGTACCGCGGTTTTCGTGGAGCGTCGACGCCCTGCTGCAGGTGCTGCTCGTCGGATCCGGAGCATCGCTCGGGCGGGAGGGCGCCCCACGCCAATTCGCCGCGGCGCTAGGCGATTTGGGAACCGCATGGCTCAAGCGACTCTCCCCGAGTGACCGCGAGGTTCTGCTGGCCTGCGCGGCGGGGGCGGGGCTGGGCGCGGTGTATGCGGTTCCGCTGGCCGGGGCGCTGTTCTCGATCCGGATCCTGCTGGGCACCTGGCGGCCGCGCGCGGTGGGTGCGGCGTTGCTCTCCTCCGGCTTGGCGGTCGCCGTCGGCTCGGCCATCACCCGCGATCAACCGAACCTGCCGTGGCCGATCGGCGAGTCGACCTATCTGTTGACCGCACACGGATTGTTGTTGGCGCCGGTGACTCTCGCGGTGGGTTTGGCCTTCAACCGGTTGATGGCCGCGGCGCGGCCGGCCCGCCAGCTGCGGAGCTGGGTGCTGATCCCGGCGCTGGCCGGGGCGGGCCTGGTGATGGGCGTCTGCTCGCACTGGTGGCCCGAGTTGCCCGGCAACGGCCGCAGCATCCTGACGGTCAGCCTGGCCAGCGGCATGACCGTGGTGTCGGCGCTGGCGATTCTGGCGCTGAAACCCCTGCTGACCGCGCTGTTCCTGCGCGCCGGCGGGGCTGGCGGACTCCTGACACCATCGCTGGCCACCGGCGCGGCGGCCGGGGCGGCGCTGGTGCTGATGATCAACTGGGCGAGCGGGACGCACCTGCACGTGCCGGCGGTGTCGCTGGCCGGGGCCGCGGGTGTGCTCGCGGTGACCCAGGGTTCGCCGATCTGGGCGGCGATCTTCGTCTGGGAACTCGCACGGCCGCCGCTGTGGCTGTTTGCGCTCTTCCTGCTCACCGCGACCAGCGCGCACGCGCTGAAAGTGCTTGTCTGCGGCCGCGATACAACCCACGCGGGCTAGTGGCGGGTCGCCACCGTCAGCACTAAAGCGGCCGGACGGTGCCGGTCAGGTGCGGATAGCCCTTGGCGACGTTGCGCAGCGAAACGTCCCAGCCGTCGTCGTGTTCGTCGATGTAGAGGCCGGCGGTCGCGGGCAGCACCATCGGCTTACCGAACCGCACCGAGTACCGCACCGCGTCGGGAATCGCGGCTTCGATGTTGGCCAATACGGCTGCGGCGCTGAACATTCCGTGTGCGATCACGGTCGGGAACCCGAACAGCTTGGCCGCGATCGGGTTGGTGTGGATCGGGTTGTGATCGCCCCCGACGACGGCGTAGCGCCGGATGCGGCCCCGGCTGATGCGCAGCACGGTGGGCGGTGGCGCCAGCTTGGGCTGCTTCTGCGGGGGCGGTTTGGGTTCGTCGGACAGGCTGGTGCGTTGCTGGTGCAGGAACGTCGTCACCTGATGCCACGCGGTGTCGGTGCCGACGCTGACATCGGTCACCAAGTCGACCAGCAGACCTTTGCGGTGTTCCCGCAGGTTCTCGGCGTGCACCTGAACACCGACGGTGTCGGTGACCGCGATCGGGCGGTACTGCGTGATGCGGTTTTCGGTGTGCACCGATCCCATTGCGGCAAAAGGAAAGTCGAACCCGGTCACCAGCGACATCAGCGCCGGAAAGGTCAGCGCGAACGGGTAGGTCAGCGGCACGCAGTTGCCGTAGCGCAGACCGGTGACCGCCGCGTACTCGGCCACGTTCGTGCGGTCGATGGGCAGGTCCTCGATGGTGACCGTGCGGGTGGGCAGCGCGTTGCCGCGGGACACCACCGGCAGGGCCCCGGCGGCCGCGCGCAGCATGTTCTTGAGGCCGCTTGGCTGGTTCATCACGTTCTCCTGACGCTCATGCGCCCAGCATGGCCTGGCCGCAGACGCGAATGACGTTGCCCGTCACCGCGTTTGAGGCCGGGCTGGCGAAGTAGGCGATGGCTTCCGCGACATCCACCGGCTGTCCGCCCTGCAGCAGCGAGTTCATCCGGCGTCCCACCTCGCGGGTGGCCAGCGGGATGGCGGCCGTCATCCGGGTTTCGATGAATCCCGGTGCGACGGCGTTGATGGTGATGCCCTTGCCGTAGAGCTCCGGCGCCAGCGCCTGCGTCAGGCCGATCATCCCGGCCTTGGTGGTGGCGTAGTTGGTCTGGCCGCGGTTACCCGCGATGCCGGCCATCGACGACAGGCCGACCACCCGGCCGCCCTCGCCGATGCTGCCGTTGCCCACCAGGCCCTCGGTAAGGCGCAGCGGGGCAAGCAGATTGACGGCCACGACGGCGTCCCAGCGCGCGTCATCCATGTTGGCCAGCAGCTTGTCGCGGGTGATCCCGGCGTTGTTGACCAGGATGTCGGCGCGGCCGCCGTGATGCTCGCGCAGGTGTTCGGTGATCTTGTCGACGGCATCGGAGGCGGTGACGTCGAGCCACAGTGCGGTTCCCCCGACCCGGCTGGCCGTTTCGGCCAGCGCCTCGGCGGCCGACTCGACGTCGATCGCGACGACGCGGGCGCCGTCGCGGGCGAACACCTCGGCGATGGTCGCACCGATACCGCGGGCCGCGCCGGTCACGATGGCGACCTTGCCGTCCAGCGGCCGCTCCCAGTCGCCCGGAGGGGTGGAGTCCGCCTCCCCGACGTAGAAGACCTGGCCGTCGACGTACGCGGACTTGGCCGACAGGATGAACCGCATGGTCGATTCCAGGCCCGTCGCAGCGGGTTTGGCGTCCGGCGACAGATACACCAGCGCCACCGTGCTGCCGTTGCGCAGCTCTTTGCCCAGCGAGCGGGTGAAGCCCTCCAGCGCGCGCTGGGCGATCCGTTCGTGCGGGCTCGTGGCGGCGTCGGGCGTGGTGCCGACCACCGCGACGCGCGCGGAATGGCCCAGATTGCGCAGCAGCGGTGCGAAGAACTCGTGCAACTCTTTGAGCCCTTCGGGAGTGGTGATGCCGGTCGCGTCGAGGACCAGCCCGCCGAACTGATCGGCCCAGCGCCCGCCCAGGTTGTTGCCGACCAGGTCGTAATCCTTGGCCAGCGCCGCGCGCAGCGGCTCGACGACTCTGCCCTCCCCGCCGATCAACAGCGACCCGGCCAGCGGCGGATCCCCCGCGCGGTACCGGCGCAGCGTCTCGGGTTGCGGAACGCCGAGCTGCTTGGCGAGAAACGAGCCAGGACCGGAGTTGACGATCTGAGAGAACAGATCGGACGAGACCTTGGGAGCCACCGAAGCTACCTTCCATGTTCTTGCGAAGTCGGGGTATGCCTACAGCACAACCGTATCGAGGACGAACTTACTGCAGAGTAAGAACAGTGGGTAGTATGGCCCCAGACGGGCGAATCCCAAACCGATAGACCGCGAAAGCACGGAGAAAACAGTGGCCCCTGCAGGTTCTGAGGCAAGTACACCGGCTGCTCAGCGCAGCTCCGAGCGGCGTAGCGTCGCCATCCTGGGTGGGAACCGTATCCCGTTCGCCCGATCCGACGGCGCCTACGCCGAGGCCTCCAACCAGGACATGTTCACCGCCGCACTGGGCGGGCTCGTGGATCGCTTCGGGCTGGCCGGCGAGCGACTCGGGGTGGTGGTCGGCGGCGCCGTGCTCAAGCACAGCCGGGACTTCAACCTGACGCGCGAGTGCGTGCTGGGTTCGCAGCTGTCGTCATACACGCCGGCTTTCGATCTGCAGCAGGCCTGCGGCACCGGGCTGCAGGCGGCGATCGCCGCCGCCGACGGCATCGCGGCCGGCCGCTACGAGGTGGCCGCCGCCGGCGGGGTGGACACCACCTCCGACGCGCCGATCGGCCTGGGCGACAACCTGCGCCGCACCCTGCTGAAGTTGCGCCGGGCCAAGTCCAACGTCCAACGGCTGAAGCTGGTGGGCACGCTGCCCGCGACCCTGGGCGTCGAGATTCCGGTCAACAGCGAACCGCGCACCGGACTGTCCATGGGGGAGCACCAGGCGATCACCGCCAAGCAGATAGGCATCCCGCGCGTCGCCCAGGACGAGCTGGCCGCCGCCAGCCACCGCAACATGGCCGCCGCCTACGATCGCGGCTTCTTCGACGACCTGGTCACACCGTTTTTGGGGCTGTACCGCGACGACAACCTGCGACCGGACTCGTCGGCGGAGAAGCTGGCCAAGCTGCGGCCGGTGTTCGGGGTGAAGGCCGGCGACGCGACGATGACGGCCGGCAACTCGACCCCGCTGACCGACGGCGCGTCCGTGGCCCTGCTGGGCACCGACGAGTGGGCGGCCGCTCATTCGCTGACCCCGCTGGCTTACCTGGTGGACTCGGAGACGGCGGCGGTCGACTACGTCAACGGCCGCGACGGCCTGCTCATGGCCCCGACGTACGCGGTGCCGCGGCTGCTCGCCCGCAACGGCCTGAACTTGCAGGACTTCGACTTCTACGAGATCCACGAGGCGTTCGCGTCGGTGGTACTGGCCCACCTGCAGGCGTTCGAGTCCGAGGAGTACTGCAAGGGACGCCTGGGCCTGGACGCCGCGCTGGGCTCGATCGACCGGTCCAAGCTCAACGTCAACGGCTCATCGCTGGCCGCCGGCCACCCGTTCGCGGCCACCGGCGGGCGGATCCTGGCGCAGGCCGCCAAGCAGCTCGCGCAACGCAAGGCCGAGCAGAAGGGCGCGGACAAACCCGTGCGTGCCCTGGTCTCGATCTGCGCGGCCGGCGGCCAGGGAGTGGCCGCGATCCTGGAGGCCTGACGACCGGTCAGGCCCATGAAATGGGTCACATCGGGTTAGTGATCAGAGGCGACGGGTATCCGTGATCCCGGATAGCCCCGTGTTGTGGTCTGACCCCCCGACCCCGACGGCAATACGGGGCATCCCCGGGACGACCGCCTGTCAGTCTCCACCGATGGGCGTACGAAAAGGGCCGCCGCTGGAGTGAGGGGATCCAGCGGCGGCCTTTTTGGCTGTTCTGACGGGTTGGCTGCGGCCCAGCCGCTGGGCCGGCCAACGCAAAATCCCCCACTTCGCGAGCGAAGCCGGGGATTTGTGCGTCCGTTCGAGGCGGCCTAGAAGGCGGCCTCGTCGAGCTCCATGATGTCGTTGTCCAGCGTGTCGATGACCTCGCGGGTGCTGGTCAGCATCGGCAAGAAGTTCTTCGCGAAGAACGATGCCACCGCGATCTTGCCCTCGTAGAAGGACCGCTCCTCGCCGCTGGCGCCGGCGTCGAGCGCCGCCACGGCCACCGCCGCCTGACGCTGCAACAACCAGCCGATGACCAGGTCGCCAACGCTCATCAGGAAGCGCACCGAACCCAGGCCCACCTTGTACAGGCTGGTCACGTCCTCCTGGGCCGCCATCAGGTAGCCGGTCAGCGTGGCCGCCATCGCCTGAACGTCGGTCAAGGCCCTGGCCAGCAGCTCCCGCTCGGACTTGAGCCGGCCGTTGCCGGACTCATTGTCGACGAACTTCTGGATCTGCTCGGACACGTGGGTCAGCGCCACACCCTTGTCGCGGACGATCTTGCGGAAGAAGAAGTCCTGCGCCTGGATGGCGGTGGTGCCCTCGTAGAGCGAGTCGATCTTGGCGTCCCGGATGTACTGCTCGATCGGGTAGTCCTGCAGGAAGCCGGACCCACCGAAGGTCTGGAGGCTCTCGGTGAGCTTGGCGTAGGCCTGCTCCGAGCCGACACCCTTGACGATCGGCAGCATCAGGTCGTTGACCTTGACGGCCAGGTCGGCGTCCACACCGTGCAATGCCTTAGCGACCGCCGCGTCCTGGTAGGTCGCGGTGTATAGGTACAGCGCACGCAACCCCTCGGCGTAGGCCTTCTGGGTCATCAAGCTGCGACGCACGTCCGGGTGGTGAGTGATGGTCACTCGCGGAGCGGTCTTGTCGGTCATCTGGGTCAGGTCGGCGCCCTGCACCCGCTCCTTGGCGTACGCCAGAGCGTTCAGGTAACCGGTCGACAACGTCGCGATGGCCTTGGTGCCGACCAGCATGCGAGCGTTCTCGATGACCTCGAACATCTGCGCGATGCCGTTGTGCACCTCGCCGACGAGCCAGCCCTTGGCCGGTACGTCGTGCTGGCCGAAGGTCAGCTCACACGTCGCCGAGACCTTCAGGCCCATTTTGTGCTCGACGTTGGTGACAAAGACGCCGTTGCGCTCGCCCAGTTCGCCGGTCTCGAAGTCGAACAGGAACTTCGGCACGAAGAACAGCGACAGACCCTTGGTGCCGGGTCCGGCACCCTCGGGACGGGCCAGCACCAGGTGGAAGATGTTCTCGAACATGTCGTCAGAGTCACCCGAGGTGATGAACCGCTTCACGCCGTCGATGTGCCAGGAGCCGTCGTCCTGCTGAACGGCCTTGGTCCGGCCGGCGCCGACGTCCGAGCCGGCGTCCGGCTCGGTCAGCACCATCGTGGAACCCCAGCCGCGCTCAGCGGCAATGATGGCCCACTTCTTCTGCTCTTCGGTCGCCAGGTTGTAGAAGATCTGGGCGAATCCCGCGCCACCGGCGTACATCCAGACGGCGGGGTTGGCGCCGAGCAGGTGCTCGTGCAGCGCCCACAGCATCACCTTGGGCATCGGCACGCCGCCGAGCGCCTCGTCGAGGCCGACCTTGTCCCATCCGGCCTCGATGACGGCGTGGACGGACTTCTTGAAAGATTCGGGCAGCGTCACCGAGTGCGTCTTCGGGTCGAAGACCGGCGGGTTGCGGTCGCCCTCGACGAACGACTCGGCGATCGGCCCCTCGGCCAGCCGGCTGATTTCGTTCAGCATTTCGCGGGCGGTGTCGACGTCCAGGTCGCTGTATTTGCCCTGGCCTAACGCCTTGTCAACGCCCAGAACCTCGAACAGGTTGAACGCCTGGTCGCGGACGTTGCTCTTGTAGTGGCTCACTACGGTCCTCCTCGTTGAGAATGCCACTTGTGGTTGGGTACTAGGTCTAAGTTACCCACCAGTAACAACACTAAAATATCGTTCGCGTCAGCGGGATGCAAGTCGATGTGAGCTAAATTTCATTACCTAATTAACCAACCGGTTGGAAAGGGCGTGGTGATGCCGTCCGGGATCCGTTCTACCTGCGGCGATGCTGGAGATGCGGCTGGTGTGCGGGGCGTCACTCCAGTGCCCGTCGTGGACCTGCGGGACGCTCCCGGCCGGCTGCGGGCCGGTCTGCGCGAGGCCGGCCACCGGGTCGGGTTCTTCTATCTGACCGGTCATGGTGTCCCGCCGGAACTGGTGACGCGGGTGCTCGGAGCGGCTCGTCGGCTCTTCGAGCTGCCGCAGGCGGACAAGGACTCGGTCGCCATGGTGCGCAGCCCGCATTTCCGCGGCTACACCCGGCTCGGTGGCGAGTTGACCCGCGGCGAGGTGGACTGGCGCGAGCAGATCGACATCGGGCCGCAACGGCCACCGATCGGCGGGCTGGGGAGGTCCGACTACCGGTGGCTCCAGGGGCCCAACCAGTGGCCGGCCGCGCTGCCGGAGCTGCGCGGAATCGTCGAGGAGTGGGACGCCGCGCTGTCCTCGGTGGCCCGCACCCTGCTGCGACAGTGGGCGGCCGCCCTGGGTAGCCCGGCCGACGTGTTCGACTCGGCGTTTGCCGAAACCCCGGCCACGCTGATCAAAATCATTCGCTACCCGGGACACGCGGGCAGCTCCCAGGGTGTGGGTGCGCATCGGGACGCCGGCGTGCTCACGCTGCTGCTGGCGGAGCCGGGGAGCCGGGGCCTGCAGGTGCGGCGATGCTCCGACGACGGCCGGATCGACGTGCCGCCGCGCGACGGGGCGTTCATCGTCAACATCGGTGAACTGCTGGAGGCGGCAACGCGCGGCTACCTACGGGCCACCGAACACCGGGTCAACCTGCAGGGGCCGGCGGGAGACCGGATCTCGGTGCCCTACTTCTTCAATCCGCGCCTCGACGCGCGGATACCGGTGCTGTCGCTGCCCCCGGAACTTTCGGCACCCGCGACGCACAGCGATCGACGATGGACGGCGTCGCGCGATCCCGACGACCCCATCTTCTCGGTCTACGGCCGCAACGCCTGGAAGAGCCGGTTGCGCTCGCACCCCGATGTCGCCTCCGCGCACGGATTTTCGGCGGCCCGCGGCGACCGGAATGACGCAGAATGACTCAGGGTGGCTGCACTGGCGCGACGTGCGCCGGGTAGGGTCACGTCCGTAAACACGTCTGGGGCTCTAGGGGCGAAAAAGTCCGGTGAACTCGAACAACAAGCTGACAGCGTCGTCACTTCGTGAGGCCTTCGGTCATTTCCCGTCCGGCGTGGTGGCCATCGCCGCCGAGGTGAACGGAACCCGGGAGGGCCTGGCCGCCAGCACCTTTGTGCCCGTCTCGCTGGACCCGCCGTTGGTGTCGTTCTGCGTGCAGAACACCTCGACGACGTGGCCCAAGCTCAAGGATCTGCCGATGCTGGGCATCAGCGTCCTCGGCGAGGAGCACGATGCGGCCGCCCGCACGCTGGCCGCCAAGACCGGCGACAGGTTCGCCGGTCTGGAGACGGTCTCCAGGACCACCGGCGCGGTGTTCATCAAGGGCACCGGCCTCTGGCTGGAAAGCGCGATCGAGCAACTCATTCCGGCCGGGGATCACACGATCGTGGTGTTGCGGGTCAGCGAGGTGACCGTGGACGCCGAGGTGGCGCCCATCGTGTTTCACCGGAGCAATTTTCGCCGTCTCGGCGCCTGACGCGGGCTTTTCGGGCCCCGACGGGCCCGCCCCCGCTAGGGGCGGTGGCTCAGTTCTTCCCGAAAGCCTTGGATGCGGGTCTCGAGTTCGGCTGCGTCGTCGTGCCGGCCCTCTTTGTTCGCGAGG
>Ga0134125_10008713_pt1 | contig 11450 bp, 4 predicted proteins | sample KB31751_FD_96464 | JGI IMG/M metagenome (GOLD analysis project Ga0134125, IMG submission 96464) | Terrestrial soil microbial communities with excess Nitrogen fertilizer from Kellogg Biological Station, Michigan, USA - KB3-175-1 | ecosystem: Environmental > Terrestrial > Soil > Unclassified ... | reverse complement strand
TGTCGTAGCGGTCCATGTGGCCGATGATGGCGCGAACGCGGTCGCGCGGCGACACTTCCTTCGCCAAGGGCGCCTGGCTCAGTCCCGCCGAGTGGGCTAACTCCGTGTAGTAGTGGTAGCCGAGAATGTCGTCGAGCGATCGCGCCACCGGTTGCAGTGGGTCGACGTGCGAATGCGGGTCGATGAGCGGAATCTCGGCGAGCGCCGCGGCGAGATCGCGAACCAGATTGTCGGCCATGGCTGTGCTTTCGAAATGCGGCGGAGTTTGTCGAATCTCCTCGGTTACGTCTTACAACGCCGGGTAAAAAATACAAACCACCCGGTCGCGGGATGCATTTGAAATAGACGGCAGGACGCGATTTTTTCTTCCAGGAAGTGACTCTTCAACGACTTGCGTCAACCGGGCGAATCGCGATTCGGCGATTGGCACGGCGGCTGCTTTTCTCTCTCTCGTTCGCGGCGAGTTTCCCCCAACGAACCGCGGATCGGTGGCGAATCGAATCGGCGAGCCTTTCCCCCAAGGCGAGCCTTCCAACTTCGACCGTCGCCGGAATGCAGGCCGCAACGCTTCATCCCCCTGGAGCGCGGCTGCGGGAGAGAGATCCCCCCTCTCCCGAACCTGTCCGATCACACGTCCGAACACCCGTCCATCACCATCCTCCCCCGATCTCCGCCTTCCCCCAAGGCGGAGATTTTCTTTCGTACTGGCCAAGGCTCACTCGCGGCCGCGGGTGGGCTTGAAAGCACAGTCGGGGCACGGGCGTCGCGCGCGCCAATCCCGGCAATGGTTGGCGTGCGGCGAATCCCGGCCCCGATCAGTATGGTCGGTATCGACGGTCTTAACGAAACGGATGATGGCCCGCTGTAGAGGAAATGAGAAGGCGCCGGCATGCCCAAGTGAGAACCGTCAACGCCTACCCAAATTGCCGCGGCTTCAACGCAACGGGCGGTCGGCATCGCATGACGCCAACCGCCCGGTAAGAGTTTACTTATTTGGGAGAGACCTACGCTGGCGTGGCCGAGCGAGCCAGGGCGCGGCGACCCACCAGTGCCCCGATCGCGATCACGCCGAGAATGAGGCCGGCCGGCGCGGGCACGGGCGTAGTCGGCGGGAAATTCTGCTGTGTCGGAGTTCCGGGGGGTGTTCCGGTGGGAGGCCCGTTGATGGGCGGCGTGGTAATCGGTGGTCCCGTGGGCGGACCGCCGCCGGTGCCGCCTCCTCCACCGCTGCCACCTCCTCCGAATCCGCCGCCGCCCAGGCCGCCAGCGAGGAGTCCGCCGCCGCCCCCGATGCCGCCGAATCCGCCGCCGCCCCCACCGATGAATGGGCCGCCGCCGCCGAGGCCAGCGCCGCCGATTGGAGCGTTAATGAACGGTGCCGCATTGGCGCCGCCGCCGCGAACGTATTGCAAAGCGAACTGCGACTGGGCCACGGCGCCGGCCGCGAACGGGCTCGCCACCCCTTGCATCCACACCAGTTCGCGCCCGGCAAGGTCCGGGTTCTCGTAGAAGATGTTGTCGTTGCCCGTGAGCGATGTCAGGTAGTTCTGGGCCAACGCGACGGACGCGGGATCGGCTTGATCCTTGGCCGCGGTAAAAGCCCCGCTGTTCAAATCGAGCGGCGCCGGCTTTTCCGGATCCCACGTCGATTCGTGGATGATCTCCCAGAGCGAAATCTGGAAGGCCTTGGCGGCCTGATAATCGGTGAGTGAAGGCACGTAGTAACGGCCGAACAGTTCGCGAATGTACAGTGACCGGCGATAGGCTTCGGCCTTGCCCGCGTCGGTGGGGTCGATGCGGTACGCCTCGGGAACGGCCGGCGACTTCACCTCGAACTTGTAGGTGTTCCCGGCGGTGACGGGCACCGGAGCTTCCGCACAATAAGTCCGGAACTCGCGGTCCATGCCCGCGGTGCCGTATTCCTGGGCGGGCACGATCCAGTCCATGATGCCGACGGCCGGGGAGTTCGAGCGGCCGCCAACCACCCCGTGGTCGACCTTCTTCAACCACTGGTCGCGGAGCGTGTAGTTGTAGGTGAAGGTGTTCTTCACCGGGTCCTGCGGCTGGACCGGCGCGGGGATGTTGAGCCCGTTGTAGGTCGCGATCACTTCGGCGCGGCGTTCTTGAGCCAGCGCCAGACTCGAGGTGAATAGGGCGACGCCGAGCGCCATAAAGACGCGGTGCCGGATCGACATTGTGAACTCCCGCGGACGGGGCGAGGCGGCCGAACGCGGCATTCGAAGGGGCGGAACACCACGTAACAATTGAATTTATCTACGGTAAGCGAAAATTGAAAGTCGGAAATCTTCGCACTTCCTGAAATTCCTGGAACAAGTTCAGGGTAGACCTGAATCGTTATCGAACTGTAAAGAGCTCAGAACATTTCAAGCCTAAAAGGAATCTACCCTCTCACTTGTCTTCGGCGAGTTCCTTGGTCACCTTGCTCATATCCGGGTGCTTCAAGTGGTGGCCGGTCGCCTCCTGATATGCCTGGGCCACGGCGAGCAAATCGCTTTCGCCATAGAGTCGGCCGGTGAATGTGATCGCCGCGGGCGGTTTGCCATTCGGCAGCACAGCCGTCGGATGCCCCGTCATGTTGCACAGCACCAGGTCGTTGCCGCCGACGTACAGGTCGACCTTTTCCATGACGGCGGCCATTTCGCGCATGAGCAACGTCCGCACCCGCTGGGCGCGGAGGTATTCGACCGCGGGAATGAAGCGGCCGCGGCGGAATGTCGGCGGCCAGTAACCGAGCCCTTCCGTCACGCCTTCGCGCGTTACGTCGTCGAATGCCGCCGACGCTTCCACGGTGAGGATAAGCTGGAGCGCCGGCAGGAGCAACTTCGTGGGCAGTTTGATGGGGACAAGTTGAACGCCGAGATCCTTGAGCACCTTGATTTCGTCGCGGCCATCGGGCTCGCCGGTATAGCCGACGCGAAGCAACTTCAGCGGCTTGGGGCAAGGCCACTGGAATGGTCGATCGACGGCAGTCGGATCCTTGCCGTCGCGGCCGTGGATGGCTTCGAACACCAGGGCGCAATCGGCGACGCTCCGCGCCAGCGGGCCGATCTTGTCCATGCTCCAGGCCAGCGCCATGCAACCGTGGCGGCTGACGCGGCCAAAGGTCGGCCGCAGCCCGCTCACGCCGCACCGCATGCACGGCGACAGGATGCTGCCCTGCGTTTCGCTGCCGAGCGCGAAGCTGACGAGGCCGGCGGCCACTGCCGAGGCGCTTCCCGCCGAGGAACCGCTCGATCCCTGCTTTACATTCCACGGGTTCCGCGTCTTGCCGCCGAACCATTCGTCGTTGAGAGCGAGCGAACCAAGCGATACTTTGGCGGTCAGCACGGCGCCGGCCGCGTCGAGCCGCTCGGCCACCGTCGCCTTCTCGGCGAACGATTGTTCCTTGAAGTGCCCCGCGCCCCAGGTTGTCTTGTAACCGGGGTAAGCGATGAGATCCTTGGCGGCCCAGGGGATGCCGTGCAGCGGCCCGCGATAGCTCCCCGCCGCGATCTCGCGATCCGCTTCCGCCGCTTGTTTGAGGGCCAATTCCTCCGTCAGCGTCACCACGCATTTCAAGGCCGGATCGTATTTCTTGAATCGTTCGAGGGCCAACTTGGTGAGTTCCGTGGAGGAGACGAGCTTGCGGCGAATCAATGACGTGAGCGCCGTCAATGGAAGGAAGGCGAGTTCGTCGCTTTGCTTGGGACGGGTCGCATCGGGGTCATCGCGCGGCGCCAGCGGCTTCGCGGGCCTTTCCCGCACGGCTGCGATGTCCGGGTTGAAGTGGATGGCGGGCGGCACGGAGTTCGGCACGGCGACTTTGTGCAAGGCGGCGAAGTCGCGCAAGGCGCGGGTCATCGCGCCGGCCACCTCCTTGCGTTGATCGTCGGTAAGCGTGATGCCGGCAATCCACTCGGCGTTTTTGACCATCGCGGCGGTGACGGGGCCGGCCGCCTCCGCCAGCGCCTCGGCCGCCACCGCCCGGCGGAACACGGCGTTGCCGACACCCAGCGCCGCGGCTGCCGCCAGGAGTTCCCGTCGCGATGGCTTCGTCATTGGTGTTCTCGCCGATGACTCTGGAATTGTCCCACGATACCCGCGAATGAGGCGTCCAACAACAGCTGGTGAGCCACCCAGCCGCGACCCAACGGGGAGCGCTTAACGATCGCGCTCCCCGTTGGGTCGCGGCTACGCGGGTTGCATCAACCGAATACAATGAGCCGAGCCATGCTCTCCGTGTTTTCCTTTGGAAAGGCGGCCGCCGTGCGCTGCGCTCTTCGCTCCCTCGCCCTTCTTATTCCCTGCCTGGCGACGTTCCTCGCGGTCCTGATCCCTTCGCCCGCGCCCTTGCTCGCCGCCGACGCGGACATCGGCAAATCGATCGACGAAATCATCGACGGACCGGATTACAAGCACGCCTCGTTCGGCATCCTCGTCGTCGACGGCAAGACGGGCGAAACCGTCTATCGCCGCAACCCGGACACCATGATGGCGCCGGCCTCAGTGACGAAGCTGTTCACTTGCGCGGCCGCCATCATCGCCCTCGGCCCCGATTATCGCTTCACCACGCCGGTGTATGCCCGCGGCGCGCCAATGCAAGGCACGCTTCGCGGCGACCTCATCCTCGTCGCCTCCGGCGACCTCACCATGGGCGGCCGCACCGACAACAACGGCAAGACGCGCTTCACCAACAAGGATCACACGTATGCCAACGCCGGCAGTCCCGAGACGGAACTCACCGACACCGATCCGCTTGCCGGCCTCGACGCCCTCGCCAAGCAAGTGAAAGCGGCCGGCATCGAGCGACTCGACGGCGAGGTACTCATCGACGACCGGCTTTTCGCCCGGTCCCGCGGCAGCGGCAGCGGCCCCAGCGTGGTGACGCCGATTCTCATCAACGACAACGTGGTCGACATTATCGTCGAGCCGGGGAAGAACGAAGGCGATCTGGCGCGCGTGACGACGCGCCCCGCCAGCGCTTATTACCAGATGGACGCGCTCGTCACCACCGTGGCGGAAGGGACCAAGGGTCAAGTTAATTGGTTGCCGGTGGCCGAGAATCAGTTCGCCGTCCGGGGCACGATTGCCAGGGGATCGAAGCCGATCGTCGGGATTTATCCGATCGCCGACCCGGCGTCGTTCGCGCGCGCGCTCTTCATCGAGGCACTGCGCCGCAACGGGGTGAAAGCGAACGCGATGCTGCCGAAGCCGGCGAAGGGACCGACCATTGTGCCGGTGACGCTTCCGCCGCGCGGCGGCTACGCCGGCATGCCGATCGTGGCGTCGCTGATCTCGGCGCCGCTCAAAGATTCGCTCGCGGTCACGCTGAAGGTCAGCCACAACCTGTATGCCAGCACTTTGCCGTGCCTGGTGGCCACGACCCGCGGCGGGGCCACGGCGGATCAGGGCTTGCGCGCGGAACGTCGGATCTTGCGCGAACTCGGCGTCGACACCAATGCGATTTCCTTTGCCGGCGGTGCGGGCGGCAACGAGGCCGACCACGTAACGGCCCGCGCCATTGTTCAACTCTTGCAGGGGATGACGCGCCGCCCGGAGTGGCCCGCTTATAAGGAATGCTTGCCGATTCTCGGCGTCGACGGCACTCTGGCGGAAGTGGTTAAGAAGGATAGCCCGGCCCGCGGCAAGGTGTTCGCAAAGACCGGCACCCTGGCCTGGGCCGATGCCGCCAATGGCCGCACCATGCTGACGAGCAAGGCCCTGGCCGGCGTGATGACGACCAAGGCCGGCACGCCGCTGATCTTCGCGATGATGGTGAATAACGTGCCGCTGCCGCGCGGCGTCGATACCAGCCGCGAGGGAAAGATGCTCGCGAAATTGTGCGAAATCCTTTACGCTGAAGGGCCGTGAGAATCTCTCCCCGCGCTGGAGAATCGGTTAGAATCGGGGGCTAGATCGAACTACACAGGCACCGAGCGGAAAGAATTCACGCACGGATTGCACCAATCGCACAGATGAGAATAATCGGCGACTTTTTTCTGTCTTCGTCTATGTCCGTGCTATCCGTGCAATCGGTGGTTTCTATTCTCCTCTGTTCTTTTCTCTGTGTATCCATGCCTCTGTGGTTGATTTAGAGTGCGTTTCAGAATTACCGCCCACCCGCCATCTCGCTTTGCTCGATGGCGACCTCCCCCACAAGGGGGGAGGTGAAAGAGCCTGGTTTGATACACCTCCCCCCTTGTGGGGGAGGTCGTCGCATCGCGCGAGCGATGCGGCGGGTGGGGGGTAGTTGGGAAACGCACTCTTAATCTTAATGCCGAAGCGACCATTGATGGGTGTCCCGATGCAGATGACGCGGCGGCGGCTGTTGCAGAGCGGCGGCATCGCGGCCCTCGGGCTTAGCTTGCCGCGGCTGCTAGCCGGTTCGCCCGTTCGCGCCGACGCATCCGCCGACTCCTGCATCTTCATCGTGCAGTACGGCGGTTGCAGCCACATCGATAGCTTCGACCTCAAGCCGGACGCTCCGGAGGAAATTCGCGGGCCGTTCCAGCCGATCGCCACCAACGTGCCCGGCATCCGCATTGGCGAACATCTACCGCGACTCGCCCGCCTCGCCGATCGCTTCACTCTCGTCCGCTCGATGTCGCACGGCAATCCCGGCCACGACGGCGGCATGCACGTCGCCATGACCGGGCACTCGCAACCGAAACCCGAGACGCCCTATTACGGTTCGGTGGCCGCGAAGTTGCGCCCGGCCGCGGCCAACGTGCCGTCGTACGTGTGGCTGCAGAACCTGGCCGGCGACGTGCAACCACGCTACCTCGCCGGCGGCTTCCTCGGCCCCGCGTATAGCCCGCTGCGCATCGGCACCGATCTGGATAACCCCGCCGTACCCGGCTTCCGCGTCAACGCATTCGATCCGCCGCTCGAAGTTCCGGCGGCTCGATTGCGCGATCGCCAACAGTTACTCGAACGGGTCGATGCCGGCGGCAAGCTTCCATCGACTTTGAACGATCTGAGCCCGCACCGCCAGCGCGCCTTCGATCTCCTGACCGGCCCCAGTGCGCGGGCCGCCTTCGACCTCGACCGCGAACCGGCTCGCGTTCGCGATCGCTACGGCCGCCATCCCCTCGGGCAAAACTTGCTCATGGCCCGGCGGCTCATCGAAGCCGGCACGCGGCTCGTCAGCATCACCGCCTGGACCGGTTTGCCGCCCGGCGAGAAGTTCCGCAACGTGCAAACCTGGGACATGCACGGCAACGGCGCCGGCCTCGGCAGCATTTTTGGCACGGGGCACTTCGGCCTCGGCTGGGCCTTGCCGCGCGTTGATGAAGCGGTCTCGGCTCTGTTAACGGACCTCGCCGAGCGCGGCTTGTTGGAGCGAACCCTGGTGGTGATGGTCGGGGAGTTCGGGCGTTCGCCGCGCATCAGCGGCGCGGGCCGCGATCACTGGCCGGCCTGCTATACCGCCTTCATGGCCGGCGGCGGCATCCGCGGCGGGGCCGTTTACGGCGCATCAGACAAGACCGGAGGTTACGTGAAGGATCGCCCGCTTCGCCCGGAAGAATTCGGCGCCACGCTCTTCCATGCGCTCGGCATCGCCCCGGAAACCCGCCTCAGCCCAGATGGTTTCACTTTGCCCGTCAGCGCCGGCCAACCGGTGTTGGGATTGTTTGCGTGATAATAAACCGAGCCACGAACGTTTCCGAGCAAGCCTGTGGCTCGGGGATGCCAACGATCCGTGGTATTTCTACATGTGGGTGTCGGACACAGCCCGACCCACAAGGCACCTCGTAGGTCGGGCTGTGCCCGACACCTTCGATTCTAAGGGTCGTTGGCGCGCCCGGTCGCTCCCTGACGGTCGCGGCTCAGTCGCCGGCCACGTACACGCCGCCGGGGAAGTCGCTAGCATAGGCGTCGAATTCGTTCACCAAATCGAGCGTCACGGCGTCGTACACTTGCACCGATCGCGCCGACTCGCTCGGGGCGACGAGTACGTCCGGCAGGCCGTCGCCATTCACATCGGCCGTGCCGACATTGATGCCGCCGCGGAAGGTCGGGTCGAAGGCGAAGAACTGGTTGATGGGGGCCGCGGTTCCTCCGGCGAAGACGTTCACTTGCGGCCCGCCGCCGACGCCGGGGCCGGTAATGATTTCGTCCTTGCCGTCGCCATCGAGGTCGGCGGCGGCCACCGTGACGCCGAGGATGCTATCCGGGAAGGCGAAGAAGCTGACCAGAGTGCGGCCGGCGGCGTCGAACACCTCGACGTGGGGGCCGCCGAAGCCGGCCGCTCCCGTGATGATTTCGTCGCCGGGACGACCGTCGAAGTTGCCAGCGGCCACGTTGACGCCGCCGCGGAACGCCGCATCGTAAGCGAAGAAGTTACCGAGCGGGCCGGCGATCTGTTGCATCTGCCCGCCGACGAATTGGAAGGTCCGCACTTGCGGGCCGCCGCCCGGCCCCGCGCCGACCACGATCTCGTCCTTGCCGTCGTTGTCGATGTCGCCGGCGGCCACCGTCACCCCGCCGCGGAACGACGCATCGTAAGCGAAGAAGCTGGCGAGGAGCGACATATCCTTGCCGCTGAACACCTTGACATCGGGTGCGCCGCCGGCGCCCGCCGCCGCGATGATGTCCGGCACGCCGTCGCCATCGACATCGCCGACGGCCACGCGAACGCCGCCGCGGAAGGCCGAATCGTAGGCGAAGAAACTGTCCTGGAGCACCCCCGTACGGGCGTCGAAAACCTCGACCTGCGGCCCGCCGCCGGAACCGGTGCCCGTGGCAATGATGCCGTCCGGCGGGCGGGTAACGTGGATGGAGACGGCGGCCGGCGCACTGGTCGCCGCCGGAGTGCCGTCGTCCGTCGCAGTGAACGTGAAGCTGTCGAAGCCGACGAAGGCCCGCGCCGGCGTATAGAGGAATTGGTTTCCCGCAGGTTGCCGAGTGAGCGTTCCGTGGGTCGGGCCCGATGCGACAGCGAACGACAGCGATTGCGTCTTGTCGGAGTCGCCGTCGTCGCCCGTCAATGTGATCAGGATCGAGCCGTTCCCTTGAACCGTCACGGACTGGGCAAAAGCGATCGGCGGATGGTTAACCGGGTTGACCGCAAGGGAAACGGTTGCCGGGATGCTGGTGAGGGCCGGTCCGCCGGCCGAGGCGTCGTCCGTCGCTGTGAAGGTGAACGAATCGGGGCCCGTGTAATCGGCGGCGGGAACGTAGGTGACGTGGCCGGTGGTCGAATTGAAGCTGGTGATCGTGCCGTGCAGCGGCTGGGTGGCGATGGCATACGTTAACGTCTGCGTCACTTCGGGGTCGCCGTCGTCCGCGGCAAGCACGATCGGCAGCGCGACTCCTTGCGAAGCAAGCACGGTTTGCGGCGCGGCGACCGGCGGATCGTTGACCGGGGCCAGCGTAATCGTCACGGTCGCGGGCAAGCTGGTCCGCGCTGGGCCGCCCGCCGTCGCGTCGTCCGTAACCGTGAAACTAAAGCTATCGGGGCCATTGTAATTCGCATCGGGAATGTAAGTGACGGCGCCGGTCGCGGGATTGAAGCCGGTGAGTTGGCCGTGGGACGGCGGCGCCGCGATCGCGAAGGTCAGCGTCTGATTCACTTCGGGGTCGCCGTCGTCGCCGGTCAAAACGATCGGCAGCGCGGCGTCCTCGGTCCCCGATACGGATTGCGGCGTGGCCGTGGGAACATCGTTGACGGCACTGACGCCAATGGTTACGGTGGCCGAGGAACTCGTCAGCGGCGGGCCGCCGGCCGTGGCGTCGTCCGTGACTGTGAAGGTGAAGCTATCCGGCCCGTTGTAATGGGCCGCCGGCGTATAAGTGCCCTTGCCCGTCGCCGGGTTGAAGTTGGTAATCGAACCGTGCTGCGGGGGCGCCGCGATGGCGAAGGTGAGCGTCTGATTCACTTCCGGATCGCCGTCGTCGCCGGTCAATGTGAATGCGAACGGCGTGTCTTCCTGCGTCGAAATGGTTTGGCTATTTCCGGTGGGCGGGTTGTTCACGCCGGTAATGCTGATCGCGATTGATGCGGGGTCGCTCGTGAGTGCCGGGCCGCCGGCCGTGTCGTCGTCGGTCACTGCGAAGGTGAATAAATCCATGCCGGCGAAGTTCGGCCCCGGCAAATAAGTGACAAGTCCCGTAACGGGATCGAATGCGGTGATCGTGCCGTGCGTCGGCCCGGAGACAATTGAGTAGATCAGCGCTTGTTGCACTTCGGGGTCGCCGTCGTCGCCCGTCAGTTGAATCGTGACGGGATGATCCTGCGTGGTCGATGCCGTGCCGGAATTCGCCGTCGGCGGATCGTTCACCGGCGTAATGAACACGACCACTTGTGCGGACGAACTGTTCCCGCCGGCATCGGTCACCGTGTACGTGAAAATGTCCGGCCCGTCGGTGAGGTCGTTAAAATTCGGAGCGGGCGTGTAGAGGATGCTGGCCCCAACAACGACGGCCTGGCCGTGCAGCGGCAACGTGGAAATCGAGAGTGTCAGTGGCGTGTTGCTCAGCCCCGAATCGTTGGCCAGAACGTCGATCGAGACCGAGGTGTCCTCACTGGTCGTGGCCGAGTCGCCGGCGGCGGAGGGAAGCTGGTTGAAGAACTCGACGTTGCGGTACGACAGCGGCGGCGTCGTCGGGAACGTGCCGGAACCGGGCGCGGGAATGAAGCCCGCCGGCGGATCGGTGACGACGAGCCGGTCGCCCACGGTTTGTCCCAGTGCGTCGATCAGGATGCTGGCGACGTTGGCGAAGTGGAACGGTGTCGGCGTCGCGCCGACCGGCGCTTCAACGAGCAGCGATTCGGTCGCCGCCGTGTAGGTGTAGCGGTCGTCGGCCGGCGTTCCCGTGATCGTCATGCTGCTCGCGCCGCCCGACCCGCCATCAATCGACAGACTGGCGATGCCCCACGGCGCCGTCTGGCCGATGGCGAACGTGTCGGCCCCGTCCACGCCGTCCAGCGCGAATGTAGAACCGCCTGAGCCGAGTGCGTTGAAGTCGAGCAATGGCCCCGAATCGATCTGCCCCGAGGCGGAGTTGCTGCCCGTCGATGTCAATGTGAAGGAATCGTTGCCGGTGGTGCCGTTGAGGGCGATGCTGTCGGCGCCGGTGCTGGCGAAGGAGCCGAGCGTGCCGCCGTTGAAGCCGATCTCCTCGACGTTGATAAAGTCGATCGCGGTGGGGGCGGACGCCGTTGCGCGCTGGACGTCGATTTCGCCGGAACTGGCCGTCGGCCCCTGCGTGTAGCGGAAGGAATCGTTGGCGTCGTTGGTGCCGTAAAGCTCGATGAGATCGCGATCGGAGAAGTTGGGGCCGCCGGAGGGGAGGCCGAGGTCGATGGCCAGGGCGACGCTGCCGTCGTCGCGGCCGGAGATCAAGTTCACCGTATCGCTGCCGCCGTCGCCCGCGATCCCCAGGAGCGAGAAGCCGGAGAACGACCGCAAATTGTAGAGGAACGAAGGGCCGATCCGGACGGACGC
>Ga0134125_10008711_pt1 | contig 11450 bp, 10 predicted proteins | sample KB31751_FD_96464 | JGI IMG/M metagenome (GOLD analysis project Ga0134125, IMG submission 96464) | Terrestrial soil microbial communities with excess Nitrogen fertilizer from Kellogg Biological Station, Michigan, USA - KB3-175-1 | ecosystem: Environmental > Terrestrial > Soil > Unclassified ... | reverse complement strand
CAACGCCCGCAGTCCGTTGATCCACATCCTGGCCGGCGAAAATGTGTGCATCCACAAGACAACGCCGACGCAGTTCGGATCGGAGTTGGCGTCATGACACGCCTTGGTGACCTCTTCGGGCCCGGTCAGCACCGGCTTGCTGGCCAGCTTGATCGGAATGCGATCAAAGCCGTTGACGGCGTAGACGAGCTGCTCGGAGTTATTCGCCACCTGCCGGAGGGCCTCGGGGCCGTAGAGGTGCTGGCTGCCGGTGAGAAACCACAACTGCCGTTGATTATCGCTCGTTGTCGCCATGGAAAACCTGTGCGTATGGAGGTCAGCCGCGGACTACATCCTCACGGATTGCAAGAAGATCCTTCATCACGTTCGAAAGGTCGACCTTCTGGCCGGCAATGCCGAAGGCATCGTGCACCTGGCGGTAGAGGCGAAATAGCCGCTTGTAAATCAGGGCGTGATAGGCATCCGGCTCGAAGACGCGTGGCTGCACGCCGGCCATCGACCCAATCGCCGATGCGAAGTCGGCATACCCGCCGCGCTCCTTGCCGGCCACCACCGCCGCAGCGATGGCTGATCCCAGGGCGCACGTCTGGAGGCTTCGGGCAATCGCGATGGGTCGGTTCAGCACGTCGGCGTAGATCTGCATGACCATCGGGTTGCGGGCGGCGATGCCGCCGCAGTTGATTACCCGTTCAACCCGCACGCCGTACTCTTCGAGTCGTTCGACGATCACGCGCGATCCGAATGCGGTCGCTTCCACTAAGGCGCGATAAATCTCGGCCGGCGTCGTCTGGAGCGTCAGACCCAGCACCATGCCCGTGAGTCGCTGATCGACCAGGACCGTGCGGTTGCCATTGTGCCAGTCGAGCGAGAGCAGCCCGCTCTGGCCGGGTTTGAGCTTCTCGGCGTCGCGGGTCAGGGCCTCGTGTGTGCCGACATTTGCGCCGCCGGGCTGAAGGTGGTTGACGAACCAATTGAAGATGTCGCCGACGGCGGACTGGCCGGCCTCGAGGCCGAAGTAGCCGGGCAGCACCGACTCGCAGACGATGCCACACAACCCGGGCACGTCGGCCAGCGGCTTGGCCATCTCGCTGACCATGATGTCGCACGTCGAGGTGCCCATGATCTTCACCAGCGTGCCCGGACCAATGCCGGCGCCCACCGCGCCCAGGTGGGCATCGAACGCGCCGACGGCGATCGGGATTCCCTCGGGGATCCCGAGTTTGGTCGCCCATTCGGCCGAGAGCATCCCGGCGGGCTCGCCCACCGTGTGGGCCTGGTTCGGTAGCGATCGCCGGATACGCGCCAACTCCGGATGAAGCGTGCCCAGGAATGTCTCGTCGGGGTACCCGCCCCAGTCGGCGTTGTAGAGGGCCTTGTGTCCCGCCGCGCAGACGCTGCGCCGAAGCCGCGTCGGGTCGGTCATTCCTGAGAGGATGGCGGGAATCCAGTCTGCGAACTCCACCCAGCTCGCCGCCGCCGCGGAGACTTCCGGCGCGACCTTGGCGCAGTGGAGCATCTTGGCCCAGAACCATTCGGACGAATACCGCCCGCCGCACTTGGCCAGATACTGCGGCCGCATCCTGGCCGCGGCCGAAGTGATTGCCTCGGCTTCCGCGTGCGAGGTGTGATCCTTCCAGAGCCACGCCATGGCGTGCTGGTTGGTTTCAAATTGTGGAAGCTGCGCCAGAGCACGGCCGGAGGCGTCGACGGGAATCGGCGTGCTGCCGGTGGTGTCGACGCCGAGGCCGATCACGTTCTTGCGCGAAAAGTCGCTATTGCGCTGGGCCTGCTCGAGTGCCAGCCCGACCGCCTTGACCATGCCGGTCAAGTAATCCGCCGGATGCTGTCGGGCCAGATGGGGGTCTTCGGCGTCGAGGATCACGCCGCGGCTGCCGTGCTCATAATCGCTGACGCCTTCCCCCAGCTCGCGTCCGTCCCGCACGTCCACGACGAGCGCCCGCACGGAATTCGTGCCGAAATCCAGGCCAATGACGTACTTCCCTGACATGGGCACCTCGATTGATCCGAGTTTATTTCAGTCAGAATAAAACGACGATACGGCGCAAAGTTGCGCCGTCAAGAGTTTGACCCCCAACCGCCTGCAAGTCTATTCTCAAGCCCTGTAGTGATGGCGTCAATGCAACGCAATGAAAGGGACCACCATGGCTGAGGCGTTTCGCACCGAAAAGGATTCCATGGGCGAGATGCGCGTCCCCGCCGACGCGTATTACGGCGCGCAGACCGGCAGGGCGGTTGAGAACTTCCCGATCTCCGATCTGCGGTTCTCCCGCCGGTTCATCGCGGCGATGGGCTTGATCAAATGGGCCTGCGCGCAGATGAACCAGAAGCTGGGGCTCCTGGATGAAAGGAAGAAATCGCTCATTCAGCAGGCGGCCCAGGAGGTCATCGACGGGAAGCTCGATTCGCAATTCGTCGTCGACATTTTTCAGACCGGCTCCGGGACCTCGACGAACATGAATACGAACGAGGTGATCGCCAGCCGGGCCAACGAGATCGCCACGGGCAAACGGGGCGGGAAGGAGCCGATCCATCCCAACGATCACGTGAACATGGAGCAGAGCTCCAATGACACGATTCCGACCGCCATGCACGTTTCAGCCGCGGTCGCCATCAAGGAGACGCTGCTCCCGGCGTTGCAGCACCTGGCCGACGCGTTGCAGAAGAAGGCTGACCAATACGACCAGGTGGTGAAGATCGGCCGCACGCATTTGCAGGATGCGACGCCCGTGCGGCTCGGACAGGAGATCGGGGGGTACGCCCAGCAGGCCCGCCTCGGGGCCGAGCGATGCCAGAAGGCGATCCGCTGCCTCCGCGAGCTTCCGCTGGGCGGAACGGCGGTCGGAACGGGAATCAACTCGCACCCGGAATTCGCGAAGCAGGCGATTGCGGTCATCGCAGAGAAGACCGGAATCGACTTCGTCGAAGCCAAAAATCACTTTGAGGCCCAGGCATCCAAGGACGGGATCGTGGAAGCCAGCGGGCAGATCAAGACGATCGCGGTGAGCCTGACAAAGATTGCCAACGACATCCGCTGGCTGGCCAGCGGGCCGCGGTGCGGGATCGGAGAGATCAGCATCCCCGCGACTCAGCCGGGCAGCTCGATCATGCCGGGTAAGGTGAACCCGGTCATGAGCGAGATGGTTCTCCAGGTTGCGGCCCAGGTGATTGGGAACGATGCAACTGTGGCGTGGGCCGCGGCGATGGGCAGCACGTTCGAGCTGAATGTCATGATGCCCGTCATGGCCTACAACCTGCTTCAGTCGATCGATCTGCTCAGCAACGCGGCCCGCGTGTTTGCCGATCGCTGTGTGGCTGGGCTGGAAGCCAACCGCGAACGGTGCGAAAGTCTGGTCGAGCAGAGCCTGGCGATGTGTACCAGCCTGGCGCCGCTGGTCGGATACGACAAAGCCGCGGAAATCGCCAAAGAGAGCTTCAAGACGGGGAAAACCGTCCGGCAGATCGCGATTGAGCGGAAGGTGCTGCCGGAGGCCGAACTGAAAAAGGCGCTGGACCCACTCCGCATGACCGAGCCACAGGCCGACATGGTGGGCAGCGGGGGAGGGTGAGAATCGTTTGGACCAAATCCAACCCATTTCCGACGGGATTGAGCTGGCGCCCGGTGTTTCCGCGCCGGCTTCGGCGCTCCGCTGGCAGTTTGCCCGCAGCAGCGGTCCCGGCGGGCAGAACGTCAACAAGGTGAACACCAAGGCCGAGCTGTGGCTGGCCGTGGCGGCGATCGTCGGGCTCAGCGGCCGGGCGGGGGGGCGGCTCCGCAATCTCGCGGGCAGGCGACTCACCGCGGCCGATGAAATCCACATCGCCGCCGATACCGAGCGATCGCAGGACGCAAACCGATCGGCGGCCCTCCAGCGGTTACGCGAGTTGCTCGTCGAGGCAATGCACGAGCCCAAGCCGCGCCGAAAGACCAGGCCATCCAGGGCCTCGAGGCAGCGCAGGTTGGAATCCAAGCGACGCCGCTCGGAGATCAAGGCCCGCCGCAGCGGGCCGATTCAGTAGGATGGAACTTCGATCCCGCGTGGAACCGCACGGATGCGGTGTGGCGCAGCCGCCCTCGGCTGTGTTCCGCCGAAGGCGGAAGGTCTTTCGTCGGTGGGCGCCAATCTTCGACCTATCGGTCGAACACAGCCGAGGGCGGCTGTGCCACATTCTTTTTCACTCGACTCAAACAAACAGGCAGCAGGTCAACGAAAGCTGACCTGCTGCCTGTCTCATCTCTGCAAGCTTACCGCCGACGATCAGTCTTCATCGTCGCCGAAATCGTCGTCGTCATCATCATCGAAATCGTCGTCTTCCTCGTCGGGGTTGTCGTAGTCCTCGTCCTCCTCGTCTTCATCCTCCTCTTCGTCCTCATCCTCGTCTTCATCTTCATCTTCGTCGAAGTCTTCGTCGGCGTCCTCGTCCTCCAGGTCCTCGTCTTCTTCCTCGTCGGCGTCTTCCTCCTCTTCGTCCGACTCGTCCTCCTCTTCATCGGCTTCGTCCTCACCTTCGTCCTCATCCTCCTCGTCGTTGGCGCGGCGCTTGGCGGCTTGTGGGAGAAGGTCGGGGTCGAGGAACGTGCCGCCGAGGCCGACGGGCGGGGGGTCCAGCAGGAGCAGCGAGAGGGGCAACGTTGCCAGGGCTTCCTGTTGCAGATCGGTTGTCATACAGACTTCCCGTAAGAGGTTGACGAATGCGTCCGGCGGCCCGGGGGCGACCGCCGGCGCGGTATCTGAATCGCGGAAGGCCCCAACTGTCAACGGGCCAATTCCCTTCAGCCCAGTTCGGCTCCCGCGGCGAAGTGGCGGCATTAAAACGATGACCCCAATTGCAGTCAATAGGGGAACTTACTTCATGTTGCACTGGCCTACCTGGCGGTCTTCGGTTGCAACAACTCCCGCACGTCGGGACGGTCCTTGTTCTGTTGGGTGATCAACATGGGATCGATCCGCTGAATCTTTTCGACCGGCTGATGCCGGATGGCCGCCACGGCGGCTTTGACGGCGAGTTCTCCCATCAAAACAGGCCGCTGCACGACCAGGGCGTCGATCTTCTGCTCGTCCATGCCGCGGGCCAGCTCGTCGCCGCCGTCGAAGCCGACGAACTTGATCTTTCCGGCCTTGCCGGCATCGCCAAGCGCACCCAGGATTCCCTTGCACACCGGTTCGCTGGGCCCGAAGAACCCGGCGATGTCCCCCTCGCGGGTCAGCACGTCCGCCGCGGCCTGGCGGCTCTTGAGCTCATCGTTGTCGCCACGCAGCTTGACGATCGACACCTTCGCATCCTTCTTTACCGCCTCAATGAATCCTTCTTCGCGCTGGGTGGTGCTTTCGGAGCCGGCGATGCCGCGAATGACCGCCACTTTGCCGCCGCCCTCGCCCAGCAGCTTGAGCATCTCTTGGCCGGCCATCTGCCCGCCCTTGCGGTTGTCGGTGGCGATGAACGCGGTGTAGTCCTGCGTATTGACGCCGGAGTCGAACACGACGACCGGCATTTTCTGGTGAGTCTGCACGACGGTGTTGACCAGCGCGTCCTGATCATTGGGGGCGATGCACACCGCATCGACGCCCTGGCCGGTCAGGTCGGCGACGATGCGGATCTGCGCCTGGCGATCGGCTTCAGTGTTTGGCCCCTGCCAGCGAATTTCGGCGTCTACTTCTTTGGCGCCCTTCAGTGCCCCGGCTTGCACTGCGTTCCAATACGGATGATCGGTGCTTTTCGGAATCACTGCGATGACCGGCTTGGCGGCAGTGCCGCCGCTCTTGGTCGATTTGTCGCACCCCACGACGGCGCAGGCGATTGCCGCCGCCGCCAAAAGACGTGTCATTCTCATGTTACTCCTTCGCCGGATGAAGTCTTCGTTATCCAATGTGGTTTAGCAAAGCATCCCAGTGAATGCAACGAGGGGCGAGGTCTATTCGGCCGGGGGGCTGGGGTTATCCAGATCGGTGGGGTCGCGGGTGACGAAAGTGATGCCGTCCTCCGTCACGCGCGTTTGAGTTTCGATGATTTCATCCGGCTCGAGATGTTGAACGGGGATGGGACTCGTGTACCAGTTTCCGTTTCGCCAGGTAAACCCGCGTTCCTTGAGCCACGCGCGAAGGTCAGCGTCAGAAGCCCATCTTCCTTGCAACTTCCACAGTCGCAATGTTAATCGGCTGATATTGATCTTCACCCACGCGCAGCGCATTGCGCCTCCATCGCAATCCCAAAACTCCGTTCGTTCGGGCGGATTGCACCGCTTGACCTCTCGCCTGAATGACGAACCAAACTCGATAAAAGGAAAAGCAAACTCAGTGCCACAAGCGGGCTCGGGCATCGGCGCAGAGAAGGTAAAAAACCTGAGGCCGCAGAGGTGATCGCGGGCGAATCCGGCATCTGCGCAAGGCCTTTGGCTGATGTCTTTGCACAATCTATTTGCCAGCCCCGCCGCCCTCACGTTACAGTGCCATCGTTAGGAGCCCGTAAGGGATTCGAGCGAAGGAGTGTGGATGGCATTTATTGCGGCAGCAGTCGGGTTGCTCGTTGGCGTTGTGGTGGGGGCTTTGGCGGCGATGGTCATCTGCGACCGGCGGTCCCGCTCGACCTGCGCCGAGCTGGAAAAGTCCCTCGCACTGGCCGAGCAGCGCGGAGTGGATCTGGCAGACCAACTGGCGGCCGAGAGATCGTTGGCGCAATCGCTTCGCGAGCAACTGTCGATCGCCCATCGCGATGCGACCGCGCTCAGCACCCAGTTGCGGTCCACCGAACAGAATCTGGCCGAGCAACGCAAGCTGCTTCAGGATGCGCAGGGCAAGCTTCGGGAGGCGTTTGCCAGTGTGTCGGCCGAGGCGCTGGCGAAGAACAACGAAGCATTCCTCCAATTGGCCCGCGAGCGATTCGCATCGCTTTCCGCCCAGGCGACCGGAACCCTCGACGAGCGCAAGGCCCAAATCGAAGCGATGCTCGCGCCTATGCAGGAGCTGCTCAACCAGTACCAATCGCGCCTGGCGGAGATCGAGAAATCGCGCGTCGAATCTTACAGCATGCTCCGCGAGCAGCTCGGCAGTCTCTCGGAGATCCAGCGGACGCTGAACACGCAGACGTCGCAACTGGTCAGCGCCCTGCGGCGGCCGCAAACCCGCGGCCAATGGGGCGAGATCACGCTCAGGCGTCTCGTAGAGCTAGCCGGGATGAGCAGCCGGTGTGATTTCGTGGAGCAGGCGACGGTGGACGGGCAGGACGGAAAGCTGCGGCCCGACATGGTCGTCCGCCTGCCGGGCGAGCGCGAGATCGTCATCGACTGCAAGGCCGCGCTCGATGCGTTCCTCGACGCCACCGCCGCAGAGGATGAGGACAACCGCCGTCTGTGCCTCCAGCGGCACAGCCAGCAGGTCCGCAGCCGGGCGCGCGAGCTGTCGGCCAAGAGCTACTGGTCGCAGTTCCAGCGCGCGCCCGAGTACGTGGTCATGTTTCTGCCCGGCGAGGCGTTTTTGTACGCCGCCGTCGAGCAGGACGGATCGTTGATCGAGGATTGCCTGCGAAACAGCGTCATCGTCGCGACGCCAACGACGCTGATCGCCTTGCTCAAGGCCATCGAGTTCGGCTGGCGGCAGGAAGAGATCACCCAGAACGCCGAGGAGATTCGCAAGCATGGCAAGGAGCTGTACGACCGCATCGTCACCTTCGCGACCCACTTCCAGAAAGTCGGCACGAACCTCAACTCGGCAGTTGAAGCATTCAACAGCTCCGTCTCGTCGCTCGAATCCCGGCTGTTGGTCACCGCCCGGCGCATCGGAGAACTTGGCGCCCGCTCGGATAAGGAAGTTCCCGAACCCACGCTCGCGGAAAGTCGCCCCCGAGAGTTGACGGCTGCGTTGTCCTCGCAGGAATAGACGCTTCCGAAGACCTTTCTCCCGCCCCCGGTACTCCGGGGGAGGGCCGGGGAGGGGGTTCACACGAGCGACGTCACCCGTTAAAGCCCCCTCCCTACCCTCCCCCGGAGTACCGGGGGAGGGAAGATCCAGATCGCCACCTTGCCCCGGCACCTCTCCCCCGGTTCAATTTGCTGATGGACCCTCGCGTCACCCTTGAAACCATCCACGCCGCCGAGAAGCGAATTCGCAGCGAGATCTATCATAGCCCCTGCCCGTATTCGCTGTTGCTCAGCCGCCTGTGCGGCTGTGAGATTTACTGCAAGCTCGATCACCTTCAGGTGACCGGCAGCTTCAAGGAACGCGGGGCACGCAACAAGCTGCTGTCGTTGAGCGACGAGCAGAAACGCTGCGGCGTTATCGCCGCTTCCGCGGGGAATCACGCACTGGGCGTCGCGTATCACGCACAAACCCTGGGCATCCCCGTCACGGTGATCATGCCCAAATGGGCCCCCATCGTAAAAGTAACCAACTGCCGGGGCTTCGGCGCGCAGGTGATCCTCGAGGGCGAGAACCTGGGCGAGTCCCTGGAGGTGGCCCGAAAGCTGGCCACGGAAAAGGGCCTCACGTTCGTCCATGGCTTCGACGACCCCGACATCATCTCCGGCCAGGGAACGATGGGCCTGGAAATTCTCCAGGACGTCCCCGATGTGGACGCGGTAATCGTCCCGGTGGGCGGCGGGGGGCTGATCGCGGGCGTGGGCATCGCGATCAAGTCGCTGAGGCCTCAGACGCGGATCATCGGCGTCGAGCCGCAGGCGGCCCCGACGCTCCGCCGCTCGCTCGATGCCGGGTGCCCGGTGCGGGTCACGCCCAGGCCGACACTGGCCGACGGATTGGCCGTGTCTCAGGTCGGCGATTTGTGCTTCGACATCGCCCGAAACGTGATCGACGACCTGGTGCTCGTTGACGAGGTTCAACTCGCCACGTCCGTGTTAAAGCTGCTGGAGTTGGAAAAGACGGTCGTGGAGGGTGCCGGTGCAAGCCCGCTGGCAGCGGCGCTCGAACGCAAAGATTCGCTGGCCGGCAAGAAGGTCGTGCTCTGCCTGTGCGGCGGGAACATCGACATGACCGTCATCAGCCGGATCATCGAACGCGGCCTGGCCGCCGAGGGCCGGTTGTGCCGCATCCTGGCTTCGATCAGCGATCGCGCCGGCTCGCTGGCGCAGTTCCTGACGCTGATCGCCTCGACCGGCGCGAGCATCAAGGAAGTGACCCATGACCGCAATTTCGGCCCCGCCGACGTGTCGCGCGTTGGCGTCTCCGCCATCCTGGAAACCCGCGATTTCGATCACATCCGCGAGGTCCACGACGCCCTGCGGGCCAACGGAATCGAATTCAAGGACGCATCGCGCCCGGCAGTGTGATCTGCGACCGCGGTTCCATTCCCGCCTCCGGTACTCCGGGGGAGGGTTAGGGAGGGGGCTTTCACGGGTGATGTCTCTCGACTAAACCCCCTCCCCACCCCTCCCCCGGAGTACCGGGGGCGGGAGGAAGAGAGCAAAGCAATTACGGCAGCTTCTTTTTCACGTCCTCCGGCACTTCCACCTTGGCGGAGCCGACGTCGGACACCTCGACGGTGGTAGTGCGATCCGTATCCCGGTCGTTGCCATTGAACGTGACGGTTCCGGAAACGTGTGTTTCGTACTTGGCGAGTTGGCCGTCTTTCACCCAGAACTTGGCCGAACCCTTGGCATTGCTGGCTTCGGGGCCGCCGCTCTCGCCCGTGCGGGGGCGGTAAAAGAGCAGCAGGTCCTTGGCGCCCTGCTCGGTGAGGTCGCCGGAGACGGCGCCTTCGGATTCCTTCAGCTCTTTGGTTTGGGAGGCGATTTCCTGGGCCTGCTCGCCGGGGCATTTGAAGCTCTGGGCCATGCGGTTCATGAATTTCGCGCGGTTGGCCTGATCGTCGTCGCCCTTGGCGGCTTCGTCGAGGCTCTTCCAGCCGTCGTCGGTCTTGATCGCGCCCTTCCCGCCCTTGATGGCCATGTCGATGGTGTTGTCGCCGAAGGTGATGTGCAGGAGGGTGTAGCCGCCCTTTTCGGTTTTGCCTTCGACGACGGCTCCGGTGCCGCCATCGGCGTTCATGCTGGTGGATTTCCAGGCGTAGCTGGATGCATCCGAAAGCTTCTTGGCCGCGTCGGTGACGTCTTCCTTGGGGCCGGCCAACGCCACCGAAGCAGCCGCGGCGGTCATCGCGAAAACGAGTGTCTTGAGCATACGTCCTCCTGCCGATGAAATGCGCTCGACCGGTGCGGGCCTTCTCCCAATGAGTCGGACGCGCGCCGGTGGGGCTCTCTTGAGGCAGGAGGTTAGTTCGCGGCGTTCGGAAGGCAAGAAAAATCCAGCCAATGCACTGGCTTTGGATGTCCCACTACCTGGGCTGGGAACACCGACGTCCCGGCCTGTGTGGGAACGCCGACGTCCTCGTCGGCTCTTTAGAACCAGTGCCGAAGGGGACGTCGGCGTTCCCACATAGCCGGGGGCGGCTGTGCCACATGCTTCCTCGATGCGCTATAATCGTGCTCGGCAAAGCACAGGAGATTTTCGTGGCTCAGATGAACAGTCGAATCGATCAGTTCCGCAAGATGGCCAACGACGACCCGACGAACGAGGTCGCGCATTTTTCGCTTGGCCGCGAGTTGCTGTCGGCCGGGCAGTACGAGCCGGCGATCGCCAGCTTCCAGCGATGCCTGGAGCTGAACCCGAACATCAGCAAGGCATACCAGCTCGAAGCCCAGGCCCTGCTGCAACTGAACCGCCGCGACGAGGCGATCGCGAAGTTGACCGAAGGCGTCCGCCGGGCCGACGAACGCGGCGACATGATGCCCCGCAACGACATGGCCCGGATGCTCAAGGACCTGGGCGCCGCCGTCCCGGAATTCAAGTCGGCCTCCCAGCCGCAGCGGGAAGTCGGGGCGGGCGAAGTCCAATGCGCCCGCTGCCACCGCGTCGCCGCCAGGCTCCCCAAGCCGCCCTTCAAGGGCGCGCTCGGCCAGGAAGTCTTCGACAAGATCTGCGCCGACTGCTGGCGCGAGTGGATCCCCATGGGCACCAAAGTGATCAACGAACTCCGCCTGCCGCTGAATGATCCGCAGGCGCAGAAGATTTATGACCAGCACATGATGGAGTTTCTGAATTTGAGGTGAGCTCGGCTCGGACGCTTCTTTCGATTGGATCTACCGCGAAGACGCGAAGGTACGAAGGCGCGAAGAAAAAGGGGATGGAATGCGGATTAGGCGGACGGCGCGGATGACTTCATGTTATCTGTGTGATCCGCGTAATCCGCGGTTTTCATTCCATCGACGCCGCGAATCAGGCGCCGCCGTGCCGTTTCAAGGGCTTTGGTGAAGCGGTCGGCGTCTTCCGATGAGTTGCCGTCGAGAATCAGCCGTCGGCGGTAGGCTTCGGGGTCAACGTAGCCGATTCCTCGTCGGAAAACGCGCTCGATTTCGTGTTGGCGCACTTGTGCGGCCATCACGTCATCAAGTGTGGCACACGAAACGCAGCTGGTACTTGATT
>Ga0134125_10008710_pt1 | contig 11450 bp, 10 predicted proteins | sample KB31751_FD_96464 | JGI IMG/M metagenome (GOLD analysis project Ga0134125, IMG submission 96464) | Terrestrial soil microbial communities with excess Nitrogen fertilizer from Kellogg Biological Station, Michigan, USA - KB3-175-1 | ecosystem: Environmental > Terrestrial > Soil > Unclassified ... | reverse complement strand
GCTTCGATTTGAACTCCGGGTGGAACTGGCAGCCGAGGAACCAGGGGTGATCCGGAATCTCGCAGATCTCCACGTACACGCCGTCGGGAGTATGGCCCGTCAGGCGAAGACCGTTTTCCGTGAGGATGGGCTCAAACTCGCGATTGAATTCGTAGCGATGGCGATGGCGCTCGCTGATCTCGGGGACGCCATACGCTTCACGAGCAAAACTGCCTTCGGCTAGCCGGCACGGATAGGCGCCCAGGCGCATGGTGCCGCCCAGTTCATCGACGCCCTTCAGTTCGCGGAGCTTGTAGATGACGCGGTGCGGCGTGCCGGGATCGAACTCCGTGGAATCGGCATCGGCAAGCCCGCAGACGTTGCGGGCAAACTCGATCACCATCGTTTGCATTCCCAGGCAGATGCCGAAATAGGGGACCTTTTCTTCGCGGGCGAAACGGATAGCGTGCAGCATGCCGGCGATGCCACGCTTGCCGAAGCCGCCAGGCACCAGAATGCCGTCATATTGCCGGAGCGATTCAAGGCACCCGGGCCATTCGAGACGCTCGGACTCAATCCACTCAATGTTGACCTTTGCCCGATGCGCAATACCCGCGTGCAGCAGTGCCTCTTTCAGGCTCTTATAGGAATCTTCGTATTCGACATATTTGCCGATCAGGCCAATGTTGACCTCGCGAAGCGGATTCTCCATCCGCTCGACCATTTGAATCCAGCGGCTGAGGTTGCGCGGCCCGGCCTGGAGGTGTAGCAGATGCAGGATGATCTCATCGACACGCTGCTCAGAAAACACCATGGGTATCTTGTAAACGGAGTTGACGTCCTTGGCGGTGATGACGGCTTCGGGTGCAACGTCGCAAAATAGCGCAATCTTCTCTTTTACGTCGCGCGGCAATTCACGCTCGGAGCGGCAAAGCAGAATATCCGGCTGGATACCGATAGCCCGCAGTTCCTTCACGCTGTGTTGAGTCGGCTTGGTTTTCAATTCCTGCGCCGCCGCGATCCAGGGCACCAGCGTCAGATGAATAAACAGAGTGTTATCGCGGCCCTCTTCGTGGCGCATCTGGCGGATGGCTTCGATGAATGGCAGCGATTCAATATCGCCAATCGTCCCGCCAATCTCCACAATCGCGATGTCGACGTCGGCCGCCACCTTGCGGCAAGCAGCCTTGATCTCGTTTGTGACGTGAGGAATCACCTGCACTGTCTTGCCGAGATAGTCGCCGCGCCGCTCGCGGGCGATGATGTTCTCGTAAATGCGCCCGGATGTCAGGTTATTGCTCTGGGTCAGATGGGCGTGAGTGAATCGCTCGTAATGGCCAAGGTCCAGGTCGGTTTCCGCGCCATCGTCGGTCACGAATACTTCACCATGCTGAAAGGGGCTCATGGTGCCCGGATCGATGTTGAGATACGGGTCGAATTTTTGGAGCGTGACCCGGAGGCCGCGGCTTTCCATTAGGCAGCCGATGGAGGCGGCGGCAATTCCCTTCCCCAGTGACGAGACGACGCCACCTGTCACAAAGATGTACTTAGGCATAGCACTCCCACCAGGTGTTCATATTGATACCGCGCCGGAACCGGCGCGAGGGCAACAAGCGATTCAAATTTGGAGCCGATAAGGGATGCCGACCCGCTGGCTTCTGGGCAGCGTCGATCCGGCTCAAGGAGAGAATCACTGCTGCTCGACTACTCCTGCAACATTAGCAAACAAGCGGTTCAAGCGCTCCAGGTCTTCGGGTGTATCGACGCCAAGGGACTCATAATCGGTCTCGACGACGCGAATGCGGTAGCCGTTCTCGAGAGCGCGGAGCTGTTCGAGGCGTTCCGCGTTTTCGAGCGGACCGATTGTCAGATCCGGATAGTGGAGCAAAAATTCACGGCGATAGACGTACAGGCCGACGTGCTTGAAATAGGAGCCCGGATCGCCGTTGCTGTCCCGATTGTACGGAATGGGACTGCGGGAAAAATAGATGGCATCGCCAGTGAACGTGGTGATGACTTTCACTACGTTGGGGTTACTGACGTCGGCCGGATCAGCCATGCGCTTCATCAAAGTGCCCATCGAGACGGATTCGTCGCCAAGGACGGTGAGCACCGCGGCATCTATGGCTTCGGGGTCGATGAGCGGCTCATCCCCCTGGATGTTCACAAACAGATCGTAATTCTCGGCGGAGGCGACTTCGGCAACGCGATCGGTGCCGGAGAGGTGGTCGGCGCGGGTCATGCGGACCTGCCCGCCGAAACGGCGGACTTCGGCGGCGATTTGTTCATCGTCGGTCGCCACGATCACGTCCCGGATGTAACGCGCAAGGCTCGCCCGCTCGTAAACGTGCTGAACCATAGGTTTACCGGCGAGACGAGCGAGAGCTTTTCCGGGGAATCGAGAGGAGGCAAACCGGGCGGGTATGACACCCAAAATCCGCGTCGGCACGACTGAGTATATCATGATGCGACGGGTCGGAAGGAACGAGGTCCGGCGTCCTGATTGGAACGCCCCACGAGGGAAGTAAATAGGCCCGGTACGCTCGCAAAAACGTCCGTTTTCCGGCAGCCGTCACGTCAGGAGCCGGTGATATGATCGGAGCAGAAGGCGCAATTTAGCTGCATGCGAATGCGTGCCGCCAACGGGTGCAAGTTGTCTACCACCTCGCGGAGAATGTCAAGACAGGGCCGTTCGCTTGCCGCGCTCGGCATTTTCGCGGGCGTTTGCCTGGGCGTTGCCCTAGCGCGAAGCGGGCCGACGGATTCGAAGGACGTTCCACATAATCAGGCGCCTCCGCCCCAGGCTCAAGTCGAAATTGAAACGCGCAAAAAGCCGGACGAGGGCACGAAGGTGGAATCGCGGCCGGCGGACATCAAAGTCACCAGGGAACTGGTTCTCATCAACGTGAGCGTGACCGATCCGCTAAATCGCTTTGTGACCGGCCTCGAAAAAGAAAATTTCAAGCTGTACGAAGACAAAGTAGAGCAACAGATCCGCTCGTTTTCAAGCGAGGATGCGCCGATCTCGATCGGCTTGGTATTCGATACGAGTGGAAGCATGGGTCCGAAGCTGCAAAAATCGCGGGAAGCTGCGGCGGATTTCTTTCAAACGGCAAATCCCGCCGACGAATTTTTCCTCATCCGTTTCAGCGACCGGCCCGAACTGGTGTCGCCATTCACGACCGATACCGACAAAATTCAATCCGCGCTTACCTTCACACAATCCAAAGGACGCACTGCTCTTCTCGATGGCGTATACCTCGCAATGAATCAGATGAAGAAGGCGCGCAACGCACGGAAAGCGCTGCTGATCATTTCGGACGGTGGCGATAATAGTAGCCGGTATACCGAGAGCGAGATCAAGAACTCGGTCCGTGAAGCCGATGTGCAGATTTACGCGATCGGAATATTCGAATCTGCCGGGGCACGGAACCGCACGCCCGAAGAAGCGATGGGGCCGAGTTTACTGAACGATTTGGCGGAGCAAACGGGCGGCCGCTCGTATGCAGTGGAAAATCCAAGCGAACTGCCCGACATTGCTGCGAAAATCGGTGTTGAGCTTCGAAATGAATATATCATTGGTTACACGCCGCGGAATCAGGAACGTGACGGCAAGTATCGCCGTGTGCAAGTGAAACTGGTACAGCCGCGAGGTCTGCCACCGCTGAAAGCCAACTTTCGATTGGGGTATTATGCTCCGTCACGATAGAGTCGCGTTTGCGGCGCTGGCGGTGCTGGCCACGGCGAGCGTGGTCTGGGCCCAATTCTCCGCCGAAACCCGGCTGGTTGTCCTTCACGCCAGCGTAGCGGACAAGCGAGGCCACCTCGTACCCAATCTGAAGCAGGACGAGTTCAAGGTTTACGAGAACGGGGTGCTGCAGCAACTGAAACTCTTTCGCCATGAGGATGTGCCGGTTTCGATGGGTCTATTAATCGACGACAGCGGCAGCATGAAAGAGAAGCGCGCCAGGGTGGAAGCCGCCGCGCTCGCGCTGGTGAAAGCGTCCAACCGTCAGGACGAGGTTTTCATTGTCAACTTTAACGACGAGGCTTATCTCGATGTGCCGTTCACAAACGACATGAACAAAATGCAGCAGGGCTTGGCGCGGATCGATGCGCGGGGCGGAACGGCGATGCGCGATGCAATCAACATGTCTATCGACTATTTGAAAGCGAAGGGCAAGAAAGATAAGAAGGTCCTCCTCATCGTGACGGACGGAAACGACAATGCCAGTACGGTATCGCTGGAGCGAGTGGTTCAACGCGCGATTCAGAGTGAAGTGCTCATCTATGCCGTGGGATTGCTCGGCGAAGAAGAGCGTCACGAGGCCGCCAAGGCGAAACGAGCATTGAAAGAATTGACCACAACGACGGGCGGCATGGTCTTTTATCCCAAGGAAGTGGATGAAGTGAACCAAATTGCCCTGAACATCGCCCACGACATCCGCAGCCAATACACGCTGGCCTATACGCCGCAACTGCCGGACGATGGCAGCTACCGGCAAATCAAAGTCACTGTCGATGCTCCCGGACATCCGGTAGTGCGCACCCGGTCCGGTTATTACGCAACGCGGGAACAGGTGGCGCACTCGGTCGATTCCGCGTCCGCTCCCGCGAAGGTTGCGCAGTAAAGTGTTTCGGTTCCTCTGGCTGGCTTCCAAAGGACACCGGCTGCGGCCCTGGCGATCGCCATACCTGCGCTGGAGGATTGAGACCTATTCCGGCATTCCTGCCGGCAGCATCGGGTTCCGCGAGTTCTGTGGGTTCATCTGGCGTGAACGGCGCGGCATGGTCCGGTATCTGAGCTGGGTCGAGAAGAACACCTAAGGGCTAGGGCCAGATAGCCAGAACAATCAGGGGCCACTCCTGGACCTGCCCTGACTACCTGATTACTTGTCTCCTTATCTCCCCTCTTCTGTATCCTGAAACTAGTGCTAGTCACCATTTCCCAGCAGATTGAGCGTCCGAAATGGCTTCGCGCGCCCGCGCCGGTGGGCGAGAACTATCGCGAACTCAAGAACCTGGTTACGGATCTGAAGCTGCACACGGTCTGCGAAAGCGCCGCGTGCCCGAACGTGGGTGAATGCTGGAACCGGCGCACGGCGACTTTCATGATTCTGGGGAATGTCTGTACCCGGCGCTGCGGGTTTTGTGCCGTTCAGAAAGGTCCGCCTCTGGACGTTGACTATGACGAGCCCCGGCGCGTGGCCGAAGCGTGTTCGGTACTGGGCCTGAAGTACGCGGTAATTACGAGCGTAAACCGCGACGACCGCAAAGATGGCGGAGCGGAGCTTTTCGCCCGGACCATTCAGGCGATCCGCGAACGCGTGCCGGGATGCAAGGTGGAAGTACTCGTTCCCGATTTCCAAGGCTCGCACGAAGCGATGGACATTGTGATGAACGCCCATCCGGATGTTCTGAACCACAATACGGAAACGGTGCCGCGTCTGTACCGCCAAGTGCGCCTGGGAGCACGGTATGAGCGGTCGCTCGATATGCTGCGCTACGCCAAGCAGCTCCGGCCGCACGTGCCTACAAAATCCGGAGTCATGCTTGGATTAGGCGAGACTCCGGAAGAAGTGCTGCAGGTGATGCGCGACCTGCAAGCGCATCACGTCGACATTCTGACGCTGGGCCAATATCTGCGGCCGTCGACGAAGCATCTGCCGATCATTCGCTACGTTCCCCAGGAAGAGTTCGACGAATACAAGCGGGCGGGACTCGGAATGGGCTTCGCGCACGTGGAAGCGGGACCGCTAGTGAGAAGCTCCTATCACGCGGACGGTGCCGAAGAAGCGGCGTTGGCGGCATGCCGGCAGTAGCGAAGGCGATGAATTTAAAAGAAGTCGCTCATGAACACCTGAGACTGTCGTGGACTGATGGAGAAACTGAGTTGTTATATCTGTCGACGACGAAGGCTTTGTATTCGAAAGCGCCACACATAAAAATAGTGGATGTTGAGTCGATTCGAAGACCTAATCGACGTTCAATCTGTCATTTAGCCTTGCGAGTTCAACGCGATGAGAGCCGTTGCTCTTCATCACCGAGCTAATCGTCTCCCGGGATTTGACTGAAGCTCTCAGCGCTTAAACGCTGAAGCGCCGCATGCCGGATGTGTAAAATCCATACCGTCTGGCGTTTCTCATCCACCTCATACAAAATGCGATACACGCCACGCCGTCGGCCGAAAGAAAGACATCGGATTTCTCTACCTGCTTTTTCCGCTTCGGGCGCAAACGGGCAGCGATTGGCAAGACGTTCCAACGAATATAGGCTATCGATCAGTTCTTCAAACCAAACAGCGCCTTTGGCAGGGGCCCGAGAACACACCCAGTCATAGATGCGCTCTACATCAGCATTCGCTGAATCAGCGAGCAGGACCCGGTAAATCACGTTTCCGTCTGAACTTCCTTTCAAACTGTTGCAGTGAAATCACCCGGCCTGTCTCAACGTCAGCCACTCCGCGGCTGATTCCTTCAAGAGCTTCTAACTCGTCAATGCGTTGCAGAAGCTTCTGGTACGAAGCTGCATCTTGTACGACTAACTCAGCCTTGCCGTTGATCGTTAGCACCAGCGGATGGCCGCTGTCGCGGATCTGCTCGAGAAATTCGCACGTATGTCGCTTGAAGTCGCTTAGCGAGCGAATATCTTTTTCGATGTCAAGCATATGCTGCACTCAATTCACACTTAATTTGATGTTATCATTCAGCCGCAGCTTATATCGGCAATGTCAACCTTGCCTCGCAACCGGGACCGTCCTTCGCGTTTTTCAGCATGACGCTGCCACCGTGCGCCTCGGCAATCTGACGGCAGAGTACAAGACCAATGCCCGAGCCGCCGCGCTTCGTCGTAAAGAACGGCACAAAAAGATTCGTGGTGTTGGAGAGGCCCGGCCCTTCATCCCGGACAACAACGGTAACGCTTGATGCCGTCTGCTCGTATACCACGAAGACCCGGCCGCCTGTTTCGTGCGCCGCGTCCACCGCGTTGCGAACCAGGTTGATCAACGCCTGTTCGAGCTGGTCGGCATCGCCTTGGATCGTAAGCGGCGGCCCTTCTTCGAAAAACAAGTGCATACGCTGTTCGAGTTGCACGACGCGATGCAACAAAGCATTGATTTCCACTGGAGCGAATTTCGGCGGCGGAAGCTTCGCCAGCCGGGCATAGGAGCTCATGAACCGGCTGAGGGCCTCAGATCGCGTCGCGATTACGTTGAGGCCTCTCGACATATCGTCTTTCCAATCTTCCGGTAGAGAATTCTCCTTGACCAGTGTTTCGAGGCTACGCGCAATCGACTTGATCGGAGTCAGCGAATTGTTGAGCTCGTGGCCCAATACGCGGACGAGGCGCTGCCAGGCTTGCAACTCTTCTTCCCGAAGAGGGCGGGTAAGATCGGTGACGACCAGGAGTTGATGCGGAACGCCGCCTTCGCGAAAATTGCTGCGGCGAATGCCCCACCTACCGCTTCCGCCAGGGAAATTGCGGGAGATAGTTTGATCGGGATCGCCGACCAGATACTCGGCCAGGCAAAGCGAGGTCGCATCGCGCGCGATGAGGCGTTCGGCCGGTTGCGCCAGCAGGCGCTCGCCGGCGCGGTTCACCAGCCGGAGCGTCTGCTGCGGATCGAAGGCAAACACAGCGACTTCAATTTCTTCGACAACTTTTCGCAGAAGCGCCGTCGCTTCGAGGGCCCCGAGGCGTTGGGCACGCAGCGTGGCTGCCATGGCGTTGACCTGCTGCATGACTTCGCCCATGGGCTCGTCGGGATTTCCGACGCGAGCCCGGATGGAATAATCGCCCTCGCGCATGGCTTCGAGCAGATTCGCTAACGTGCGCAGAGGAGACGCGACCCGCTCCCGGGCCGCAAAGCTAAACCCGATCCAGCACAGAACGACTAATAATCCGAAGGTCCACTGTTCGCGTCCGCTATGGCCGCCGGTCAGCAGCAGCACCATGGCCAGCACAAGAGCAGGCAGGCCGGCAGCTAGCGCAAACAGCAGAACCCGCAGGTCATGGCTGATTCGGATTTTCATGAAGATACCGGATCACGCCACGGCCAGGTAACCATTCGTGCTCACAGAAACACTATGATGCACCACATTAAAGACCGTAACGCTGCAAGCGCCGGTAGAGCGCACTCCGGCTGAGCCCGAGAGCGGAGGCCGCGTGGCTGACATTGCCCTGATATCGCGCGAGCGCTTTCTTGATGAGAGATGCCTCGACATCTTCCAGGCTCATGTCTTCGAGCTTTTGAGCGTTGCTCTGCCCTGCCCGCAACGCCAGATCGCCGACCCGAATGCAGTTATCCTGCGCCATGAGCACGGCGCGCTCGATCACGTGATTCAGCTCGCGAACATTTCCGGCCCAGACATGCTCATAGAGGGCCTGCAGCGCCGCTCCGTCGAATCCGGAAATTTGCTTTCGATACCGATGCGAATGGACTCCGAGGAAGTGGCTCGCCAGAGGACCGATATCTTCACGGCGCTCGCGCAAGGCAGGCAGGTGAATCTCGATCGTGTTCAGGCGAAACAGGAGATCCTGCCGGAACCGCCCGTTTTCGACTTGCTCCGCCAGGTTGGCGTTGGTAGCCGAGATGATCCGCACATCCACCCTCTTGGTTTTCGAAGAGCCCACGCGCTCCATTTCACCGATCTCGAGTACGCGAAGCAATTTAGACTGCAGATTCATCGGAACATTCGCGATCTCATCGAGAAACAATGTTCCGCCGTCGGCCAGCTCGAATCGGCCGACACGATCGATTTTTGCGTCCGTAAAGGCGCCCTTTACGTGCCCGAACAGCTCGCTTTCAAAAACACCTTCGGCCAGGCCGCCCGCATTAACCGGCACCATGGGCTTCGCGCTCCGGTTGGAGATTGCGTGCAGCGAACGCGCCACCACCTCCTTGCCGGTCCCAGGTTCTCCCGTGATGAGTACGTTGGCATCGGAGGGCCCGACACGCGCGATGAGTTGCAGAACAGGCTGCATCGCCGGGGACTGCGCAATCATTGTGGGCAGATTCTCGCCGCGAAGGAGCTGATTTTCCGCCTCGAGCCGCTGCCCGCGACGTAGCGCGGCGCTCAATTCCAATTGCGTTCGCACAATGGAGGCGAGGCGCTCGTTTTCCCAGGGTTTTTGGATGAAATCCCGGGCCCCGCGCCGCATGGCTTCGACGGCCAGATCTACGCTGCCCCACGCGGTCATGACAATTACCGGCACGGTTCCGTCGAGCGACTGAATCTTATGAAGCAGTTCGAGTCCCTCCTGCCCCGAAGTTGTGTCGCGCGAATAATTCAGGTCGATAATGACCAGATCGAAATCTTTGTGCTCGAAACTTCTAAGAACTTCCGCGGGCGATTCGGCCGACTCGATTTTGTAGCCATCGCTTTTCAGCAACAGGCGAAGCGCTTCGAGGACGTCCGGCTGGTCGTCCGCGATCAGGATGCGTTGCTGCGATGGTGTCGTTTTCATGGAATGGAGGCCGGAGGGGCGCACGCTCCGCCGCTGCGCGCGCCAAATGTTTTGTGCTGAAACGCTTCCGGCTCAGTTTCAGTATTGCCTTCACAAAAGAACCGCTATACTAGCGAAACGCTCCACCTGCCCCAGGCGCCGCTCAGGTGGTCTTAATCCACCCATCCTCCAGTTGGATGATGCGATGCCCATATTCGGCATTCTTTTCATTGTGGGTCACCTGGATAATCGTCGTACCCTCCTGATTCAGCTTCTTGAATAACTCCATGATCTCCTTGCCCTGGCTCGAATGGAGGTTACCGGTCGGCTCGTCGGCAAGAATCACCCTCGGGTTGGCGATCATGGCGCGCGCCACGGCCACAAGCTGCTGCTGGCCGCCCGAGAGCTGGTTGGGGTAAAGGTCCTTCTTGCCGACCATATTGAACCGGTCGAGGGCGTCGCACACGATGCTCTCCCGTTCCGACTTCTTGATATTGCGATAGGAAAGAGGAATATCCAGGTTCTCGTAGACCGTGAGCGAGTCAAGCAGGTGATAGCTCTGGAAGACGAACCCGATGTGCTTCTTGTAGAGTTCCGCCCGGTCTTTTTTGTTTAGTTTGTGGATCGGGAAATCGAGGAAGTGGTACTCCCCTGTCCAACTGCTATCGTGCATGCCGAGGATATGGAGCATGGTGGACTTCCCCGCTCCGGACGGCCCCATGATGGAAATGAACTCGCCCTCTTTGATCTCGACGTTGATGCGCCGGAGAACGAAAGTTTTGCTCGGGCCATGTTCAAAGTATTTTTCAATGTTGCGAAGAGAAATCATCCGTACCTACTCATACCGCAAAGCGATTGCGTCTGCTTGCGTTCGACTCTCGGGAAGCGGGCAAGCAGGCGCACGCTATACATCTTGTGCGCTATATACAGCGCGCGGGCGGCGGCAGGAGCTTGTGAAGCGGTGTCTGGTGGAACCGGTTCATATGAAATGGGCCGACTCGAACGTCAACCGCAGACGGAGTATGGAAATGCATCCGTGCCTGAGCCACGCGCACCGCAACGTTGTGCGTTCGAGAGATCACGGCAAACCCCAGCAGTAGCAGCAAAATGGCCCAGATATCCACATGCTTATGAATCATAAAGGAACCTCAACGTTCTCTTCAACCACCCGGCCGTCGAACAGATGGATCGAACGGTCGGCATAACGTGCATAGCGCGGATCGTGGGTCACCATGCAGATGGTGGCTCCGCCGCGATGCAATTCACGAAGCAAGTCCATCACCTGCTCGCCGTTTTGAGAGTCCAGGTTGCCCGTAGGCTCGTCGGCAAGCAGGATGGATGGGTCGCCGGCCAGGGCGCGCGCCACGGCCACGCGCTGCTGCTGACCGCCGGAGAGTTGGGATGGATAGTGCTTCACGCGATGCGACATGCCGACGCGCTCCAACGCTTCGTGCACCTTCTTCTTACGTTCGGCGGATCCCATTCCGCGATACGTCAGCGGGAGTTCCACGTTTTCGTAAACCGTAAGGTCGCCAATCAGGTTAAATGCCTGAAAGATAAAGCCGATCTCGCGATTCCGGATGCGCGCTCGCTCGCTCAACTTCAGATTCTGCACGGGCCTGCTGTTCAACACGTAAGTGCCGCTGCTTGGCGAATCGAGCAGGCCAAGAATGGCCAGCAGGGTGGATTTTCCGCAACCCGATGGGCCGGAAATTGAGACGTATTCACCTCGTTTGAGATCGATGTGTATCCCCGCCAGAGCGTGGGTCTCCACCTCGTCGGTGACAAACACCTTCGTCACATTGTCCAGATGAATAAGGGGCTCTGCTGCGTTCATGCCTGCTGTGCTCATGCGTGCTTTTCCTCCAGTGCGGCTTCTTTCCTAATACGTCCGATTGGGTGCTTCCGTTCCAGTTGGTGCGAAAAAGGCAATCGATGCCTGGGAGCGAAATTGAGCCGCGAGTGCAAGAGCTTTACGCCGAATTGGCCGAGCGCAACCTGGCGATTCGCCCCGTTTGTTACCT
>Ga0134125_10008709_pt1 | contig 11450 bp, 8 predicted proteins | sample KB31751_FD_96464 | JGI IMG/M metagenome (GOLD analysis project Ga0134125, IMG submission 96464) | Terrestrial soil microbial communities with excess Nitrogen fertilizer from Kellogg Biological Station, Michigan, USA - KB3-175-1 | ecosystem: Environmental > Terrestrial > Soil > Unclassified ... | reverse complement strand
GAACCGCCAGTAGACACGATGATCTGGTTTGCGGTAACATTGATATTGTGACGGCTGTAATAAGTAACCAGCTTTTGCCTGTAGCTATCATAGCCGGGACTGGGGCTGTAAGCCAGCACCGTCATATCGGTATGACGAACGGCATCGAGGATAGTTTTAGGTGTTTCAATATCGGGCTGGCCAATATTGAGATGGTATACAGTTTTCCCCTCTTTTTTAGCTTGTTCGGCGTAGGGTACTAATTTACGGATAGGTGAGGCCGGCATTTGCCTGCCTTTTAATGATATTTCTGGCATAGCGTATAATTATCGAGGCTGCAAATTTGCGAAATAATAGGCAGATATGGTAAAATAGCCTTGATAAGTGATGAAAATCATGGCTGAACCTGACCTATTACAGCTATTAGGGGCTAGGGCAATAATACCTTTGTTTCAGTAAAAACGATAAAAATTAAAAGTCATGCCTTATTCAAACATATTCATAGCAGTTGATGGCAGCAAATATTCAGAAAATGCTGTAAAAAAGGGAATTGAACTGGCAGAACAATTAAATGCCAAAGTTGTAATTGCCTGCATAGTCGATGTTTCGCAAATAGTTACAACCAGCGCAGTGGGTGGTGTAATAGACGATGAAATTCTGAAAATATATAAAGACGAGGCCACCGAAGTTGTGGGTAGCCTTTCTAAAAAATTCCCCTACGGAAAAGCAACAACAATTACCGGTGAGGGCATACCCCAGGACGATATTATAAAGCTGGCACGCGGCCACAAAGCCGATCTGATAGTAATGGGCACACATGGCCGCACAGGGTTAAGGCACCTGTTTATGGGTAGCGTTGCTGAATACGTAGTAAGGCACTCTAAAATACCGGTAATGGTAGTGCCAATGCATTCAAAAACATAAAAAATTCCCGTGGCATATCAGGCAGTTTGCAAGTAAACTAGTTTACTATATTTACTTTATAAAAACTGCCCCTATGCCAAAGATAGATAAGCGTGTTGACGCTTACATTGCAAAAGCGCGACCATTTGCACAACCTGTACTAAAGCACCTGCGTGAACTTGTACATAAAGCATGCCCCGAAGTTGAAGAGACCATCAAATGGGGCTTCCCTAATTTCGATTACAAAGGAGTTTTTTGCAGCATGGCAGGGTTTAAGGAGCATTGCGCGTTTAATTTCTGGAAGCAATCGTTGCTGAAAGACCCGCATAAAATTTTCGGTGTAAAGGAATCGATGGGGCATTTGGGCCGGATAGAAAGCCTGAAGGATTTGCCAGCAGACAAAATAATGGTAGAGTATTTGAAAGAAGCTGTAGAATTGAATGACAAAGGTGTTAAACGTGAATTGAAACCTAAAGTTGCTCCAAATAGTAAAGAACTGGTAATACCCGATTACCTCACCAAGGCACTTTCAAAGAATAAAAAGGCCAATACCACTTTTTCATCATTCAGCTATTCGCACAGAAAAGAATATGTGGAATGGATAACCGAGGCGAAGACTGATGAAACCAGGGGCAAGCGGCTGAAGCAAGCCATTGAATGGATGGCGGAAGGCAAATCGCGTAACTGGAAATACATGAATAAGAAATAAGGTTAATTGGCCGCCAACCGCTTCGGATTTTAAACCCAGAAAAATATCAGGTAGTCGTACCGGGAATAGTATTGGTATAATTCCTCTATTTTTCTTCATTGGTACGCTTGCGTAATCCTACATAATTCTTATATTTGATTCACATGAGGATTTAAAGGTGAATGAATGTATGAAGCGAAATTTCAGGTTTTTACCACTTATTGTTTGTAATATACTTTTAGTTATTGGCCTGCGGGCTCAAACAAAAGAACTGGTTTGGGAAAATAAATCTCCTTTTCCGGGAGGCAAAATAAAGGGAGAGTCCACATTTACAGTTGGCGGAAAGGGTTATGTGTTGCTCGATAACGATGTTTGGCAATATGACCCTAAGGGAGATAAGTGGACCAAAATGCCCGATTTTCCGGGCACGAACAGAAGCTTTGCGGCCTGCTTTACTATTGGCGATAAAGCCTATGTAGGAACGGGCCTTGAAGGAACAGGCCAGGCTGAGAAAGGCGGAAATGATTTGTGGGAATATGACCCTGCAACAGGTAATTGGACAAAGAAGGCCGATATGCCCGGCGCTGCGCGTTACGGTGCTATAGGTTTTTCAGCCAACGGGAAGGGATATATTGGAATGGGCAATGTACCAGGTAAAGGCAATTCATTTAACGACTTGTGGGAATATGATGCTAAGATGGACGAGTGGCATAAAAAAGCTGATTTCCCTGATAAGGGAAGAATAACACCTAATGTATTTGTAGCTAACAATGTTGCATATATTTTGTTCGGGACCGACAAAATGGAAATGCAGGCAAGCAAAAAGGATGTATATGCATATAATCCGGCAAACAACACATGGACAAAAGCTGAAGATTTCCCCGGACCTGACAGGCTTGGGGCGGCTGTATTCTCAATCAACGGGAAAGGTTATGTTTTTTCCGGGTACAATGGTGTAAATGTACGTTACCACGATTGCTGGGAATATGACCCTAAAGCAAAAGGGTGGAAACAAAATTACGATACGATTCCCAGTGCGAGGAATGATGCGTTTTGTTTTGTGATTGACAACATTGCTTATATGGGTGCGGGAAAAGTAAAAAGTAGTTTTTTGGGTTCGGGCGTTACCGACTTCTGGAGTTATAGTCTGCAGGAAAGTGTTGCCTATCACGCAAAACTTTTACTTGTGAACCAGGATGGCAAACAAAAACTTCCTCTGGCGCAGCAGGGTGTTTCGCTTATGAGTGAGAAGAAGGTGATACAAAAAACCACTACCGATAATACCGGTGCCTTTGAGTTTAATAAAGTACACCCCGACAGCAAATACCAGGTGGTGGTTGATGATAAGAATAACAAAATACCCGTCAACGCTACAGTGGCCATTGCCAAGCCAAATGGTAAAATAGTTCAGAAGCTTTCAAAGAACAGCAACGGGCAGTTCGGGTACGAATTATCAAACATTGATTCGCTTGATGAAGAAGATAACTATTTCAATTTACAGTATTTTATAAAATCTTCAGATACAGCAACTACCATAACAACGCACATTAACTACCCAACAGGTGCATCGGTGCTCGACGATGATGCGCAAGCCATAGTATACCAGGTTGTGGCAGCACTCGATAAATATCCGAACTTGTCGGTACGGGTGCAGTCGCATACCGATGCTGTTGGCGAACCTGCCGATAATATGAAGTTATCTGATGAAAGGGCGAAAACGGTTGAAGACTTTATTGTTGCAGCCGGAATTGATGCTAAAAGAATAAGCGGAAAAGGATTCGGAGACACAAAATTACTGAACAAGTGTAAGCACGGAGTAAAATGCAGCGAAGAGGATAATAAGGTTAATCGCAGAACAGAGTTCAGATTTGTGAAGCACAATTAAATTTATTGCTTCAGTTATCCGGGTTGTAATGAAGAAAATATATATAGCCTTATTTTTTATTGTTTGTTTAATTTTTCAGCCGCACAATGCTTTCACTCAGCAGCATAGCAACGGAATAGCATTGAAACAAATGATATCGTACTTCAATGAAGGGCTTATTGATTCGGCCGCAGCTATTGCCGACGCGCACATAACAGACCCTGCGCTTTCAAACGATCCCAAGTATTGGTTCTATGCAGGTTTGGTTTATAAGGATATGTTCAAGAAATATGAGAGAGGGAATGCAAAATCGGAATACCGTGAAAAATCGGCCATTGCATTCCAGAAATCATATGAAATGCAGGCCGACACAGATGTGATGCAGGATATACGGAAGAACCTGAAATACCTGGCAACTACCTACCATAACGACGCTGTTAAGCTTATGAAACAGGGCGCTGCCGGTGTTCCACAAAGCGCCGATTGCTACAATAAGTATGTGGAGATAATGAAACATGCGGAGCCGGGCTTTGACGCAAAAGGGAAGCAGATTGAGTTTGAAAATGCATTGGGTACCTTATATGCGGAGATGTTCGATAACCAGAAAGATATTAAAGCCGATGCCTATTATCAACTCGCAAAAAGTTGTTATGAGAAAGTGCTGGAATTGGATTCTGCGCAAACTTCGGCAAGGTATAACCTGGTGGTACTTGAAACAAATTATAAAACAAAACAGGAACGTTTATTAAAGGAAGAATCGGAAAGGAAGGACCAGGTAATACTTTCGCTTAACGCAGTAAAAGAGCTTGCTGAGACCAAATTAAGAGCAAGCCAACTGCAGGATTCGGCTAAAAATAATGAGGTATTGTTTCTGCAAGCCCAACAAGAGAATTTAAAAGCCCAGCAGGAAAAAAAAGATATAGAACAGAAGGCCGAGCAGGCACGAAAAGATGAAATATTGCAAAAAGAAAAGCGACGCGCCAGTACTATTTTATGGTCGGTTGTCAGTGGCTCGCTTATTGTTATAATGTTTGCCATAGTTATGTATAGCAACGCCCGCCAGAAAGAAAAACTGAACAGTGAACTGGCAATGCTATCATCGGTAGTAAGTAAGTCGACCAATACGGTTATGATTTTTAATTCGAAACTTGAAGTAGAGTGGGTGAACAATACCTTTTTCCAGGCCTATGGTATGTCAATAGAAGCGTTCAAAGAAGAAAGAGGTACAAAGCTTACTAAACTCAGCAGCCATCCTGAAATTGAAAGAATGGTTAAAGAGTGTATAGAAAATAAAACGCCGGTATCGTATGAATCGGAAACCATAAATATGGAATCGGGCAAGCGCTGGTTCCAGTCTATGCTGTCGCCCATATTCGACGAGGAAGGCAAACTACAGAACATAATAGTTATTGATTCTGATATTACCGACCTTAAAGAAATTGAAGGAGAGCTGAGGCAGAAGAATAAAGATATTACCGATAGTATTCAGTATGCAAAACGGATACAGCAATCTATTCTGCCACCTGATGAAACCATTAAAGAACTCCTTCCCGATTCATTCATTTTCTATAAACCTAAGGATATTGTAAGCGGAGATTTTTACTGGATGGGTGGCAGCCACGATAAATCGAAAATTGTGGTAGCGGCAGTAGATTGTACCGGCCATGGTGTGCCAGGTGCACTTTTAACAATTGTAGGGAACGACTTGCTGAACCATATTATTAATGAATTGGGAATTTATGACCCCAAACAAATTTTAAGGGAAATGAACTCGGGCATTGTAAAAAGGTTCGCGTCAACCGAGGAATTGTATTCACGCGATGGAATGGACATGGCCGTGGCAACTATAGAAAAAGTGGACGGTAAATATTCGCTTTCGTTCGCGGGAGCCTATAATCCGCTTTATTTTATAAGGAATAGCGAGTTGACAGAAATGGCGCCGTTACGCTACAGCATAGGCGCAATTCCACAAAATGAAGACGGAACTATTGTGGATAGGAATATGGAAATTAAAAAGAACGATGTTATTTACCTCTTCTCTGATGGTTATGCGGATCAATTGAATGGAAAGACAGGTAAAAAATATATGAAGGCGAAATTCAAACAACTCTTGCTCGATATTCACGGTAAATCAATGGTTGAGCAAAAAAATATACTTGAGCACACGCATATTACCTGGAAGGGAAACACTTTCCAGACCGATGATATACTTGTAATGGGATTCAAATTCTAGAACTTACAAAAACAACGTGATGAATAAACTTGAGATTAAAGGGACGAACACAACACCGCAGGTAAATTTTGATGCCGAAACCGGAAAGCTTGAAATGCAGGGTACAATTATTCAGGAAGATACAGCAGGTTTTTTTAAACCGATATTTGAATGGCTCGACAGTTTCAAACCCGATAAGCAAACACCTATTTTAATGAGGCTTTGCTTTTACTACTACAATACAAGCGCGTCGAAAAGAATATTTGTAATGCTGAAGAAGCTGGATGAACTTTTCCAGAATGGGTATAATGTTAAAGTGGTGTGGGAGCATGAAGAGGGTGATGAAGATTCGATACAGGAATGCCAGGGATATAAACGGTTTCTGAAATTGCCTGTTGATATCAGGCCGATATAATAGTATCAACGTGAGTGGAGAAGGCCTTTGGCCAGTCCTTCTATCAATATGCGAATAACCAGCCCTTCCCAGTCCTCATTATGGTGGTAAGAGCCTGAAGAGTATGAACGGCCAGGCACATGGCTCTTAGGTGGCTTTCTTTTCTTAAAATGCCCTCCTCCTTTAGCGTTAACGTTAGTTGCGCAAAAGCAAAATACTAAGGAAAGTATAAGTAGATTTATTTTCTTCAAGTCGATGTAAATTGCCGGAATTATTATATCAAATATAGCAAATGGAAAGCAATAAAAAAATAATGTCCTTTCCGGCAGATTATCAGCAGACTAAATGCATTTAGCCTCTTTTAAGCCTCTTCAAATAAGCCCGATTGGATTAGAAAAAGAGGAAAAACTTTCGTAAACTTGGTATATTCTGATAATTGAAAGTGATGAGGGTAAGTGCAGCTTTCATATTTCTACTGGTTTATAACGTATCGTTTGCTCAAACTGTAACTCTTCTGGCAGGTTCAGCAACAGGTGGTTCTGGAATGACAAATGCAAGCGGAAGCTCTGCCTCATTTAATAGCCCTTATGGTGTAGTAGCTGATAATGCAGGCAATTTATTTGTTGCAGATGAAGCAAACAATCAGATCCGGAAAATTGTAATTTCAAGTGGTGCCGTTACATTACTGGCTGGCAGCTCTACCGGTTTATCGGGAAGCACAGACGGCACAGGTAACGGAGCTTCTTTTAACATCCCTATTGGAATTGCATGCGATGGCACCAATTTATATGTGGCCGATGACCTAAATAACGAAATAAGGAAGATAGTTATCTCTTCAGGGGTGGTAACTACATTTGCGGGTTCAACTACTGCCGGAACAACTGATGGAAGCGGAACGTCGGCAAAGTTTAACCACCCGCATGGGATTGTTTGGGATGGTGGTTCAAATTTATACGTGGCCGATTACGGCAATAACAGGGTACGTCAAATTGTAATTTCTACTGCCGCAGTCACTACCCTTTCAAGTAGTGGATTATTAAGTAATCCTTACGGATTGGCGTATGATAAAGTTAATGGCAATTTGTATGTAGCCGATTATGGTTCATCAACTATAGAAAAGATTGTTGTCTCCGGCCCAACTGTATCAACCTTGGCCGGCAGTTCTGGTAATACAGGGCATGTTAATGGATCGGGTACTTCAGCCTGGTTCAATAACCCTACCGGTGTGGCCCTTAATGGGAATGGTAATTTATACGTTACAGATCAGTCAAATAATGAAATACGCCTGGTTGTTATTTCAAGCGCTGCGGTGAGCGATTTTGCAGGCGATTTTACTACTTCTGGCACTACCAACGGTACTGTGCCTGCCGCTACAAACGCCAAATTTAATATGCCAGGTGGTATAACAATAGATAATTCGGGGCATATATTTATTGGTGATGCATTTAATAATGAGATAAGAGAAATAGCTACCGTTACCTTACCTATAAAGTTGCTCAACTTCAGTGCTGATTATATATCGGGGCAAAAAGCGGTATCTATTAACTGGAGCACTGCCACAGAAACTAATAACAAGGAATTTACGGTTGAGAAATCGCAGGATGGAGGAGCATTCATTGAGGTCGCTACTATTTCAGGTGCAGGTAACAGCAGTATGCAGCACAATTATCTTACATCCGATGATAATCCTTTCCAGGGAGTATCGTATTACAGGTTAAAGCAAACTGATTATGATGGAAAGAGCACTTACTCAGATGTTGTAACAGTTTATGTGCAATATGAAGCTAACCTTTCTCTTTATCCTGATCCTGCGGATGCGACTTTGCATCTGCAATATTATTTTGCCACAGGCTATATAGCAGAAGCCACCATTATGGATATGTCAGGGAATGTTGTCAGCAATACCTCATTCGATGTAAAAAAAGGAAATAATAACCTAAGCATAAATACACAAGGCCTTTCAAAAGGAATTTATGTGTTACGTTTGTCGGGTAAGGAAGGAGATTTTACGTATAGGAAATTTGTAAAACAATAAAGAAGCGCGTTCAAATTATTATATGAGGAAAGGATACATTTTAACTGCATTACTGCTTTTCACTTTAAATCTTTTTCTTCCCATAAATTCTTACGGCGGTTCGGGTAAATCAATTGCTGAACAACAGGCAAACGCCTTACTGGCTGCAAAGCAAATTGGGTTTATTGAGAATATGGGGCAGCTTCGTGGGCCAGATAAGAAACCTGTTCACGGAGTGTTGTTCAATTCACACATTAATAATTCAGATGTATGTATAACTGAAAGTGGCATTACATATATATTCATGAAACAGGAAGAAGAAAAGAGTGGCAAAGATGATGAGCCTATTCCGGTTGAATGGTGCCGTGTAGATATGTTACTTAAAGGCGCAACTATACGTAAAGAAAATGTTGTTAGTGAGGAACCTATCGAACAGGGCTACAACAATTACTACTTCCCCTTTTGTCCTAAAGGAATTCTAGGTGTTCGTACATATGGCAAAATAACGGTTAAGAATATTTATCCAGGAATAGATTGGATTCTATATAATCGGCCTGAAGGCTTGAAGTATGATTTTATAGTACACCCGGGCGCAAATCCTGCTGACATTAAAATAGAGTATAAGGGATCTGATGAGATGAAAACTGATTCGAACGGCACTAAGCTGGTTATAAAAACTAAACTTGGACAAATAACTGAAGGGGCTCTGCATTGTTACCAAGGCAATAATTCAATCCAATCACAATATATTCTATCTAGCCATGAACTTGGTTTTAAGCTTGGACAATACAACAGTACTTCTGACTTAACTATTGACCCCCCTATAGAACTTCTGCAATGGGGCACTTACCTTGGCGCCGACGCACATATAGGCCCAAGGGCAATTTGTACCGATGCAGCTGGTAATATTTACATAACAGGGTATACCGATTGTGCTTCAATGATATTGCTTGACCCGGGGGGAGGTGCCTATTATCAGAGCTTCAGCAACGCAGTGTTTGCCGGTGGCAATACAGCATTTATAATGAAATTTAATTCAGCCGGAACGCTTCTATGGTCAACCTATTACGGTGGTAGCGGCTATGATTGGGCTACGAGCATAGTAACTGATGCTAAGGGTAACTTGTTTGTAGGCGGATATACGGGTTCAGGAGATCTGCCTACTATGAATCCTGGTGGGGGAGCTTATTATCAAAGCGCATTATCGGGTGGTGGCGATTTTGATCTTTTCTTGTGCAAGTTCAACGCTACTGGTGCATTAACATGGGGAACTTACTATGGCGGCTCGCTCGATGACAGGGCTAGGGGTATTGATATTGATGCAGGTGGAAATTTATGGGTAACAGGGTATACAACTTCTTCTGATTTCCCAACTTTAAATGGCGGAGGAGGCTCTTACTGTCAGGGAACATTTGGAGGAGGTGTTAATACAGGTGATGCTTTTGTTTTAAAATTCGATAATAATGGTAAACAATTATTAGGCACATATTACGGAGGCTCAGATGATGAGGATGGGTACTCGATAAAGACGGCTCCTTCGGGCGATATTTTCTTTACAGGATATACTCATTCTACCAATTTCCCTACCTTAAATCCGGGTGGAGGTGCATATTACCAGGCAGCTAATGCCGGTGGAAATGACCTGTTCATGTCAAAATTGAGTAGCACAGGAATTCAATTATGGAGCACATATTATGGCGGCAGTGCTGATGACTGGAGCAGTAATGAGCCACATAACTATGGTAATTTAGGAATAGATTTTGCGGGAAATGTTTACGTAACAGGCACTAGTCTTTCAACAAATTTTCCTACGCTTAATCCGGGCAGTGGTGCATATTACCAGGCGGCTAATGCAGGCGGACGCGATGCTGTTATTTTAAAATTCAGGACTTCCGGTGTTCCTGTATGGGCCACGTATTACGGTGGCGGTTCTGCTGAAGAAGGTAATGCAATAGTAACTGATGCGAACGGAAATATTTTCCTTACAGGCCAGTCTGTATCAGGCACTATACCGACGTTGAACCCGGGTGGCGGAGCCTATTATCAGAAAAATAATGCTGCCGCCATGGATATATTCCTCGATGAGTTTGATTCAACGGGCGTAATGTTTTGGGGTACATTTTTTGGCGGCAACCAGGATGACTGGAGCACTGCTGCTGCTTTAATGCCATCGGGCTGCCTGCTGGTTACAGGCGAGTGGATATCTACGGGAGGAATTACAACTCAGGATCCCGGAGGAGGAGCATATTATCAATCTGTTTTTTCAGGCCTTCACGATGGATTTGTGCTTGAGTTTTGTCCCGTTTGCACTACACCTACTATAACAATTGCGCCTTCATCACCATCGGTATGTAGCGGCGATTCGGTGGCTTTAACTGCAAGCGGAGCAGGAGCCTACAAATGGGCGCCGGCAGCAACCTTGAGCGACAGCGTTGGAACAACTGTTTATGCAAAACCCGGAACAGCGACTACATATACTGTGACAGGAACAGAAGGTACTTGTTCCGGCACACAAACTATAACCGTTTCAGTAAATCCTTCGCCAACGGTTACAGTTGTGCCTCCATCGGCAACTTTGTGCGGCGGCGGTAGTGTAGGGATTACAGCAAGCGGGGCAACAACATATTCATGGTCTCCATCTGCCGGCTTAACATGCAGTACATGCGCTAACCCTACGGCAAACCCTACCGTTCCACAACGTATACAGTTGCAGGTACCAGCGGTGGTTGTACTGATAGTGTAAAGGTTGTGATAACTGTAAACTCACCACCAACGGTGAGTGTGGTTCCATCTTCACCTACTGTTTGTAGGGGTGATTCAGTTGCACTAACTGCAAGTGGAGCATCAACATATTCATGGGCACCTTCTGCGGGATTAAGTTGCACCGCGTGCCCCAATCCAAAAGCATCACCGGCAACAACATCAACATATACAGTTATAGGTTCCAATGGAGGATGTAATGATACAGTCAATGTGGTTGTAACTGTAAATCCATCACCAACAGTAAGTGTTGTTCCTTCTTCAGCAACTATATGCCCCGGCACATCGGTTGGACTTACAGCAAGCGGAGCAACAGGATATACCTGGACGCCCGCCGCAGGATTGAATAGTACTACGGGTGCTAATGTTACAGCCAATCCAACTGTCACTACTACCTATACGGTGGTTGGCACAAGTGGTGGTTGTACCGATAGTGTTAAAGTGATGATAACTGTGAATCCGACACCAACTGTTACAGTGACTCCTTCACTTGCAAGTATTTGTTCTGGCGATTCAGTTGTACTAACGGCTACTGGTGCTATAAGTTATACCTGGATGCCATCGGGCGGATTGAGTTGTACAACGTGTGCTAACCCTACTGCAAAACCTGGCTCAACAACAACCTATAGTGTGGTT
>Ga0134125_10008708_pt1 | contig 11450 bp, 13 predicted proteins | sample KB31751_FD_96464 | JGI IMG/M metagenome (GOLD analysis project Ga0134125, IMG submission 96464) | Terrestrial soil microbial communities with excess Nitrogen fertilizer from Kellogg Biological Station, Michigan, USA - KB3-175-1 | ecosystem: Environmental > Terrestrial > Soil > Unclassified ... | reverse complement strand
GTCTGCTCGACCACGTCGTGGCTGATGGCGAGGAACCGCCCGTCGGCGTCGGCGCCGAGGCGGACGCGCTGGATCGACGGGGTCCGGTGACCCACCACCGCGGGCATCTGGCGCCGGGCGAGCACGCAGCGCACCGGCCGGTCGACGGCACGGGCGGCGAGCGCGGCGACGACCGAGTGGGCGCGCGTCGTGCCCTTGGACCCGAACCCGCCACCGACGTGGTGGGCGATCACCCGCACCTGGCCGGGGTCGAGACCCAACGCGCCGGCGATCCCGGCCCGCCCCCGCCACGGGCCCTGGGTCGAGTCGACCACGGTCAGGTGGTCGCCGTCCCACCAGGCCGTGCACGCGTGCGGCTCCATCGGGTGGTTGTGCTGCGCCGGCGTGGTGTAGGTCACGTCGACGGTGGCCGCCGAGCGGGCGAGGCCCTCCTCGACGTCGCCGACGAACGAGTCGGTGTCGAAGTCCGGGTTCACGTGCCCCGGCGTGTAGAGGCCGGGATGCTCGGACCGGAGCTCGACGTCGTGCGGTTCCACCCGGTACTCGACCTCGATCTGCGCCGCCACCTCCTGCGCGACCTCGAGGGTGGTGGCGACCACCGCGGCGACGATCTGACCCCGGTACGACACCATCGGCGAGCGGAACAGTGCGAGCTCCGGGTCTTCGTGTCCGCTCGCGTGCGGAACGTCACCCCAGTGCAGGACCGCCAGCACGCCCGGCGTCGCGGTGGCGCGGTCGGTCGCGATCTTCACGATCTCGCCGCGGGCGATGGTCGAGGTGACCGGACAGGCGTACGCGAGCTCGGCCATCGGATGCTCCGCCGCGTAGCGTGCCCGCCCGGCGACCTTGTCGGGGCCGTCGACACGGGTCGCGCCGTGGTGAACCGCCGGCGGACGGTCGGCGATCGTGGTCACCGGGTCGCCTCCGCGAGGTCCTCGAGGACGCGGGCGACGACGTTGCGCGCCAGCGGCACCTTGAACGCGTTGCCGGGCAGCGGTGCGGCCGCTTCCAGCTCGGCGCTGATGGCGTCGACGAAGTTGGCGGCGGTGGCCGGTCGACCGCGCAGTGCCGCCTCGGCCGATCCGGCCCGCCACGGCCTCGGCGCGACGCCACCCAGCGCCAATCGGACGTCCTGCACCGCGCCGTCGGCGACGTCGAGCGCCGCCGCGACGGACACCAGCGCGAACGCGAACGACGCGCGGTCACGCACCTTGCGGTACGCCGACCGGGTCGCGAACGACGAGGGCGGCACGTCGATACGCTCGATGAGCTCGCCGTGCTGCAAGACGGTGTCGCGCTCCGGCTCGGCGCCGGGGAGCCGGTACAGCTCCGCGAGCCGGACAGTGCGGACGCCGTCGACCCCGACGACGCTCACCCGGGCGTCGAGCGCGGTGAGCGCGACCGCGAGGTCGGACGGGTGGGTCGCGATGCACGCGTCGGACGTGCCGAGGATCGCCAGGTCACGGTGCTCACCGGCACGCGCCGGGCACCCGGTGCCGGGGGCCCGCTTGTTGCACGGCTTGGTCACGTCCTGGAAGTAGAGGCACCGGGTGCGCTGCAACAGGTTCCCGCCCACCGTCGCCGCGTTCCGCAGCTGGCCCGACGCACCGGACAGGAGCGCCTGCGAGAGCACCGGGAATCGCTCCCGCACCAGTGGGTCGGCGGCCAGGTCGCTGTTGCGGACCTGGGCACCGATGCGGAGTCCGCTGTCGGCCGTGAACTCGATGCCGGCCGGCTCGAGGCCGCTGACGTCGACCAGCAGGCCGGGCCGCTCGACGTCGAGCTTCATGAGGTCGACGAGGTTCGTGCCACCGCCCAGGAAGCGGGCGTCCGGGTCGGCGGTGACCAGCGCGACCGCGCTCGCCGCGTCGGTCGCCCGCTCGTACCGGAAGGGTCTCACGGTTCGCCGCGCATCGACAGACCGATGCCGAGGAGGGCGTCGACGATGTTCACGTACGCCCCGCAGCGGCAGAGGTTGCCGTTCATGCGCTCCCGTACCTCGTCGGCGTCGAGGTCGCCCGGCCCGGTGAAGGGTGCCGCCCCGGTCACGGCGCTCGGCCACGCGTGGCTCACCTCGTCGAGCATGGCGATCGCCGAGCAGATCTGCCCCGGCGTGCAGTACCCGCACTGCAGCGCGTCGCAGTCGACGAACGCCTGTTGCACCGGGTGGAGCTCCTCACCGGTCGCGAGGCCTTCGACGGTCCGGATCGCGGCGCCACCGGCCGACACCGCGAGGAGCAGACAGCTGTTCATGCGCCGGCCGTCCACCAGCACGGTGCAGGCGCCGCACTGCCCGTGGTCGCACCCCTTCTTCGTGCCGGTCAGGCCGAGGTGCTCGCGGAGGAGGTCGAGGACGGTCGTGCGGTTGTCGACCGTCACCTCGTGGTCGGCGCCGTTGACCTCGATGCGGACCACGGAGTCGGTGCGGGGCACCGCTCGCGGCTACCCCCCGGCGCCCATCCGCCAAACGGGCCGACGGCCTCACGATTCGGCGCGCATCACCTCGAACACGATGCCGCCGACCTCGGCGAAGAAGAAGCGGATCGAACCGTCGTCGCCCCAGGGGGTGACGGCCGGTTCGGTGCACGGGATGCCACGCTCGACGCACCGCTCGTGCGCACGCTCGAGGTTCCGCGTGCCGATGGCGATGCCCCAGACCTTGGGCGCATCGGCCTGGAAGATCTGGAACTGGCGGCTCTCGGTCGAGCCGGTGATGAACCCGCCGAAGGTGGTGGACGTCCCCCGGAACTCGCCGATGCCGTCCATGGAGAAGTTCCCGCTCGCGTCGCGGGCCGGCGACTCGACCTCCGGCGCCGGTCCGTCGGGCAGCGAGCCGAGCGGCCAGCCCGCCGGGATGTCGACGACCTCGCGCAGGAACCGGTCGACCGCGGCCGGATCAGGGGTGACGATCTTCACGTGGTTGAGGCGGTCCATGTCAGTGGGTCGTGTAGTCGATGGGACCGGCGCCCTTCACGCCGACCGCGAAGCAGAAGCACCGGATGGCCGAGTCGCTGGTCGTGCGCAGGCTGTGCACCTGGTCGGGTGGGATGTAGATGAGGTCACCGGGGACGACCTCGCGCTGCTCGCCGCCGATGGTCATGACACCCGTCCCCGTCATCATGAAGTAGAACTCGTGCGTCGGGTGCGTGTGGGGGAAGACCTCGCCCCCGACACCCACCTCGAATTCGTTCGCCAGCTCGAGGTACCCGCCGTCGGTCAGGTCCTTCATCTCCCGCGGATGGATCAGCCACCACACCGGCACGGTCCCGTTGTGCTCGACCTCGGGTTCCACCTCTTGCACGTTGCGCACGTCCACACCAACCTCCTCGACGGTGCCGGCATGATCGCACCGGCGGGCGGTCGGCCGAAAGTGCGTCGTCGGCGACCCGCACGACCCGGGCCGGCTCAGCCCGCGGTCGCGGGGTTGACCGGGACCGGCGTCGCCGGCGGCGGTACCGCGGCGACGGTCTGGATCGGGGGTGACGGCGGCGCCGTCGGCGGCGGCGTGGTCGACGGTGGTCGCGGCGGCGGCGTGGTCGACGGTGGTGGTGATGGTGGTGTCGTCGACGGCGGCGGTGGTGTCGTCGTCGACGGCGGCGGTGTGTTGGTCGACGGCGGCGGCGGTGTCCCGCACGTCACCGTGACCGTCGCGGTGTCGGTGCGACCGGCGCTCCACTCCGCGAACACCGCGACCGATCCCGACGAACCCTTCAGTACAGCGGTGAGCGACGAGATGTCGGCGGTGGCGGTGCCGGTGCCGACGAAGTTCGGTGGGCTCTCGACCGCGGCGACACTCTGGGGCGGCGCGCCGAGCACCGACACCTGGAACGAGATCGGATGGTCGGTGGCGGCGAAGTCGGAGAAGCTGGCGTTGGCCTGCGCACAGTCGGCACTGATGACCTGGCCGGTGTGGGCGCCGGCGGTACCGGCGAACACGACGACCGACGACACGATGAGCACGAGTACGGAGATGGCCAAGAGATTGCGACGCATGGAGACTCCCGCGGTTGTGCAAGCGACGCCGCGCATCGATGCCCGGTTCGCGCTTGCGACCAGCGGGACGAGGAACGCGCGGCAGTTCAGCAGCGACCGTCCGGCGCGTGACGCCGCCGGCCGCCTGACTTCACAGTGCTGACTGGTACGAACTGCCCACGTCGACGGTCACCCGTCGGGGGCGCGCTTCACTGCTCGGGAACCTACCGGTGTCGCGCGCGTCGCGCACAACTCGCTCAGGAAAATTCTTGGGAAACGGTTGGGGCGTCGCGAACGCGCGAGCCCGCGCACTCGCACGCGCGCGCTCAGGCGTTCGCGTTCACCGGCGCGCCCCGCGCGTCAGCGCGCGTCCTCCCCGGCGAAGTGCCCGCGTGGGGCGGCACCACCGCGGCCCAGCTCCGCCTCCACGGTGCGCCGGATCCACGCCGACACCGACCGGTCGTCGGCCGCCGCGCGCGCCCGCACCGCCTCGAGCATCGTCGGTTCGAAGCGGACCGGGACGATCGTGGTGAACCTCGGCTCCCGCCGACTGGCCGGCTCCGCCCGGGGCGTCGAGCGCTCCCGCTCCATGCTCGACGACCGCTTCGGCCGCTTCGCCGTCTCCGCCTTCCGCTTGTCCTTCTTGGTTCCCACGTCAGTCCGAGCCTCGTGTGATCGGACGTGATACAGGAGAACACCGGCGAACACGCCGAGTGCATGGTGATCGGGCCGGCCGGCGTCGGCCTGAAGCGCGGGTTGCCCGGGGCCTAACGTCGGGCCCGTGCTCCTCGTGGTGTTCGTCATGGTCGCCTTCATCGGGGTCCCGGTGTTCGTCTCGTGGAGGCGCGGGCGGCACTGACCGGCGCCGGCGGGGTAGAACCGGGGCCATGGCGACCGACCTCTCGACCGATCCCCGCCTCGATGCGTTGCTCGCGGCCACGCGGAGCCTCACCGCCGCGGGGATGCCGTTCGAGGTCGTCGACGAGGAGGTGCTCGGCGAGCGGCTCCGGGTCTTCCGCAACCGGTCGCACTCCATGCGCGAGGTGCTCCTCGGGGCGGGCCGGTTCGGCGACCGCGACTGCTACGTGTTCGGCGACGGCACCCGCATCCGATTCGACGAGCTCGTCCCGCTGGTCGCGTCGCTGGCGTGTGGGCTGCGGGAGCGGTACGACATCGGGCCCGGTGACCGGGTCGCGGTGTGCGCGGCCAACTGCCGCGAATGGATCCTCACGTTCTGGGCCGTCGCCAGCCTCGACGCGGTCCTGGTGGCCATGAACGGGTGGTGGACCGGCCCTGAGATGCGCAACGCGCTCGGGCTCACCGACCCGAAGCTGCTGGTGATGGACGAGAAGCGCCGGGCCCGGCTGGACGGCGACCCCGGGATGCCGACCCTCGTCACCGAGCACGACTTCGCCGGGCTCGGTGGCGAGACCACGGCCGAGCTGCCCGAGCCACCCATCGCCGAGGACGACCCGTTCATCCTCATCTTCACCAGTGGGACGACCGGCCGCCCCAAGGCCGCCGTCCTGTCGCACCGCTCCGTGATCTCGTACCTGATGGAGCAGTCGTTCATCGGGGCGCGCAGCATGGCGCTGGCGGGGATGAGCACACCCCCGGGCGGACCGCCGCCGGTACGGCTGGCGCCGTACCCGTTGTTCCACGTGTCGGGGATGTCGATGGCGGTGTCGACGGTCATGTCGGGGAGCACGAGCGTCTGGCCGCTCGGTCGCTTCGACGCCGGCCAGGTGATCGAGCTGACCAAGCAGGAGCAGATCTCGGTCTGGGGTGGCGGGACCACCCACGTCGTCCGGCTGCTGCAGCATCCGGACGTCGCCACCATCGCGCCGACCCAGATCAGCAGCGTCGGCGTGGGTGGGTCGGCCACCCCGCCCGACGTCGTGCGCCAGATCGAGGCGCGGTTCCCGCACCTCACGGGGGGCGTCTCGTCCGGGTACGGGTCGACCGAGACCGGGCTGATCAGCTGGGCTCCGGGGTGGATGCTCAAAGCTGCGCCGGACTGCGTCGGCCCGCTCATGCCCACCGTGGACGCCCGCATCACCGACGACGACGGCACCGAGCTGCCGCCCGGCTCGGAAGGCAACATCGAAGCCCGCAGCTGGATGTCGATGCTCGGGTACTGGCAGAACGACGCCGCCGACGCCGAGACCATCCGGCCCGGCCGGTGGATACGCACCGGCGACTTCGGTCGACTCGACCGCGGCATCCTGTTCATCGCGTCCCGCAAGCGCGACCTGATCATCCGCGGCGGGGAGAACATCTACCCGTTCGAGATCGAGCACCGGCTCGACGAGCACTCCGACGTCGTGGAGGCCGCGGTCTACGGCATCGACGATCCGGTGCACGGACAGGAGGTGAAGGCGGTGGTCGTCGTGCGCGAGGGGACCGAGCTCACCGAGGAGGCGGTACGTGCGTTCTGCGCCGCCACCCTCGCGTCGTACAAGGTGCCGTCGGTGGTGGAGATCCGCACCGAGCCGCTGCCGCGCACCGCGACCGGCAAGGTCATGAAGCAGGTGCTCGCCGGCGACGCGGAGAACACGTTCGTCGAGGAGTGAGAGGATCGGCCGCGGGATGAGCATCGGACCCGCCGACACCCCCGACACCACCGCCGCCGGACCGCAGCTCGCGGCGTCGGCAGTGGTCATCGGCGCGGTGCGAATCGGTGAGGGTTCGCTGCTGGCCGAGGGCGCGGTCGTGCGCTCGTCCGGCGCCGGCGTCGCGATCGGCACCGGCTCGGCGGTGCTGGAGAACTCGGTGGTGGTCGGCACCGGGACCATGGGCACGAACATCGGACGGCGGAGCGTCTTCGGTCACCGCTGTCTGGTCGTCGGCGCGGTCGTCGGCGACCTCTGCGAGATCGGCAACGCGTCGGTGCTCATGCCCGGCGCTCGCCTCGGCGATCGGGTGTTCCTCGGCGAAGGCACGGTCGTGCCCGGCGGGACGACGCTGCCGAGCGACGTCGTGGCGGTCGGGCGGCCGGCGCGCATCGTGCGGGTCGCGTCGGCCGAAGACCTCGGGCGCCTCACCCAGCTCCGCGGCGGCGAGCTGACGATCCCGCCGTCGACGTCCGTCACCGTCGAGGGCACCAACGAGAGGAACACCATGGACCAGCTGCACGAGTACCGCGGCATCGTGCCGACCGTCGCCGGTTCGGCCATCCTCTTCCCCACCGCCGAGCTCACGGGAGACGTGGTCGTCGGCGAACGCACGATCATCGCCGCCGGCGTCAAGATCATCGGTGACTCGCACGGACCGGTGCGCATCGGCAACGACGTGCAGATCCTCGAGAACACGGTCCTCCACCTCCTTCCGGACAACGACCTCGTGCTCGACGACGGCGTGATCATCGGACCGGGCGCGATGATCCACGGCTGTCGGATCGGCGCCGGCTCGGTGGTCGAACCCGGGGCCATCGTCTGCGACGGCAGCGAGCTCGGCGCCGGCTGCATCGTGCGCGCGGGCGCCGTCGTCAAACAGCGCTCCCGCTTCGCGTCGGGCACCGACGTCGACGGCTTCCCTGCGGCCGAGGTCGGACGGGTCACCGGCGCCCCGCCCGTGCCCGCGTGGGCATGGGCGCACGGCGACCTCCGCGAGCTGCGCGCCGGCGGGCCGGACCGGTGACCGGTCGTGCGGCATCCCGCCGGCGCGGTGCGTGATGCCGCACTGGCTGGGGATCACGCTCGGGCTCGTCATCCTGGTCCTCACGTGGATCAGCGTCGTCTCGACGCTCGTGCTCCCGCGCCCGAACACCGGGCCGGTACAGCTGTCGCTCTGGGTCAACAAGTCGACGCGACGGTTCTTCTTCATGCTGGCCCGCTTCCGGCGCACCTACGAGGGCAAGGACGCGGCCCTGGCGCCGATCGGGCCGGTTGCCCTGCTGGGTCAGCTCGCGGCCTGGTTGGTGCTGTTCGGAATCGCCTTCTCGATCATGCTGGCTCCGTACACCGACGACGTCGGCCACGCCGCGAGCGAGGTCGGCGCGGCGATGTTCACCCTCGGGCTGGCGCGCTCCGCCCGGTTCACCAACGACACGATCGTCATCGCCGCCGCGGCATCGGGGTTCGTCGTCATCGCGCTGCAGATCGCCTACCTGCCCGCGCTCTACTCCGCGTTCAACCGTCGCGAGTCACTCATCACCATGCTCGCCAGCCGCGCTGGTGAGCCGTCGTGGGGGCCGGAGATCCTCATCCGCCACCAGCTCGTCGGCATCGTCGACTCGCTCCCCGACTTCTACGGGCAGTGGGAGCAGTGGGCGGCCGACTTCTCCGAGTCGCACTCGACCTATCCCGTGCTCCTGCTCTTCCGATCGCCCGACCCGTGGTCGTCGTGGGCGATCGCGCTGCTCTCGGTCCTCGACGCGGCCGCCATGCAGCTCGCGTTGAACCCCACCACCGCGCCGTCGCAGGCGCGGCTGTCGTTGCGGATGGGCTACACCGCGCTGCGGCGGATCTCGGACGCGCTCGGGTGGAGCTACGAACCCGATCCCCTGCCCGACGATCCGATCTCGCTGACGCCGGCGGAGTTCGAGCGCGCGGTGCGGCTGCTGCAGGAGGTCGGATTCGCGACCGAGCGCGAGCCCGACGAGGCTTGGCCGCACTTCCGCGGGTGGCGGGTCAACTACGAAGACCTCGCGTACCGCTGGGCCGCACGGGTGATGGCGCCACCCGCGCCATGGTCGGGACCGCGCCCCGGGCTCGGCCCGCAGGTGATCACCCCGCAACGACCGCCGCACCGTTCACCCGACTCGCCCGAACCGTCCCTCTATCGGCGGCCCGACTTCGACGTGTGAGGCTCGTGCCACGAGGTGACCTCGGGTGGTGCCGCTCGCGTGAGCCCGCCGGGCGTGAGCGAACCTGAGACGGCGCGAAGAAGCACACCAATCCGATGGGCGGCCCAATCCGTATCCTTCAGTGAGCCGGACCGGCCGCCCTGCCCGGCTCGAGACCGAAGCGCCGCACCCCTCCGCGGCGCTTCGGCGCGCGCGGGGTCGGAGGGCCATGCCCCGCGGCTACGACACCGCCGAGCGACCGCGCCGGCTGAGCAACCACTCCTGGTCGCCGTCCGAGCGCCACCACTGCTCGCTGGTCTCGCGGTCGGTGATCTCCTGGCGTTCGCCCGTGGGATGGAGCGGATAGTTCACGTCGCAGGCGTCCTGGGCGTCGTCGAAGGTCTCGAAGTGCCCGACGTGGGCGCGACCGGAGTCCGGTGCGCCGGTGGTCCGCCGCACGCGGTACCGCGCCTCGGGATCCGCGGCGTACGTGTGCACGACGTCGTCGGCGGCGTGACGCTCGATCGAGGCGCCGCAGGCCCAGCACGTCGCGCCGCTCGTCCGGTCCCGGACCGCGATCTCGACCTCGGCGCCGCAGACGCCGCATCCGATGGTCACGACGGCCCTCGTCGCAGCGACGGCGTGTCGTACACGGGAGGGTCCTCGGCGGGGGTGCCGCCGGGGACGCTGCGCACCCACTTCGTCCATTGGGCACCGTCCCACCACCGCTCCGGGTGTCGTCCGAAGTGGTCGGGGTACCAACCCTCACCGGGCACCTGCGCGGGTGCGGTCGTCGGCCTCGAGCCGGGGACCGCGTAGGCGGTGTCGTACGTCGACTTCTTCGCCGGGATCACCGCGATGATGACGATCCCGATCAGGCCGAGGACCACCCCGAGGAACGCGCCGAGCCCACCTCGCCCCTTGCCGTCGCCGATCTTCCAGCCGATGAACCCACAGACGGCCCAGACGATTACGAGAAAAGCCACGGTGCCACCTCGAGGTCGGTCCCACCCGCATCCGGGATCATGCTGAAGACTTCGGACCCATCGCCGTCCGACCTGAGCACAATTCGGACAGCGCCACTGCCCGATCGGTTCACGTAACGTCCGGTGACGCCATCTCCGGAGGATCGGCCATGACCAGCCACGGAAGCGACATCGACCGCACCGCCGAGTGGGACGAGCTCCGGGCCCGGCACCTCCGGTCGCGACCCGACCGCCCGCCGTCGGCCGCCCGGGGCGTGCACCACGTCGCCTTGCTCTCCAGCGACGTCGAGCGGACCATCCGCTTCTACCAGGAGCTGCTCGAGTTCCCGCTCACCGACCTGTTCGAGAATCGCGACTACGCGGGGTCGACGCACTTCTTCTTCGACATCGGCCACGGGAACGCGCTGGCCTTCTTCGACATGCCGGGCCTCGACCTCGGCCCCTACGCCGAGGTGCTCGGAGGCCTGCACCACCTCGCGATCTCCGTCGAGCCCGATCGCTGGGCGCACCTCAAGGCGAAGATCGAGGCTGCCGGGATCGACACCCAGCACATCGACGGGTCGTCGCTCTACTTCACCGGGCCCGATGGCGAGCGCATCGAGCTGATCAGCGACCCGCTGGAGGAGATGTACGGCCGCGCCATCGGCTGACGTCGTCCGGCCTCGTCCCACTCCGATACCGGCCTGCGCCGGGCTCTCCGGGCGTCGAATTCGCCCCTTGTCACGCTGAGGCACCCCGGCTGCACGGCCCCGGATCGCAATTCCGGCTCAAGATCGCGCCTCCGCCACCGATGTCCTCTGGGGGAGGGGCCGCCGGGGCCCCGGAGGCTGATCGTGACCGAACAGCGGCGTTCACAGCGCCACGACGTCGAGTGGGTGTGCCGATACCGGCTCCTCCGACCATCGGCCTGGCGGCCGTGCCGGCTCATCGACGTCTCCGACACGGGCGCCGCGTTCGAACCCTTCGAGCTGTCCCTCGAGGAGACCCCCGCCGGTGAGGTCGAGCTGATGCTCTCGACCCCCAGCGGTTCCGCCGAGCCGTTTCGCCTCGTGGGACAGGTCCGCCACCTGACCCGGACCTCGCTCGGTCGGACGCGGGTCGGGATCCGGTTCACCGACGTGGACGCCGGTGAACGGGCGCGGCTCCTGGGCCTCGCCGACCAGCTCCTCTGACCTGCCGCCCTCCTTCGATCGACGGCGGAGCCGCGAGCTCCGAAGATGCGCGCGTTTGCTCGCATCCGGTCGAACACGCGCACGATCAGAGCGGCGTGGTCACGCGTCGGAGGCCGCGACCGCGGCCAGGATGGCGTCGATCGCGGCCGACGGGTGCGACACCATCGACACGTGCGATGCCCCGACCTCGGTGATCGTGGCGCCCGCCCGCTCCGCCATGCTGCGTTGCGTGGCCGGCGGGATGATGCGGTCCTCGGTGCCGACGACCGCCCAACTCGGGATCGTCTTCCACGCCGCGGTCTCGGTCGCGGCGGTGTTGGCACCGAGCGTGATCGGACGCTGACTCGCGACGATCAACCACCGGTCCGCCTCGGAGAGGTCCTGCGCGAAGGAATCGTGCACCGTCGACGGCTTGAGGAACGCGTCCGCGTCCCCCTCCGGGGCGCCGGGGTAGCCGACGATGTCCAACACGGTCGTGGGGTCGGACACGTCGAGCGCCGATCCCGACCCACCGAGGATCTGGAAGACGTTCTC
>Ga0134125_10008707_pt1 | contig 11450 bp, 15 predicted proteins | sample KB31751_FD_96464 | JGI IMG/M metagenome (GOLD analysis project Ga0134125, IMG submission 96464) | Terrestrial soil microbial communities with excess Nitrogen fertilizer from Kellogg Biological Station, Michigan, USA - KB3-175-1 | ecosystem: Environmental > Terrestrial > Soil > Unclassified ... | reverse complement strand
TAAGTACCAAAGCTCCAGTCGTTGAATCATAGCTTACTACTTGACCCGTAATATAGTTGGCCGGATTAGCTGCATCTACCGCTAGCAGCCAAGAACCTACATTGAAGAATAGATTAGGTTGAGTAACAAAGCTTTTATTTCCAGTTCCAATACTATTAGCAGTAATACTAGTTCCTTTAAATAGCTCAATTAACTGCTGTATAGTACTAATTGGGGTTTCTGGATTCCATATACTTGGATTACTCATTTATTATTCTCCTCCAGCTGTAGCTTCTTGAATTAGAATCTGCCTCCAATCTCTAGCTTCTAGTAACATAGCTTGAAATTGTTCATCGTAACCTATAGTTTTAAATACTTTTGATGCAGCTTCAGTTACTATAGCAAAAGGATATTCATCAGCTATCCAAGAACTGAAACCTAATTCTGTAATATCTGGTTGAATATAACAGCCAAATATCATATATTGATCTTGAGTATTACTCCGGATATTAATATAAGCTCCGGCCACATAACATACATTTTCTCTATTAATACCATAATCATCAAGCGTATTGTCAGGAGTAATAAGAGTAAAGAAATCTCCATCATACCCCATCATATCATTACCTGTGGGTGGAGAATACTTACGTAGATATTTAAATTTCCTATACCTAGGAACTAGAGTTCTGTACTCTAGAGACTGAATATAATCTACAGGATTCCATTGAATGCCTGTTTGGTATATATCTTTATACCAGTTATCCAATGAATGCAATTTAAGTGTAGCACTGCGAACAGCCAGACTAGTTTCCGCAACTAAGTCTGGCCTGTTAGTTAAAGTGTACACATCATCTATAAGAGATTGTAGCGATGTAGACATTTAAGTTATTATCCTAGTAGGTACTACTTACTTCTTACCCGGCAAATCTACAGTGCTAGCCATACCTGTTTTACCTACTGCACCCATAGATACTTGTTGATGTGATTTAGCTACATCTTTCAAATCTTCAGGAAGTTTAACATTCTTTACAGGTTCTTTACTAGCATCATGTGCAGCTTCTGAAAGTAATTTGGCCCGCACTTCTTCTTCAATTCGTTTCCGCAATCCAGCATGAGGGTCCTCAACCAAGCTATCTACTATATGAGCCTCAGGCTTAACGTAGATAAGACTATAAGCTCCACCTGTACCTTCTTGCATTGCAGCTATTTCTTTATCCAGTTCATCTTGAACTTCTTTCTTATTAGTACGGAATGTACTATGTGCAAATTGACACACCGTTCCATCTTTCAGAATAAATCTAGTGAAGGGGGCTTTAGAGAAATATTGTTTAATCACTGGAGTTGACATTTTAATATCCTATTGAGTTTATGAGTTGAAAGAGAAGGATAGAGAGTTAGTAACATTTAAGTATAACTAAACTCTCTATCCTAATTGTAATGATAAATTATAACTATGGAGAGATACTTTAAATTACTTTACTATCTTAACCAGCAGCACCAGCAGTAAGATTGTAAATTACAGCATTTGCCGGCGGGTTCTTAATAGTGCAAGTAAGCTCAGTAGTAAGAGTACCACCTTGCGCATCAAGTCCAGCATCCCCACCTTCACCAACACCAAACGGATCAAAACGAGTTTTACGATCTCCAAGATAAGCAAGAGCGAAAGTACTAAGATCAAGTGCTATTGCCATCTTCGCCCAATCAGGATTGGTATTAAGCAAAGGATGCTCAATCATACGGAAAGTGCCGCGGCTAATCTTAAAGGTTTGGAATTGCAATCCAAAGTTAAGTTGCCCATCAACCATATAATAAGTACCATTCAAACGACCAATGTTGTTAAGTACTTTACGTGCAGTTCCGCCAACAAACAGAACACGTTCATTACTTACTTTAGGATCGGTAGTTTGATTAAAGCAAGCATCTAGTGCAGCTTCCAACTGAGTATAGTTCGTGGTGCTACCAGCTGTAGTTACATTAGGCGTAGGAAACTGCGCAGGATAGTAAGCCGGATTAGCAATGATATTAAGAATACCATCCATAGTACGGAAAGGTTGTCCTTTGCGAGTACCCAAAAACTTCTGTCCAAACAACAAAGACTTCTCAATATCAAGAGCGTGGAAAGCTGCACAATCTTGTTTACTTTCAGCTATCGTAGTTTCGCCGGCAATAACAAGCGTAGCACGAGCAGTATCAGTAAGAGCCCAGCTATTACGGAAAATTTGAGTGTAGTTAGTAATCCGAACAGGAGTAATATTAAGAGCGATCGGACGAACTGAACCTTCTTCAAATGCTGAACCAACTTGATAGAAAGGAGTAGAGTTATTAATAGCTACTGGAGTAACAGTACCAACTCCACGAACTACTTGAATGCTAGTGGGAGAGATAATGTTATCAACAATAATATTCTCGCCAGTATCCTGTGAACGGAGAGTCATACCGGGAAGAATATTGCTGCTATCTACAACAGTAAAAACATTAGTTGTACCATCAGCTACAGCAGAAGCTAAAACAAACTGAGGAAACAACATTGTTTTAGTAAAGAAACCATGTTCAGGTTGAACAGCAGTTTCAGTTTTCATCATAGAACTAATTGCAAACAGAGGTGCTTGACCATTAGGCATCAAGCGAGTAATCATCTGCGCAAAACTTAGTTTAGCTAAGTTCTGTGCAAAGTTACCAGTATTAAACATACCAGAAAATCCGGCCATTTCAGTATTCCTTATATTAAATTTAAATTAAAGTAGCTAGTATAAATGAGTAGAGCTGATTACACTCCAGACCAATCTATATTAGTTGCGCTAGTACGGCTAACAAAGAACCACCTATTTCCACCTGCGGGTACTGTAAGTGTTCCAGTAACAGTACTATTTGCACCCGCTGCAAGAGTCAGTGTACCAGCAGCAGGACAAGATACTAACAACCACATTCCATCACCAATACCCATATTAGGAAATGCAGCAATAATAGTAGCTCCATCAGCAGTAGTATCAGTGCGAGGATTAGCCATACCTCTACTCCAAACTCCAGAAGCCAATCCTGCTACACCTATAATCTGATTAGAATCAGTATTAACCCGATAAGGTTTAGCCATACTAAGCCAACCATCACCAGACATTGCTAACTTAGGCATTCCACCAGTGAATACCATAGGACGTGTATACATAATATAAAAGATTCCTATAAAAGATTAAAAACACAAAGATACTAATGACCTGAAAAAGGATTATTATCTTCAAGCATAAAGGAAAAGTCTTGGTCAGTCTGCTGTAAACCACTTCTCTTACCAGAATTAGCTGGAGAATTGGCAGTATTACCAGAAGAAGGAGCAAGAGTACTTCCGAATTGTTGAAAATATTTTCCAGCAATTTGATCTATTTCCTGAGTGCTTGCATTAGGATACTTAGCCTGCAATTGTGCAACAACCATATCAACAACTGGCCTAGTACTAGGATTTGTGTACATAGGATTCTGGCTGATAAGATCATTTACATTAGCAGCGCGCACATGGGTGGGTAACTTAGCTGCAAATCTAGCTTCAGCTGTACTAATTGCTCGTTCTATAAGTTGTGTAGTAACAGTAGCAGATTTAGCGTAAGTTAATTGTTGAACTTTATTCATGGCTTGCATCAAGGCAGAAGTACCTTGTTCTCCCCCAGCCTGAATAGCTTGAAGTATTTCGGGAGTCATTACATCTTTTGTGAAATCTATTGTTTGTGCTGCTTTAAGCAATGCATCTTGATCTATATTACCAAAGACAGAAGTATCTTGTGTAACTTCTTTTCCATTGGCGTCTAACTTGAGATCATTTTTCCATAAGTCAGTAAACTCAGCAAGTGGGGTCTCATGTTCTGCTTTAGCTGTTTTATTAAGTTCAGCATTATTTAATGCAGGTACAGTTCCACCGCCATTAGTTCCTTGAGTTTGTTGACCTTGCATATTCTGCGCAGCTTGTACAGGAATGTTACCGGGCTGTGATGGGGCATTAGGATTAGGTTGCGGACCTTGACCCGGAGCAGGTACAGCTTGATTAGTATTAGGAGTAGGACCAAACAGATTTGAAAAGATACTCATTTTAATTTCCTTAAAATTTAATTACTAGGTTGTGATTAAAAACTACTATTGCCTTCTTCATTGTTGAAACGATTAAATAACTCTGCAGGACTTATTGCTTCAGGTGCTTCACTTCTTGGTTGCTCATATCTACTTTGTATTATCTGAGCATTTAATGCAGTTGTAGCATCCTCAGATAAAACAATTAAATATTCTATAGTATCTAACTGACCTTGAAGATAGGAGAGTTGAAGAGCATATCCCTCCTTATCTTTAGAATCGTAAGTTAGCTTAACTATCTTCTTAACCAGTTCTGCTTTCTCATTCTCTAGAAACAGAATAGTAGTAGGAGAAAGAGATTGAGCTTGATTAAGTTCTACTTCACTAAACTCATGTAAGTTTATATTCAAATTCATTACTGGCCTCCTTGCTGTCCTGAAGCTGCTAATTGCTGTTGAAGCTGTTGCACTTGTGATTGCTGAGGTTCTTGTCCGGCCGCACTAGTATTAGTAGGGTTATTAGCTTGTGGATCATAACCAAACTGTTGCGGCGCCGGTTGTGGAGGAAGTTGATCTCCTCTCATTTCTGGATTCTGTTTCATCAATTGCATTACTAATTGCTGCCACTGTCCTACTGCTTGTTCATACGCAATCTGCTGAGGAGATTTCTCAAACTCACTAATATCTGCACCTCTAGTTTTCATAAAATAAGAGAACATAGGAGCAAGATTATAAGCTTGTCCAATTGCAGGTATGTTAGCCATAGCTTGCATAGCATCCCGCAAATCATCAGCACTAATTAGTTTATCTGTAGGTACTAAACCATCTGATACTTTAAATGCTAATACAGCTTTACGAAGTGCAACTGGATCAATCTGTACAGCTTGTTTAGTATCTCTACTAAATAGAGTATCCTCAGGTTGGAACTGCAGAATATTAATCTTAAGTATTTCTTTCAGAGGAGTAAAGAGAGTAGATTCAAAATACATAGCAATCATTTGATCGCCACCATCTGCATTTTGCATTACTTCTTGAAACTCACTTCTAGTTTTATTACCTTTAACAAATTGACCTTGGCGAACAGGATTCTGCCTACTAATCTTATTTGCCATTACTTCAAGCTGCTGTGCTTTCGCAATGATAAGTTGAGATTGATCATCACGAAAAGGAAAGGTATATACAGCTTCTCCAACAGGTTTACCATAAGCTGCTGGACGAACAGGTATTTTAGCGGCCGGATTAGGATTGTTAATTTGGGCCTCGCTAATTCTACTAGGATCATACAGAGCCCTATCAGCAATAGCACGACGAGAAGCTGCTATAGAAGAGTTCCAAAGAGCGCTAGTAAGATGCTGTACAGGAGTAACATTAGTAGCGAGTGACTTAGTTTGATAACCTAGTCCATCATCCATTCCCTGTCCACATAAAACAGGAAGGAAAGCATGAGCATTAGTTTTACGCTCCGCATAGATAAGTATCTCATCATTTACAAATATAAACTTCCATACTTGAGGAGTTTGTTTATTCGGTACTGCCATATCAAAGTCAGCAGGAATGATACGAGCATAGAGAGTAGTTACAATATAGATATCTTTATAATCTATTTCGCTATACTCACTAAGTCCGGCCCACTTAATCCAGTTAAATCCAATGTTAAGTACATCTTGTTGGCGTGTAACATCCGGATTAACTTGAGGTATGAAGTAAGCAGCTGTAGGACTCATTGTTGCAGCAGTGCTAGACATCATTGAAGATTGAAATGCCGGCACTACATTAGCAATGATTTTATTCTGCAGCTTACCAATGAAATCCTTAAGCTTAACTCTGGACATGAGTTCAGTATACCCTGCGAATTCACCATCACTATGTACTTTAGATGGATGAACTCTCATATCGCAAAGAGTATTATAAGGATCGAGGCGGCGAACAGTATTGCCTTCCCAAATAGTTTGCTTAACATTAGCTCCTGCAGAACCTTGGGTAGTACTTTGGGTGAAACTAGTATCTAATTCAGCAGTTGCTATTCTATCCCATTCACATTCTATAGCATAGAAATTGTATTTAAATGCATCTCTAAATGCCATCATAAATTGATTAACCCATCCACCTCGGATAGCTTGTTCGTCTATAATAGTCTCTAGTTGGCGGGCCGCATCCATATTAGCAGGGTTACTAACTACTCCAAACAAAGGAGTGCCAGTTAGGAATACTGAAGCCTGATAAGTTACCGCGGCTTCTACTTGCGGCATAACTACTGGAACTGTTACATTCTGAAATTTAGTAGGGTCACCATAGCGATTAGCTAGTTTCGCGCGCTGATTTTCAAGAGTATAATCTTGTTCTCGCTGATATGCGCGATCTATTATCTGCCAATTTTCGCGGAAGTTAACATTATTCCACTGCATAATTCTAGCAGATTGGAGATACTGTTTTAGCCCTTGTTGTGCTTTCAATGTAGGAGTTATAGTAGTATTTGGGGTAATCATTGTATAGTTACCTAAGTTAAGAATATTGGGAGATGCTACAGATGCTCACTGCGTTCGCAGGTTTAGAAGGAGGTATTACTTCCTTCATCATATACTTCTAAAGCTAAGTTATCTTGATTAAGTATTACATTCTGTGAAGCTACTAAATGCCCATATTCATGTAAAACTCTAGGAGCATAAGTAAGTAGATCAAGTATGTTATCTATGTTATCTTTACGTAAAGGATTAAAAGATACTGCTTCATTTTGAACTACAGCTCGGCATTCTGGAGCTATAAACAATTCGCCAGATTGTAGAGCTTTAAACATAGATAGTATACGGGAGTTCTTTGACTTAGTTCCGGGATACATTTCTACAAAGTCAAGTCCATATATACCTAATTGTTGAGTAACAAAGTTAAACCAGTAGAGAAGAGTAGCTTGATAACCTGTTCCTTCACACACTATTAGAGAGCAGTTAGAAGCTAGTGCAAGTTCTAATGCTACTTTAATAGTATCCATTGGAGAATACTTACCTGCTTTAACTTTCATTAATACAGGAAATGCATCATAAACTTCAAATAAACCTATTGCTACATCATCACTATTTACTTTACCTTGAGAAGGATCGATAACTATAAAGGAGCCCGCGCTAATATCCCCTTCTTGATAAGGAAGTAAAGGTAACTTTGAGAAATCTATTAAGTTATTTGCAGATGCATTTTCATCATTTAATACTTCAGAATAAAAAATTTCCGGGTGTTGTGCAGCTACGTCATTAGCGTATTCTGCAAGTAGCTGTTTAATGGGCTGTAAGTCTTCCCATAAACTAGTACCATCAGCAAGTATTCCACCTGCAATAAACTTAATCCAACGGGGATTACTTTTTAGCTTTCTAAGTATGGAATGAGGAGTAGGATACATATTAGCAACAAAGAGGAATAAACAACCTCTTGGGCTCTTTGCTTTCATTAATGATCCTACCATCCAACGTTCTAATTGACTGGAGATTACTTCACTATCTGCATCTTCTCTACCTTGTATATCATCCATTAGCATAACATCAGGTCGGCGATGTTTAACATTAAGTCCGCGTGGATCACCTCCAGAACCAATACCTGCAATAATAATATCTCTACCTCTGAATCCAAACTTTTTAAGTTCCTGTCGATCTATCTGTATACCTAATCTATAGTCTCCAAATACTTGAGCAATATTAGTTTCGGCTAACATATCCATAATATCAGCAATGATAGCTAGAGCTTTCGCATTAGTTTCAGCTACAATGAGAATGAATTGGCGATTAGTGAATAAAATGCAATATAATATGAAGAGTTTCATCAATGTAGTCTTAGCAAAGCCTCTAGGCAATCCAAGAGCTAATTGAGAAAAATCGCGCACTTTATGAGCGTATTCTGTTAACCATGCCCAAACTGAGAGATATACTGCAGGAAATGCATATTCATATACAGTAGGCATAGCTAAAGCAGATAGAAAATCTACAGAGTTTTTAGCATTATGAATTACCTCAGTAGCAGAGAATGAACCTTCTATTACTCTCTCTTCCTCTTCAACTTCAGAAAGGAAAGTACGATCTACAGGAGGGAAAGCTGCTAATGTTTCTGGAGAAAGAAGTTCAGAAGGGGTGGCCGATCTATCTGGAATTCCTCCAAGCTTACTCATAGTATCCATTATACTTTCACTTCCTTAGTGCTAGATACTCTATCAACTTCACTGGAAAGTAAGGAGATAAGAATACTCCTTGCAGCTGCCTTATTAGCAGTTAGCAATTCAGTATTTTTAACAGTCTTACAAGTACCTTCTATTCTAGTTCTAGGAGGCACTTGGTTCTCCGTTACTACTATTACTTTCCTCATTAGATTCTAATATTTCTTGAGTTAGTTTATTACTTGCATCATCAGCAAGATTTTTGAGAGAAGTACTTTGTATAGTAATTAGGTCTTGCTTACCTGCGCGCATAACTTGATTCTGTGCATTCACAGTAAACTTATTTATAATCTGTACAGGCATAGTAAGGTTAATTACATCTCTCCGCTCATTACCTACTTCCGGCATAGATTGTGATCCTCTACGTTTTGCGCTATTAACTACTTGAAGAATCCGCACAAGTTCAAGAGGTTTGTATACAGAACCAATAGTGTCAGTAAGTCTTTCAAGAACTGCATCTTCTAAGTTATCTAACTTTCCATCCATTAAGTTATGTTTTTGCTGCACCTCATATTTGGCCGCAACTAATTTAGCTGAAAATTCTTCTTCACTAATTAATTGAGATATGCGAGAAGAGTCTACACCTAATATATCAGCCACCTGTATAGCAGGTATGCCTGACGAAAGGAGATTAAGGGCCCGCTCTTCTAGTGATGAAGTAGTAGCAGTTTTCATTTCTATTGAATTAAGTTAGGTTAGCATAGGTGAAGTGCAATGATGCTATTGTATAAAAAATTTTATAAAAAAGTAGGTGGGGTTCTTTATGTTAGTATTAGTATTTCTTCTAGTTAATATTAATATAGTATAGAATAAGGTAAAAAAGTTTAGAAAATTAGTTTAAGTTCTATAGGATACCCATGGGCCAACGATCCTTAAAAAGGTTCCTACCCCCATCAAGAATGACAAGCAGATATGCTAGATAGTTAGATAGGTATACTGATAGCATAGGTGTGAAGAGGTAGGTATATTATAGCGCCGCCTCTGTTGCAGTATGTTATCCATGCTGTTTATCTTACTTATTTAGTCTTAGCCTATTATTTATTTCTTTACTTCTTACTTTATTTCTGTTAGTATTTAGTCTCAGTTGTTATTTAGGTAGTACATAAGAACTTTTTAATCAATTCAACACAGGAGATTACATCATGGCTAAAAGAAAAGTTGCTGTATTCCATAATGCAGTTAGTAACAGCAATGCAGATAAGAAATATGATAGAGTAGTTAAGGTATATTGGGATAATGAGTGGGAAGAATTTAGTGCAGTATTGTATGTAGAAGGGGTTAAGCAAGTAGGTGCAACATGCTATGATACAGATAAGGATAGTATAATGAGTACCGCAGCAAGTATGGCAGGATAGCTCTTCGAGCTAATTAGCAAAACAGATAACTTAATTAACTACAGGAGATAGCAAACATGACCAGGTTACTAAAACAATTCGCCGCACTGTTGTTTGCTCGGTATGCAGTTACAGATAACTATGGTACTGAACAATATGCGTATAGTTGGGAAGAAGCACAGGAATGGATTAGGTACTGTGCGCCTTATGCAGTCATTAGGGACAGACTTACGTCTGTTACATTCGCTAGAGTACAGGAACGCCCTACGGGAAAGAATTAGACTTTAGTACATTAGCAAGAATTTAATGCTTGTATTTAGATTCGATTTCTGTTAGTGTACTAGCTGGCTAATTTTTAGTGAGATAGCCACTCACAATACAGATAGAAGGGGTATGGAAATGGAAATGAATAATCAAGTTTACGGTCGTGCCAGCATCATTCTTGAAGTAGCTCATGCAACCACTAAAAATGATAAGCACTATAAGGTACATAAGGTAGTACTGTTGCGGGAATGTGGCCTCACGCAAGAAGAAGCGAAGGGTTTCTTTAAGAAGTGGATTAATGCGAACAAAGATAACTATGTGTTTCATAATGGGTATAATCAAGGTAACGTGCTGTTCATGTTTGAGCCGGAAGTTTCGGTAAGTAGCTGGGCGGAACTAGTAGAGTAAGCAGATAGCGAATTCATTTCATTTAACTTTACATTTAACTTTACATTTAACTTAATTTCATTCACTACGGAGATTTGCAATTATGTCTACAATTCAATTTAAAGAACTTAAAACAGTTAACGCTTTATCTGTACCAGTAGGAATGCGGGTAGCTCGCATTATTAAGAAGAAGGGAGAAACTTCACTTGCTGCATTTGTGCCAGCGCTTAGCGCAGAGTTCATTAGTGGTTTCATTGCTAAACCTGATGTTACAGAATGGTTGAGAGGTAAACTGGAAGAGGTACAAGATCGGATTCTCCGCCCATATGCTACAGGTGAGAATGCTACAGCTTCAGTTGATGCAATTAGCGAAGAAGCTATGTTAATAGCGATAGCTCAGGAAAAGGAAAGTGGGAGATTGAGTAAAGCTGGTATAGAAGCATGGTTTAAAGCTGATATGCTTCCACGGCTTACAGCTACGCTTCTTAAAAAGGGGTTGAAAGATACACAAATAGTTGAAGCCGCGAAGATGTTTAATGATGGTTTCTGCATTCTGGCAGGAAAGGAACCAAGTATGAAAACTGCATTGAAGGCGCAATTGGAAAAAGCTCTGCTTCTTTTTGAAGATGATTATAACAACAGAGTTGCTGAAATGATTGCGACTAAGCTGGTAGATATTCAAGAAGCTAAAGTAGTTGAGGATGTACTCTAGCGCTTCGCGCTAACACTCTAGGACAGTAGGTAATTGTGCTTACTGTCCATTTAAATAACTCTTAATTCTAATTTACGGAGATTCTAAAATGGCACACTCTAATATTCAATTTGTCCGCACAGGCGCAACTATTCAAGTTATCCAAACTAATGGGGATAAAGAAAGCACTACTTACGCTAGTATCTCTAAAGCTAAAAATGTAATGAGGAGAGCATTTAATACTAATGATGTTTTTGAGGTAGTAGAGAGTGCCGGACAATTTCCACATAAGCAAGCCGCCCCTGATTATGTTCGCGGAGGTAAGAAGAGACCGACTAAGCAACAGGATGATAAACTTAGCAGAGCTATTATGAATATGATAGTAAGTATGAGCTAGTACTTTACATTAGTTTCTCAAGAAGCCTATCAGTTAATTCTGGTAGGCTTTTTTCTTTTGGAGCATTGCATTGTTGCTGCCAGTTTGGCAATCTGCCAACGTGCCAATCTGCCAAAATGTCTACCACCCCCCTTCCCCCTTTGGATAACTCTTCTCT
>Ga0134125_10008705_pt1 | contig 11453 bp, 13 predicted proteins | sample KB31751_FD_96464 | JGI IMG/M metagenome (GOLD analysis project Ga0134125, IMG submission 96464) | Terrestrial soil microbial communities with excess Nitrogen fertilizer from Kellogg Biological Station, Michigan, USA - KB3-175-1 | ecosystem: Environmental > Terrestrial > Soil > Unclassified ... | reverse complement strand
TGCTTTCGGCAATTCTGCTTCAGACGTCGAGTGCGGAATTGGCCCGATTGGGGCCGCGAATGGCCGGCGGCCACGGGGAGGCCTAGAACTTGTTTTGGAAGTCCGCGCACGCTTGCCGCCGCTCGACATGACGCGGGCAATGTGCAGGCTGCATAACGTCGATGTGAAATAATGCCTCGCAACAGGTGGGCTCGGATTGCCGAAGGCCCCAGGAGCAGCGCAATGGCTCACGCGAACGCCGTGACACTGCAACGCAATAGCGATGGGATCGACTGGTCGGCGCTCGTTGATCTCTTCAAGCTTACGAATCTCGGTGGACGTGAGGGCGATAAGATCAAAAGAGCCTTCGACAAGAGTGACCTCGTGTGCTTTGCGCGGGATGCCTCCAAGCTCGTTGGGGCCGCTCGCGCGCTCAGTGACTTCGAATATCACGCCACAATCTATGACGTCGTGGTTCATCCCGATTATCAAAGGCGCTCTGTCGGCTCTCGGATGATGAAGGAACTGCTGTCCTCGCTGCCAGTGTGGCGGGTCCTGCTCGTAGCGGATGCCAACGTGAGGCCGTTCTATGAGCGGCTGGGATTTGAGCCCTTTGGAGACGTGCTCGCGCGATACGACAGCACGAGACTCTACGATACAAGATACCCCCCCATCACGCCCTCTCGAGGGCCAAGCTGTTAGGCCCGTGGCTGAGTGTCGGCTGTTGGGTGTTCCCTTGAGCATCGCGACGGGCCAGTGGCCGAACTCAGTCGAGTGGCCGCCGTACGCCCCTCTGTCATTGCCGCATCCAACGCAGAGCGGATCGGATGAATTCCGTCTTCGCCCCCGTATATCCTTCGCGGTCGTCCCGATATTGCTTGGCAAGGCCGCATTTCAGTTCTGAATACGCCTGGCGAAGCGCTTCGTCACCCCTGAGCAGATCGCGAAAAGCGAGCCGGTCGTTCCAAAGTTGGCTACCGAAGGGGACCAGATGCAAATGATGCGTTCGCTTGAAATCGCTCGGCTTGCAGAACCAGTGCATCTCATCCGCCATATAGGGGAAATAGCAGTAGGATAGCGGCCTCAAGGCTTCGATAGCTGGCGTGGAGGAAGCAAGGTCCCGGACAGCGGCCATGATGTCGATTACTGGCTTCGCCGCCAACCCAGGGACAGCTGTACTGCCGACGTGCTCGACTGGTCCTGCGAGCCAGGCCGACAGCGCCAATGAGAGCGCGCGCTTCTCCGTGTCGAACTTCAGCGGCCAAGACGGATCGTAGGGCTCGATGACTATTGGAGGTTGCCCGTGCATTTCAGCCCGCTCCGTTGCTCACGCACGTAATTGGAGACGGCTGGCTTGCCGACCCTCCTGTGGCCGTACCTTGCCTGTCCGCCGAGCACTTGAGAGGGCTCGCTAAAGCCGCTCGCGGATCGTCGGGGGTAGCAACTGCTTGTAACGGCGGCTCAGGGGCAGACGCATGCCGTCCCGAAGTATCAGTTCGTAGTCGCCGTGGAACATGGGACGCATCTCCGCGATGAATCCGACGCGCACGACATGCGAGCGATGCACGCGCAGGAACTCCTCGGGAGCGAGCTGGGAGGTGAAGGACGATAACGGCTCACGAATCAAGTGCACCGTGCCGCCGGCGTGTACCTCGACGTAATTGCCGGCAGCCGATAGGTAGTCGATGTCCTCGACGGAGAGGAAGTACGCGCGATCGGCATCCCGCACGAGTATCTGCTTGGTAGGTGGCGCGCGGCCCGGCAACCCCGACAGCATGCGTCGCATGCGTTCCTCCCAATCGCTGCGATCCGACGTGACGAGCGCGGCGCGGACACGCTCGGCGCTCTGCAGGAAGCGGTCGCGATCGAAGGGCTTCAGCAGATAATCGAGCGCCTGGACCTCGAAGGCCCGGACCGCATGCTCCGAGTAGGCCGTCGTGAAGACGATGACGGGTGCCGCGGTACCGCCGAGAAAATCGAGCACCTCGAAGCCGCTGCGTGTGCCGAGCTGGACATCGAGATAAAGCACATCCGGCGTCAATTCCCTCATGGCGATGACCGCCGCCTCGACCCCATCGGCCTCCGCCACCACTTGGAAGTCATCGAGCTCGCTGATGAAGCGCCGGAGCTTCGCGCGGGCAGGCGGCTCATCGTCAACGATGACCACCGAGTGGTTCATCCGGAGACCGGAAATTCTAGCGTCACAACAGTACCCCGCGGGGAGCGGGGTGCGAGATTGAACTCGTGGTCACCCGGAAACATGAGCTCCAGTCGTCGCGCCACATTTGAGAGTCCCGTTCCCTGGCGGAGTGGGGTCGATGGCAGTCCGACGCCATTGTCGGCGATGATATATCGTAGTCGATGCCCTTTGCGGCGAACCTGCACTGACAGACTCCCCCGCCCTTCGGCGAGCCCGTGTCGCAGCGCATTCTCAACGAGCGGCTGCAAAAGCAGGCGGGGAACTTCCACGCTCTCGAGCGCCGACTCGATATCCAGCTCGAAGTTCAGCTGCCCCCGGAATCGCTCCGCCATCATCCCGGCGTAGCCGCGCAACCACTGCACCTCGGCGCGGAGCGGCACGCTGAGATGCTGGTCCGTATCGTACGCGGCTCGCAACAGGTCTCCGAGCTGCGTGATCATCCGATCCGCGGCATCGAGGTCCTCACGCATGCGATTCGAAATGGCGTTCAAGGCATTGAACAGGAAGTGCGGATCCACTTGCGCCGTGAGATGACGCAAGCGGGCCTCACCGAGCTCGGTGTTGAGCTGTACAGCGCGAAGTTCGCTCGCACGCCGCACCCGAAATTCCCGCGCGGCGAATGAGGTCAACAAGACAAACACATAGAGGATGGTGGACTTCTGCGTCTCATAAAGGAAAGTAACGAATGGGGCGTCGATGTCGTAGGGCTCGCCCGCGAGGTGGTACACGGCGATGCGCAAAGGGTATGCGACCGCAACGTGAATCAGTGAGAACGAAAGCGCGCCAGCCGAGTGCACGAGGATGACGGGCGCCCGCGGCCGCGCATCAATCCGGAAACGATTCTCGAGGCGAACGACGACTGGGATCAGGAAGAAGATAATCAGGAAGCTGCTGTAGTTTCGAACGAATGGATGCCAGAGTTTGAAATGCGGGCTGTAGATCTCCCCCTGCAATATATCGTTGATCGCCATGTAGGCCCCGAAAAGGAGGCCGATGACGATATATAGGCGCCACATCCCATGCAGCCAGCGGGTGTCGTCCGCCAACGATACCTTCGGTAACGAAGCCGGCTTCATGGAGAGGATTTGCCAGCACGCGGCAGGGCAAACGCAACCAGCGTCTCACCGCGGAAATCCAGCAGCTTCGCATGGCCTCCGGCCGCGATGACGACGTATTGACGCCCGTCGGCGCCGAGATAGGTCATCGGTGTGGCGGGCGATGCAAAAGGCAGAGACGCACTCCAGAGAAGCTTGCCCGTACGCGCATCGAACGCACGAAACTCGTTGTCGAGGGTCGAGCCCTCGAATACGAGCCCACCAGCCGTTGCCATGGGACCGCCGAGGTTGAACGCACCGTACTTGGCCGGCTGCGGATGAGACCGAGGCCGTGGCCACGAGCCGAGAGGAACAGACCAGGCGACTTTTCCGGTGTTGTAGTTCACGGCCGTCAGGGTCCCCCACGGAGGCGGGGTACACGGCGTCTCATCCGGAGCCTCGAGAAATCGTCGTTCCATTCCGTACGGTGCGCCCAACTGGGGTCCGCCCTCCCATCCCCGGCCCGTGTACCAATACCCTGATTCACTCCAATACCTGTCCCTCGGGATCAATACGACGACGCGTGGGTAGTCATTCACATTGACATAGAGCAGACCCGTCCCAGGGTCCACCGCGGCACCGCCCCACGCCATCCCGCCGACATCACCAGGGATCAGGAGAGAGCCGCTCAGGCTGGGCGGTGTGAATATGCCATCGTTACGCAACTCGGAAATCTCCTTGCTGCAGGCCGCGCGATCCTCGGGTGTGAAGCCCCAGACCTGCCGCAAGGGCTCGATCGGGGCGAGGCGAAGCCCGGGCTCCGGAAACGGTTGCGTCGGGGCGGTGCGCTCCCCCGGTACGGAACTCTGGGGCACGGCCGTCTCGTGCACCGGGAAAATGGAGTGGCCGTTGCGCCGATCGAGGAAGAACAGGAACCCCGTTTTGTTGCCAGCGACGACAGCCGGTATGTCACGACCGTCGCGATGGATGGTGAGCAGCGTCGGCTGGACCGTCGTGTCGTAGTCCCAGATGTTGTGGTGGACGAGCTGAAACGCCCAAGCGACCTTCCCCGTTGCGGCATACAACGCCACCACTGAGTCGGCATAACGGTCATCGCCCGGGCGAAGTCCACCATAGTAATCCGGGCTGGCGCTTCCGGTCGGGACGAACACCAAGCCCCGCTTCGCATCGACGGACATCGGCGCCCACGCGTTAGCGGCGCCGGTGCGAGTCCCCGAACCCCGCGGCACAGGTTCCCATGTCCAAAGCAGGGCGCCGGTGCGGACGTCGTAGCCGCGAACGATACCGCTCGGCATCACTGCCTTCATGTTGTCGTTGATCGCCGATCCCACGATCACGGCATTCCCCGCGATGGTGGGTGCGGAGGTCATGTGATACTCGCCCGGCGAGTAATTGGCCACGCCATCGCTGAGATGAACTTGCCCGTCCTGACCGAAACCCCTGGCAGGTTCCCCGGTTTGGGCATCAAGCGCGATCAGACGGGCATCCTGGGTGGCCACGAAAACACGTTCGAGGTGTGCGGAACCGGCTGGCCAGCTCGCGACGCCGCGACAGATGAAGCCGTCGCCATAGTCCAAATTCAGCGGAATCTGCGGGTTGAACTCCCATTTCTCTCGGCCCGTGACAGGATCGAGGGCGATAACCCGATCGTATCCGCTGCACAAATACATCGTGGTGCCGAGCACGATCGGCGTGGCTTCAAAACCCGTCTTCTTCGACGTGTGCTCTCCATTAGATACGTCGTTGCCGCGGTAAACCCACGCGACCTTCAGCTCGCTCACGTTGCCTTGATTGATTTGCGCAAGTGAGGAGTACCTGGTTCCCCCGGCGTCCCCTCCGTAATACTGCCACCCGTTATTGTCAGAGCCAAGTGCCGGCGCGGCAGTAAGGGCCAACGCAAATCCCGTGACGGCGAGGCGATGCATACGTGACCTCGGAGCTTCGGCTTGAGGCAGCTGGCCACAGCTTAGGACGGTGTCTGGGCATCGCAACGAAAGCGTGACGAGCGGGACGTATTGCGGGACGAGCGGGCCCTTCTAAGGCCACCCCCGTGGGGTGAGCGAGCGACCGCTTACGGGAAACCTATGCGCCTACTCTACCAATGTCGGCAAGTGGCCGAACTGCGGCGCCCGGGGTACTAGGGTCCAGTCCGAGTGTCCGCGAAGGGTTCCGCGATGACCTGCACGTCGTCCTCATAAACAATGTAGCCAACGCGATTCTCCCGCACTACGTGCACGGAATGTCCGTTGGCTTCCATCACGCGCTTTAACTCAAACATCCGCGAAATGTGCTCGACCGCATCGTCCCTAAACCACGCAATGCCCTTCGTGGCTCGACGGTAATACCCTTTCGACGCCGATCTGCTAAAGCGCCGATGAACCTCAGGTACGTCACTGCCGCATCCTATCCGACGGCCGAGCCTCGTCGAGCAATGTCTCACGAACGCTGCCGCAACCTGAACGTCAGAACATTCCTACCGCAACATAAACCGCATCGAGCAGACGCCCCATCCCATTACGCTGTAGCATCCGCGCCCATGAAATGCGCGAGTTATCACGCCCACCCAAACGCCTCGCTGGCCTGGCAACGCGGGCTCACCGTTGCGCCGGTGAAGCGTCGAGCCCGGTCCAGGCGGCGCTGCGGATGAGCCCGAGGCGATGCCTGGGCGCGGATCATCACTTGCCGGGATCCGTCAGGGTTTGGTGGTGTTTTCGGCGCGGCGAGTGCCGTCCGCAGGCCGGCAGCGCTCAGGCCTTCGGGACGACGCCGTCCGGTGTCATCCGATCGACGGCCTGCGGCAGAATCTGCGCGAGCTTCTGAGTCAGTTCGGGCACGGACAGGCCCGTTTTTGCAGCCAGTTGCTGGATGAGCTCCGGCCCCAGCGCCTGGTGGACCTGATCCGGGGAAATGGGTTGATTGGCGCCCCGGCCGACCCACGATCTCACCGTCGGTCCGAAGCCCTGGCTTTCGAATTGCTGCACTACGCCCTGCACACCTCCGTGTTTCTGCAACACATCCGTGACGAGGGCACCCACGACACCCCCCATCAGTCCATCCAGTAGTCCCATTGCCGCCTCCCGCTTGCGGATGAGCCTTGATTACCCGGTCTGTGTGCAGCTCAATCGAGCCGTAGCATCCGCCACCCCAGGCGGGATTTCAATTCCGCTGGGTCCGCGGCTGTGACCGGGCTTGCCGCGGCGCTGAGGCGATGTCCGGCCTGAACGGGGCCAGGTCGAGCGCCGCCGTCGAACCGGCGCTCGCGGTGATCTCGTGACCCTCCATTCGCAAGAGTGTTGCGAGAGATTCAGCCGCATCTTCGTTGTCATCCACCACCAGGATGCGGCGCGCGGGTGTCCGCATCCCGGCCGATCGCGATCGGACTTGTGCGAGGTCAGGGTTTGCTCGAACTCCGCCAGCAGGACCTTCCGCCTGGCGCGTGTCGTGACCGTGTTTGGAGAGCTTCTCAACGAGGTCCCGTTGACGGCGGACGTGGTATTCCCCTTCCGTCACGTGACGTTCCGCCTGCACCAGATGCTGCATCAAAAGTACGCGGTCCATGAATGGAGCTCGGCGCTCGTTGCAATCCGGGGGCCCTCGGAATCGTAGTCTGAACCGTTCGCCGGGTTGAGGAAAGGACCTCACGCGAATGGGGGGTTACGTTTTGCGCGCTCGCGGCGAGTTGCGCTCCCGCGCAGCGGTGGGCGCAAACTTGCCCAGCGAGGCATTCAACGCCGCCGTCAAAGCGGCATCGCCGCTCACCAGGTCGCGCCACTGAATTTCAAGTCCCTTGCGTTTTCCCTTGGCCGTCAACCTCAGCGATTCTGGGGACAAGGTGACAACGAAGGCTTGCTCGTCGATGACCAGCTCGCGTTTGAGGGTGCTCTTGAGAGGCGTCATCCCACGTCCTTCCGCCGGGCAGTGCGCCAGGCCCCCATGCCGGGCCGGGCGCTAACGGTCTACTGCGAAGCCCCCGGCGGCGCCGGTGATGGCATGAGTATGTCGGCGCGCAAGCCGAAATGGTACTTGCCGCAGAAATCCCAGGGTATGCGCTTCACGTTTCTGGCCGAAAACAGCGGCAGGACCTTCCTCGTCATATAGAAGAGAAAGATGCAACTGCCCTTCAGCTCCACCGTCTGCCAGTGCGCGTCAACCGGGGCACCGGCGGCATTCCTGGTCTCCGGGTCGATCGGTACGAGCACCGAGAATGTTGCATCAATGCTGGCGGCACCGTTCGGGGCAGGGCAGTGAAGCTCGCTCACATTCAGATCGCTCGGACGTGCACCAAGTTGCAGCAGCACGCGCTTCACCTGCTCGTAGGTCGGGTCGCAGAAGTCGCTGTAGACAACGTGTACCTCACGCGGTGTCCAGGCGGCGCGGATATGCGCGGCGCTCGCCACCTCCTGCGGGCTGACGGACCGTGCCGGAAAAACCGCTCCCAGCCCGATCGCGAGGGCTGTAACACTCCAGCGGTGGGGAATCATGAACCTCATGACCCTGCTCTTATAATCCGGAAACGCACAACCGTGTGGAGGAGCGCCGGCGCCGCTTTCCCGTTCCCTGCCCGTTCCCCGGACCTCCTGGGCGTCCAGGCGCCCGCCGGGGCGGTAAGACGTACGAGCGAGGCGATCCCGCCAATCATCGGGTGCGTCACCGCTCAGGACCGACAACAGTCGCGATCTCAATGACTTGGGCGTTGCGGGCGGGAGGCGGCTGAACTATCGTCATCCCCGCGGAATGGGAGGCGCCGGGGGGACACCCTGGAAACGAGTCACGTCACGCCCGGTACCGGGCCGGGAATCGAGCAGCTCGCTGCGCGATACCGCATTCCCTTGCGGCGCTTCTTCGAGCGCCGACTCAGGGCGGGGACGGACCCGGAAGACCTGGTCCAGGAAGTGTTCATGCATCTCATCCGCCAGGGACGGATCCACGATATCCGCCATCTCGACGGTTATGTGTTTCAGGTCGCAGCCAACGTGTTGCGCGATCATGCCCGCCGCTGGTCGGTCCGGGCGCAAGAGGCGAACCCTGACGCGCTGGATGCTGAAGCCCTCGAGGGGGGATTCTCGCCGGAGCGCGTCCTACTGGGGCAGGAGGCGCTTGAGATCCTGATTCGCGCCCTGCACGAGCTTCCGGAGAAGACACGAGCGATCTTTGCGCTGTATCACTTCGAGGCGGTATCCCAGGTCGACATTGCCCGCAGACTCGACATGCCGCTCAGCACCGTGGAAAAGCATATGAGTCGCGCGAATCTGCATCTGCTCAAGCGGCTGAAGGACGCTGAGTGACTGCCGATTCGCAGAACCCCGACGTCAACGCGCTGGCAGCGGCGTGGGATGCCAGATTGCGCTCGCACGACTGCTCTGCCGACGAGCGTGACCGGCTCAGCGCATGGCTGCGCGACGACCGGCGGCACCGTGAAGCCTTTGACCGCCTGCAGGCTGCGATTTCTGCGCTGCGCGATGCCGGGGATCACCCGCAGCTTCGCGCCCTGCGAGAGGGTGCACGCCTGGTCGAGCTCCGTGCCGCTCGACGGCGTTCCATTGGCCGGTGGGCTGTCGCGGCGAGCCTGGGAGTGGTTGCAGTAAGCGCCGCTCTCTGGTCGCTGCAGCGCGAGCCCGCATCTCCAGGCGCGCTGCCAGCACCCTCGCCGGTTGCCTCTCTCAACTCGCCGGCCGAGGGAATCTGGGCTACCACGGCCCGTGAGAAGAGAACCATCGCCCTGCCGGATGGCTCTTCGATGACTCTGAACGCCTCGACCCGGGTCGAGGCGCAGTGGCTCCCGCAGGAGCGTCGCATCCACCTGGTGTCGGGCCAGGCGCTTTTTCAGGTCGCCAAGGACAAAGCGCGTCCCTTCATCGTGACCGCGGGCGATCGTACAGTGACGGCCGTGGGGACCGCTTTCGACGTGCTGTTGAGTGACCGGTGGCAGGTGACGGTTCTGGAGGGTCGTGTGGTCGTGAAAGAACCGCGCACGAGCTCGAACCAATGGGAACTGACCCCCGGCCAGCAACTGATCGCCGTCGGGGGAAGTACCCCTCACGTTCGCACAGTGAATGCCGGCGCCGAGGCCGCTTGGGCGCAAGGACCCGTGTTCTTCGCAGACGAGTCGCTGCCCGATGCGGTCGAGGAGATGAACCAGTACAGCCCGCAGCAGATCATTGCCGGACCGGAGCTCTCCGGCTTCCGGGTGAACGGCATGTTCCGCGCGGGCAATCAGCAGGGATTCGTCAGTGCGCTCACCACCTATTTCCCGATCCAGGCAACCCAGGACGCCCAAGGGCGGATTTTGCTGAGGCTACGAGGGCGCCCCTCGGCTCATTGATTGCTGTGACCGCTGGCGGGATTGTTTCCGCCGCTCGTCCTACTGACCAGGTGACAAGGGCGGCTACACGGCAGAAGGAGGCGACGATGACCCGCAGCAGGCGCCTCAGGCTGCTCCTGTTGTGTGCAGCGAGCGCGCTGGCTTCCGCCAGTCTTCCCGCTGCTGCCGATGAGCTCGCGGACGCTGCCCATGCCGAAAGCGGTGCGGCGGCGGACGGACAGACGCCCCGCAGCTTTGATATTCCCGCGCAGGACCTGGGCTCCGCCCTGCGCCAGTTCGCGCTGCAGAGTAGCCAGCAGATCCTGTTCTCGACCGATATCGTGCAGGGAAAGAGCACGCAGGAGCTCAAGGGCTCGTTCACCCCCGATTCCGCCCTCGCGAAGCTCCTCGCACAGTCCGGTCTCGCATCCTCGAAGTCCGCTGACGGATCGTTGCTGATCTCCATCGCCGGCCCCGGGGAAACATCGCCGCCCACCGCGGCCGTGTCCGAAGTCACCGTTTCGGCCCGGCGCGCCCAACTCCAACCCAGGGTCCAGGAGTTCGTCGTCCAGATCGCCGCTCTCGATGGGGGCGGTGGACTCGCCCGGTGGCAGACACCGGTCTGTCCGCTGGAGACCGGGCTCTCCAAGGAGGCTGGCGAGTTCGTCCTCGAGCGCATCTCGGAGATCGCGCGGCGGGCTGGAGTGCCGCTCGCCCCGGAGCACTGTCGGGCCAATCTGTTTGTTTTCCTCACCATCGACCCCACGCGGCTGCTGCAATCCATGGAGAAGCGCGATCGCGCGGTGACCTTCGGCAACGCCGAACCTCGCCGGGTGGATGAGTTCATCGCGACTCCTCGGGCTGCGAAGGTCTGGTACGACTCGGTCATGGAAACGGCTGACAACATCGCCCCGCCCCGAGGCATTCCGAGCTCCGCCGGGATCACCGGCCCTGCCGGACAGCCCGGGGGCGTCGAGGGAGGAGGCGTGCCGGGAAAGGTTTCCAACGACTGGGAGCGGTCGAGTCATGTGGCGCGCACCACGGTCCGGGTGTTTTCTTACGTGTACGTGGTGATCGACCTCAGGAAGTTGCAGGGAGTCACCCGAGGACAGCTCGCCGACTATGTCGCCATGGTCGGCCTTGCGCAGATCAAACCTGGGGCGCAGTCCGGGGATGCTCCAACCATTCTCAACCTGTTCGACGGGGAGCCGCGCTCCGCGCCGCCGGGCATGACTGAATGGGATCAGGCCTTCCTCAGATCGCTGTATACCGTCGAGCCGAAGGTAACCGTGCAGAGGAGCGAGATCGCGCTGGAGATGGTGCGGCAGATCGTGCGCTGAGCCGTCCGCATCCCCGAGCCCCGCTGCGTTTCTCATCCGGAGTCATGCGTATGCGAACACACTTTCTGATACTCACCGCGGCCCTCGCTCTGATCGCGTTCGACAGTGCAGATGGACAGCCTCCCGCAACGCAGCCGCCTCCCGCAGCGGCAGGTGGACAGGCCGCCGCGTCGCAGGCCCCTCCGGCCGCCGACGGACAAGCCGCGCAGGCCACTGCGCCGGATGCGCCGGCCGATCAAACCTCCTCCCCGAGCGAATCCCCCGGCGTCGTCGAGCACAATAAGGTCATCATCAACGCACAGCGTGACCAACTCGTCGGCCAGATCTCCGCGTTCGTCAACCAGCTTACGGACTTCGATCTTGCCGATCCCGCGCGGGGTCTCGCGCGGTGGCACGATCCGGTCTGCCCTCTGGTGTCCGGCCTCCCGCAAAAGCACGGTGAATACATCCTGGAGCGCGTGTCGGAGATCGCGAAAGCCGCCGGAGTACCGCTCGCCGGAAGATTCTGCCACCCGAATCTGTTCATCCTGATCAGTAACCAGGCACAGTCGGTGCTGGAGGATCTGAGGAACAGGCAT
>Ga0134125_10008704_pt1 | contig 11453 bp, 12 predicted proteins | sample KB31751_FD_96464 | JGI IMG/M metagenome (GOLD analysis project Ga0134125, IMG submission 96464) | Terrestrial soil microbial communities with excess Nitrogen fertilizer from Kellogg Biological Station, Michigan, USA - KB3-175-1 | ecosystem: Environmental > Terrestrial > Soil > Unclassified ... | reverse complement strand
GATGGCCGCCGCGGTCGTCATTCTGTTTTTCATGCCGTGGCTCGATCGCGGCCGGGTGAAGTCGATCCGCTACCGCGGACCCGTCTACAAGATCTGGCTCGCCGTATTCGTCGTTTGCTTTCTTGTCCTCGGCTATCTGGGCACCGTCCCGGTCACCGTATGGGGCCAGTTCGGCGACATGATGGGGGCGGCCGACCGCGCTACCGTCGTCGCGCGTGTTCTGACGCTGGTCTACTTTCTGTTCTTCCTGCTGATGCCGTGGTACACCGCGCGCGACGCGACGAAGCCGGTGCCGGAAAGGGTGACCTGGAAATGAAGACCGTCATCCGCTGGATCGGCGTCGTCCTGCTCGTTGCGGCGAGCGGAGCATTCGCAGCCGAAGCGGGCTTGCGTCTCGACCCTGCGCCGGGGCGCCGCCTCGACCACGAATCGCTGCAACGCGGGGCGCGCGACTTCGTCAACTACTGCCTGACCTGCCACAGCGCGCAGTACATGCGCTACAACCGGCTGACCGATCTGGGCTTAAGCGAGCAGCAGATCAGGGACAACCTGATGTTCGCCACCGACAAGATCGGGTCGACGATGACGGTGGCAATGACCAAGGCGGATGCCACGGCATGGTTCGGCGCGCCGCCTCCGGATCTGTCGGTCGAGGCGCGGGTGCGCGGCGCCGACTGGCTGTACAGCTATCTGAACGCCTTCTATCGCGACGAAAAGGCGCCGAGCGGATGGAACAACCTGGTCTTCCCCAACGTGGCGATGCCGCACGTGCTGTGGGCGGTGCAGGGCGTGAACAAGCTGGTCGAGACCGAGTACGAGGATCGCGAAAAGGCCGAGGCGGCATGGATCGCCGCCAAAGGCCTGGCGAAGCTCGAGCGCGCGGCCGATGGCAAATATGTCGTAAAGACGCTGGCGCAGCAGACTCCGGGATCCCTGTCCCCGGTCGAATACAAGGCGCTGGTCGCCGATCTGGTCAACTACCTGGGCTACATGGCCGAGCCCGCGCGCAACCAGCGCATCAACGCCGGCATCGCCGTGCTGATCTTCCTCGGCGTTCTGTTCGCCTTCGCCTACGCGCTCAAGCGCGACTATTGGAGAGACGTTCACTGACGGGCGCCAAGCGACACTGCGGACCGGAGCGCCGCTTTAGCGCCGCCAAACAGGACGCGACTCGTCGCGTCTCGCTCCACTGGGAGAAACAAGCATGATGACCCTCTACTCCGGGACCACCGACCCGTTCAGCCAGCGCTGCCGCATCGTGCTGCACGAGAAGGGCATGGATTTCCAGATCATCGACGTCGACCTGGACCACAAGCCGGAAGACCTCGCCGTGATGAATCCGTACAACCAGGTTCCGGTGCTGGTCGAGCGCGACCTGGTGCTGCACGAGTCGAACATCATCAACGAATACATCGACGAGCGCTTTCCGCACCCGCAACTGATGCCGGCCGATCCCGTCATGCGCGCGCGCGCCCGGCTGTTCCTTCACCGGTTCGAAAAGGAGCTGTTCTCGCACATCGACACGCTCGAGGCGAACAACCAGAAGCAGCTGGAGAAGGCGCGCGGCCTCGTGCGCGACAGCCTGATGCAGATCGCGCCCGTTTTTGCCAAGCACAAGTACATGCTGGGCGAGGACTTCTCGATGCTCGACGTCGCGATCACGCCGCTGCTCTGGCGGCTCGACTACTACGGCATCCAGCTGCCGAAGCCGGCGGCGCCGCTGATGAAATACGCCGAGCGCCTGTTCTCGCGCCCGGCGTTCATCGAAGCGCTGACATCGGCCGAACGCGGGATGCGGAAATAGCGCCAGGGTTCACAGCTGCCCGACCTGTCTGTATGCTTGCACCATGTCCGAGCAATCCGCCAAGCCCTACCTGATCCGCGCGATCTGCGAATGGTGCGCCGACAACGGCCTGACGCCGTATCTCGCGGTGAAGGTGAACGCGCAGACGCGGGTTCCGGTCGCGCACGTCAAGAACGGCGAGATCGTGCTCAACATCAGCCGCGGCGCGACGCGCCGGCTGACGATCGACAATGAGTGGGTCCGGTTCGCCGCGCGCTTCAACGGCGCCTCGCAGGAAGTCGCGGTTCCGATCGGCGCGGTTTCCGGCATCTTCGCCAAGGAATCAGGCTACGGCTTCGCTTTCACCGTGCCCACCGATCCGGTCGCCTCGCTCGAGGCCGCCACCGCACCCGGCACGATCACCGACAATGCATCGACCAGCGAAAAACCGCGCAACCGGCCGAAGCATCTTCAGGTCGTAAAATAGTCGGCTGGTTCCAGGCCGGGCCGGCATGGCTCGACTGGTGGCATTGCGGTCTTGCAAACCGTTCGGTCGTGAGTTCGTCACGGCTCACCGCCGGCGCAGGCCCTACGTTTGTTCGCGATAGGGTTACCTGTCAGTGCTCGGCCTTCCGGCGACGACGGCGCGCAAAGCACACGGCACCCCCGCACGGTCGCTCAAGCTTGGCTTTCGTCGAGCAATTTTACATTTTCCTCGATAAGGGTCGGATCAGCTGGGCCAAGGCTTTGTTTTTTTGTTGAAATACAGCGGGCGCACGCTTGTTGCTTAGAGCCAGTGGCGCACCCTTCAGAGTGCTGGGGAGAATGACGATGAACCGATCGATCGAGATGGTTTCCACCGGCTTGGCGATGGCGGCCGCCGCCATTGGACTCGCTTTCGTAATTGCCGGGCCGGCGCACGCGGATAACCTAGTAGTAAACGGGAGCTTCGAGACGGGCGACATCACTGGGTGGACGGAAAGCGGCAACACCGGTTTTATGGGTGTGGAGTGCCCGGGCGCGCCGTTTGCGGGTCCGGGAGACGGAAATTGCGACCTTTTCGCGGGGCCTGTCGGATCGATTGGAACGCTCTCTCAGCTTCTGACCACACAGCCTGGTCAGCTGTACTTTATCAGCTTCGACTTCCAGCCCGACGGTGGTAATCCCAGCTTCTTTTCCGCCGTTTGGGATGCTCAGCCGGCTCTATTCAGCGCGACGAATCCGCCTGCGAGTCCCTACCAGGTGCTGCAATTCACTGCGTTTGCGACTGCCTCGACCACGTCGCTGTCTTTCAATTTCCGCGACGACCCCGGCTTCTTGAAGATTGACTCCGTCAGGGTCACCGTCCCCGAGCCGGGAAGCATGGCGCTGCTAGGCATCGGCATGGCTGGGCTCTGGGGGTGGCGGCGTAAAGTGCGATAGGCACACAACCCGTGCTTAAGCGGCGGCCCTGCCGCCGTTTTTTTTGATGGTCCTTTTCTCCATCAGCCGGATGCAGAAGTCCGATTTGGTTGACATCGCTTTGCTTCTCACGGGCGCTAGCCAACGGCAAACCGCGCACCCGGCCGAAGCACTTGCAGGTTGTAAAATAGCGCGCTCTGCAAAGGCCGGCCGGCATAGCTCAGTTGGTAGAGCAGCGGTTTTGTAAACCGAAGGTCGTGGGTTCGACTCCTACTGCCGGCACCAAAGTCCGTCGAGGAGAGAAGGCGGACGAGCCGCGGATCGCGCAGCTCGCCGCCAGGCTGCTGCATCGAGGAGGATGTTAACGCAGCGCCAACCGAAGCGTATGCGACCGCGCGGCGCTTGTCAGTTAGCGAAATGTAAGCAACTTTCGGCGACCTGGCGCAAGGCCCGATCGCGGTGGGTCGGCCGCGCTCGCGGCGAACAGGTAGCTACTCGCGCAACTCGACAGCAAGCCGCGCGTGATCGCCCGGGTCTGTCGGTTGGCGATCGATCCGGCGTTGCTTGGCGCGCAAGGGATTACCGACGGATGCTGCCTCGCCCGTCGGCCTGCGGTGATCAGCGTGGGCGAACGAAGCGCCGGTGGCCAGCGTCACGATGAACAGCGCGAGGCTTCCGACGAACACGAACTGCACGATGGCCGGGACGCCGGCCACTATGGCCGCGGCAACGCCGCCTGATCCGAGCAATGTCGCCAATAACAGGACTGCCAGGAGCCGCAACACTTGCTTCGGACCTTTCTCTTGCTACGTTTGTCGTTGGTTGCATATTGCCCGGTGGACCAAGCGCGAAGCAATCGGTGTTTTGCTGAATCGAAGGTAGGGAATAATTGCGCCCTTGTAGGCCGCAGGCCTATGCCGCGCCAGGGGCGCGGTCCGCGTCCGCCGCCTCCGCGCGAGGGGAAGCTCGACGTTTCGCGTTCATGGCGAGAAGCCATGGGGGATTGAGTACCGGGTCCCGCAGCCCTGTCGGCCGGTTGGTGCCCTGAACTTTCGAAGCTCGCATCCTCGCCGCGGCCTACTGGCATGTCGTGCCCGGCCGCACAAAGACTTCGCGCGTGATCGTCTTGGTCTGGGTCACGCCATCGACGTTGTAGCTGAAAATTCCGGTGTTTCCGTCGACGAAGCTGAACGTGGCGGTGCCTACATTGCTGCCTTGGGCTCCTCCCGGAGCTCCGAGTACCGGAAACGGAACCGAGTTGAACGGCGGCCCGCGGGTGGCACGGTAGAGTTGCCCGCTGTAAGTCGCCGGTCCCGTTCTGTTGGCCGTGACGATCAGCCACATCGGCGAACGATCCAGATCGTAGGTAAACCAGGTGGCGACGATCGTGTCGCCCTCGTGCACCAGATTGATCCCCCACCCCGCTTCGGAGCCGGCCGGGGCGTTCCACCACAGGTCCTGGTAGTTGGTGGCGAACGCCAGGCTGGATTGCGCTGCCGAATTACAGGCCGGCAGGATTCCGAAAGTCTCGCGCGTGATCGCCTTGGTCTGGCTGATGCCGTTGACCGTGTACGCGAATGTGCCGTTGTTGGCGTCGCTGAACGTCAAGGTCCCGTTGCCGACAGCAGCGCCACTCGCGCCGCCGGCGCTTCCGGCCGGGGGGAACGGAACGGCATTGAACGGCGGCCCTGTCCCTTGGAACAGCGTCCCGGCATACGTGCCGGGCGATGTCTTGGTCGCACTCATGACCAGCCACCAGGCCTTGCCCATGAGATCGTAGGTGAACCAAGAGGCGAAAATCGTATCTCCCTGTTGCGCGAGATTGATCCCCCATCCTGCCTCCGATCCGCCGGGAGAGTTCCACCACAGGCCTTCATAGGGCGCGGGCGTGGGGGTGGACACCCCGAGGCCCGACACCTGAAGGATCGCAAGCGATGAAAGCTGGGGCGCATCGACGACCAGATTGGCCAGCCGCTGTCCCGTCTGCCGTGGCGTGAAGTAGAGCGAAAGCTGGCATGACTTTCCGGCGGCTATCGGGACGCCGACGCCGCAGGTCTCTTCGGACCCCGAAAAGTCGTAAGCAGCAGGGCCGTTCAGCACGATCGCGCTCGGCGTCAACGTTGCAGGCCCCAGATTCTTGAGGGCCATGACCACTGCCCCGGATTGCAGTCCTATGAGCTGCTCCCCGAAATCGGCCCTCGCCGGAACAAAATCAAGCGTCGCGCTGCCCGCCTGTTGATCGATACCGCGCCCATAGAACGCGAGCAGCGGACCAGGCGTGCTGCTGGTGTTGTTCAGCCACAAGCCGCCCGAGGTCTGGCCTGTAGCGAAAGGCGAAAAAAGAATGCTGATCGAGCACTGGCTGCCCGGAGCCAGTGCCGCCGCTGTGGAACAAGTCGTCGAAGGATGGAAGGCCTGGCCCGTCGCAGGGTCGACGCTGATGTCGGTGAACGACCATGCCTCGCTTCCGCAGTTGCTCACGGTTGCGTTCATCGTCGTGTTGGTTCCGACCAACCGATTGCCGAACGTCAGCACGTCGGTACTGATACAGAACCGCCCTTCGGCAGCGGCGCTGGCCGCCGCGCCGATGCCGATCAGCAACAGCAGCAAACTGCGGATATGCCGCACCGCGCCGCGTGCCGCGGTCACCCTTACCGCGCGTGCATGACCGCGAGCGCGCGGCGCCGCAACTCTTCGGCCAGCCGGGTATCGATCCGCCGGTTGCCAGCTCCGGGATGCGTAACCGGAGTGTTGGCAGCTTCCGTATTCGCAGCCGAATAAGGGTAGGGTCTGGGACGGTAAGGCGGGCCGTTGCTGACGGTCTCCTCTTCCGAAGGATCGACCGCCTCGGCTCGGCCGGACAACGCGGTGATCCAGCCCATCTTTCTCTCCGATTGCCAGCTCATTTTTCGCTCCGGCTCTCGCCCCGGCGATCAGGCGACGCTTCATCCTACGACTGCCGTCCAGGGCTGAACATCGGCGCCGGTCCGAAGATGGTGTAGGACGATGCGCCGGCCGGCGAGGGACAAGAGGATCGTCGTGCCAAAAACGAGGAGAGGCAGGTAGAAAAGGGCTATCTTTTCGATCGGCCGGCGAGCATCATGGGTGCGGTAGCGAACAAAGCCGAGGCGGGGGCGCCAGCAGCTTCCCCGCGATAGCGAGGTGGGTATGTCGACCGACGGCGATGCGATTCTGCGCTATGCCCAGGCAGACCGGGAGCTCGACGAAAAAGCCCGGCCGGTGCTGACGCAGATCATCAAGGAGATCGAGGATCATTACGGGATAAAGATCGCCGAATTCCGCGTGACGATGGATCCGACCCACAGCGGCAATGGCTGGCCGAGCGTGAATTGCGTGATCATGCGCGAGCGACGCGGCGCGTGTTGACATGATCCCGCGGTAGCCTTGCCCACGCCTGCGTCGATTCCAGGAAGGTGATCCAGCAGCGGCTGCCCGGTCATCGACCCGCCGGCGCGGCGGCGATCCGGTAGACGGCGGCCAGAACCACCCCGAAGACCAGGTGCGTCACGGCAGTGATCCAGTCGCGCGACGACGCGAACCACGGAAACACCGCCGTGAAGCCGTACATGTTGAGCGCATACACACACAGCCCGAATGCGGCGCCGACCAGCAGCGACATCGGCATGCGAAGGTCGGCGATCAGGCACGCAAGCAGCCACGCGTAGACGATCGCCAGCGCGAAGTGTACGACCGCCGCGATCAGCATGATCTGCACGTCGAAGCTCGCCGGCGGCGGCAGGACGCCGCGGCCGAGCACGATCGCCGCCGCGAAGCGTGAATCGCGGTAAAGGATCGCCGGCATTGCGTCGGTGAAGATCGACCAGAGGACCATCTGCACGGCGCCTGCGGCAATCCCGGCGGCGATCCCCGCATAGACTGCGGCGCGGGCGTCGCCCGGAATCATGAAGCACCTCCTGCGAAGACAATTTTACGACGCCGCACCGGAGCCCGCGCGCCTTGTGACGCTGCCTAGCGGCCGGATTCCCGTCGCGCCAGATCGATGTCCAGATATTTCCAGTAGGTCGAGAACACCTGGGGGCTGAAACCGAGCAGCCAAGGTTGGACGAAGTCGTTCTGCAACCGGAAGATCGTTGGCATCTCCGGCATGTAGGTGCGGGCGAGCTCGGTCATCTTGCGAGCCGCGGCCACTTGTCCGGCATCGCTTGCGCTGCGCAGGAACGCGTCGGCAGCACGGTCGTATTCATCCAGCTTGAATTGCGAGACGTTGACCCGCTGCGGTTGCTTGCTGTAGAGCTGGAAGAGCTCCGGCCAACCCGAAGGCGAGCCGCCGAAGCCGCCGAAGTACATCTGGAATTGCCCTCTTTCCAGCTCCTTGATCGCATCCTGGAACGGCGTCAAGCGGTAGTCGGTGCGAATGCCGACGGCATCGAGGTCTCTCTTGGTCAGCGTCTGTATTTCGCGCGAGACCGGCCCGGATCGCAACGTAAGCGTCACCGTCAGCGGCTTTCCATCCGGCGTGTTGCGATAGCCGTCGGCGCCCTTGGCATAGCCGAAGCGGTCGAGCAGGGCTTTCGCCGTTGCCGGATCGTACAGCGGCTTTGCCGGCAGCGTCGCGTCGTGTCCGCCGACACCGGGTGGGACGATCTGGTTCGCCGGCAGCGCATAGCCCGCGTACACGACTTTGACCAGCGTTTCGACGTCGAGCGCCGCTGCGATCGCACGCCGCAGCGCGATGCGCTCGCTGCTCAAGCCCCCGATGACAGGATCCGCGACGTTGAAGTAGAACGAGAACAGGAAAGGCTCCGGAAAGACGCGGCGCACGATGCCGCGCCGCGCGTATTCGGGTTTGAGCGCGCCGTCGGCGAGCAGCCTGTTGGCGACTTCGCCCCGGATGCCGATGTAATCGAGGCCGCCCTGCTCGAACTGCAGCATGCGCGGCAAGTCCTCGTCGATGATGTTGACCTCGACGACCGCGATCTGCGGCAGGATTTTTCCCTGCATGCTGCGCACCAGCCCCGCCTGCGCGGGATCCCCGCTCTCGGGAAAATGGACGCGCCGGTACGCAGGATTGGCATCGAGCACGATGCGCGACCCGCGCTTCCACTCACGCAGGCGAAACGGCCCCGTCCCTACCGCGCGGGTGCGAATGTCCCCGCCGGCCGCATCGACGACTTCGCGGGCGACTGCGCCGACGAATCCGAACAGATCGCGAATGATCGGGTAGTTGGGTTCGACGAGCTTGAGCTCCAGCGTGTAGCGATCGAGGGCGCGCAAGCCCTCGACCCGCGCATCGTAGTCGAACTTGCCGCTCTTCCGCGCGGCGTCGACCACCGATCGCATGCCGACGATCAGATCGGTCGTGATCGGTGAACCGCCACGGCGGAGATTGGGGTCCAGCCAGCGCTTGTACGAGTAGACGTAATCCTCGGCGACGAGCTCGCGCGGCTTGCCCTTGAACGCTGGATCGTCGGTAAAAAATATCCCCGCCTTAAGATGCGCGGTCCACGTCCTTCCATCATCGCTTATCGCCAGGGGGCTGCTGGCAGTCAGAGGCGAGAGTTTCGGCGGCGAGGCCAGGTAATCCCATTCGTACAGGGGCTCGTAGATCGCCATCAGCACCTGGAACGACGGGTCGTCGGAGAATTGCTGCGGGTCGAGCGTGTCGATGTCGGGCGAGGCGACGCGCAATATCTTGCTCGCCTCGGTCGCGCCGGCGACGCAGCAGATGCAGCAGAGCGCCAGCGGCAAGAGCGCGCACAAATAACGGCCAAGTCGTTGCACTGGAGCCTCCGCGCGCCGCATCGCCTGGCGTTCGCATGCTGAAGATGCGAAAGGACGGCGCCAATCGACCGGGATCGATTATGCATTAGTGGCGTGGTTGATTGACCAGGAGGAGGGTGGCGCCTGCGCCCTCTGGATATTCGGCGCTTGCAGGTGCGACTGCCCGGGAGCATCCCTCTGGCAGATTAAGTATCTGATAGTGTGCGCTCGCTAGCAACGATCGGTGCGCCCACGGCGCCGGGAGTGGGCGCGCCGTGATCGGCACCCGAATACGCCGGCGGCAATGCCCGGTGCCGCACTCGCTGTCCCGCACAACCTGCCCGTCACGACTGGTATAGGCGCTGCCGGGGCGCTTGATATTGCCCCGCCAATGCCCGGTTGTCATAAAGATGCTGTTAAAAAATTTCCTATACACCGATTGCAATTTTGACCGGATTGCATCTACCATTATGACAATGGCAAGTCAGGGGACGGCACTATGAAAATCCGCATGCTCATCTCCAACCAGCTCTATTTCGGCCTCGGGCCACTCGACCTGCGTCGCGGCACCGAGCGCACGCTGACCCGCGTTTTCGGGCTCCCGGCCGACCGTGTCCGCGTTACGCGGGAAACCCTGCGAGAAGATTTTCGGCTGGACACGGCCGAAGGCGAGATGCTCGTCCACGCGTTCGTCAGCGACGGCTTGTTGCAAGCCGATCCGCTGACCCCGGGCAATTACCGTCTGACCGAACGCTTCCACGAGTTCGCGCAAGCGCGCGTTGTTGCACCGCTGGAACGGTCGGAGGCCAAGGATCTCGTCGACAAGGCCTGCCGCTTGGCCGCGCAGATCAATGCCGACCGGACATGGAACCCCGTGATGATCGACATGCTGGGGGTGTCCGGCGCCTACATGAGCCGCAGCGAATATATCTCGGAGCTCAAGTTATGGCCGGTCGTGAGGACGCGCAGTCAGATCCGGCCACGGCGCTTTGGATCGCCGATGACCAAGGCCGAGGGATCGTCGGAAATTCGCGGCTTGCTGCGCTCGCTAAGCCCTTTTATCCTGGTGCACCTGGTCACCGACACCGCTTCGGTCGAGCGTCCGTTCAGCGTTCCGTTCCGGGCCTACGATGAGCTGATCGCGTCGTCGCTTGCACCGGCGAAACTGCTGGCCTGGAGCTCGTCGCTTCGCAGGCAGCTTAGCGGCCGCTGACAAGACGAGGACCTCGCCAGCGGCGCGGCCTCTGTACTCGATCGGTCGACGGCGGCCAGTTCTGCACGAGCGTCGCCGCGCTAGCAGCGCCTTCCTGACCGCTTGGTCAGGTGTGATCCCACACCCCACTCCCAGCCGCTCTACGGCCCCGCCGCCGGCCGCCGGGAACACCCCGTCGCGCTCCGCGCTGAAGGACGGTCACGGCTTGCGGGCGGCGATGGCGTCGACCGCTGCGCTCATCGCCTTGCGGGCGAGGAAGCCTCCATAATGGGCGGAGCGACGTCAGCTGGCAGCAAGGCCAATGGTGATCGAACGACGCAAGCGAGCCCCAGCCAGCCGTCCATGGATCACGCTGGAGGATGCGAAGCTCGCCGCCGCCCTCCCGCTGTTATGGGCATTCGCCTTGACGATTCCGGAGCGGCGCTGGCGAGACTTGTGCCATCGCCTGGAATCGATCAGGGCTGGCATCGACGCCTCGGATCTCGAGCGCGTCGGACACGCCGCGGAGCGTATCATCGGCGCACCGTGCGCATCGTTCGAGCGCCGGGCCTTCGCGCTCGAGGCCGCCGCCGGCGCAACCGAGCACAACCTCCAGGTTCTGCGTAGCCGCAGCCGGAGCGGCTGGAATCCGCTGCTGCAGCTGGAAGGGACGCACCATCTCGACGCGGCGCTTGCGGCAGGGAGCGGAGCCGTGCTCTGGGTGGCGCATTTTTGCTTCCACGCCCTGGCGACCAAGAAGGCTTTGCGCGATGCCGGTTACCGCGTCTGGCATCTGAGCCGGCCCGAACACGGCTTTTCGAGATCCACCGTCGGGATCGCATTGTTCAACCGTATCCGAACAGCCGCGGAGGACGAACAGTTGGCCGGGCGCATCGTGTTCGATCGCGATATGCCCGGCGCAGCCGCGATCGCCGCCAAGCGGGTCCTGGCGCGGAACGGTATCCTTTCCATCACGGCCGGCGATTGGGAGGGCCAGCGCATTGCCGGCATCGACGTTTGCGGCGGCAAGCTCCGGCTGGCAGTCGGCGCGCCTCGCCTCGCGCGGCTTAACCGGGCGGCATTGCTGCCGGTGTTCACCGTGCGGGAGGCGGATCAACAGACAATACGAGTCGTCATCGAGCCCGCATTGGCGGTGCCCATGGGTGGCGATGGCGATGCCGCCTTGCAGGGCGCAGCGCAAGCGTTCGGCCGGGTACTCGAAGGCTATATCCGGCGCTATCCCGCCAAATGGCGCGATTGGGCGCGATTGGAACTGCCGGCAGCGGTCGCGCCGGCTGGAGATTGTCGATGACACACGATTTTCGCGTGCTCCGT
>Ga0134125_10008703_pt1 | contig 11454 bp, 11 predicted proteins | sample KB31751_FD_96464 | JGI IMG/M metagenome (GOLD analysis project Ga0134125, IMG submission 96464) | Terrestrial soil microbial communities with excess Nitrogen fertilizer from Kellogg Biological Station, Michigan, USA - KB3-175-1 | ecosystem: Environmental > Terrestrial > Soil > Unclassified ... | reverse complement strand
GCGCTGGCGCGCGGTGAGTTTCAAGCCTTCTTCGAGGAAGGCGCGGACGAATGGCTTCCGCTCGCGCTCGGCGCCGGTATGATCCCGCTGCCGCTCGCGGAAGAAACGGTGCGTAAACTCGAAGCGATCGGCTTGCGGCGAGCGAAAATTCTCAAAGCGCGATACCCTGAGCTTGCCGCCGACGTTTTGACCGTGAGCTTCAGCGGCTGGCCGGTCTTCGTCCACGCGGAGTTGCCGGACGAGCTCGCCTCGCGTCTTTGCGCGGCGCTCGACGCGCGCAAACATCTCGTTCCTTGGCAAGGCGAGGGCCCGTTGCCGGTCGAGCGCATGTGCCGGGACAGCGCCGCGACGCCGATCGACGTCCCGCTCCACCCGGGAGCCGAACGTTTCTGGCGCGAACGCGGCTATCTCTAAATATGCTGACGCCACGAGAAAATCTGCGCATCACGCAGGTCGGCCCCGGGACGCCGATGGGCAACGTCATGCGCTGCTACTGGCAGCCCCTGCTATTGGCGGAAGAACTCGGCGAGGCCGACGGCGCGCCGGTTCGCGTTCGGCTGCTCGGGGAAGATCTCATCGCCTTTCGCGATACCGACGGCGCCGTCGGACTCGTCGACGCCTACTGTCCTCACCGGCGCGCGCCGCTCTTCTTTGGCCGCAACGAAGAGCGTGGGCTGCGCTGCGTGTATCACGGCTGGAAATTCGATCGTTCCGGCGCGTGCGTCGACATGCCCTCGGAGCCGCCCGATTCGCTCTTCAAATCGAAAGTTACGGTCACCGCGTACCCGACGTGGGAAGGCGGCGGGCTCGTGTGGGCATACCTGGGCCCCCGCGAAAACCGTCCCCCTCCGCCCGCGTTCGATTTCGTGCGCGTCCCGCCGACCCATCGCAACGTCGTCAAGATGCTCCAAGAGAACAACTGGCTGCAGGGCCTCGAAGGCGCGATCGACAGCGTTCATTCCGGCTTTCTGCACAACGACGACCTTCGCGAAAAATCGCAGTTGCGCAATGCTCCCGCACGCGTCGAATTCGAGCGCACGGCGCACGGACTAGCGGGGGCCGCGATCCATGCGCTCGGCGACGGCCGTAACTACGTGCGCGCCTTCACCTACATCATGCCGACTCATTCGCTGCGCGTCCGAACCCTCGGCCGGACGGGAGCACCCGAAGAGATCCCGACGGTCAGCGGACAAATCTGGGTTCCGATCGACGATCGCACCTCTTGGCTCTACAATTACATGTATGCAACGCGCCCCGACCGGCCCCTCAACGCCGCGTTCGTCGACGCGCGCAACGCGCTCTACGGTCGCGGTCCGGACGATTTCGGAGCGGGATACCGCCTCAAGCGCAACCGGGAGAACGACTACATGATCGACCGGGAGCTGCAGCGCACGCGCTCGTTTTCGGGAATCAAAGGGATGAACACGCAAGACATCGCGCTGCAAGAATGCATGGGGCCCGTCCTCGATCGTTCCAAAGAACACCTTGCGCACAGCGACCGCGTGATCATCGCGCTGCGCAAGGGCTTGCTCGAAGCAGCCGATACGGTCGAGCGAGGCGAACGCCCCGGCGCGGCCGATCCGGCCGACTACGCCGGGGTTCGCCTAACCGACGTCATCGTCGACGAACGCGTCGATTGGGCGGACGCCTTGCGCGAAGGGGTTCTTCGCTAGATTCGCGCGATCAGCGTGTTGGCGTTGACCGGCCGCTCCAGCTGCTGATAGCGGTAGGCAATGTCGAGGACGGGCTGCATGTTGCGCACGTCGAGTGATGTTGCATACTGGGTCCGCGTCATCGACCGAACGCGGTCGAGCGGAATCTTGGTATACTCGGCAATGATCGGCGCCGATTCGCCTTGGTTCGCGTTTGCCCAGCGGGCGGTCTGATACGCGACTTGCACCAAGCGGCGCGCAACGCCGGTATTCTTTGCGATCCAGTCGCGCGGGGCAAACCAGCTGCTGATGTAAAACGACTTCGCGATCGCGTCAAAGGCTTTGCCGATGACGCGGACGTCGTTGCGGGCGTCGCTCAGGAAGGGCTCCGCCAGGAATGCCGCAGCGATCGTCCCGCGCCCAAGGGCCGGGACCATCGTCGAGAACGGCATCTCGATGAACTTTACTTTGGTGACGTCTGCCCCGTTTTGGCGCAGCCATTCCCGCGTCGCAAGCGAGCTGATCGAGGCCAGGGAGATGACGGCGACGTTCCCGCCTTCGAGATCCTTTGCCCGATTGACCGGCCCCGTCTTCGCCGCGACGAGCAAGGTTGCAGGCGCGTCGCTGCGATATAAGCCTCCGCCCGCAAAAAACGCCAGCGAGACGCCGGCGTTGACCGGATGGGCGACTTGAATCGGATCGGCGAGGCCCACGTCGAGCGCGTTCCCCGCGACCGCTTCCGCGATTGCGCTGGCCGCAGGGATCAGCGTGAGGCTCACGTCGATCCCGGCCTGCTTGAAAAAGCCTTTCGCAATCGCGTAAAACGGCTCGCCGTACGAGTCGGCCGGCGACGTGCCCAAACGAATTGTCGCGGTTTGCGCGCGCGCGCGAACGGGAACGCCGGCAAGCGGAGCGCTCGCGAGCAGTGCGAGGGCGCGGGATCGCGATAACGATGCGCTCATAGATACCTCCGGCGTCTCAAACGCCCAACTCGGTGCCGAACAACGCAAACGTCCTCGCGTCGGCCGCGGCCGTCGCCGATTCGTGGAAGCGGTAGTCTCGCGTATGGTTGGCAAAAGAGTGTCCCGCCCCCTCGTACACGTAATGCGTCACGTGCGGGTTCGGTTCGATCGCCGGAACGATGCGCGCCATCAGTTCGGGCGGTGTCGTGTGATCGAGCTCCCCGAAGTGCAGCAACAGCGGCCGGCGGATCTTCGGCGCATCTTCCAAGAAATCGTGGATCGTCGTGCCGTAATAGCCGACCGCGGCGTCGACCTCGCAGCGCGCCGCGGCGAGGTATGCGAGCGTGCCCCCGAGACAGAAGCCGACGATCCCGACCTTGCCGGTACATTCGGGGAGCGCGCGCAGGGCATCGGTCCCGGCTTGCATGTCCGCGATGGAGGCATCGTAGTCGAAGATCTCGTGAAGCGCGTGCGCACGTTTGTTGTCGGCTCCCTCGTAGCTCAACTGCACGTTGCGCTCCAGACGCCAGAAGATGTCGAGCGCGAGGACGGTATAGCCCCGGTCCGCATAGCGCTGGGCCGTTTCGCGCAGGTAGCCGTTGACGCCGTAGATCTCCGGGATCATCACGATGCCCGGCGCGGGACTGCGAGGCCCGGTGAACAGATACGCGTCGAACGCGTCGCCGTCGACGGCGACCGTGAGCTGCCGGTTCATCGCAGGTGCAAATCGCGAGCGGCAAACGCGGCGGGAATGACCTTGTATTTGGCTGCCACGTCGATCAGGGGCTGTATGTCCTTTGCCTCCAGCGCCGTTGCGAAAATCGGCCGGTGCATCTGCTTGAACGTGGCCGGCTCTATCCCCGTGAAGGCCGCCACAAGATCGACCGTCTCGCTTTGATGCTCGTTGCAATAGAGCGACGCCTCCCGGAGAATGCGCCCGAAGCGCGCAATCGCGTCGCCGTTTTTGAACGAAAAATCCGCATTGGCGAACCAGGCCGACTCGAGGAGCCGGCTTGCAACGCCGTCGAGCACGTCACCCAAGATGCGGCTCTTTCCCGAGGTGGCGGCGCTCGTCATGTAGGGCTCCGTCAGCGCTCCCGCAACGATGCGGCCCTGCTCGAGCGCGGCGGCGACGGCCGAGCCCGGCAGCTCCACGAAGCGCACCGTCGACGAGTCGCCTCCCTTGCTGTCGATCCACGCGCGCGTCGCAATCCAGAGGACGTCGTTGAGGCCGGGGACCGAGACGACCTGACCGTCGAGATCGCGTATGGAGCGCACCCCTCCGTTCGCGGCCGCAATCAAGCCGACGTCGGGCGACGAAGCGAGATGCAGCACCGCGCCGCCCACCAGGATGAAGCCGATGCCGTGCGCGTGCGCACTGATGAGCGGCAGCAAGCTCGATTTCCCTATGTCCGCAGCGCCGCTGATGACGGCGGCGGCGACGGCTGAGCCGCTATTCGCCTTCTCCAGGACGACGTCGAGACCGGCCCGCCGGAAGAGCCCTTCGCGCTGCGCGTACAAGATCGGGGTCACCGCATCGTCCGCGGAAGACGCAACCCGAATCGTGACGAGGTTGCCGGTCTGGGCGGCACCGACGGCCGGCAAACAAAGCAATGCGGCGAGCGCGAACGCGATCCGCAAGGTCCGCCGGCCTACTTTAAGAGATGTCCCCATTTTTCCCGAGCCAGCTTGTAGAGTTCGGGATCGGGCACGTTGACCGTCGGATAGTCGCCCTTCCAGTGGAACGGCCGGCAGGCATTGATGATCGCGCGAGAGTTCGTGGTGTCGCCAGCGTCCTTTTTCCACGGGGGGATCGACGGATCGAGCTTCGTCGAATACGTGTCCCGGATGATCTGCACGCTCGTCGCCGGATCGGAGCGGAAGCACATCGCCCAAAGCAGTTGGTCCAAGTCGGTGACGTCGATATCCTCGTCGACGACGACGACGTACTTTCCGGCAAACGCGCCGACGCCGCACTGCGCTGCGATGAAGCCGGCTTGCGTCGCATGCCCTGGATATTTTTGCTTGATCGAAACGCCGGTGAACATGCGCGAGCCGCCGACCTCGTGGCACCAGACCGACTGCACGTCGGGGACGCCCGAGCGCTTGATCGAATCCTTCAGTTGCGCCGAGCGCACGATCGCGAGGTAGCGCGAATGTTCGTCGGGCGGGCGTTGCGGCGGCGATCCGAGGATGATCGGATCGTTGCGATAGTAGATCGCCTTGACTTCCATCACCGGCGACTCCCGGACGGAGCTGCTGTAGAAGCCGGTCCATTCCCCGAACGGACCCTCGGCCTTCTGCCGGTCGCCGTAGCAGAATCCCTCGAGTACGATCTCCGCGTTCGCGGGAAACGGCAGGCCCGTCACCTCGCCGAGAATGACGTCCATCGGCTCGCCGCGGTAGGCACCGACGACGTCGTACTCGCAGAGGCCGTGGGGTACGTCGCTCCCCGCCATCAGAAACGTGAACGGATCGACGCCGATGACCATGCAGGTCGGCATCGGCTCACCTCGCGCGAAATACTTATCGCGGTGCCCGCCGCCGTGCTTACCCGGCGAGATGTGGAAGCCGACGTTGGTGCGGTCGTGGATCATCGCGCGATACGTTCCGCAATTGATCCAATCGCTATCGGGATCTTTCGTCACGTTGAAGCAGCCGGTCCCGATGTAACGACCGCCGTCGCCCTCGTGCCACTTCGGGGTCGGGAACTTGAGGACGTCGACGTCCGCACCGCGCAGGACGTTCTGCAAGACCGGCCCGTCTTTGACGACGCGAAACGGGACGGGATGTTCGAACGCCGCTTGCAGCGATGCGACCAGCGCTTCGCTGAGCTGTACTTTGTTGAGATCCGTCGGAAAGCCGAACGTCATGTTCTTGCGCCGCGCGCCGAAAAAGTTCGCGAGGACGCGAAATCCCTTCGGGAAGCCGGGAATATCGTCGAAGAGGGCGGCCGGCGCGTGCTCGTCGTGCTGGAAGAGCTCCGTAACCATTCCGATGTCTTGCTCGCACGTGGCCCCATCGACGCGCCGCAGCTCGCCGAGTTTTTCGACTTCGGCAATCCATTCGCGCAGGTCCCGATACGGCAGCCGGTGGCGCGGGCTTGCCGACCCGTTCGCGCCGGAAGCTTTCGGAGAGGCTAGTTCCATGGATTCGCCCCGATCTCGTTCACGCTGACAAGGCCGCTTCGACGGACAGGCCGATCGAGAGGATTCGACGATCGGCAAGCGTTTCACCCATGAGCGTCAGGCCGACCGGCGCGGAGCCCGGTTCGTGAGCCGGAATCGTCAAGGCGCAACGATCCAGGAAATTCACGAGACCGGGGTTTCGGATCATCAGCCGGTTCGCCGCCAAATACCGGTTTTCGTCGCTCTCTAGATCGGCGATCTTCGGCGCGACGATCGGGACGGTCGGCATCAAGATCGCATCGAAGCCGGAGGTGACGCGACGCGTCCGTTCGATGAGGTCCGCGCGCGCGTTGCGCAGCGCAATGTAGTCGGCGGCACCGATCTTCTGACCGTTCGCAAAACGGGCGGCGATGATCGGATCGTAGAGATCGCGCTTCTTCTCGAGCAGCTCCCGGTGATACGCATAGCCTTCGATCACCGAAAAGCTACCGCGCGCGCTCGCCTGCTCGACCTCGTTCAATTCCGCGAACGGTATCTCGACGATGCGCGCGCCCGCTTTCGAGAGCTTGGTCAGCGCGCGCGCGAACGTGTCCGCGACGACGGACTCGACGTCGTCGAACACCACCGTTTTTGCAACGGCGAACCGGAGTCCGGCGAGGGGCATCGGCACCGGAACGTCCGGCTGCTCTCCGGCAAGAACGGCGTCGATCAGCGCACAGGTGGCAACGTCCGCAGCGAGCGGTCCAACCGAGTCGAGCGACGCCGCGAGCGGAATGGATCCGTCGATCGGCACGCGCCGCGCGGTGGGTTTAAAACCGGTGAGTCCGCAGACTGCGGCGGGCATCCGGACCGAGCCCGCCGTGTCCGAACCGATCGCGGCCGTCGCCATGCCGTCCGTAACGGAGACGGCAGCACCCGAGGAAGAGCCGCCGGGGATCCGTCCCGTCTTCCGATCGTACGGATTGCGCGGCGTCCCATAGTGAGGATTGAGCCCCAAGCCGCCCATCGCAAACTCGGTCATGTTGGTCGTCCCGACGATCACCGCTCCGGCTGCGCGCAAGCGCTTGAGGACGGGGGCATCCTGTTGCGCGGGCGCCGCGTCCTTGAGGGCGACCGAACCTGCCGTCGTCGTCGTACCCGCGACGTCGAAGAGATCTTTGACGGAGACGGGCATCCCCGCAAGCGGCGGCAACGGCATGCCCGCATCGTGCATGGCGTCCCAAGCGCTCGCGCACGCGCGCGCTTGGTCTTCGAAGAGCCGGATATAGGTGCGCTTGCCTTCGCCCTGCGAGTCGTGGATGCGCGCAAGGCAGTCGTCGAGACGCTGCAGGTTCGTCATGCGAGCTCGGGCCACCACACCATCCCCGAGCCGCAACGCCACACGTGCGTCGGCTCGTACGCGAGCACGTCCGCCGGGCCGCGGCTGAAGGCCATCGCCGTAAGCCACGCAAGCAGCTCGCTCGTCCCGCAAATCCCGGCCTCGTCCATGCGATCGATCGTGCACTCGCGCAAGATCGTCTCGTGCGGCGTGCTCGATCCGAGCATTCCCAAGAACCAGCGGTCGAATTTTTCATCGACGTCGAAATTGCGCGGCCCGCCAGGCTCGTGCGAGAGTCCGCCGGTCGCCACGACGGCCACCCGCTCGGAGCCGGGCCACTTCTCCTCGACGATCGCCTTGAGCACGCGTCCGGCTTCGTAACAGCGCTCGGGAGTCGGCTGCGGCGGAACGAAACAGTTCACGAGGACCGGAATGAAGGGAACGTTCATTTCCGGCGTCAGGTACGTCAGCGGCACCGAGAAGTTGTCGTCGAAATCGACCTTTTCGTGGCAGACGAAGTTGACGCCGAGCGGCATCGCTTCATTTATAAGGAAGCGCGCGAGCGGCCGGGAGCCGGGGACCGTAAAGGGCTGCAGGCGCAGCCAATCGTCGACCCCGGGAGCCGGCCCCGAGTGCTGCTCCGCGACGCCGATGGCGAAGTCGGGCATGTTGTACGGCGGCGAGGTCAGCATGTGATCGTTGGCGATCCCGATGATGACGTCAGGCTTCGCGGCATGCAGCCGGCGCTTGAGCTCGTCGAGTCCGCTGAAGATGCTCTTGCGCTTGGGCTCCTCTTCCTCGTCGATCCAGCCGGTGAGTCCGGGACTATGGATCGTGGCGCAAGCCGCGACGACCTTAGCCACGGCCGGCGTACGTTTGCGGATCGGCGACGGCGCCGTAGCTGCGTTTCATGATCTCGACCGTCGTCGACTGAAATTCTTCGAAGTCCTCGCCGTGCGTCAGCCTGATGATGGGATTGAAGTAGAACGGGTGCACGCCGAGCGCAGTCAATTTGAGCAGATCGCACTCCCGAACGGCGGTGATTTCCTCGCTGCTCAGACCGTACGAGCGCGCAAGCCCCTCGAAGTCGCTTTTCCAGCGAGCGCGCAGCTCGCGGCTCTTCCGCACCTCGAAGACAATGCGGTGGATGCGCGACGTCTTGTCGAAGTTCTTCAGCAGGCTCATCTCAGCGCAGGTTCTGGACGAGAAAGGCGACTCCCCGTTTGAATCCGTCCGCGGCGGCATCGGCTTTGTAGCCCTTGTGCGTCGAAACGGCGAAGCCGTGATCGGCGCCAGGATAGACGTGAATCTCGCCGGGACAGCCTGCGCCTTTCAGCGCCGTCGCGAGCTCCCGCATGGAGGGCAGCGGCGAGAGCTGGTCCGCTTCGCCGTGCAGCAGCAGGACCGGCCGCTCGAGCGAGGGGACGACGTCGATCGGATTGCGATGCGCCGCATCGGGACCGTTGGGCCGCTTGGCAAAGCCGTGAAATGCGACGACCGTGCGTATCTCCGGCAACGCCGCGGCCGCGAGCAGCGCCTGGCCGCCTCCCTTGCAATAGCCGAAGGCTGCAATCCGAGCGGCATCGACTTCCGGACGCGAACGCAAGAAGTCGATCGCGGCGCGAATGTCGGCGATCAAGGTTGCATCGTCGGGATCGTCGCCACGCACCTGCCAGCGATGCACGAGCGCGGCGTAACCCGCCGCGGAGAGCGCGTCCGCCATCCCGGTGTAACCCGAGTCAGGCCCGGCGACGCCGCGCAGCATGATGACGGCCGGCGATTTCTTTCCCGGCGGCGCAACGAAGTAGGACTCGATCTTCGTGCCGTCTTGTGAAGAGTATATTTCGTATTTTCCCATCGCCACGCTATCTTGCTTCGAGCAGGTCTCCCACTCCTACGGCGAGCGCTCCGCGACCGAGGAAATCCGACGCGAAACCGGCATAGATCGGATCGATGGTTCATCGAGTGTTCGCCCTGCACTTGGGAGACAAGCGTACGAGGCAGGCTCAGTTCATGTATCGCAGCGCCACGGACGAACCCATGACCGTCAGCTTTTATTTTTGGGTCGTTCTGGGCGGCCCCGAGCCCCTGGTATTCGACGTCGGGTTCGATGCCGGCCACGCCGCGGAACGGGGCGTGGCAGACTATCGCGATCGCGCCGCGCTCCTCGAGGCGCTCGACGTGCGCGCGGATGACATCAAGACTGTAGTGATGTCACACCTTCATTGGGACCATTGGTCGGGGTACGAGCTTTTTCCGAATGCCTCGTTTTTGGTCCAGCGGTCCGAAGTTTCGTTCTGGACCGATCGGGCGCCGCGGCACGACCTGATCATGGCTTCCGCGAACCGCAAAGCTCTCGAGGCTCTGGCCGGACTTCGTTCCAAGGGGCGCATCCGGATGCTCGACGGCGAAACCCGGTTGTGGCCGGGCATCCGGATCGTTCCCGTCGGAGGTCACACACCGGGCTTGCAAATACTGGTCGTCGATGCGGCTGAGCGCGCGGTCATTCTTGCCAGCGATGCGTTGCACTTCTACCGGAATTACGAAGAGCGCCGCCCGGTGCAAGTTACCATGGATTTCCCGGACGCGCTCGACGCATTCGATACGATCGGGAAACTCGCCGAGGGCAACATACTCGTCGCCGGACACGATCCGTCCGATTGCCGGCGATTCAAAGAGCTCGCGCCCGGTGTCTTGGCGGTTGCTTGAATGAGTCGCTTATCGCTCACCGTTGCGACCTGGGACTACGACCGCGTCCGCGCGCTCATCGACGGCCGCGTATCGATCGAAGGCTGCGACGTCAACTATCTGCCGATCCCCGTCGAGGAATGCTTTCATCGCGCCTATCTTCACGCCGAGTTCGACGTTGCCGAAATCGGTTTCAGCCCCTATCTGATCGCGCTCTCGCGCGACGTCGCGCCGTATGTCGCGATTCCGGCTTTTCTCTCCAGAACGTTTCGTCATTCTGCCGTGTACGTCCGGGACGACCGCGGAATCGAAAGCCCCGCGGATCTCAGAGGCAAATCCATCGGCGTCCCGGAGTACCAGCAGTCCGCGGTCCTTTGGATCCGCGGTTTCCTCAACGATCAGTTCGGCATCGCTGCCGGCGACGTGCGGTGGGTGCAGGGCGGCCTCGACGCGCCGGGCCGGCGCGACAAATTCCCCCTCAACCTTCCCGAAGGTTTTCCCTTGACGGCGGCTCCGGCCGGGACGACGATCTCGGATCTCTTGGCAGCAGGCGACATAGACGCGCTCTTTTCGGCGCGTGCGCCGAAGTGTTTTCTCGATAGGGCGCCGCACGTGCGACGCCTTTTTCCGGACTATCGCCGCGCCGAACAAGAGTATTTCAGGGCAACCGGTCTCTTCCCGATCATGCACGCCGTCGGCATACGCCGGGAGCTCGTCGAGCGTCATCCGTGGCTCGCCTCGAGCGTCATGAAGGCCTTCGCGGCGGCGAAGCGTATCGCCGATCGCGATCTTCGCGAAGTCGTTGCCCTAAAAGTCGGTCTGCCTTGGCTCGCCGCAGAAGTCGAGTCGACCGCGGCCGTGATGGGCGACGATTTCTGGCCGTACGGCGTCGAAGCAAACCGCGTCACGCTCGAAGCAATCGCCCGCTACTCGTTCGAGCAACACCTCGCGACCCGCCGGCTTGACGTCGACGACATGTTCGCTGCATCCACCCTCGAGGAGATCGTCATTTGAAAAGACTGGCCGCCATCGGAATATGCGTCTTGCTCGCGACCGTGCCCCTTTCGAGCAGGGCCGCCGATCCTTATCAAATCGTTGCGATCCTTTCGGAGACCGGCTCGGCGTCGTTCGTCGGCACCGAAGAGGCCGCGGCGCTTCGAGTCGCCGAGACGCTTGCGAACAAAGCCGGCGGCATTCGCGGGCGGCCCGTCCAGTTCGTCATCGAAGACGATCAATCGAGCCCGCAAATCAGCGTCCAGCTCATGAACGCCGCCGTTTCCAAAGGAGCGGCAGTCGTGTTGGGATCGTCGATCGTCGCATCGTGCCGTGCCATGGCTCCGCTTGCCAAGGACGGGCCGGTTCAATACTGCCTCTCGCCGGGCATCCAGCCGCCCTCCGGCTCGTATCTCTTCTCGTCGAGCATTCCGACGGCGTCGGCGCTTGCGGCCTCGGCCGTCTATTTTCGCGAGCGAGGCTGGCGGAAGATTGCGATCATCACGTCGACCGACGCGACGGGACAAGAAGCGGAGCAGGACATCGACGCGGCGTTCAATGCGTCGAACGGACAAACGATCGTCAGTCGCGAGCACTTCAACATCACCGACGTGAGCGTCTCGGCTCAAATGGCGCATGTCAGGTCCTCCGGCGCACAAGCATTGATCGCGTGGAGCACAGGGACTCCGACCGCGACTTTGCTTCGCGGCGAG
>Ga0134125_10008701_pt1 | contig 11454 bp, 11 predicted proteins | sample KB31751_FD_96464 | JGI IMG/M metagenome (GOLD analysis project Ga0134125, IMG submission 96464) | Terrestrial soil microbial communities with excess Nitrogen fertilizer from Kellogg Biological Station, Michigan, USA - KB3-175-1 | ecosystem: Environmental > Terrestrial > Soil > Unclassified ... | reverse complement strand
CCGTCGCGGATCGCCCAGACGACGAGGCTCGCGCCGCGCACGATGTCGCCGGCGGCGAACACGCCGTCGAGGCTGGTCATCAGCGTCTTGTTGTCGACCAGCACCGTGCCCCAGCGCGTCACGCCGAGTTCGGGCGCACCGAACAGCTTGGGCAGTTCCTCGGCGTCGAAGCCGAGCGCCTTGATCACCAGATCGGCGTCGAGCCGGAAGTCGCTGTCGGGTTCCTCTTCGGGCGCGCGGCGGCCGCTGGCATCGGGCGTACCGAGCCGCATGCGGGTGGCGCGGACGGCCTTGACCCGCTCGCCCGCCTCGAAGCCCTGCGGCGCGGAGAGCCAGACGAACTCGACGCCCTCTTCCTCGGCATTGGCGACCTCGCGCTGCGAGCCCGGCATGTTGGCGCGGTCGCGGCGGTAGAGGCACTTCACCGACTTGGCACCCTGCCGCACGGCCGTGCGCACGCAGTCCATGGCGGTGTCGCCGCCGCCGACGACCACCACATGCTTGCCGCCGGCATCGAGCGAGCCGTCGTCGAAGGCCGGCACGTCGTCGCCCAGGCCCTTGCGGTTGCTGGTCGTGAGGTAATCGAGGGCGGGCACGATATTGCCGAGCCCGACGCCCGGCGCCTGGATGTCGCGCGCCCGGTAGACGCCGCAGGCGACAAGCAGCGCGTCATGGCGGTTGCGCAACGCCTCGAAGGCGACGTCGCGCCCGACCTCGCAGTCGAGATGGAAATGGATGCCGCTGTCGGCCAGCAGCCGGGCGCGCCGCTCGACCACCGGCTTTTCCAGCTTGAAATTGGGGATGCCGTAGATCATCAGACCGCCGACGCGATCGTAACGGTCGTAGACATGCACCTGATGGCCCTTGCGGCGCAGCTGCTCGGCCGCCGCCAGGCCGCCGGGACCGGCGCCGATGATGCCGACGGAGCTGGCGAGCTCGCGCCGCGGCTTCACCGGCTTCACCCAGCCCTGCTCCCAGGCCGTATCCGTGATGTATTTTTCGATCGAGCCGATGGTGACCGTGCCGTGGCCGGCCTGTTCGATCACGCAGTTGCCTTCGCAGAGGCGATCCTGCGGGCAGATGCGGCCGCAGATCTCCGGGAAGTTGTTGGTGGCGGCCGAGACCTCGTAGGCCTCCTCAAGCCGGCCCTCGGCGGTCAGCTTCAGCCAGTCCGGGATGTTGTTGTGGACGGGGCAATGGACCTGGCAGAACGGCACTCCGCATTGCGAACAGCGGCCGGCCTGCTCGGCGGCGTGATCGGGCCGGTACTCGCGGAAGATTTCCTGGAAGTCGGCGCGCCGCGTATCGGGTGCCCGCTTGTCCGGCATGGCCTTGCCGACGCTGACGAATTTGAGCATCCGAGGCGGCATCCAACGCTCTCCCAGTCCTCTCCCGGCAGCTTTCCGCTGCCGGGGCGGGCGGATGCCCGGCCGGCGCTGACTTAGACCCTAGCTATACGCGGTTTTCCGCCGTCCCGCGAGTCGAATATAGCCAATGAGACAGAAGAGCTGCCATTTTAATATCGTGAAGTAATCGTTTCAGCTCGCCGTTCGGTTTTGCCGGTCACATATCTTCAACATATAGTACCACTGTGGTACTATTTTTGGGACGCACAGCCCTAGCCTCTGGCCGCTCGAAAGCGTGTCTTCGGCACGCTCCGGCGGTCTCTGACGTATCACAAGTGCGCACAGTCAACCCATTGTCAAACAAGGCATATTTTTCAATGCATGGGGTTGTTTTGCAGAATCCGTGTTTTCGGACCTGCGGCGGCCAGCGCCTAGCCGTTGGCGCGGGCCACGAAACGGCCACCCGGCCGATAGCGGGCGAGATAGCCGGGAAGCACGAGCTCCAGGGCCGTGGGCCGAAGCCCGAGGTCGTCCAGCGTCAGCGCGCCGGCACTGACCACGCAGTCGCGGCGCAGCATCTGTACCTGGTCCTGGGTCAGCGGCGGCGCCGGCAAGGCCGGCACCAGGTTCGACGGCAGTTCCAGGAAGAACGCCTGCAGGCTGGCCAAACCGAAGGGCACGGGAACCAGCAGCCGGCGCCGCCCGATCTCATGCAGCATCAACGCCAGCAGGGCACGGAAGCTGTAGCTGCGGGGACCGCCAAGCTCATAGGTCTTGCCCGCGGTCGCGGGATCCTCGACCAGCCGCAGCAACGCATCGGCGACATCGCCGACATAGACGGGCTGGAACAGCGTCTTACCGCCGCCGATCAGCGGCAGCGCCGGCGCGAAGCGCGCCATGGTGGCGAAGCGATTGAAGAAATCGTCCTCCGGCCCGAACACGATGCTGGGTCGCGCGATGCCGGCCGCGGGAAAGACCTCCCGCACCGCCCGCTCGCCGGCCGCCTTCGAGCGTCCATACTCCGCCGGCGACTCCGGATCGGCACCGAGCGCCGACATCTGGACGAAGGTCTTCGCGCCGGCCGCGCGGGCGGCGCGCGCCGCCCGGGCGGCGCCGTCGACATGGATGGCGGCGAAGCTGTTGGCGCCACGCCCGTGCAGGATGCCCACGAGGTTGACGACCGCATCGGCACCGGCCACGGCCGCAGCCACTGAGCCCTCATGGCGCAGGCTGGCAGCGATCGGCGTGATCTGCCCGACCGCGCCCATCGGCTTCAGGAATAGCGCCCTATCCGGCCGCCGCACGGCGACCCGCACGATCCAGCCCTGGCGCGCCAGCCGCTGCACCAGATAGCGACCGATGAAGCCGGAACCGCCGAAGACGGTGACGATACGCGCTGCCATGATCGACCTCGATTCGGGAAGCGGCGTCGTCATCGCCGCCGCCGCGGCCGCAGATATAGCCCGCAATGCCTTGTTCGCAACAGCGAAATGCCGGTTGACTTTGGCAGGCAACTAACCACAATCGCGCCCTCTGTTGCCCAGGTGGCGGAATTGGCAGACGCGCAGGTTTCAGGTACCTGTGGCCGAAAGGTCGTGGAAGTTCGAGTCTTCTCCTGGGCACCATCGCCCGTTTCGCGGCCGTCGCACCCTTGCAGGCACGCGGACGCATGGCCGGAAATCCGCCGATGAACATCCGCCTCCATCAGGGCGACCTGCCCGACGGGCTCGACCTCGGCGCCAGCATCGCCATCGATACGGAGACCATGGGCCTCAATCCGCATCGCGACCGCCTGTGCCTGGTGCAGCTCTCGGCCGGCGACGGCAACTGCCATCTGGTGCGCATTCCGCCCGCGCCGAAGGGCACGCTGGTGGCGGCGCCGAACCTCAAGCGCCTGTTGAGCGACGCGCGCGTCATGAAGCTGTTCCATTTCGCCCGCTTCGACATCGCCTCACTGAAACATGCGCTCGGCGTGATGGCGCAGCCGATCTACTGCACGAAGACCGCTTCGCGCCTGGTGCGCACCTTCACCGACCGCCACGGGCTCAAGGACCTGTGCAAGGACTTGCTGGGCATTGAACTCAAGAAAGAACAACAGACATCCGACTGGGGGGCGCCCGAATTGACCCAGGAGCAGCTCCGTTATGCCGCCACCGACGTCGTTCATCTGCATGCCCTCAAGACCAAACTGGACGAGATGCTGGCCCGCGAGGGCCGCGCATCGCTGGCCCAGGCCTGCTTCGACTTCCTGCCCGCGCGGGCGGAACTCGATCTGGCCGGCTGGGCGGAGGTCGATATCTTCGCCCATTGATGCCAGATTGATGCTATTGCGGTGGGCGTCGGTCGCATTGACGGTCTGCCGCCCGAATGCCTACTTTGTGGCAAGATCCCGATGGGCCGACTCGCGTCGCGCCCGCCGTGCCACCAGCGCCGGTTGGCGGGACGAGCGCAGGCCTGGGCCTGCTCATGCGTGAAGGAAGACAGGGAGCAGATGTGGTGACGGCAGTCGTCAAGTCCGGCGCATCCAAGCGCGGCGGCAAGGCCAGGTCGCATGACGACCTGGCGGCGGCCAGCCGCGTGCTGCGGCTCGAGGCCGACGGCATCCGCGCGCTCGCGCTCGGTCTCGGCGACACTTTCGTCCTGGCCATCGACATGCTGGCCCAGCGCGCCGGCCGCATCGTGGTCACCGGCATGGGCAAGAACAGCCATATCGGCCACAAGATCGCGGCGACGCTCGCCTCCACCGGCTCGCCGGCCCTGTTCGTTCATCCGGCCGAGGCCAGCCATGGCGATCTCGGCATGATCGCCGCCGGCGATGCCGTTCTGGCGCTCTCCAACTCCGGCGGCACGCCGGAGCTGGCCGCCATCATCGGCCATACGCGCCGGTTTCGCATTCCGCTGGTCGCCATTACCGCCGGCGCTACCAGTGCACTCGCCGAGGCGGCGGACGTCACGCTGCTGCTGCCCCAGGCCGACGAAGCCTGCCCGCTCGGACTCGCGCCGACGACCTCCACGACCATGACGCTGGCGCTCGGCGACGCCATCGCCATTGCGCTGCTGCAGCGCCGCGGCTTCTCGAGCTCCGACTTTCAGATCCTGCACCCCGGCGGGCAGCTCGGCCGCCGGCTGCTGCGGGTGGCCGACATCATGCACAGCGGCGACAGCGTGCCCCTGGTGCCGCCGGCGACCCCAATTATGGAGACCGTGCTGGCCATGACCGCCAAGGGCTTCGGCTGCGCAGGCATCGTGGACGAGGCCGGCAGGCTCATCGGCATCATCACCGACGGCGATCTTCGCCGCCACTGGTCGGACAACTCCCAGACCGCCGCGGATGTGATGACCCGTGCCCCCAAGACGATTCGTCCGCAGGCGCTGGCGCAGGAAGCTCTGGCCATGATGAACATCACCGAGCGCCCCTTCACCGCCCTCTTCGTCGTCGAGGACGAACAGCCAATCGGTATCGTGCACATGCATGACTGTCTGCGCGCCGGTGTGGCATGAGCAGCAGCCCGGTTGCCATGCGCCGGCCGGTCGAGTTTCCGACGCGCAGCGAGCCTCCGATGTCCCCGCGACCGCAACGCAGTCGAAGCGGGCGTCTGGTCCGCTTCGCGCGTATTGCACTGCCGCTGGTGGCGCTGGGCCTGGTCGGGCTGATCTTCGCCTGGTCGCGCATCGATCCGATCATCAACAAGATTCACATCAGCGATACCGAGCAGGCGCCGAAGGAGATCGATACGGTCACCATGGAGAACGCGCGCTTCGCCGGCGTCGATGCGCAGAACCGGAGCTTCAACGTCACGGCGGCGCGCGCCGTACAGTCGGCCGACGACAACAATCACATCGTCCTGCAGCAGCCGAAGGCGGACATCGTGCTGAGCAGTGGCGCCAAGGTCGCGATCCAATCAGATACCGGCGGTCTGCAGCGCGACACCCAGATCCTCGATCTGGTAGGGAAGGTCACCGTCACGCAGGACCAGGGCTATGAGTTCCACACGGCAAGGGCGCGCATCGACCTTAACGAGCGGACTGCTGCCGGCGACGCGCCGGTCAGCGGGCGGGGGCCGCAGGGCGACATCCAGGCCGAAGGTTTCGACATCCTTGACGGCGGCACGCGCGTCGTCTTTCGCGGCCGCTCTCGGGCAACCTTTCAACCGCAGCAGGACTCGGTGACCCCATGATGGCAGCGGCACCGGCCTGGACACGCCGCGCGGCACTGACGCTTCTCGCCGGAACCGTGGCTGTCGCCGCGAGCGGCGCGCGCTGCAAGGTCTCGGCGGCTCAAGGCGAGACTGGCGGACTGCTGGGCGGCGGCCAATCCGGCTCGCCGATCGAAATCGAAGCCGAATCCGGAATCGAATGGCGGCGCAATGACAAGCAGTACATCGCCCGGGGCAACGCTGTCGCCAAGCGGGGCGACCTGACGGTTCACGCCGACACCCTTACCGCCCACTATCGCGACAAGGCCGCAGGCGGCTCCGAAATCTGGCAGATCGAGGCCGACGGCCATGTGCGCCTGCAGCAGCCGGGGCGCACCGTGACCGGCAACCATGCCGTCTACGATCTGGACAAGCGGACTCTCCATGTCACCGGCGGCGATCTGGGCGTCGACACCGGCAAGGAGAAGTTGACCGCGGACAACAGCCTCGAATACCAGGATGGGCCGCAAATCGCGATCGCGCGCGGCAATGCGACGGTGGTACAAACCGACCGGCGCGTGCGCGCTGACACGATGACCGGCCACTTCCAGCGCCAAGCCGGCGGCAAGCTGGATCTCGTGCGGCTGGAAGCCGACGGAAACGTCGAGGTAAAGACTCCGGACACCTATGCGACGAGCAACAAAGGCGACTATGACCTCACGAAAGACATCATGACCCTGTCGGGAAACGTGAAGGTCACGAATGCCGGCAACCAATTCAATGGCGAGTACGCCGAGGTGAACGTCAAGACCGGAGTCAGCCGCCTGCTCGGCAGCGCCAGCGGATCGGGCACGGTCAAGAGCCTGATCATGCCCTCTTCGCAACCGTCGCAGTGATCATGGCCGCAACCGCATTGCCGAAGGACAAGTCCAGCCTGCGCGTCACACGGCACGAGGTGGGCGAACCGACGGCGAAGATCGCCCCGCTGGCGCCCGGGTTGGTCGCCAACAATCTGGTGAAGCAGTTCCGCAAGCGGCCGGTCCTGCGCGGCGTCTCGATTTCGGTGCGGCGCGGCGAGGTGGTCGGCCTGCTCGGACCCAACGGCGCCGGCAAGACGACCTGCTTCTACATCATCACCGGCCTGATCAAAGCCGATGACGGCGCTATCGTGCTGGACGGCGTCGACGTCACGGATCTGCCGATGTACCGCCGTGCTCGCCTCGGCATCGGCTATCTGCCGCAGGAGGCCTCGGTGTTCCGGGGCCTGACAGTCGAAGAGAACATCCGTGCCGTGCTCGAGATCATCGAACCCTCGCGCGATCTCCGCGAAGAGCGGATCGACGAGCTGCTCTCGGAGTTCTCCATCGGCCATCTGCGGGAGACCCCGGCCGTCGCACTCTCGGGCGGCGAACGGCGGCGCGTCGAGATCGCCCGTGCCATCGCCTCGCGCCCCAATTTCATCCTGCTGGACGAGCCCTTCGCCGGCATCGATCCCATCACCGTCGGCGATATCCGCTCCCTCGTCAGCCATCTCAAGGATCGCGGCATCGGCGTGCTGGTCACTGATCACAACGTTCGCGACACTTTAGATATCGTCGATCGCGCCTATATCCTCTATGAAGGGAAGGTCCTGCGCGAGGGACGTCCGTCGGAGATCGTCGACGACGAAACCGTGCGGCGGGTCTATCTCGGCGAACGATTCAGCCTGTAAGGAGGGCGGCCACCATGGCGGTGCGCCAGCGCATGGATCTGCGGCAGACCCAGTCGCTGGTGATGACGCCGCAGCTCCAGCAGGCGATCAAACTGCTGGAACTGTCGAGCCAGGAATTGTCGGCCTATGTCGAGCGCGAGCTCGAGCAGAATCCGCTGCTCGAGCGCGACGATGCGGCGGGCGACGGTGGCGGCGAATCCGATTCAATCCCTGGGGATGATGCTGCGCCGGCCGGCGAGGGCGGCAGCGACCCGCTGGATGCCAGCGAGTTCGCAGCGGCGGCGATGATGCCCGATGCGCCGGAGTCGCCGCTCGACGTCGACTACGACAACCTCTGGACCAACGACGGAACCGAGGCGCCGACGGGGCCGTCGATGCTGAGCGCCGGCGCACGCGGTCGCGCCGACGCGGACGATGCCGACGGCTCGGCCACGGTCGAGCAGACCCTGAGCCGCGCCATCAGCCTGCGCGAGCATCTGACGGAGCAAATCAACGTCGATCTCGCAGACGCCATGGAGCGGCTGATCGGACTGGCGCTCATCGAGCAACTGGACGAGGCCGGCTATTTCAGCGGGGATCTGGCATCGATTGCCGAGCGCTTGGCCTGTCCCCCCGCCAAGGTCGACGCCACTCTCGTTCGCCTGCAACAGTTCGATCCGCCCGGCATCTTTGCCCGCAACCTCGCCGAGTGTCTGGCCCTGCAGCTGAAGGACCGTGACCGGCTCGATCCGGCGATGCAGCGGCTGCTTGAGCATCTGGACCTGCTGGCGCAAGGCGAGCGCGAACGGTTGATGCGCCTGTGCGGCGTCGACGCTGCCGACCTGGCCGAGATGGTCTCTGAGATCCGCGCCTTGAACCCGAAGCCGGCCGAGGCCTTCTCGACGACGCCGATGGTGCCGGTCGTGCCGGACATCCTGATTCGCCGCGCGTCCGACGGCGGCTGGCTGGTCGAATTGAACCCGGATGCCCTGCCGCGGGTTCTGCTGAACGAGAGCTATGTGGCAAAGATCCGGCGCTCCGCCACCGACAAGGCATCCCGCGAGTACATCAATGACCGCGTCACCGCCGGCAACTGGCTGGTGCGCGCACTGCAGCAGCGTGCGACGACGATCCTGAAGGTGGCGACGGAGATCGTCCGCCAGCAGGACGGATTCTTTCGTCGCGGCGTGCAGCATCTCCGGCCGCTGACGCGGCGCGAGGTCGCCGAGACGATCGAGATGCACGAGAGCACGGTCAGCCGCGTGACGACGAACAAGTACATCGCGACGCCGCGCGGCCTGTTCGAACTGCGCTACTTCTTCGGCAGCGCGCTCGCCGACGCGGAAGGCGGGATCGGGCACTCCGCCGAGGCGGTGCGGACGCGCATCAAGACGCTGATCGAGGCGGAGCCCGCGACCGCCATTCTCTCCGATGACCGGATCGCTGAAATCCTCCGTACCGAGGGCATCGAGATCGCCCGCCGGACAGTCGCTAAGTACCGAGAATCCTTGCGAATACCATCGTCGTCGCAGCGCCGGCGGGCGCGGGCATTGCACTTGCGCTGAGACCGCATAGATGTAAGAAAAGAGGTGCGGAGGACCAATGCTTGACTCCGCGCATGGCGGTCCATATGTTCCCGCGCCCTCGACCGGGAGCGGGTGATCTGGCTTATTATAGCCAACTGGCGATCTGCACTCCCCTGTGGCCATCCGGACCAGTCAGCCAATGCAACTCACGGTAAAAGGCAAGCATCTCGACGTTGGCGACGCCCTCAAGTCGCACGTCACGGCGAGCCTCGAAGGCGTCTTCGGCAAGTATTTCGGCAACCCGATCGAAGCCAACGTCGTGCTGTCGCGCGAGGCCCATCTCTATCGCGCGTATATCAGCGTTCACATCGGTCGCGGCATCAACATGCAGAGCCAGGCGGACGCGGAAGCGCCTTACACCGCGTTCGATTCGGCGGCCGACCACCTCTCCAAGCGTCTACGGCGGCACAAGCGTCGCTTGCGCGATCATCACCGGACCGCGCCGCCGACGACCGAGGTCGGCGCGCAATACATACTTTCCGGCGACAGCGATGCCGACGAGGCACCTGCCGAAGACAAGAACGGCGCCTCCGTCACCATCGTCGAGTCGGTCGAGATCCCCACGCTGTCGGTCGGCGAAGCGGTGATGCGTCTCGATCTCGCCAACGGGGTCGCGATGATGTTCCGCAACCGCATCCATGGCGAGCTCAACATGGTGTATCGACGGTCGGACGGAACCATCGGCTGGGTGGATCCGCGCGCCACTCCTGCCGCCTGAGCGAGACGGGGCCACGCAAGAGGATGGGGATGGAGATCGAAGACCTGATCACGCCGGAAAGCGTGATCGCGCGGCTGCGGGCTTCCAGCAAGAAGCAGGTGCTGCAGGAACTCGCTAAGCGCGCCGCCGAGACGACCGGGCTGCCCGAGCGGGCCATCTTCGACGTGCTGCTGGAGCGCGAACGTCTCGGCACCACCGGCGTCGGCGACGGCATCGCCATCCCGCACGGCAAGCTGGCCGAGTTACACCGCCTGCACGGCCTGTTCGCCCGGCTGGACACGGCGGTGGATTTCGATGCGGTCGACGATCAGCCGGTCGATCTGATCTTCCTGTTGCTGGCCCCCGAGGGGGCCGGGGCCGATCACCTGAAGGCGCTGGCGCGGGTGTCGCGTCTGCTCCGGGACCGTTCGACCTGCGAGAAGCTGCGTGGGGCCGACAAGGCCGATGCGCTCTATGCCCTCTTGACGGGATCGCGCGCCAGCCACGCCGCCTGATTTCAGTGCAGGCTGACGGGCTCGAGGCCGTTCTCGCGCATGGCCGCGAGGGCGGCTTCGCGCGTCGGCAGGGCGCCGATCTGCGTGCCGTCGGCGGCGAACACCGCATAGGCGGCGGCCCCGTCGATGACGACCGGCGCCATGTAGGCGACGCCCTGAAGGCCGAGGGCGGCCAGATCGGCGAGCGAGATGTGGCGCAGGCGTTCGTTCAAGTTCATGACACCCTCCTGATCAGCGGGCCGCAAGCTTGGCGCCGGCGTCGTCATCCAGGGTCTGGATGGCGATCGTGCGCACTTCATTCAGCGTGGTCGGGCGGCGGAGATCGATGGTGAGGATGCCCTTGTCGAGCGCGGCCGACACCACCTCGAGACCTTCGGCCAGGACGAACACCCGCCGGAACTGCCGCGCCGCGATGCCGCGGTGCAGATAGACGCGCTCGGGCTGCTCGGTCTGGCGACCGCGGATCACCAGCTGGTTGCTCTCGACCTGGACGTTCAGATCGTCGGGCGCGAAGCCGGCAACGGCCAAGGAAATGCGGAAGCCGCTCTCGCCGGTCTGCTCGATGTTGAAGGGCGGGTAGCTGTCACCGGGCTGCTTGGCGATATGCTCCAGGAGACGATCGACCTGATCGAAGCCGAGCAGCAGCGGATTGTTGGTGAGGGAAAGGCGGCTCATGGATCGGCAGCTCCTCCGGCGAGCGAGCGGCTACAGTTGACATCTCCCGGCCGGCCCGGCCCGCGAGACGATCGGCCCTCAATGGCGCCGATAGAGGCTATTTGGGGATTGTTACCAAGAGGTCAAGGGAAAGCGCCCGCGCCGCCCCCATCCACTCTCGTTAACGCCTTGATTCGCCTCAGTTGATCACCCCTAGCTCACGCCCCACCTGGCGGAAGGCGGCGAGCGCGCGCTCGAGATGGGCGCGCTCATGGGCGGCCGAGATCTGGACGCGGATACGGGCCTCGCCCTTCGGCACGACCGGATAGGAAAAGCCGATGACATAGATGCCGCGGGTCAACAAGGCGGCCGCCATCTTCTGGGCGAGGGCAGCGTCGAACAGCATGACCGGCACGATGGGATGCAGGCCGGGTTTGATCGTGAAGCCGGCGGCGGCGATCTGCTCGCGGAAGTACGTGGCATTGGCGAGCAGGCGCTGGCGGGGTTCGGCGCTGCGCGACAGCAGATCGAACACCTTGATGCCGGCGGCGGCGACCGAGGGCGTGATGGAGTTGGAGAAGAGGTAGGGGCGCGAGCGCTGGCGCAGCAGGTCGATCACGGGTTGCTTCGCGGTGGTGAAGCCGCCGGTGCCGCCGCCGAGGGCCTTGCCGAGCGTCGAGGTGAAGATGTCGATCTCACCCTGCACGCCGTGATGCTCGGCAGCACCCCGGCCGCTCGGGCCGATGAAGCCGGTGGCGTGGGAATCGTCGACCATGACGGCGGCGTCATGCTCGCGCGCTAGCTGCACGATCCTGTCGAGCGGAGCGATG